>Ga0306926_10011020_pt1 | contig 10011 bp, 11 predicted proteins | sample flu12Cox44000178_FD_203759 | JGI IMG/M metagenome (GOLD analysis project Ga0306926, IMG submission 203759) | Lab enrichment of tropical soil microbial communities from Luquillo Experimental Forest, Puerto Rico - flux8day.12C.oxic.44.000.178 (v2)... | ecosystem: Environmental > Terrestrial >... | reverse complement strand
ACGGCAGCTCCTGCAACTGCGGATAAAGAGCGGGTACACCGCCAATCATGTCTGTGACATGCTGAACTGGGGACGGGGCAAGGTCGGCCGGTTCGAGGCCAATCAGTGGAAACGTCCCGAGATGAGCGACATCAGAGACTTGCTCCGGGTTTACGGTGTCGACCCGGCGGAGCGGGACCAGATCGAGGATCTTGCGATCCGCTCCCGGGCCCGGCCTTGGTGGCGTGATCGCGCCGAGATCTTCGAGAACGAGTTTCCCGGGTTCGAGAACGACGCCAGCAGAATTCGCGTGTTCATACCGCTGGTGCTGCCGGGCCTGCTGCAGACGCAGGAATACGCCGAAGCTTTCATGAAGATCGGGCCCAGGCCGCCGGCCTGGCGGCGGGAGGCCCTGGCGACCCGGCTGCGCCGGCAGGAGATCCTGGACCGCACCGACGGGACCGCCCCCGAGCTGGTTGCCATCGTCACCGAGGCCTCGCTGCTCTACCAGTGGGGGAGCAGGCCCGACCGGCAGGAGCAGATCCAGCACCTGATCAAGATCGGCCAGCGCCCCAACGTGGACCTGCGCATCCAGCGGTTCGCCGACGGGCCGCCGCGCGGGCTGATGTCGCCGATCAACATCTTCGACTTCCCCGGTGACGAGCCATCCCTCGCCTACACCGAGACCGATATCGGCATTCAGGAGGTGACGAGTACGGAGCATGTGAGCATGTACAGCCAATCCTTCAACCGAGCTGTCGACGGTGCCCTAGAGCCAGCTGACACGACGCTCTACCTCAGACAACTCGCTTTGCAGATGGAGTAGACCATGACAGACCTGTCTCACGCGGTATGGCGGAAGGCCCGCCGAAGTCAGCACAACGGCGGATGTGTGGAGGTGGCTGCCAACCTCGACGGGGTGGTAGCGGTCCGCGACAGCAAGCGCCCCGAGGGTGGCGCGCACGTCGTGGGCCGGGCCGAGTTCGCAGCCTTCCTCGCCGACGCGAAGCGCGGCCGTTTTGACCTCGAGCCGACCACTCACTGATTTCTTCAAAAAGAATCCCCCGGGCCGCCACCCGGGGGATTCTTTACTTGCTGCGCCTGTCTCAACGCAGATGCGACCGGCCGAGCAGTCGCCCCTGTGACTGTACACGCACGGCGCGTGGCACGCATCGGTCAGAACTGACCGTAACCTTGCCACAACTGACCAGCAGAACAGCCGGATATCATTGCGAAGCGCGGGTGATAAATCGTAATCTGTGTTTCACAGATCTACGAGTCGCGAAGGCTGAGGCCATGCTCCCGTCGCCCGCCGTGGTGCCACCGGCCGGTCTCGGAGTCGCACCTGACACCACGGACCGTCCCGCGGTCGTGGCGGCTGCGCTGGCAGGCGGTGGCTGCTGCGCGTGGCCCCTTCCGGCCGACGCAACGTCCGCCGCGGTGGCGAGGGACGTGTTCCGTGAGGTGGCCGCCACCCTGTTTCTGCCCCGCGAACTGGCATCCGACGGACTGCTCATGACCAGCGAGCTGGCTGCCAACACCCTCCATGCGTGCGGCAACATCGAGTTCGACGGCACCGGGACCTGGCCGATCGCGGGCGCCCCCGAGCTGTGGATCTACCTGCGCAGGGCGGCGGGGCATTGGGAACTGGCCGTCAAGGTCTTCGATTCGCTCAGTGGCTGGAAGGACGACCTGGCGCCGGTGCCCGGCGCTGCCGGAGCCGACGCGGTGAGCGGGCGCGGGCTCGGTGTGGTGGCTGGGCTATCGGCCGGGCGGTGGGGGCATCACCTGACCCGATCTCGGTTCGGTGGCTGGAAGGTACCCGGAAAGGCGGTGTGGTTCGCGCAGCCCGTGCCGGGCAGCGTCGTTCCCGGGGCGCTGCGGCGCACCCGCCTGGCGCCAGGACGGGCGGCCCGGGCGCTGGAGGAGATGCTCGTCGAGCGCGGGCTCGGCGGTGGTCTCCTCCGCGCCCAGGAGCCGTCCGAGTGCATGTCGGTGCTCTCCGTCAGGTGTGGCCTGACGGTGTGGTGCCGCCACAACGCGATCTGGTGGCGGTCCCCGGACGGCCGCCAGTCCGAACAGGTGCCCACCAACATGGTGGAGATCGCCGAGCAGATCGTCTGCGCCTGCGCCGAGATGGACCGCGGCATCCGTGCTCCCTGCTAGCTTCCCCGGAACACCGGCCGCTGCCGGTTGACAAAAGCGAGGGTGGCTGCCTGGTGATCGGCGGTGGCGCCGAGTTCGGCCTGCACCCGTGCCTCGTTCTCCAGGGACTCGGCGAGCCCGTGGGTGGCGGAGTACAGCAGTTGCGCCTTGATGCCCGCGTAGGCGGCGGTCGGGCCCGCGGCTAGCTGCCTGGCCAGTTCGGCCGCTCGGGGCCCGGCCTCGTCGTCGGGCACCACGGCGGTGAACAGCCCGGCGCCCCTGGCCTGCTCGGCGTCGACCGGCTCGGCGAGCATCAGCAACTCGGCCGCCCGCGCCGCCCCGGCCAGCCGCTGCAGCGTCCAGGAGGCGCCGGAGTCGGCCCCGAGACCGACCCGGGCGAACGCCATGAGCAGGCTCGCCCGCCGCGCCGCGATCCTGAAGTCGCAGGCCAGCGCGAGCGATGCGCCCGCGCCCGCGGCGGTGCCGTTGACCGCGGCGATCACCGGCTTGGGCATGGTCATGATCGTGGTGATGATCGGGTTGTAGTGGCGCCGGACGGTGGCGGTCGGCTCGCCGCCGGAGGCCAGCACGTCGGCGTGCTCCCGCAGGTCCTGCCCGGCACAGAACGCCTCGCCGGTGCCGGTCAGGACGACGGCACGGATCGCGGCCTCGGCCGCGGCCAGGCCGACGGCCTCGAGCAGCGCGTCCTTCATCTCGGCGGTCAGCGCGTTGCGGGCCCGTGGCCGGTTCAGGGTGATCGTGGCCACGGCGTCGTCGCGGTCCCACAGCACGGTGTCACTGCTCGGCGGCATAATTGCCTCCCTCGCGGGCGCTTCGCTGGCTTCGGGAGGCTGGTCCTCGCCGCCGGGACACCGCAACGGCGCCTGGGGCTGCGTCGTGCCGGAGGCCCGCCGACTAGCACAGTGCGGCGTTCGGCCCGGCGGCTGCGGCGTGACGCATCCGAAGGCGACAGAAGGTGTCTGGTCACGGCGCACTCCCCGGGTCATCGATTCTGAGGCAACAGTCCACGAACCGGGACGCGCCCGGCAAGAGCCTGGCCGACTCGGCCTGGAACACCCGCGCCGCCTCGTGCCCCGGCCAGTCCGGGGGCAGCAGCGCCGCGGGGAACCCGGGGTCGGTGAACAGGAACTTGCGCCACTCGTGGACCAGCGCACTGCGCAGGGCGAAGATCGCCGGGTCGGCCGCGTCCGGGCCGACCGCCGCGATCAGCTCGCGCGCCTGCGCCAGCCACCGCTGGTAGGCCCGGGCCAGGCCATCCAGGTCCCAGGTCCGGGTGAGCAAGCCGCGGGCGTCGCCGTCGTAGCTGGCCAGGAACCGCTCCGCGCGCAGCCGCTCGGCCTGGAGCAGCGGGTCAAGCTCCACCGACGGCCGCGGGCTGATCCAGGTGGTCTCGTCCAGCGCGGCGTACCCCAGGTAGCCGAGGGCGGCACGGACCCGGCCACGGCGTGCCCGGTCCCGGATCCGCTCGACCACGAGCACGTGCCACTGCCCGTCCCAGGCGGGGTCGCCGCGGCGGTAGATCCGCTCCGCCGCCTCGTCAAGGCGCCGGGCGGCGCGCGGGGTCAGCGCGTAACCGGCCAGGCCGGGCCCGCACCGCACCGGGGCCAGCCAGCCCTGCCGCACCATGCGCGACACCGCGGTGCGGGCGGCGGGCTCGGTGATGCCGAGCGGGGCGAGCAGCCGTACCAGCGAGGCGATCGGCGCCCGGGAGCCGCGGCTGCGAAGGTGATCGCCGTAGAGGTCGAAGAGGGCCGATCGCGCGTTCACAGAACTAGTTTCGCCTGTCTTGACGGGCTGCTGGGGGTGAAGTAACCCCTGATCGTTTCCATCCGGCGCGGAAACTCTGATAATAGATGTACGAATGGACACGGCTGTGAATCGGCCGAACCCGCCGCAGTCGCCGGCGTTTCCAGGTGGCGGGCCTCCCTGAGGCCTTCATGCGGCCCCAGGCATGAAAGGGGATGCAGGATGGCGGCGATGAAGCCGCGGACGGGTGACGGCCCGCTCGAGGTCACGAAGGAAGGCCGCGGCATCGTGATGCGCGTACCGCTCGAAGGCGGCGGCCGCCTCGTGGTCGAGTTGTCCGCCGACGAGGCGGCACAGCTCTCGGCTGCCCTGAAGTCCGCCACCGGCTGAGCCTTGCCGATCGATATCCGGCTGACGGCGGTCCCCGCGCCCGCTGGCGTTTCGCTGGCTGCCCATCTCGCCGCGGAGACCGCCGCGGCCGACGACGGCGCGGACATCGTGGTCGCGGTCCAGGGCGCGCAAACGGCGGGGCTGGATCCGTATCTCGGCAGCCCGGCGGCCGACGTGCTCGCCGCCTGCGACGCGACCGGCAAGGCGGGCGAGGTGACGCCGGTGGTCATGCGCGCCAGTGACAAGCCCCGGCGGCTGTTGTTCGTCGGGCTTGGCGACGAGTCCATCGCGGACATGCGGAAGGCGGGAGCCGCCCTGGGCGGCCGTGCGACACCGGAGCGCGGCATGCTCGCCGCCGCCGTGCTCGGCCAGCCCGCCGGGGCGGTCCGGGCGTTCGCGGAGGGCCTGCTGCTCGGTTCCTACCGGTTCTCGCTCGCCTCCCAGGCGGCCGCCAACGGGCCCAGCGAGGTGCGGCTGCTGGTCCCCGAGGGGGACGAGCAGGCAGCCGGGGCGGTGGCGGCGGCCCGCAAGGTCGCCGAGGCGGTGGGTCTCGCCCGCGATCTGGCGAACATGCCGTCCGGGCGGAAGACCCCGGCCTGGCTGGCCGCGGAGGCGGCCAGGGCAGCGGCGGCGAGCGGGCTGACCGTGCGGGTGCGCGAGCCGGCCGAACTGGCGGCCGAGGGCTTTGGTGGCATCCTCGCGGTGGGCGCGGGCTCCGCGCAGCCGCCGTGCCTCATCGAACTGGGCTACCACCCGCCCGGCGCGCGCACCCACGTCGTCCTCGTGGGCAAGGGCATCACGTTCGACAGCGGAGGGCTCTCGCTCAAGCCGAACGAGGGCATGAAGGCCATGAAGACCGACATGGCCGGTGGTGCGGCGGTGATCGCCGCCATGTCGGCGCTGGCGGGCCTGGGTATCGCCGTGCGGGTCACCGGCCTGGTGGCGACGGCGGAGAACATGCCCTCGGGGTCGGCGATGCGCCCCGGAGACGTGATCACCCACTTCGGCGGGCGCACCACCGAGGTACTCAACACCGATGCCGAGGGGCGGCTGGTGCTCGCCGACGCGCTCGCCTACGCCGACACGGTGCTCGAGCCGGACGTGCTGGTGGACCTTGCCACGCTGACCGGCGCGGCGCGGGTGGCGCTCGGCGGGGCGATGGGCGCCCTGTATGCCAGCGAGGACGGGCTCGCCGGGGCGCTGCTCGCGGCCGCGGCGCAGGCAGGGGAGCCGCTGTGGCGGATGCCGCTGGTGGACGACTACATCGATGCGCTCGACTCCCCGGTCGCCGACTCGGCCAATATCCCGCACAGCGGCCGCCTGCGGGCGGGCTCCATCGAGGCCGCGCTGTTCCTGCGCGAGTTCACCGGTGGCCGTCCCTGGGCCCACCTGGACATCGCCGGCGCGGCCAGGGCCTCATCCAGCAGCGGTGACGTGAAGGGCGCCACCGGGTTCGGCACCCGGTGCCTACTGGCCTGGCTCGGCGGTCTCAGCCCCGCTTGACCGCGGCCAGCAGGCCGTCGCCTATCGGCAGCAGCAGCGGCACCAGCCGCTCGTCCTGGCGGACCGCCTCGACCACTTCCCTGATGGCCGAGGTTTCCGGGTCGGTGCAGGACGGGGTGGCCACCCGCCCGCCCCACAGCGCGTTGTCGAAGGCCACGACGCCGCCGGGGCGCAGCAAGCGCAGGGCGGCGGTCAGGTAGCTGGGGTAGTCGTGCTTGTCCGCGTCGCAGAACACGATGTCGTAGCCGCCATCGGTGAGCCGGGGCAGCACGTCCGCCGCCTTGCCGCCGATGAGCCGGTACCTGTTGGCCGGGAAACCCGCCTCGACGAACGCCTTGCGCGCCAGCCGCTGATGCTCGGGGTCGACATCGACACTGGTCAAGACCCCGTCGGAACGCATGCCGCGCAGCAGCCAGACACCTGAGGTGCCGCAGCCGGTGCCGATCTCGACCACCGACCTTGCGGGCAGCGCGGCGGCGATGAACCGCAGCGCCGCGCCCGTGGCGGGGCTGACCGGAGGCGCCCCGCCCACGTCGGCGGCGTTGCGCCGAGCCATGAGCAGCGGCTCGTCCTCCGAGAGGTACTCTTCCACGAAGTCCAAGGTGGCCTGAGCGCTCACGATGCCCCCTCCGGTGTGTGCGGGGCCTTCCCCGCGGCAGCCTACCGGCACCCGCCAGGAACCGGGAACTAGCCGGGGCACGTTGTGCGTTCTGGGGAGTAATAATGGGCTGGCGGAGAAACTGGCGGAGGAGACAGGTGGGCGACACCGGGGGAACCGAGGGCGGGGTGGTGGGGCCGGCACTAGCAGCGCGCGGGGTGGTGGGGCCGGCACTAGCAGCGCGCGGGGTGGTGGAGCCGGCGCCAGCAGACCTCGAGGTGCTGCCCGACGCTGCGCCCTGGACGCCGCCCAGCTGGGACGAGGTGGTCAGGGACCATTCGGCCAGGGTGTACCGCCTCGCCTACCGGCTGACCGGCAACGTGCCCGACGCCGAGGACCTCACCCAGGAGGTGTTCGTCCGGGTCTTCCGGTCGCTGTCGAGCTACACCCCGGGCACCTTCGAGGGGTGGCTGCACCGGATCACCACGAACCTCTTCCTCGATATGGCCCGGCGCAGGCAGCGGATCCGCTTCGAGGGCCTTGGTGACGACGCGGCCGGCCGGCTGAGCGGCGATGAGCCGACCCCGGCCCAGGCGTTCGACGACCGCCATCTGGACGGCGACGTGCAGCAGGCGCTCGCCGCGCTGGCGCCGGAGTACCGCGCCGCCGTCGTGCTCTGCGACATCGAGGGCCTGTCCTACGAAGAGGTCGCCAGCACCCTCGGGGTGAAGCTGGGGACCGTGCGCAGCCGCATCCACCGGGGCCGGGCACAGCTCCGGGTGGCGCTGGAGCACCGCCGGCCGCGCCAGGCGACGCGGGTGCCCGCAGCCGCCACGACCTCCACGGCCACCGGCGGTCCGGCGTGAGCCACCTGGGCCAACGCCTGTCGGCCCTGATCGACGGTGAGCTGAATCACGCACAGCGGGAGCGGGCGCTGGCCCACCTCGCCAGGTGCGAGCCGTGCCGCCGTGAGGCGGCCGCGCTGCGGGTGCTCAAGCAGCGGATGCACGCCCTGGGCGAGGCGACCGCGAACACCGCCCTCACCGACCGCCTGGTCGCGCTGGGGGCCCGGGGCCAGGCACCGGGCGGCATCGGCCTGCCCCGCAGGCGCTGGCCGGTGCGCTCGTTCGCCGTCGCCGTCCTGACCGTGGCGGGCCTTGGCGTGCCCGCCGCCGCGTTCATGGCCGGGGGCGGCCAGGCCGAGCCGGGGCCCGGCGTCACGCCCGTGATCGACATGTTCATGACGCAGCACGAATTCAGCACCGGCGAAATGCCCGCCAGCGCCGCATCGGCGTCCCCCTCGCCGTCGACCACGCCGCGGCACCACGTGGGCCGACACCACCCGGCGGCCCTCGAGCCAGCCGGGGCTCGGTGAGGCCGGGTGGATACCCGGTCCCGGCCTGCTGTCGGCACGACCTGCCCCGGTAGCGATCCGGCCGCGCTGCGCGTCATCACCGTCGCGGTGCTGGCCGGGCTCGTCATCAGCGGCATCGTGGTGATCTCGCGGCAGGACACCGCAAGCCTCAGCGGCGCGAGCGCGGTCATGGAGCAAACCGCGCCGGACGGGCTTACCCGGCCGGCCCAGCACGGCGCCTCCTCGGTGCGGCTGCTCAGCCAGGCGGCGCAGGCCTGCAGCAGAATGAGCTACCAGGGCGAGGAGATGCTGAGCGACTGGGGCCAGGCGGGCCCGGCGACCTCGGTCATGGAAGTCTGGCACACCTCCGGCGGGGTCACGATGGCGCATCCGGTCCAGCCGGCACCGGGCTGGCCGGGCGAGGTGCCGCACATCGTCGCGCCCGCGTCCTACCTGGGCGGTCAGGCCCTGATCGGCAGCGTCATGCTCGGCATGAGCCAGCGGCTCGCCGCCTTGCTCAGCGCCAACTACCAGGTGGCCGCCGCGGGCTGGGGGCAGGTGGCGGGCCGCAGCGCGCGGGTGATCACGGCACGCCGCGATGGCAGACTGGCCGCCCGGATCTGGCTGGACAAGGCGACGAAGTTGCCACTGCGCCGGGAGACCTTCGACGGGCATGGCCACGTCGTCAGCGTGGCCAGCTTCATGGCGCTGACCTTTGGGGCCGGCGTGGCCGGGGCGCTGGCGGGCACGGTTCCCCGGCAGTGGGTCACCGCCCGCCCAGCCCGGCTGCGCGCCGAGGGCTGGCCGCTACCCGGGCCGCTACCGGACGGCCTGGCGCTGCTCAGCGCGCGGGAGGGCAGCACCGCCACCGGGCCGGTCGTGGATCTGGACTACTCCGACGGGCTGTCCCTGGTCTCGGTGTTCCTCCAGCGCGGCCACCTCAAATCCCGCCAGGCCGGCTGGTGGCGGACGACGCTGGGCGGCAGCCCGGTCTACGCCGACGACTCCGCCGGGCAGACGTTCGTGTGGCCGGCCCAGGGCTTCGTGTACACCCTGGTCGCGGCGGCGCCGCCGCAGACCGTGGCGCGGGTCGTCGCGGCCCTGCCGCACAACGGCAGCCCGGGACTGCTCGGCCGGGTGGGGCACGGCCTGCACCGTCTGCTGTCCTGGCTGATCCCGTGATCGCTGCTTCCTGTCTGATCCCGTGATCGCGGCATACGGTTTACAGTGAAGGGAACCCGCGCGCACGCGCCGGCCGCTTGCCTGGAGACGCCCTGTGTTTGACCTGTCCCTCACCAAGATCGCGGTGCTCTTGGTGATAGCCGTCGTGATCTTCGGGCCGGATCAGCTTCCCAAGGTCGCCGCCCAGGCGGGCCGGACCCTGCGCGAGTTGCGCCGGCTGGCCGACGGCGCCCGCCGCGACCTGACCGAAGGGCTCGGGCCGGAGTTCTCCGATTTCGACATCGCCGACCTCAACCCGCGCACGTTCGTCCGCAAGCACCTGCTCGACGAGTTCGAGGAGGACCCGGTCGTCCCTGAGCCGGAGTCACCGTACGGGCCGGAGTCACCGTACGGGGCGGAGACACCGTACGGGGCGGCGCAGCAGTCCACCGCGACGCTCGCCCCGGGCGAGTCACCGCCCTGGGATTCCGAAGCCACCTAGACCGGAGTAAGCCCCAGGCGCCGCCCGGACAGGCCACGTGACCTGCTGGCCAGCGTCTGCGCCACGGCCGCGAGCTGGCGGGCCGAGGGCGCGTCCGGGTCGCTGAGCACCAGCGGCATCCCGTCGTCACCGCCCTGGCGCAGCCGCGGATCGATCGGCACCTGCGCCAGGACCGGCACCTGCGCCCCGGTGATCCTGGTGAGCGCGTCCGCGACGGCCTGGCCGCCGCCGGTGCCGAACACGTCGACCATCTCACCGCAGTGCGGGCAGGGCAGGCCCGACATGTTCTCGATCACGCCCATGATGCGCTGGTGGGTCTGCACGGCGATCGAGCCGGCCCGCTCGGCCACCTCCGAGGAGGCGACCTGGGGCGTGGTGACCACGAGCAGTTCCGCGGTGGGCACCAGTTGCGCCACCGAGATCGCCACGTCGCCGGTGCCCGGCGGCAGGTCCAGTAGCAGCACGTCCAGGTCGCCCCAGTACACGTCGGCGAGGAACTGCTGCACCGCGCGGTGCAGCATCGGCCCGCGCCACACCACCGGTGCGTTGCCTTGGGTGAACATGCCGATCGAGATGACCTTCACGCCGTGCCCGGACGGCGGCATCATCATC
>Ga0306926_10011018_pt1 | contig 10012 bp, 15 predicted proteins | sample flu12Cox44000178_FD_203759 | JGI IMG/M metagenome (GOLD analysis project Ga0306926, IMG submission 203759) | Lab enrichment of tropical soil microbial communities from Luquillo Experimental Forest, Puerto Rico - flux8day.12C.oxic.44.000.178 (v2)... | ecosystem: Environmental > Terrestrial >... | reverse complement strand
GAACTGGTTGCGGAACCTCGTCCTCGCGGGACAACCGGCTCCAGGCGCGAGGCCCACAGTGGGGAATACGATGGCGTCGATGCTGATGAACCGGGGCCAAGGCGGCGGCATGAGTTGAGGCAGATCAATTCCTTAAGGAACAGGGGTAGAACCAATAATGTTCAAATCAGGCATCGAGAAAACAGGCATATTTCGCGGAAAAAGCAAGGGGCTCGGCGTCCTGGCGCTGTTGACTTTTATGTCAACGCCCGTGGCTGCGCTAGCCCAGGCGGGGTTCGCCAACCAGGCAGCGCCCGTGAACTGCTCGGGAACCGTGACGACGGCAGCGACCCCCGTCACTCCCATCGCCGCCCAAAAAGCCCAGAACGGCTTCTTCCTTCAGAACCTGGACACGACAGAACCTCTCTGGTGGTCCGTGACAGGCACGGCTGCGGCCTCGACGCCGGGGTCGTTCGTGCTGGCGGCGAACGCCACCACCACCTTCACGGGCGCGACGATTTTCATCACGCCGCAGAGATTCGTGCTCGGCGGCACGCTGTCGGTGGTGGCTGCGACGGCAGGCCATAAGTTTTCGTGTGTCTACTGGTGACGCAATAATTCGCCATAAAAGGGAATTCTAGCATGGCGACTACCGAAACCGGGCTGAACACGCTCCTCGATCAGCTCTACAGCAGCCGATATCTCATAAACCCGCGCTTTGCCCGAGGACCGCTTTCCGGCACCAATCCGTCATTACTCTGGAACCTGCCTCGGGGCGAGGCGGTGCTCAATTACACCGGCAGCCCGGACGTTTCAGTGCCTGGTCAGCTTGATGAGCGCTTCACGCCGCTCACAGGCACGGAAGCTATCCTGCCGGGAATGAACCAAGGCTTTAATGGACCGGAAATCGGCGGTCCGCAATTCGCGCCGACCGAGATCGAGACTTCTCCAAGTCGACGTATTCCATCGCCGCAATTGGTCGAACCCTATAACCGCGCACAGCTTCCACAGCCCTACGATCTGCCGGTGCCCGGGATGACCGGCCTGGTGCAGCAGCCCCCGGCTCCGTGGTCGTCTCGTTAAAAAGGAGGACAGATAATGCCGAAAATCCTGGAAGACGCGGTTTCCCGCATCAAAGGGCGCGGCGTGCCTGAGAAGTCGGCATGGCCGATGGCGGTGAGCGCCATGCAGAAGGCCGGGAACCTCAAGCCCGGATCGCTGAAGGCGACCCAGCAAGGCGCGGCCCGTGGCCAGATGACCCGGGCGCAGCGCAACGCCAATCCGCCTGGGAAGAAGTAGCTACGGACGCGGCCCCTTAAAGACCTCGTTGAAGGTCTTCTGGCCTTCAGGGCTCTCGGCCCAGGCTTGCGCTTCGGCATTTGTCGCGTCGAACTCCCCGTCCATCACCCGCTTTCGCAGGGCGAGGGCTGGAGGGGTTCCGCTTTGCCGCAGATCGTCGGCGAGCTGTGTCAGGGGAAAGGCCAAAGGGGAGAGATAATCGTCATAGTAGCCGCATTCGGCTTTCACAGCCATCCTCGGCAGGCCGACAAGCCGCAGCTCGCGAGCCAGTTTGTCCTTCGTGTGCATCAGTTTCGCCTATTGTCTCGCCTGCCGCCGCCCCACCACGCGCCCATTATGAAAGCTATCAGGAGTGTTGCCCACCACGTCAGGATGAGCGCGACCGTCATCTATCAGAGCCATCCTGGCAATACATTCATCTGTTCCTCCTGGAAACCTCGCCCTTGAGGGCGGGGAGGCACTAAGCTATCGTCGGCATCGCCGCGAAAGCGGTCGGCCGTGGAACACACGGTTTAAGCGCGTGGAGGCTTCTTGCAATAGCGAGCCGTTGAAGCGCGAACCTGAGAAGGACTGGGAAGGCCCTTCGAAAACCGCTGTGAAGCGGGGATGTTAAAAGACCGGCGATAACCAAGCCGGGGGCCTGACCAAAAGTCAGGCCCTTTTCTTTTCCTGTCCTTACCGATACTCTTCCCACGGGCCTTCCCAGTCCTTCGAAAATCCCCTCCGTTCACGGAGGGGAAGATGTTAAATCAGGATGAGCGCGACCGTCACGATGCTTCAGCGCGTATTCCAAGGCTTGAAACTCTTGAGTGTCTCCATGCTCGGCCAATCCCCCGTGAAGGTGATGGCGCGGTCATCAAGGGTCACGAGCGCGGGCGGCTTGGCTTCCGGCCATTCGATCTCGCCCAAGAAGCTCAAATCCACATCATGTGGAAGCCCATGCACGGGATCGACGGACCACCGCCCCAGCCACTGACGCATCGCTTCGAGGCCGGTGGGATAGCTGGAGCGGGTCGAATAGATCGCCACCGTGAAATGCTTCACGGCCTCCCGGAGGAATTCGAATAGCCCATCAACCGGAGGGTCCGGGATCACAGTCACGCCTTTCCAGCCGGACGAGTAAAGATGGACGACACCGTCGAAGTCGAGAACGAGGATCGGCTTCTTCATGTTCATGGAGCTTTTCCTTTTCCGTTCACGAACTCATCGAAGGCACGCCGCATCTCGGCTTCGTTCCCCATCGCGCAGTCGAAGCAGACCCGCATGCGCCGACCGCTCTCCAGCCGCTTGCCGTAAGGCCGCAGCTCTTCCTTTGCGCCGCACTGCTCGCAGATGCCATCCGGCTCGCTTTCAAGCAGCACCACGTTGGGAGCTATGCGGCAGGTCATGCCTGTCCTCGCATTTCGGGTTGTCCTTCAAAGCGAGCGATCATCTCCTTGAACAAGACGACAATGTCCTTCCGGTCGGCGCCATTCGAGATGAAGTTGCAACGATTGCCCTCCGCGTTCCCGAAGGGGAAAACCAGAAGCACAAAGCCTGTGTCCCGGTTGCTTCCGGTCTTGTCACCGTTGAGAAACAAGTCCACCGCCCTCGCCAGTTTCTGCATCTTCTTGCGATAAGCTGGCGTGATGGGCGCATCGCCGAGTTTATGACCTGTCATTGCAAAACCGCCATTTCCGGATTCCAGGCACCGTCTCGCTCGGGAAGCTTTGTCCGCAGTTCATCGCTCAAGGCGAGGCGGCGCTCGGCAGGCTTCCAATTGTGATCGTCGGCGAGTTGCCAACGCGCCATCACCCGCCTCCAGGTGAGGTTCGGATGCAGGTCGCCGATGGCATCGCGGGACGGGGCGAAATGCAGGAAGCGCCCGTTGATGTTCCAGCAACCCCATAGTGGAACGCGGCCACCGGCAAGGCAACACACGTAGAAGTGCGCGCGGAGCTTGCCTCGCGTGCCTGTCGAGCACAAAGCGTGGAGGGTCTTATACGTCGGAATTCTCTGAAGGCTGTCGAGCATAAGTTGTCACGGGGCTCCGTAAGGGGGTTTCAGGACCGGGGGATCGGGCGGGTTCGGATAGTTGCCCCCGTAGTAGGAAGGTGCCGACACGCCTTGGGGCAAGGTGGATGTGATGTTGCGCCCGTCCACCGACGCCGCGCGTGTGGGATACGCCCCAGTCCAGAGCTGCTCGATCTGGAAAGGCTTTGGCTGCATCCGGTAAATGTCGCCTGTCTGGTCGAAGATGTAGATGACGTTGTTCATGGCCACGGCCGCCACGATGGTATTGGTGGGGCTAGGCGTGCGGGGTTCAGGCTGGGATGCATTCTGGGTTTGCGTAAGATCGCTCACGGCGTGCCTCCTGTTCGAGCATTTCGAGAAGCTCAAGCTTAGTCAGATGCATCGCTTTTGAAACCAGCCACAAAAATTTCTCCGTCCCAACTCGGGAAACAATAACGCCCAAGAGTTCTTCCCAGTGCGCATCCGTATAGATGTTCACGCCGTCATCCTTGATGTGTTGAGAGAAGGAAAAGGCACGGGCGTATGACGCGCCCGTGCAGTTGTTCCAGTCTTGTGGTCTACGAGCTTGCCACGCTTAAGGCAGCGTGACCTTGTCGGGGTCCGAAAGAAACAAACTGCACCCCACGCCGGTTGCTCGGGCCGCTGCGAACTCAAACCTCTTCGAAAACCTTGCGCGTGCGTCCGCTCGGGACGCGCACGTCTTTCATGGACAGTCGCAGACGCTCACACTCATCAGGCGGCACCATCCGGCCACTGCTGGTGTGAATGGTCTTCAACTTGCCGCGCTTGAGAAGGTCGTAGATACGCTCGCGGCCCACGCCAAGGTGAACGGCGAGCGCGCCAAGGCTCATTCCCATGTCGTAGTCTACTTTTTGCATTGCGAGTTTCTTGCTCATCATGCTATCCAATGTAAGATATTGCCACGCATTGTCAAGAGATTAAACCTCCTCATTCGGATCGGGAACGAAAGGGGCAGACAAATCAGGAGCTTGCGCCAGCTTGGCCTTGACAATCGATGTCACGGTCGCGGTCTTCGGCGGAGTTCTGTCGTAATGAAACTGCACGAGTGCCGAGTTGCTCGCCTGAATTAAATCGTGACCGTCATGCGTCTTGTCACCCAGGCGCCAAAGCCGTCTGCAAATGGTAGTGCCACCTTTTATCACCGCAGTTGCGGGACCAGGCCCTATCCGCTTGATGTCTTTCACCACAGGCATGACACCTTTCAGGCTCACAAGCTGCCGGTTCACCTGCGTTGCCGTAGCGTTCATGCCGGTGCGCAATTTGACTTCGCCAAGCAACTCGTTAGTCGTTGCGAGCAACGTGGGGAAGCCCATGCCTTGGCGTGCATCCTCCACGATCTCTTCCAGCACATCACGGAACGGGTCATGGTTCATGGCTTGGAGTGCCTGCTTGGCGGGCGTGTCGGGAGCCACGCCGCGCATCTCCGCGTCGATATTGGCGGGAAGCGGGTAGCTGCGCAGGTAGCTCGCGGCAAGCTCGTCCAGACCTTTGTCGAGTTCATCGTTGAGCCTGTCGTAATAGAAGGGCGAACGCACCGGCTCGTCCATCCTGTCGATCACATGCACGCGGCGCGAGCCATCGCCCAGCCAGAGCGGGTTCTTCTCGTTGGAGAACATGAACAAGGCATGGCGGTTGGCGACTTCGAACTCCTGGCGGTTCTTGCGGTTCACGACGATGTGGTCGGGGGGTGACGCCAAAAACGGCTTGAGGCGCACCGCATAGGTGTCATGGGCGCTTGTCGTCACGGTGTTCACTTGCTTGGTTTCCGAGATGACGACCATCTTCTTCTCGGCGAAATAATTGAACTCGCGGCCCAGGTCGAAGATGCTGATCGGGATGTAGTTCTGCGGGCCTACGGCGAGGCACACCGGCTTGAACATGGTGTCCTTGCCGAAGCCCTCCACGCTCATCACCAGCCAATGCCAATTGGCTTTCCGCTCCGGGAACTGCACGGCGTAGGCGCACCATCTCAGGAACCGATCCCGCTCCTCCAAGGAACCCAGCACGAATTCGATGTGATCGAGCCAGCGCCCCACCTGGAGCGCAGTCACGCCCTTTATCATGCCGTGCGGGGAAGGCCGCCAGGTGTTGACATCGAACTCTTGAGGCCCCACCGGGATAAGAACCGGATCGCCGGGGGCGTAGGTGAGCTTGCGCGTCTGCCGCTTGGGAAGGGGGTCGAAGAGATCGCTCATGCGGGGCAGGCGCTGGCGTTTCTTGAGCGCATAGCCCCTGGACGCCACGTTGAATTCCGGCACCTGCGCGGCGAGCAGCGCGTTGAAGGCGGGCCGCGACAAGACCGCGTTATCTGCGAGGTTCACGTAATTGTCGGAGGCGTAGACGAAGGCCCAGGTGTCGAGCATCTCCTTGAGCCTGCCATCGAGCGGATCGTTCGGATCGTCGGGAATGTCAGGCACGGTGGCGAAGAGATGCTCGGCCCATTTGCCCGCGTTGCCGAAACGCTGCACCAGCATCACCAGATGGCTCATGCCGACCACCACGGTGGGCTGGTTGGCGACGCTGCTCCAGACCCGCTCGGGATGATCCTGAGGCGACTGCGGCCTTTGATGCGCCCATTGCAGCCACAAGTTCCGGGCGTCGGCAGTGTTCCCCAGCGCCCCGAAGATCATGTAGGCAATACGGATATAGTTCTCATAGAGATCGAGGTAGCGGTTGAGATCGGAGGAAGCCTTGGCGGGGTCGTTCGGGATCAGCAGCAGGATTTCGAGGACTTCGTGGTAGGCGCCTCGTGTGGCAATTGCCATGTCGGGTGTGGCAGTTGCCATGTTCGAGTTATGACCGATGCTTGCAAGACTCGCTTGAGTGTTGTTCGGGGTCTGTCCCTGTGCCTGCGGTGCCTGCCGTGCCTGCGGTGCCTGTGCAGGCATGATGCGCGGACCACTTTCAAGAGTCCATCCGAGAGCCTCGATCTCCGAGATAATCTTTCCATACATATTCGCCCAGTCGCTTACATTCACCATGGGAACGTCATCGACGGTCACGATATTGCGGTTCCACACATAAGGCTGGAAGGTTCCATTATGCACGCCCCAGGCCACGGCGTGCTTATGCCGCGCCAGCACCTGGATTTTGTCCTTCATCACGCCCTTGCGGAACCACACATCGCGATTGGCGATTTCGACGGGGCCGACCATGTCGGTCAAGGCCAGGAGAAAGGCGTCGCGCTTGTGCTTGGGGTGTTCCACATAGCGGCGCAGCGGATCGATCCCGACGTCCCTGAGGACGCCTTCAATGATCCCGGAGAACTCTTCCCCCTGGTCGTTGTCGATCCATAGCAGTCCAAGAGGAAGCCCGCTGCGCAGCCCCAGGTTCCCGCCCATCTGCTGGATGAAAGGCACATGCTCGCGAGCCTTGTAATACTCCCTGTCACAGCCTACAGGCACCCAGCCGTCACCCGTCAGCAGACCCGGGGCCTTGCCCATGTCCCTTTTCAGGAGAGGCTTATTCGGACGAGGCGAGATGATCCCGCCGACCGCAGTCACCGGCACCATGACTTCACCGAACCCGCCATCGAAGAGGGTCAGGGGATCAAGCTGATAAGCCGACATTGCTTGTTTCCCGCCTGTCTGGCGCGTCGTCGGATGGCGGTGACACCGCTGTTGGTGGCGCCGAGATTGCTCGGCGACGACGAAATCGTCTCCCAAAATTTTTTCCCGCCCAAGCTCCAGTAGACAATCAGGTGGCCGCTGCCGCCGTTGCGCTTCTTGTCGATGGTCCCACCGACGCGCCTGATCTCATCAAGGATCGCCTGCCGGTGCTTACGCCCGCTCATTTTCCATATCTTTCGGAGACATAGCCCGAGACGGCGATCGGAAGTCCCGACGCCCATTGCGGTGGCTGCGCCATCACCTTTTTCATCTTGGCGAGCAGGGCTTGCGCCTTCCCGGCGCTGGTCTGCGCGATGATCTCGTCATGCACCGTCTGGCGCAGCGCCTCGCCCCAGCCCCGGTCGTCCATGTCGATCAGGGCAAAGGCAAGAAGGTCGCGGGCGATGGCTTGCGTGGCGTTCTCGGCAAGCTTGCCGCCATAGGTCTTCATCGTCTCCCAGCGCCGGGTGTATTGGTTCACCCCCTCATAGACGATCGAGCCGTCCTCGGTGCGGGCGTTGCGATAGATCAAGTTGCGGCCACTGGGGAGCCGCATGAGCAGCGCGCCGCGCAGCTTGCGGTCCTTCCTCGCCATGCGGAAAGTGATCTTGCCGTTGACCGGAAAAGCCATGTCGGGGTTCTGGATGGCCCGCATCGCCTGTTGCTCGCAGGAATACCAGAAAGCCACGATGGGCCAGTTCGCCTCGCGCCAGGCGTTGACGGCCGCGATGGCTTCCACCTCCGTCAGCTCGATGCCGTATTTCATGGCTGTTTCCTGGAACTTGGGGCCGCCCATGCCGTAGCCGCAGGCCAGCACCAGGACTTTCCCGAACTGGCGGTTGTCGGAGCCCTGCTGGGCTGCGGTGAATACGTAGATGTCCTGATTGGGATCACCGAACACCTGGAGCATCCCGCCATGCAGCGACAGCCACGCGATCACCCGGGCCTCGACCTGGCCGTAGTCGCAGACCACGAAGCGCTCATCAGGAGGGGTGGCGAAGAGCCCGCGCAGGCACGAGCTGACCACGTCGAGCGGCTTGCCCCAAAGCAGTCTCAGGGCTTCAGTGTCCGCGCCTGCCTTGATGGCGTCGATGGCGTCGCCGACGCCATCGATGATGGGCCTGGGGAAATTCTGTATCTGCGGACCCCGGCCCGCCCATCTCAAGGTGCGCACCGCGCCGCCATACTGCGCGAGGTAACGGGCGTGGCCGTCCACCTGGGAGAAAGCCTTCACCGAAGCGAGCTTGGTGGTCGAGGTCTTGCCCGCCTCGAAGCGGAGCGTCAGCGCCTCGCGTGCCTCCAGGGGAAGCCCCCTGAAGTGCGGGGTATGCAGGTAGCGGGCGACGCTGTCACGCTCCAGCGTGTTGGGATAGACGATGCCGCCCGTCACGAGGCGGCGCGGCTTCTTGCTCTCGTTGCGATAGCCGCGTGTCTCCAGCCACTGGGTGAGGCGAGCGTTCTGCGTGACGGACGTGATTTTGCCTGAAGTCACGGCGTCGAGCATCAGGTTGAGCCGGTGCAGTTCCGTTTCGGTGAGCGTGGCGAGCTTGTCGAGAAGGTCGAGGTCGACGGGAAGCCCTTGAGCCTGCATCCTCTGGTCGATCAGCCAGACGCGGCGCTCGGTTTCCGTCATGCGCGGGGTCACTTGATAGATCGCCCGCTCGGTTTCCACATCGTTGCGATTGTAGGCGATCAGCGCGTCGAAGTTGTCCTTCGCCAGCTTATCATCCGAGAGATGCCACCATTCCTGAGGGTCGTCGCGGCGCGGGCGCGCCATGCGCTTCATGTTGCGGGCGCCTGCCATGTCCTTCAGCCAGCCCGTCTGCATCACCTGCGAGGCTTGGTCCAAGGTCATGGGGAGGCCAGCACAGGCCGCCTGCGCCATCGTGCAATGAAAGCGCTCGATAGGAATAGCTGGCCATTTGTAGCGTTTCACGCAGATGTTGTTCCACACCATGAACTCGAAAGCGGCGTTCCAGGCATGGATTTCGACATGCGGGTCCGTGACCACGGCGAGGCGTTCCTGAACCTTCGCCGTGGACTTGTGGTAATTCCGCTTGTCGAAGACGAAGGTGTCCACGGGGTCGTCATCGATGGCGAAGGACAACAGCGTGGGGAAGGTATCCTTGCGCTTCGTCCACACATCGGCGCCGACCTTGGGCAGCTCGGCGACGCCTGACACTTCGAAATCCATGTGGACAATCACGGCCATCGATTGAGCTTCTCGCGCAGGAGTTCAATTATGCTCTCGTCAGCGAGCCTGCGGCGCAGGAGTTCCAGCGCGTCGAGGCGGGGCGTCGTGGTCACGGGTGCGGGTGCGTAGACAGGCACGGGCGCGGGCACCACAGGCACGGTCGCCCGGGCCACGCTCTCGCAGGGCGGCTGCGGGTGACGATAGTGCCAAATCCGAAAGTGATGGCAGGCTCCGAAGGCGGGGCCTGCGGCGAGGCTAAGAGAGAGTGCGAAGAACCAGCGTCGCATAGCCGACAACATCGTCCCAGTGGCCGGGATGATGGGGATCGCCTGCGAGAACGCGGCCCACCTTGGTCATGATGTTGTCGAGCGCCTCCCGCGCCTCGGGCGAGAGGTTCGGCCAGTTCACCCCGTCCCGGATCACATGCTTAAGCGCCTGTGAAATGCGGGCGTCCTGGTGGAAGTCGCCATGAACGGATCGCCGTTGCTCCAGCACCGTCTCGATGGGTTTCCGGGCGGGTTCCGTCACGGGCAGCGGCGCGGGCTTGGCGAACACGGTCGGACGCTGGTTCCGGGTCGTCATGCCTTCGACTTCCTTGGTGATCTCCCGTTCCATGTCGGTGAGCTGGTCTTTAAAGGGCTTGGCCTCGTTCAAGGTGAAATCCTCCACAAAAATTTTCCGGTCCCGAAGTTTCGGTCCGCCGCCTCCCGCGCTGGGGGGCAGACTTCAAGAGACGGCGGACCTACGGAGCGCTAGGGGGATAACGCTCCGATCTCAAACCTCTTCGTCGTCCTCGTCCTGGGAGTATTTGTCCTGCGGGAAGGCTTCAGTCGCGCTCAGGCGGCCGTCGAGGCGCTTTCCGGCCTTCAGGAACTGCACCACGTCGAGGAACAGCCCG
>Ga0306926_10011016_pt1 | contig 10013 bp, 9 predicted proteins | sample flu12Cox44000178_FD_203759 | JGI IMG/M metagenome (GOLD analysis project Ga0306926, IMG submission 203759) | Lab enrichment of tropical soil microbial communities from Luquillo Experimental Forest, Puerto Rico - flux8day.12C.oxic.44.000.178 (v2)... | ecosystem: Environmental > Terrestrial > Soil... | reverse complement strand
TTCGCTCCCGATGCCGTGTTGGTTCCGGTTCCGGGAAGCGCTCGCTCCGGGGAGGCGCCGTGGGCGGCGTTCCAGCTCGCCGTTGCGCTCAGCGAGGTGGGTTTCGCACTGCGCATATGGACGGCGTTGCGGCGTCGATACGGAGTGACCAAGTCAGCCACCGCGCCCAGCGCGCGCCGACCAACCGTACATCAGCACTACGACTCACTCACGGCAGTGCCATCGGCGAACCCTGTTCACAGGGTCGTGCTGATCGACGATGTCATCACCAAGGGTCGCACGATGCTCGCGGCAGCGGCGCGGCTGCGATCCGAGTTGCCGTTTGCGGACATTAGGGGCTTCGCGCTCATCCGCACGGCGGGGTTTGTGCACAAGATCAAGCGACTGGAGGAGCCGTGTCACGGCGTAGTCCGCTGGGCCGGGGGCGATGCGCGTCGCGAGCCGTAGTACCTCGGGCAGCCCACCGCCGGCTGGCTGCGCCTACGGTAACGACACCCGGTAGGTGAGCATCGCGCCCCCCTGCACCGGTACGAGCGCGAAATTTGATTGCTGGTTGCGGTAGGCGTGGTTGAGTGTGAACTGTGCGCTGGCGATGCCGAGTGCGCCGCCCGCGACCGTGTCCGATAACCAGTGCGCGTTGTGTTTGAGGCGCAGGTAGCTCGTACCGATGCCGAGGCCGTAGCCGAGCACGCGGCGCAGCCAGCGGTAGTCATCGCTGCCGGCTTCTGCGAGCACCGTGCCGATAGCGAAGGAGGCGGTCGCGTGCTCGGAGGGGAACGACCTGCCACCACTCTTGAACCATTCGTTGGGATCGCTCGTCTGGTCGGGTCCCTGACGGCGGATGATGAACTTCAGGGCGTAGGCATTGATGGTGCTGAGCCCTGCGGCCTCGAGCATGGACCAGGCCTCGCGGTGACCACTCGGGTCGTCGATCAAAGCCGCATACCCCCAGGTTCCAAGGAACACCGCGACCGAGGGGAGCGCATCCTGCAGGTCATCGCTTTTGATGTTCGCGATCTCAGTCGGGGTCAGACCCTTGGTGAAGTGGGTGTAGACCTGAGTGTCGTAATGATGGGAACCCGCGATCGCCGCCAGTGCACCGCCGAACCACGCCCACTCACTGGCATTCCAGCGCAGCGGTGCGGTGAAGTAGAGCCCCATGTCGTGTGCTAAGCCACTCGGTGGAGCCGCCTCTGTTGCTCCACCCGGCGGGGACGGCTCAGGAACAGTAGGGGTCGTGAGTTCAGTCTCCGCTGCCGGGCTCGTCTGCGCCAGCACGGCGCTTGCGGCGAAGAGAGTGAACGTTGCGAGAACGAGTGTGAGTCGCGTGCGCTTTTGCAAGATCCTATCCCCGTGTGCCACCCGGGGAGGCGAGAAGTTCATCCACGCGAAACACGGGGTAGAGGTTCATCCTGGAATCCCACGACACGTGCCGTCGCAGAAAGAACTCCAGGCGGGCACGGGGGTTGCCGGCAAAGGCGGCATCTTCCTTGAGCCGGCGGCTGAATTCCTCCTGCAGTCCGGGCGTCTGCGCGAGCAGCGTGCGCGCGATCTGATCGGCCACGTACGGTTCCATATATTCCTTTTGTTCGAAGCAGGCGTTGAAGAAACCCCAGGCGGCGAGAGAGTCCGTAGCCTGCGGCTCGAGCAGATGCATCAGCAGCCGTGCGCCCGGCTGCGCGATCGGTACGAACAGCGAGCCGGCGGCGATTTCTTGGGACTCGCGCTGCCAGGCGCCGCTGAGCTGCACCCGCATGCGGCCCTCGAAGGGGGCGGCGCCGAATTGCGCATGCGTGGTGCGAAACGCCTCGACACGCACGTCGCTGCTTGCCGTGCGTACTGTCTCGAATTGGATGCCGTGGAGGGCAAGGCGAGCGCCAATCTCCGCCGCCCAGGCACTCGCTACGACATAACCGCCGAGCGGCGCCCTCACCAACAGCGCGGGTGACACCTGGTCGCGGAAGGGCACGTGCCAGACCTCTGGACGCTGCGGGTCGTAGATGGTCACCGGCTCGCCCGAGACGGGTGAGACCTCGCGCGTGTAAGCGTAGCCCGGAAAGTCGAGCATGGTCGTACCGCTCGCGCCAACCTCGTCCGCGCGTTCGCCACTCGTCGGCTCGCGCCAACCGGAGCTGTAGTCGAGCACGAGCTCTGCGCCCCCGAGCCGCGTGGCGGCTTCATCTGCCTGCCGCGTGAGCTCGCGCCAGGCCGCGCCGTGCTCTGCGATGAGCTCGGCAAGAGCGATGATCGTGTTGCGGGTGACGCGCACGCGAGTGGCGTAGTCCTTCCACGAGTGCGTCTCCACCAGAACGGTGAAACGGTTGCGCTGCGGGAAGTACCCGGTCGAAAAGCGCGGCGAGTACACCGTGAGCAGGAACCCCGAGTCGGGATCGTCGGTCACGGCGAGGTCGGGGTAGAAGGGGAGCGGGAGCGAGCCCTGTGCCGCGAGCTTCGCGATCAGCGCATCGCGCATCGCGCGACCGGCGGGGTGGAGACGGGCATCGCCCTGATTGATCGGCTCGGCCTGCAGCGAGATATCGGGCTGGAAATCCGCACCATCAGTCACGTGCAGGTCGGCGCACACGAGCGGATCCCAACTGCGGATCAGCCCCAGCAGCGCCCGCATTTCCGGCGAGTCCGCTTTGGTGTAATCGCGGTTGAGATTGAGGTTCTGCGCCGTGGTGCGCCAGCCGGTCTCCTCCGGGCCGTTCTGGTTCGGCCGGCTCCAGCGGCCGAAGCGCTCGTGTCCATCGACGTTAAAAGCCGGCACGAACAGTATGGCCATGCGCTCGAGTACCCTGCGTCTGGCGCTCTCGGAGAGCATCTCGCGCACGGCGATGAAGCCGGCGTCCTTGCCATCGCTTTCGCCCGGATGGATGCCGGCCTGCAGCATGAGGAGCGGCACCGAGCGCGCATCGGCGCGCGAGACGAGCAGGGCGCGCATCGGTCGGCCTTCCGCCGAATGGCCGAACTCGAGACTGTGCACTTCGCGCGGCCAGGCAGCGGCGAACGCCCCGCAGAGCCGCGCCACCTCATCGCTCCGCCCGGTACGGCGAAAGCCCGATTGCTCGGCGATAGTGGTGAGGGTGGGATCCTGCATGAGTGAAGTTTACGGGAGGCGGAGGCCGGTGCGCGCGCCTTAAGCGTACCTTCAGGTACGGCGGTACCAGGCAACCCCCGATGCGTCGATCTCGCGCACCGCAAGGTCTCTGGCGATGAGACAGTTGAGGTGCGCCACGCTCTCCCCGGTCGCCATGATCAGCATGTCCGCGCCCACGTGGCGCCGGAACAGCACACCGAACAGGTCGATGGCACGCTTCGGCGTGGCGAGCTCCTCGCGCATGCGGGAGAGGCGTTGCTCGTGCCCGTGGATGAGTGCCGCGAGGCGCGCGTGCAGGCCGCGGAACGGCTCATTGTGCGAGGGCAGCACCAGTGCATCGTCCGGCACGCGCTTACCGATCGAGGCGAGTGACTCGAGCCACTCCGCGAGCGGATTCGCCTCGGGCTCGGTCGGGAACACGGAGACGTTGGAGGTGATGCGCGGCAGCACCTGGTCGCCCGAGATGAGCACCCCGAGCTCCGCGCAGTACAGGCACAGGTGCTCGGGCGAGTGGCCGCGGCCGATCACCGCGCGCCACAACCGCCCACCGATGACGAGCTCCTCGCCATCGACGATGCGACGGTAGCTGTCCGGTAACGCGTACACCGCCTTGCCAAAGCCGCCGAAGCGCGCCTTATAGCTGGCGAGCGCGTCTTCGTCCCAACCGGCCGCGTGGTAGAAGCGCAAGCCATCAGGGGGTGCTTCGCGACCCGTGTCGGCGACCAGCACGCGGCAGGTAAGGTACTCGAGGCGCGTGGTCCACATCCGGCAGTCGTACTGCCGCGTAAGCCAGCCCGCCATGCCCATGTGATCGGGATGCATGTGCGTGCAGATCACCCGCGTTACCGGTCGCCGCCCGAGGGGTCCGGCCAAAGCCTGCTGCCAGTGCGCCGCCGTGTCGGCCGTCTGCATGCCAGTGTCGGCGAGGGTCCAGCCGGCACTGTCCTCGAGCGCCCAGAGGTTGATGTGGTTGAGTCCAGTGAACGGCAGCGGCATGCGCAGCCACATCACGCCCGGGGCGACACTCAGCGCCTGCCCAGGCTCGGGAGCGGTCGCGAAGGGGTAAGTCAGCCCCGCGGTCGCGCCCGCAGCCTCATCGATGGTCTCACGCATCGTGCGACTGTAGGGGATCGGCCGGGGTTGGGGTAGAGGTCTGTGAGCCCGCCGGGACGCGCGCGGACCTCAGCATCAACTCCGCACTCCGCAGATCTGAACGTGGCGGTGTACTTGAGCGCTAGAATCCGAGTCCGCCAGTGCGACGAGCAGGGGAAGGAATGACACAGGGCACGCACGACGCAGCCGATGACCCGCGCAACCGCGACATCCTCATTTATGTCAACGGGGAGCTCCGCGCGCGTGCGCTGGCGGCGGTCTCGGTGTTCGACTCGGGGTTCATCCTCGGAGATGGCGTGTGGGAGGGCCTGCGGGTGCATCGCGGCCGGATCGCCTTCCTCGAGGCGCATCTCGATCGGCTGTACGAGGCTGCCAAGGCCATTGACCTCGATATCGGCCGCGATCGCGCGGGGCTCACCGCGGCGCTCTACCAGACGCTCGCGGCCAACGGTATGACTGACGGGGTCCACATGCGGCTCATGGTGACGCGGGGCCTGAAGAGCACGCCTTACCAGGACCCGCGCGCCTGCATCGGCCCGGCGACCGTGGTCATCATCCCGGAATACAAGCTGCCGCGCCCCGAGCTGCTGACGCAGGGGGTACGGCTCTTCACCGTACACGTGCGACGCGGTGCGCCCGATGTGCAGGATCCCAAGCTCAACTCGCACTCCAAGCTCAACTGCATTACCGCCTGCATCCAGGCAACCAAGGCGGGCGCCGACGAGGCATTGATGCTGGATCCGCATGGCTTCGTCGCCACCTGTAATTCGACCCACTTTTTCATCGTGCGACACGGCGAGGTGTGGACCTCGAGCGGCAACTATTGCATCGCCGGCATCACGCGCGCCAACGTGCTACGCCTGTGCCGCGAGAACGGCATTCCGGCCTTCGAGAAGAACTTCAGTCTGACCGAAACCTACTCCGCGCAGGAGGCGTTCATCACCGGCACCTACGCCGGCATCGCCCCGGTCAGCGAGATCGATGGCCGCCGGATCAGCGCCGGGCGCGGACCGATGGTCGAGCGCCTGCAGCAGCTGTACCTGCACCTCATCGAGCGTGACGTCGCGGCGCAGGCCCGGCCATGACGCCGTTGCGGCTCGCGATGTGGTCGGGACCGCGCAACATCTCCACCGCGATGATGCGCTCGTGGGAGAACCGCGACGACTGCGCAGTGGTAGACGAGCCCTTCTATGCCCACTATCTCGCCCACACCGGTCTCGATCACCCCGGGCGCGAGGAGGTCGTCGCGTCTGGTGAATCCGACTGGCGCAAGGTTGCCGCGCGGCTCGTCGGACCCGTGCCGCAGGGCAAGGCGATCTGGTACCAGAAACACATGACACAGCACCTGCTGCCGCACATCGGCCGCGACTGGCTGCGGGGGCTCACCCACGTGTTCCTCATCCGCGATCCGCGCGAGGTACTCAACTCCTACATCCGCAGCCGACCGCACGTGACCGCGGACGACATCGGCGTGCTGCAGCAGCTCGACATCTATGAGTACGTGAGCGAGCTCTGCGGCCGCCGCCCACCGGTGATCGATGCGGCCGAGTTTCTCAAAGCTCCCGAGGCGCAGCTGCGGGCACTATGCGCAGAGCTCGGTATCGCCTTCACGCCGCGCATGCTCAGCTGGCGCGCAGGACCGCGTGCGAGCGATGGGGTGTGGGCCCCCTACTGGTACGAGGCGGTGCTGCGCTCGACGGGGTTCGAGCCTTACCGCCCGCGCGAGCCTCACGTGCCGCCCGAGCACCAAGCCATCATCGATCAGGTGATGCCCGCGTATGAGGTGTTGTGGGAGCTACGGCTGCACTGAGCAGCGTGCGCGGGTATACGCGCTGCCGCGCGCGAGTCAGGAGAGGCTGATCTTCCCTGCGCGGGTTGCGACTCGTGGCTCGCCCAGCCGCGCCGCGGTGTCCGGGAAACCTGCGGTCGGGCCACGCCACCTGAGCTCCTCGACATCGTTGAAGAGCGGTGTGTCCGTCCTCAGAGTGGCGAGATTCTTGAAGAGCAGCGCCAGCTCGCGGCGCTCGCCGAGCACCGACGCCGGAAAGTCTTCGAGCGCGCCGTACTTGCCGATGAGCCGTGCCGCCGTGACGCGGCCGATGCCGGGGAGGCCCGGATAGCCATCCGCCGCATCCCCGACCAGCGCGAGGAAGTCCGGGATCAGCTGCGGCTCGACCCCGAACGCTGCCCGCACGCCGGCGGCATCGCGGATCTGGCGGCTGCGCCGGTCGACCTGCACCACGCGCTCGCCGCGCACGCATTGGGCGAGATCCTTGTCCGGCGTCCAGATGGATACTTTGGCGACGCGTGCGTCCTCGGCAGCGATCCGTGCCGCGGAAGCGAGCGCATCGTCGGCTTCGAGCTCGACCATCGGCCACACCGCGATGCCAAGCGCGGCGAGCGCATCCTCCAGCGGCTGAAACTGTGCGAGCAGAGCGGGCTCGATGCCCGCGCCGGTCTTGTACTCCGACCACAAACCATTGCGGAAGGACTCGATGACATGATCGGTGGCGACCCCGAGGTGCGTGGCGCCTTCCTCGAGCATCTGCAGCACCGTGTGCAGCACGCCAACCACGGCGCCAGTGGGCTTATCCGCGCCCTTGGTGAAGCGGCGCAGGCCATAGAAGTGCCGAAACAGCTCGTAGGTGCCGTCAATCAGGTGAACGAGCACGGGGCGCGCGAATGCAGGCGAACTCAGGTACCCGCGGTCATGACTGCGGGTGCTGCGCCTTGTAGGTTCGAATCTGGGCGTTCAACTGATCGGCGACCGCGTTCTCCTGGTCGATGGCTGTATTGTGCACCACGGTACCGAATTCCTTCAGGGCGTGCAGATCATCCCGCGAAGCGACTCCGGCATACTGATTGGCGATGCGCTCGATGGTGACGTCAACGCAGTGCACATAGGAATTGGTGGCGGTGTCGAAGGACTTGAACGCCGCGGTCGCCGCCGCCATCTCCTCGCGCGAGACCTTGGCGCCATCCGGCACGGCCGGCGCCTGGGCGCGAGGACAGGCTCGCAGTTCCGCGCTGGCGACTTCGACCAGACTTACCGGCGAGGGTGCCGGTGTGGATACACGCGGCGGGGCAGCTCGCGACGGCGATCGCGAGCCGAGTGCCGAGATCAATCCCCAGCCGAGGAGGGCCGCTCCTGCGACACCCGCCACGAGGCTCCACGCCGCGGTACGTCGGCTCGGCGCGGCCCTCCGCAGACGCGGAGCAAGCAGCGCTGTGAGCATCAGCAGCGCGCCGAGGGCCAGGGCGCCAATACCAAATTCAGTGGGCCCCATCGACGTCAGCCCGCGGCGTCGGCAGGAAAATACAGCGGCTCGGCGACGATGCCCGAGTGCACCGTCACCGGTCTCGCAAATGCAAGATCGGCATTCATCGCGGATCATTCAGCGGATTTGCCCAGATCCTATACCCCGGCCGCAGATCGCCACAACCACGCCCAACAGGGTGCAGGGCCGGCGAAAACGCAAGCTGCGCGGGGTGTGCTGCTGCGAACGCCGCGACTTAATCAGGGTGCCAAAGCCGTCATTGTTCAAGAGCGGTGAAATCAGGTTAGAGTATCTGTCATGCGGGAAGGTCGATTGAACTTATATTGACCCTAGCAAGACTCGGTGACGCGGTTGTCTCTGGCGAACAGTCCATTCGAGCTGCGCGGCACCTTTGTTGTTACCGGCGGCACCCGCGGGATCGGGCGGGCCATCTCCGAGCGGTTCGCGCGCAGCGGGGCACACATCATCGCGAACTACGTCCGTAATGAGAAGGCGGCGCAGGAGTTGCAGGCGAGCGCCGCGCAGGAAGGGTTACCGCTAACGATCTGCCGCGCCGATCTCACTACCGCGGACGGTCTCGCCCGCATAGAGACCCAGGTCGGGCAAAGCGGTACGCCGCTCGGTGGGATCGTCCATTGTGCGGCGACCGGGACGCATCGGGCGGTCGAGTCGCTTACCGGGCGGCACCTCGACTGGACGTTCGCGCTGAATGTGCGCGCACTCTTTGAGCTCGTCACGCGCCTGCTGAGTCAGTTTGACCGTCACGGGTGCATTCTGGCGGTCAGCTCGCTCGGTGCCACGCATGCGCTGCCGCAATACACCGCCATCGGTGCCTCCAAGGGCGCGCTCGAGGCCCTGATCAGACACCTCGCGGTCGAGCTCGCGCCGCGCGGCATCAGAGCGAATACGCTCACGCCGGGAGCGGTGGCGACGGAGGCCTGGCGGGCCATTCCGGAAGGCGAGGCGCGCCTCGCGGCCGCGGCGCAGCGCACGCCGAGCGGCCGCCTGGTGACCGCCCACGAGCTGGCGTTGTGCGCACAATTTCTCTGCTCGCGCGCCGCTGCCGGTGTGAACGGGCAAGCGCTGATTGTCGATGGCGGCACGACGATCGTCGCCTGATCCCAGACTGCGCACCGGATCGTAGCGTTCGGAATAAAGGGAGATTCCTCCATCATGCAAGACGTGTTAGCCAGAGTGCAGAAGGCCTTCAGTTCCGCATTCGAGGTGGCGCCGGGCTCGGTCACCATCAATACCGTCCCAGGCGATATCCGGGCGTGGGACTCGATGGGCCACGTCACGCTCGCGAGCAGCCTCGAGCAGGAGTTCGGTCTGACCTTCGACGTCGATGAGCTGATGGAAATGGAAAACGTGCGCGAGATCGTGCGCATCGTGCAAGCGAAGCTGGCCAGGCTCGACAAGGCCGTCATCTGAAGATGGCAGGCTCGGCGCACTACAACTTTGCGGCGCGCCTGGTCGAACGCCTCGGACCGGGTGCCGAACTCCTCGATGCGCCGAGCGGCGAGCGTCTCGCGGCGGCGGAGCTTCCCGCCACGATCGCCGCTTTTGCCGCGACCTTCGCGGCCGCGGGCCTCAAGCAGGGCGATCGCGTGTTGATCGGCTGCAACCTGCGGCCGCTTAGCAGTCTCGCGTATCTCGGCGCGCTGTTCGGTGGGCTGGTGGCGGTGCCAGTGAACGCGGGCACGCTCGCAGGCGCGGGCGAGGCGCTGGCGCGCAAGACTCGTGCACGGGCCGTGTGGACTGAACGCGGCGTGCGAAATGATTGGGCTGCGCGCTGCGGACTCAGGGAGCTGGCGGGCACAGCACACCCGGCGAGTTCCGGCACGCCGGCGCCGGCCGCCTGCAGCGAAGACGATCTCGCCGCCCTCATGGCGACCTCGGGGTCAACCGCTGCGCCCCGGCTGGTGAGGGTGAGCCACGGCAACCTGATCGCCAACACCGAGGCGATCATCCGCAGCCAACGACTCGGAAGCGATGAGCGAGCGCTGCTTATTCTCCCGGTGAGCTACTGCTTCGGTGCCAGCGTGTTGCACACGCACCTCTATCAGGGAGGTGCGGTGGTGTTCGACGCGCGTTTCATGTTCCCCGACAAGGTACTGCGCGCGATCGCCCAGTACGGCTGTACGAGTTTCGCCGGCGTGCCGACGGCGTACCAAATCCTGCTGCGGCGCTCGAACATCCGCACCATACCGTTGCCGAGCCTGCGCCGCTTCCTGCAGGCAGGCGGCGCGCTCTCCGCCGCCTCCGTACAGCAGATGCGTGAGATCGTGCCGCACGCCGAGTTCTTCGTCATGTACGGTCAGACGGAAGCGACCGCCCGCATCTCGTGTCTGCCGCCACAGCGCCTGGCAGACAAGGCAGGCAGTGTCGGTGTGCCGCTCGATAACCTCACGGTGCGGATCGTGGGCGCGGAGGGCGAGGATCTGCCGGCGGGTGAGAGCGGTGAGCTCTGGGTCGCCGGCGAATCGATCAGCGCCGGTTACCTGGACGAACCGGAGGAGACC
>Ga0306926_10011015_pt1 | contig 10013 bp, 10 predicted proteins | sample flu12Cox44000178_FD_203759 | JGI IMG/M metagenome (GOLD analysis project Ga0306926, IMG submission 203759) | Lab enrichment of tropical soil microbial communities from Luquillo Experimental Forest, Puerto Rico - flux8day.12C.oxic.44.000.178 (v2)... | ecosystem: Environmental > Terrestrial >... | reverse complement strand
CCCGTCCGCCGCCGGAGCGATTGCAGGTGGCAACAGCGGCGGCGAATGCGGCGTAATTGTCGGGCGAGCCGGGTGCCGGTGCGAGCCCGGGCGCGCTCGTTGTGCTGGAGGTGTAAATGAGCGGCACCTCAACGAGCTGGCATTGCGTAGCACCAAAGCTAGTGACGTAAAGCTGGCGCAATTCGCGCCGCCGGCGTTCCGGCGTGTCGCCCAGCCAAGCGAGACGTTTGACGATGAGCTCTGCCTGCCGCCATGGATCTCCGGCGCTGCTGTCGGAACCCGCCGCGTAGCTAGGTGCCGATACGCTGCGCTCCAATAGCGTGCAGCTTGCCGCCGCGCCCGCGAGAAACCCGCGGCGCGTGAGAGCAACCCTTCGATGTGAAGCCATCCTGACGTTTCCTCTCGTTTCCGGTCGCGCACCATCAACGCATCTCGAGCAGCCGCTCGCGCAGCAGCTCGGCGCGGCCGGAGGACGGGTAGATCTCTATCCCCTCAATACCGCGGGGCGAACGCCGACTGGTAGCGGCGATACGGCCGGCCATCCGCGGTATAGCTTAATGACGCGCTACGGTCCGCAGCCAGACCCATCGCCATGAACCCCAAAGCCGACCCCAGACCCTCCATCAAAGTGCGGTAGATGCCGGGCTCCGGCTCCGGCTTGCCGGGCCGCTGCGCATAGCCCGCACTGATCGCCGCCAAGGTCCAGCGCGCCGACGAGTCCACCTGCACCGTCGGCGCCACGCGCGTCATCCGCTCCAGCTCCTTGCGTAGGTATGTGCGACCTTTGGTCGGCTCCGAACCCTTGCTGACATCGGCCGGGATCGCCCGAATAGCCTGCGCTAGCCCGACATTGCGCCACTGGTCGAAATGCTGCGGGTGCAGCACAATCTCAACCCGACCCCGCGCATACGCGCCAGCCTGCCGCACTACCTCGATAGCGCTCACCCCAGGATCGCCTTCCCTGATCCAGTCGTGAAGGATTAGCGTCTTCCCGGACGCCGGCTGATACAAAACCCCGGTTGTGTACGCCCCCGTCGCGTGCATCGCCAAATAGACCGGCTCGGCGCGCTGCCACAGGACGCGGTCTACAACATGCTGCCCCGGGTTGAAATTCTCGTAGACCGGAGTGCCCGGCCGCAGCGTCAGCGCATAGCCCAAAGCATTCGGGCCATCGATACGCCCCCGCGGAAAGCCCAGGAGTTGTGCTCGCAACTCGGGCATTTCGGTGGCGAATACCAGCTCGCTTGAGCGGAAGAACGGCTGTAGCCCTCGTATAAAATCCAGCTTTCCACGAGGCGCCCGCAGCGGTTGCAGCGGAAGAAATACACCAAGACGCGCTCCCGCTTGCCGCAGCGGCTGGAGGAGCCATTGTTCCAGTCCATCTTGCTCAACTCCAACCAGCACGGGCCGGTAACGCTCGTTGATGTCGAATACGATATCGACGACCTGGTCAGGCCGGTGAAAGCCGGTACGGTCCTCCCAGACCACGAGGTTGTTGCCGATCCACGAGAACACAACGATGCCGGTCGTCGCGCTGCTTTCCCGGTGGGTCGTGCGCGCCGGGTCGACCATCGCCCACACCGGTTCCCACACGCGCACACGCGGCTCAACCCGGATGTCCTCAGGGCGGAAGACCTGATCGCCGACCGACACGGCCTCACACATATTCCCGATCCCATACCGCGGCCTGGCCGTTGCGCTGGTACTGCCGCCGCGTTTCCTCGATCCACGCCATCGGGAAGAGGTCGGACCACGTCGATTCCTCCTCGCCAGTCCGCGGATGCGCCCGGGTAATCGGATACGTGCGCCACGCCCAGGCGGGATCAGCCTGCAGTCTCGACGGAACGCTTTCCGGGTCCATCGGGGTCGCCAGCAACCGGATCTTGCAGCTCGGTTGGCACGCCGGAATCAGGTCGCTCATGAACCACAAAAAGGTCTTCCGCCGACCCTCCGGCGTCGCCACGTTGTCCCGATCTTCAAAGTCATCAATAACCAGCAAATCCGGACGCCAGTCCAGGTGCTTCAAATCCCTGATGTCTTGATCCTTCCCCAAAGCTTGAATGCAGACGTTGTTGCGAGTGACAAGCTTTACTTGCGTCCACACATCTCCAACTTGCTTCACCGTAGAGTTCAACCAAGTCTTCATTGCGCTCCAGCTCCCGCTTGACCGCTGCAATGCGTTCGGCCGCCCGGCCCCCGCTCGCCCGAGAATGACGCAATTGCGAAACGCCAACTCCGCTGCCCCCAGCGCGATGAACTCCTCGGCCATCGTAGATTTTGCTCCGCCGCGAAACGCAAACACCCCCAGCCGCTGGGCCCCCGACCAGAACAGTTCCACAAGCTCCTGGTGGAACAATGCCGGCTCGCAGAAATGCCGGCGCGCGAACAGCGCCTGATGCTGCAACCATCGATGGTCCTGAAACCACGCGATGACTGCTTCACCTGTCAGCCGGCTGGCTGACCACGCCGCAACGAGTTGTTCGTAGGTCAGTGACATGGCCGCCGCTCGCGCTGCAACAGGTGCCCCGTGATGCGGTCGCGGGTGCGGCTGCGCCCCAAGATCAGCGGCGAAAGAGCATCACGGAGTTCGTCGACGATCGACTCGTTCGGCATCGTTCGGCTACCCCCGAGCGTCAGCGCCTCGCCGCACGGGCTGCATCAACCGCCTTGTTCCACATTCGTTTTGCGTAGTAAAGCCCGCCATCGCGGGGCCAAGGGTAGCTGCCAACGCCCGGCCCCTTGCACCGGCTCCGCGCAATTGCATCGGCGGACCATTCGATTCCCCGTGCACTCGCGTCAGCTCGCGTAAAAAAACAGCCCGCGCGGGATCATCCTCGATCAAGGTCGCGGCTGTTGCAGGTCAGGAGTTTCAAGCGTTCGGTCGCCCACGCGGGGCCGTCGGGATCTCGCCCCGCTGCGGCAATTCGCGCATCTTGATCAGGCCAATCCCGCGGCTCCGGTTGCTAGCCCATCTGCTAGCCCAACCTGCCGCTTCGCCTCATGCCGCGTCATAAGCCTTTGAAGAGATTGGCGCGCCCGAGAGGAGTCGAACCCCTAACCCCCAGATCCGTAGTAAGCGTTTTTATCGCGCCGAGATCCGCCAATCCTCGCCAGAAGCCGCTATTTTCCTTGTATCCTGCCTAACCTGTCTGATTTAATGCCGCCATAAATCGCCATGCGGACCCATAGCGGACCCAGACGCCGGGTCCGTATCAGGTCCGCAACGGGGATCGGGGGCCGGCATGCCGAAATTGACCGACAAATTCCTCGCCACGCTCACGCTCGAGAACGGCCGCAAGGACCGGCTCGTATTTGATACGGCATGCCCTGGCTTGGGGTGCCGTGTCACCGCGAGAGGGACGCGGACCTTCATCGCGCAATGGACCGATCCTGCGACCCGTCGCAAGGTACGCGAGCCGATCGGGGTATGGGGCAATCTGACGATCGATCAGGCGCGCGAAGCGGTGCGGGTGCGGCTCGGCGCTGTCGCCAAAGGCATCAATCCCAAGGCCGAGCGTGAACGCCAGCGCGAGGCTTCTGAGCGCGAGCTCGCCGAGACGGCCCTGACCTTCGAGGCGCTGATCGAAGAATGGAAAGCGCTGCACCTGGCGCAGCGCCGGCCGCGTTATGCCGCCGAGGCTGAGCGTGCGATCCGGCTCGGCCTTGCCGAGTTGTTGAAGCGCCCGGCGGCGCGGATTTCCCGCGCGGCTGCGGTCAACGCGCTCGACAGGATCGTGAAGGCCGGTAAGCCGGTGACGGCCGGCCGCACAATGGCATACGCGCGGGCATGTTTCGCGTGGGGCAAGCGGCGGGGAAAGGTGCCGGAAAACCCGTTTGCCGAGCTGCCGATTAATGCTGGCGCAACCGAGCGTGAGCGGGTGCTGAGCGACGCCGAGATTGCCGAGATTTGGGTGGCGACGGACAAGCTCGGCTATCCCTTCGGCCCTTTCTACAAGTTGATGATCCTGACCTTGCAGCGGCGCGAGGAAGTCGCCGGCATGCGCTGGTCGGAAGTCGACCTGGATAAGCACATGTGGACGCTGCCGGGCACTCGTATGAAGAACGGCAAGCCGCACATCGTGCATCTGTCTGAGGCGGCGCACACCCTACTGCGCTCGATCCCGCGGGTCGCGGGGTGCGATTTGGTATTCAGCACGACAACCTACCGGCTCGGCGCGAGTGCCGACGCGGCGCCAAAGGGCAAGCGCGGGGCCGAGCCGACCCCGATTTCCGGTTTCTCACAAGGCAGGCGCTACCTTGATGCGGCGATCGTAAAGGCGCGAGCGAAAGCCGCCGCTGAAAACGACGCGAAACTCGAACCGATGACCGGTTGGCGCGTGCACGATCTAAGGCGAACCGGCGTCACGATGCTGGCAGAGCTCGGGTTCGACAGTATCGTTGTCGACAAGATCCTTGCGCACCAGCCAGCGAAGCTTCGTGGCGTCGCTGGCATCTATCAACGCCATGAGTTCCTGCGCGAGCGCGCTGCGGCGCTTGACGCGTGGGCGGTGCATGTCCTGGGAGCTAGGGGGGACAATATCGTTCGTCTGTCACCGGCAGCGTCTACGGCGGGGCGCAGCCGAAGCCACGCTTGAGTATCGACGGCGAGTGCTGGCGAGTATAATCGCCGCATGGCGAATACCGCATCTGCTGAGAACATCGCGCGACTGATCTCTGGCGACAAGCCGATTCCCGACTGGCTCCCTTCAAGTCTTGAAAAACTTGCGGCTTCGGCGCTGCCCTTCGCCCGACGGCGGGAAAGTGAGCAGCTGCGCCGGGCTCAAATGAGACGGCGGCTTGCTGACCTCGCGACCGAAACCCGCAGCATCCGTTCCTCACTCATCGATCCGCGGATTCTCGAACAGCTCGACGACGCGAACGGGGAACAGATTTCCGCGGAGTTCCTCAACGCATTTGGACATTACTTGACTAGATTTGGCGATCTCGCTGGGCGGGCTACAGCCGCAATTCCGGCGGGCGGGGGGCGAGATCGGGCGCATGCCGTCAACACTGTGTCCACCAAAAAGCTCTGTGCTATGGTCGTTTATGAGATCTGGCGGCTAATGCACGGCGAGGCGCTGTCGCCGGGCAACGGTAGGGCCCAGCGGGCGGCCAACGAGCTTTGGCGCATGAGTGGGGGCCCCAAAAGTTTGGGGAACGACCCGCTACAGGGATGGCGGAAAGAGTTTCAGGCAATTGAGCGCGGCTCGGACGGGGCGGAGCTAGCGCATATCCGGCAAGTATTGATGTGGACGGCCCCCGCCGCCGGGATTGCTAGCATTGAAGTGGAGGTTGAAGCCGGCCTTGAAGCCGCCTTTGAACTCTTCGAATTTGATTCTTGGGTCATCGACGCCAAGGAATCGGACTGAACACACGCTGCGGTAATCTCAGCTGCGCTGTACTCAATTGGATAAAATCGAGAGTTATTTGGCACTGTAGACGGAGGCGCTCTCGGCGGCGCAAGAGGATTCTCGGCTAGATAAAAGCACTGAGGGCAATGTGGCCGAGATAGAATATCTGAGCGAGGAAGAGTTCGCCGCGCGGTATCACTTGGGTCGCCGTACCGTGCAGAGATGGCGTCAGACTGGGGATGGTCCTGCATTTTGTCGGCTCGGCCCGCGCCGGGTGGTCTATCGACTGGCCGACGTTGAGGCATGGGCCGCGGCGCGCACGTTCCACCACCGCGCGGACGAGTTAGCGCGCACTGCCGTGGGGTGATCCTCCGTGTATAGAGTCGGTCCCGGCCGCGCGGCTGACGCGGCCAGGACCGGTGATCGGGTCATCGCTCGGCGGCGATCTTCGACGCTTAGCTCATCATCCCGCACGGGGCAACTAGCTTGGTGCTTCGCGGAAGCACGGCTTGCGCCCGGCAGCCCGCAATGAGCCTCCACGTGCTGGCGAGCGGCGCGCTTATGAGCGATCCACAGCAGCGTCGCGGCGCGAAAGAGCCGTTCACGACCGCGACGATCCGCGCCACCGGCGACGACGCGGTGGTTCTCGTCTCCATCATTGCTTTCGGCAACGATGGCGAGCGGTTGTCGGAATATTCGAAGGGTGATGCCCCGGCTGTGTCGGGCCGCGCAAGGCTCACATCCTGGGTCGGGCGCGACGGTGCCGAGAAGCATGCTCTTAGCGTCATTGCGGAGCAAATTGCTGGCCCGAAACCGCGCCCGAAAACCACAGCGCCGCGTCGCAGCACTCGAAGGCCTTATCCGGCATCGCGGCCGACGCGGGATCCGGGCCCGCCGCTGCCCGCCGATCGTCTCGATGATCTCTATCCCGAGGCGCTCGCGCTCGACGAGGCCGGGCGATGACCGAGCTCGAACGCGTCTTTGAGGCGCATTTCCGCCGCGAACGCGCCATCGCTGCGGCGCGCAGGTTCATTTCTCGATTTCAAGCGCCGAGGCTGTGTCGCAGCGATGTCTTGACGTTCCTGCGTCGGCGTCGCGAGCGACTCCCTGAGGACGAACTCATCGGCATCGCTGACGCTGCGCTCCAGAAATGGATGAGTTCGGAGGAGCGTCACGCTAATCAAGTGCTCTTGCGCAGAGCACGTGGGCAATGATCGGCGCGCTCGCGGTCACGTTTTTCAACGACCATGCCGCGCAGGAAAAGCGCCAGGAGAGCCTCACGGTCGAGATGCTGGCCGAGGTCATCCGCGCGACTTCGGCCCCGGAGAAGGTCCGTCTGCCGTGGTTGAAGCTCGCCCGCTTCGGCAGTGCCCGGACCGAGAAGGGCAGCCTCCGACACGATCGGAACATCATCGCCTGTTCCGGCATAGAGGCCGATTACGACGGCGAGAAGATCGGCTTTGAGCAGGCGGTCGAGATCCTCGAGAAGGCTGGTGTCGAGGCGATCGTCTACACCTCGCCGTCGCACGCCGAGGAGCGCCCGCGCTGGCGCGTGATATGCCCGTTCAGCACCGAGCTTCCGCCAGATCGCCGGCAGCACATGCTCGGCCGGCTCAACGGTCTCTTCCGCGGTGTCTTCGCGTGCGAAAGCTGGACGCTGTCGCAGAGCTACTATTACGGCTCGGTCAACGGCAACCCGACGCACCGGGTCGAGATCGTCCAAGGCATGCCGATCGACCGCTGCGACGAGTTCGACGAGATCTGGCAGGGCAAGCCTGACACCCTCGACCGGCATGGCAAGGGCAACGGCAATTTCGCGAGCGGCCCCGCAGACGAAGATGCGTTGCTGTCCGCGATTGTCAGCGGCGAGAGCTATCACGTCGCCTCGACTCGCCTGGTCGGCAAATGGGCGCAGCAAGGCATCCCGTTCCTCGACGCACAGAAGCGGATCGAGGCAGCCTTCGATCAGGTCGAGGCGTCCGGTCGTGATACCCGGTGGCAGCAACGCCGCGGTGACGTGCCGCGTATCGTCCGAGACATCTACGGTAAGGAAGCCGAGCAGCGGGATGCGCGGTCAAGCGGCGCGATCGATCCCCGCTCGCCCTACAACGGCTCCTCCCACGACGAGGTGCCGCTCGGCCATATCCTGCAGATCACCGACACGGCTTGGAAACCCGACCAGCTACCGCCCCGGCCATGGATCGCGCCGCCCTACATCCTGCGCAAGCACATCACGCTGCCGCACGGCCCCGGAGGGGTAGGAAAGTCGCTGCTGATCGACGCTTGGGCATGCGCCCTGGCGCTCGGGCAAAACTACGGGCGGTTGCGCCCCGTCAAACGCTGTCGCGTCCTGCTGGCCAACTTCGAAGACGATGAAGAAGAACAGCTGCTGCGCCTCAGCGCCGCTCTCAAATACTTCAAGGGCAACCCCACCCCACAGGATCTTGAAGGCTATCTTTACCGCGTCACCATCGCCGAGGACGCCGACGCCACGATGTTCGAACTCGATCGCGTTGGCGCCGTCCGGCCGACCCGTACATTCGAGGCGCTCGATATGTGGTGCCGGGAACTTCATCCCCACGTAACCGCTCTCGACACCCTCGTTGCGATCAACGCTGTCCCCGAAGACAACAACATCTTGATGCGCCGCGTTATGGCCACCCTGCGCCGCCTATGCCGGGCCTCCGAGATGGCGTTGATCCTGACACACCATGATCGCAAAGCCGGCGGCGAGGATGAGGACAGCGATGCCGCCAACGCGCGCGGCGCAGGCGACATCATCAACGCCGCCCGCTTCGAACTCGCCGTCAAAAAGATGACCAGCGACGAAGCCAAGCGTTTCAACCTCGATCCCAAAGACCGCGCATCCTATTTCCGCCTAGGCTCGCTCGGCTCCAAACTCAACTACATCGCCGCCGATGAAGCCGAGTGGTTCGAGCGTGTGACACACGTGATCGGCGGCTCGCCCGTCAGCGCCTGCATTCCATGGATGCCGCCCGACGCGTTCGATGGCGTCACAAAAGACATTGCCAATGCCATCCTCGACGACATCGATGCCGGATTGTCCAATGGAGTGCGATATTCAGATGCCAATGCCGCAAAAGCTCGCGCCGCGTCCAAAGTCGTGCTCAAACACTTGTCAGACAAAACCCCTGCCGAAGCACAGCGGATCATCAATAAATGGGTAAGAAATGACGTCCTTGTCTCAGAGGAATACTTCAACGAAGAGCGCCACGAGAAGGAACACGGATTGCGCGTCAACCCCGGTAAACGCCCCTGACCAGCCACCCGAATGGAAAAGATTTCATTCGGATGATTCGCGGCGGAATTACCCCGAATCAAGGATGGGGCCCCTATAGGGAAAAATCCATTCGGCTTTCGGGTCGAATGGTTTTTTCCCCTTCCGGGGCCACTCGGGCAAGCCATCGGGGCGAGCGGCGCAGATGAAGAAAAGTACCACCTGCCGATGGTGAACGTGTGGCTTGGCGTTACTGCAGCTTTATTTGCAGCGCCAGTGCGTGACGAGAACGGCCGTCTCAACCTCACGACCTCCAATGCGGGGCCGGTACAGAAGCTTGCGTCCGTCATGTCGCCGTGGCATAGCGCTTAGCGTTTCTATTTAGAAACAGGATAGATACCGTGCCTAGGCCCAAGGGCCTGCCCAAAACCGGCGGCCGACAGAACGGTGTAGCCAATAAGCGCACCCGAGAAATCGCCGATGCCGCGATCAAAGAAGGCCTGACGCCGCTCGAATACATGCTGGCGGTGCTCCGCGACGAGAACGCAGATCCTGAACGGCGCGACGAGATGGCGAAGGCAGCAGCACCTTACATCCACCCGCGCCTTGCCAGCATCGAAGCCAGCCATAGGGGCGACAAGCAGAACCCGCTTGAGTTGCGCGTTACGAGTGCCGAAACTCGTCGAGCAGGCGCACCGACAGATTGACGAGGCATTTCGCGAGTGGCGAGCCCCCGAACCAGCCACACAAGGCCCGCCGTCGATAACGACAAAACAGCGCTTCCTTGAGATGCTCGACCAGCAAACAAGTGGTCCCTGGTAATGCCAGCACCAAAAGGCTTTCGTCCACCAAATGCGGGTAGGGGCCGAGAGTTAGGCTCGAAAAACAAGCTCTCTGGCCAAGTGAAAGACATGATCCTCGCCGCGCTCGACCAGGTCGGCGGCGTCGATTATCTCGTGAAACGGGCGCAGGATCAGCCTGTCGCCTTCATGGCGCTGCTTGGCAGGGTGCTTCCCCTGACCGTCCAGAACCAGCCCAAGCCACCGGAAGAAATGACCGATGACGAGCTCGCCGCCTATATCAGAGCCATCAAGGGCTATCTCACTCGAGCCGGGGTCGATCCAGAACGCATTGCTTCTGCTGGCGGCGGCAAGCTGGGAGCAAGCGGCGATCCGGGTGGAACGCGCCACACGCAGCACTGATGCTTAACCAGGGGACCTTGGCTTCCTGCCAGTGGTGCGAAGGGCCGTTTCGGGCACGGCGGGGCGGCTCGCCGCAACGCTTCTGCAGCAGCAAGTGCAGGTCGGCGTTCTGGACCGCGCTGCGCCGCTGGGGGGAGCGCGCGGTTGCCGCCGGCGTGCTGAGTCTCGATCAGATCAGGGAGGGCGCTCCGGAAGCGTGCATGCTTCTCTCAGGTGGGGACT
>Ga0306926_10011014_pt1 | contig 10015 bp, 5 predicted proteins | sample flu12Cox44000178_FD_203759 | JGI IMG/M metagenome (GOLD analysis project Ga0306926, IMG submission 203759) | Lab enrichment of tropical soil microbial communities from Luquillo Experimental Forest, Puerto Rico - flux8day.12C.oxic.44.000.178 (v2)... | ecosystem: Environmental > Terrestrial > Soil... | reverse complement strand
ATTCCTGGGCCGGAAAATATTCGCATGCGCCAGCGGGAAAGAAAGAATTCTTTCCCGCGTCCCATTCGGCAATCACCCCTAATGGATAGAAAATCAGCCTGACACGTTACGCCCGCCCCCGGCAAGGAGCAATGCTTTCGAAGAATTCATGGCAGTCATAGAAACTGCTCATGTCTATACTTTCGATATGGCCATTAGATCTACCGGTTCCGGGCGTTTCGCGGTAATCGGCGCGGGCGGGTCCTGATCGGGTCCGGGCGGGCTGAGGTGCGCAATACGCGAGGCGGGAAGACCGCGCCGTTTCAGGTCGGAGACGAACCGCCGCAGCAGTTCATCGTGCGGTGCTGCGACGATGGCGATCACATCGCGCAACTCGGGCGGATCCAGGGACCTGATCGTCCCGCCCGGTCGCGGGGTAAGGGCGGAGAAGGGTACGATCGCCACTCCCATCCCGGCCGCCGCAAGCTGCGCCGCCGTGCGCGGGCTGCCGGTGCGCAGGGCCGGCTGCGGCAAGACGACGCCGCGTTGCGCCGCGAACTGATCGACCCATATCGCGTTCCCGTTGCCCGGGTTGTAGTGAACGAGCGGTTCGGCGGCCAGTTCGGCCAGCGGCACGGCGTCCAGTTTCGAGAACCGGTGCTCCGGGGAGGCGACAACCACGATCTCCTCGCGTCCGAGCACCTCGACGTGCTCATCCGTTCGTGTCGGCGGCGGCCCGACGACGATGTCCGTCTCGCCGCCGAGCAGCACCTCCAGCATCCGGTCCGCGCTGGTGTACTCCTTCAGGTCGAGTTCGACATCGGGGAACCGGCGCCGCCAGCCACGCAGCACCGGGACCAGAACCCACGCCGTCATCGTCTCCGCACAGGCGATACGGATACGGCCGCTGGTTCCGGCCGCCACCCTCCTCCCCGCCATCACGACCCGGTCGGCCGCCGCCAGGGCTATTCGCGCCTCGGCCGCGGCCGCCAGCCCGGCCGCGGTCGGCCTGATGCCCCGGGGCAGGCGCTCGATGACCGGGGTTCCCACTTCCCGTTCGATGGCGGCGATCTGATGCGACAAGGCCGGCTGCGACATGTGCAGCGCCGCCGCGGCCTTCGTCAGCGAGCCCTGCTCCACGATGGATACCAGGCACTCCATTGCCCTCACTGAAACCATTCGGCGATCCTGCTTCCGTCTGCGGGCCGGCTATGTCGGCTAAGGCGTCGCGGGGATCAGTGCCGGGTTCGCCTTGATGATCTCCCACGGGCTGAGCCGGCACTGCGCGAAGGCGCCGCCGATCTGGTACGGGTCGGCCGCCACGATCTCCTCCGCGGCGGCGAGAGATGCGGCCTCGTAGATGAACAGCGCGCCGCTGCCGTCGGCGAACGGCCCGCAGGCCACCAGCCGGCCGTCGGTGAGCAGCCGGGTCATGTACTCGCGGTGCGCGGGCCGCAGCGCGGCGACCTTCTCAGGGACGGGCGTGTACGTCGCGTAGTTGACAACCTTCATGCTGCCAGGCTGCGTGATCCGCACCGTCGGGCGCATCGTTCACATGAGTGATGTGCCCACCGTCCGGGTCGGAATATCCGGCCACCTCGACCGGAATGGGCGGAGACTAAACTACCTACGGCCGTTACGCTGCCGTCCGCGACGGTGGTCGTTCTATCGGGAAGTCGGTCTGGCCTGATGGTGATGGGTGCCCGCCGGGGTAGTGAGCCCCGGGCGGCCTTCCGCCTCTGGGGGCGCGAGGCTCAGGTCGAGGCGATTGGGGCCCGGCTTGACGCGGTGCGGGGCGGCCGGGGCGGCATCGTGCTGGTCACAGGACTGGCCGGCATGGGCAAGACCGCTTTGCTCGACGCGGCCGCGGGCATGGCCCGCGAGCGCGGGATCAGGGTCTTCCGCGGCACCGGTGACGTCGCGGCGCAGGTGATTCCGTTCGGCCCGCTGCTGGAAGCGCTGGTGTCCGCGCCCGACGCGCCGGTGGACCCGGCCGTGCTGCGCGATCTCAGTCAGTCTCCTGACCAGCGGTTCTGGCTGCTTCGTGAGCTACAGGAGTCGCTGGAACGCGCCGCGCTGGGCACGCCCGTGCTGATCGCGATGGACGATGTGCAATGGGCCGACGCGGCCACCCTGGCCGCGCTCGGCACGCTGCCCCGGCAGCTCGCCACCCACCGGATCTTGTGGCTGTTCGCGATCCGGTCGGGTGAGCTGGTCACGGCGACTCGTTCGGCCCTGACCCGCCTGGAGACCACCGACGCCGTAACGATCACGCTGGGCCCCCTCGACAGGACCGCCGTCGCCGGTGTCGCCGAGGATCTGCTCGGCGGGGTGCCCGACCCGGCGCTGCTGGAGGTCCTGGCCGGCGTCCGGGGACAGCCGTTCCTGCTGACTGAGCTGCTCCGCGGCATGCGCGAGGAGAAACTGGCAGCGGTCGACGGCGGCATCGCCCGGCTGACCGGAACCCGGATTCCGCTCCGGTTCGTCGACTCGGTGAGCGAGCAGCTCGCGCGGCTGCCCGCGGGCGCGCGAGACGCCCTGCAGATGGCCTCGGTGCTGGGCCGCCGTTTCTCGGCGGACGAACTCGCCGGGCTCACCGGCACCACTCCGGTCGTGATCCTTGGTGCGCTGCGCGAGGCGCTGGCCGCCGGACTGGTCACCGAGGACGGCGACCGGGTGGCCTTCCGGCACGATCTGGTCCGCGAGGCCGTGGACGCGACCCTGCCCAGGACGGTCCGGCAGAGCCTGCGCCGCAAGGCCATCGACGTGATGCTGCGGCACGGCGCGCCGCCATCGGACGTCGCGGAACTCGTCATGGACGTGGCCCAGCCCGGCGACACCGAGGCGATCGCGATCCTGCGGCGAGCCGCGGCCGAGACCGGGCGGGTGTCCCCGACGGTGGCCAGCCTGCTCAGCCGCCGGGCGCTGGACCTGACCTCGCCTGGTGATCCCGGCCGTGGCCCGCTGACCGCCGAGACCCTGGCCTATCTCATGTACGCCGGCAAGGCCGCCGAGGCGGTCAGGCTGATGACGGCCGCCGCGGGCGACCTCGCTGACCCGGCGGCTGAGGCCGAGGTCAGGCTCAGCCTGGCCCACCTGTCGATGCAGTACGCGTCCGATGACATGGTCGAGCAGTGCCAGCGGGCGCTGGAACTGCCCGGCGTACCCGCGGTGCTGCGGGTACAGCTGCTGTCGTTCTTGTCGCTAGGACTGGACCTGCTGGGCGATGCCAGCGCGGCGGAGAGGGCCGCCAGGGACGCCGTCGAGGTGGCGCAGGCGAGCGGCGACCCGGCGAACGAGGTGGTCACCATGGTCCCGCGGGCCGCGCAGGCGCTCGCCCACGGAGCCTGGCGGCAGGCGATCCACCTCATCGGCGAGGCGCTCGCCCGCCATCGCGCCGCCGAGGGCATCGCGGCGCGGCTGTCGCTCCCGGACGCGTGGGAGACGCTGATCCTCATCGTCGTCGCCCGCCTCGGCGAGGCGTTCGCGCTCATCGACGCCGGGATGCAGGCCGCCCAGCGGGACGGAATATCGGCGAACATCCGCGTCTGGTCCATGATGCGGTTCCGCGCGCTGTTCTGCGCCGGGCGGCTCGCCGACGCCCGCGCCGAGGCCGAGGCGACGATCGAGATGGCGGACGAGATAGGCGACGGCAGCTACGGCTACATCAATCATGTCGCCCGCTACATCCTCGGCAGGGTGGCCCTTCATACCGGGGACCCGGCCGGGCTCGCCCAGGCCCGCCGGACGGCGGTCCGGCTCGGCCAGGAGCAGGAATCCCCGTCCAGCCAGCGCCTGGGCGCGTGGCTCATGGCGCTGGTGGCCGACGCCGACGGGGACACGGAACCGGCCGAACGGATCGGGGTGCACGCACTCGACCCGCTGGCCTGTGGCCCGCTGTCGACGACCAGCCCGCGGATGTACGCCGATTCCGCCACGGTCACCCGCATCCTGCTGGCCGCGGGCCGGCCCGCGGACGCCGAGTCGGTGGTCGCCCGGCTGGAGGACTTCGCCGCGCGGCCTCCGGACTTCCCTTTTCTTGACTGCGCGGCCCGGCATGCCCGCGCCGTGCTCGACGGCGACCCGGACATCGCGCTGCGGGCGGCCGCGCTGAGCAGCGGCGATCCCCGCCCGCTGGTGCGGGCGGCGGTGCTTGAGGATGCCGGGCGGCTGCTGCCGGAAGCGCGGGCGGCGGAGGCGATACCGCTCCTTGAGACGGCGCTGGCGTCCTACGCGGCGGCTGGTGCCGAGCGGGACGCGGCCCGCGTACGCAGCCTGCTGCGTGCCCGCGGCATCCGCCCGGCGGCGGGCGGTCCGCGCTCCGCCCCGGCCTGGCCGGAACTCACGGAATCGGAGTTCGCCGTGGTCAGCCTGGTGGCGCAGGGCGCCACCAACCGTGAGGTCGCCGAGCACCTCTACCTGTCTCCGTACACGGTCAACTCGCACCTGCGGCACGTATTCACCAAGCTCGGCATCCGGTCCCGGGTCGAACTGGCCCGGCTGGCGGCGGCACGAGGAATGCCGGCCGGACCTAGTTCATCCGGGTGATGCCTGCGCGCCGCCCCGGCCGGCCGGGTGTCAAAGGTCAGCGCGGACGTCGCGCAGGGCGAGCCGCATCTCCGCGGCCGCGGAGAAGCGATCGGCGCTGGCCGGGGCGCATGCCTTGATGAGGAACCCGGCCAGGCCGGGGCTGAGGTCACGGCGGATGGTTCTCGGGTCGGTCACCGGCACGCCGGCCATGGGCCGCGCATCCGGGAACGGGTGCTGGCCGTTGCAGAGGAGCCGGTAGAGCAGGACGCCGACGGCGAACAGGTCGGTGGAGACGTCCCAGCGATCCAGGCCCGCGTCCGGTGGCTGATACGGCGGCGTGCCCGAACGGGTATGAACGATGTCACCGACCCGGGAAGCGATGTTGAAGTCAAGCAGTTTCGCTCCGGTACGAGTGAGAATCACGTTGAGCGGCTTGATATCGCGATGAATCAGCCCTTCGTCCTGCAGTTCCATCCATTCACGCAACTCGGCTTCCGGCAGGTCGCCTTCGCGGCGTTTTCCGTCCAGCTGCTTGAGGCGCACCGCGTCGGGGTGGAAGGCAACGAGCGCGTCGAGCAGATCGAGTGCGACGTCTACCGCTTCGCGGTCGCGAAGAGTCCTGGATCCGGTGACAAACTGATCGAGTGATTCCCCGTCAATGAATTCGGTGATGAGATACCAGTCGCCGGCGTTGGCCTGGCCGGCCCAGAAGACCTTTACCACGTTGGGATGATGGATCTTCCGCAGGGCGCCGATCTCGCGGCGCACCGCCTCATACCCGGCGGCGCTGTCGAAGAGCTTGAGCGCTCGCTCCTCACCCTCGACGTCATCGCGCACCCGGTAGACCTTGGAAAAGCTGCCCTGGCCGAGAAGCTGAAGGATCTCGAAGCGGCCCTCGAGGATGTCGCCGACGGCGTAGTCAGCCGCCTTGGCGCCAGCCGGGGGCCGGACCCCGGCCAGGTCGGGTTCGGGGAGGGCTGGGCGGCCGGCCGACGGGAGCGGGCGGGTGCCGCGCACCTCTGCGGGACCAGCGGCGTCCGGCGGCACATGACGGATGCCCCCGACGGCGTGCACCAGGCACGGATGCAGCACGTACGTGCCTACCTCCGGCGGGAAGTGAAACTCCTCGATGTCGCCCATGGAGTAGAACCGGTTCCGCCCGTCCTCGTCGACGTACCCGAGCAGGCTGTTCTGCCACAGGACGGAGGCGAGGTCCGTGGCCTTCTCGAAGTGCAGGTCCGCCATTTCCTGCAGTGCCACCAGGTCCGCACGCGAGAACCGGTCGGCACCGATCATGCGGACGAAGGAGCGGACGTCCTCCTGCACGCCGCTGATATAGGCCTGGGTGCTGGTGAACAATTCGGAGTAGTTGTGCAGGGCAGCGTTCTGCGGCATCAGGTCCGACGAGATCTGGTTGGCGCACTGCGCGAGCTGGGAGTCGCCGAACCGCTTGGCGCAGCGTTGAACCACGGCCGCCAGCGCCTCGGGCGGCAGGCCACTGCGGTCAGCCTGCTTCTGCCGCAGGACCTCCTCGCTCAGCTCATTGCCGAGCGTGATGATGTCGCGCGGAATCAGCCTGGTGTGGCTGAGCAGGTAGTCCTCGATCGTTCCGTCGCCATCGGGTCCCGGCCAGTCGCCGTTGACCCCGAGCCAGTCACCGATCGTGGGCGGGCCGGTGGCGGCGCGTCGCATCAGCAGTGACGGCGGCAGCCGCTGCAGCTTCTGCCCGAGCAGATACAGCAGCGAGCCGCGGTCCCAGTTCAGGACGCGTATGTGCGGTTCGTTGTAATACCGCGGCGCGTGTTCCGACCGGTACACAGACGACATGACGATGTCACGGATACAGACGACGACATGCAGTCGGCCGCCCAGCCTGTGGTCGCGCAGCAGCCGCATGACCTGATAGAACAACCCCTCCTGACACTTCAGCCAGTACATCGGGGCGTGGCTGAACTCCTCGTCCAGCGCGTCGAGGTAGAAATAGATGGGCTTGCAGTGGCTGACCGCCTCACCCAGCAGATCCTCCAGATCGTCCCAGAGCGGGTCGTCGAGGTACGCGGACAGCTGATGGGCCGTCTGCCGCTGATTGATGATGTCGCGTACCTGGCTGTAGATCGACCGGGGCCGGCGGAAGTCGTCGAGCAGCCGCGCGTACGACTGCTCGATCTCGTCGGCCTGCTCGTCGCGCAACTGCTGACGCAACTCGGGACGACGCAGCAGGTGCGAGGCCAGCGACCGCATGATCGCGCGCTCCCAGATCTGCATCCACTTCTCGACCAGGACGCTGTCCGAGAACCACTGGCACGCTTTCACCACGACCTCGGTCTTCGGCAGGCTCTGCTGCGGCACATCGGCGTAGACGGAGTCCTGACGTGCCTGGAAATCCTGAAGGCGCCGCAGGTAGACCGTCTTGCCCGCGCCGAGCTTCCCCACGATGACCCGCACCATGGAGTCGTTGGCGCGGGTCGCTAGGTGGCCGTAGACCGGATTGCCGCCGAAGTCGACGAACTCCTTGATCACGTCCTCGATGTCGGCTCGTGACCCGTCCGGATTGCCGAACGGCCCCACCGGGTCGAGCCGACGCCGCTTGCCGCTCATCTTCACCCCCAACCGGATCGTAGCCCCTTCAACAGTAGGAGCCAGAAGAGCGTCAGAGGTTGTACCGGACGCGTATCCTCGACCCAAATGGCCGAGCTGATCGTCGACGACGAGGACCTGGTAGTCCGTCTCACCCTGGGCGAGAAGATCTGGAGCTTCCACGGAAATGTCCGGGTCCGCCTGTCCGCCATCATCCGTGTCGCGCCCGATCCCAAGCCGTGGCTGGGCCTGCGGGGGTGGCGGATGGCCGGAATCAGCATTACCGGGTACGCCGTGCTGGGCACCCGCCGGCACGGTACTGGCTACGATTTCTGCATCCTGCACCGCGATTGGCCGGCGGTCCGGGTGGACGTGGCATCGGGACGTTTCAGCCGCCTGATCATCAGCGTGCCCGAGGGCGGCGACCCGGCGGTGGAGGCGGAGAGGGTCGCGGCCGCGGTAGGGATCACGCCCACGGCGCCGGCCAGCTAGCGACTCGGGGTTTTTCGCAGGGCCCCGCGCGGTGAATAATGCCGCTGAAGGCACGGCATGTGACAGATTGGCCGGCTGCTAGGGAGCGTTTGCGTGATGCCGCGCGGGCTGTGGGAGCGTGAGGATGAGCTCGCGCGCGTCGACGCGCTGATTTCCGCAGCGTGTGCCGGTCACGGTGGCGTGCTGCTCGTCACCGGTCCGGCCGGGATCGGCAAGACCGCGCTCCTGGAAGCGGCGCGGGAGCGCGCGACCCGGGCGGGAATGCGGGTACTGGCCGGGCGAGGCGGAGAGCTGGAGAGCGGTTTCTCGTTCGGTGTGGCGCGGCAGCTGTTTGAGCCGCTTCTCGCCGGCGCCAGCGCGGCGGAGCGGGAGGCGCTGCTGACCGGGGCGGCGCGGCGGGCCCTGATCGCACTGGAGGATTACCGGGGTTCTCTGGATTCTCGGGGTTCCCTGGATTCTCGGGGCCAGCCCGGTACGGCGCCGCTGGACGCGGAGAGCGAACCGCCGTTTGCCGTGATGCACGGCCTGTACTGGCTGACGGTGAACGCCAGCGCCGCGGGGCCGCTGCTGGTGGCGCTGGATGACCTGCACTGGGCCGACCAGGCGTCGCTGCGGTTCGTGCTCTACCTGGCCGACCGGCTGGCCGGGCTGCCGGTAGCGCTGGCGCTATCCTGGCGGACGGCAGAGACCGGAGACGGCGCGGATCGTCTCGCCCGCCTCGAGAAGGTCGCCGCCGACGGTGTGGTTTCCCTGACTCCGCTCAGCCAGAGCGGTGTGCGGACGCTGCTGACCCAGGAGTTCGGGACCGTGCCCGCGGACCGGTTCGCAGCGGCGTGCCACGCGGTGACCGGCGGTAACGCGTTCCTGCTGCGAGAGCTGATCCAGCAGCTGCGCGCCGACGGGATCGCACCCGGTGAGGAGGTCGCCGCCCAGGTAGCGGCCCTTGGTCCGCGGTCGGTCGCGCGGGCGGTGGCGTTGCGGGTCGCGCGGCTGGGGCCGGCCGCGGGCGAGCTGGCGCGGGCGGCCGCGGTACTCGGAGACGGGGCGCAGCTACGGCACGCTGCGACGCTGGCCGGGATGGGGCTAGCCGACGCCGCCGCGGCGGCGGACGGGCTGGCCGGGATCGGGGTATTCGAACCGGGCACGCCGCTGCGGTTCGTGCACCCGATCGTGCGCACGGCGGTGCACGACGACATCCCCCGGGCCAGCCGGGGCCTGCGGCACGCCGAGGCGGCGCGACTGCTGGCCGCCGAGGGCGCGGACCTGGACGCGGTGTGCGCGCACCTGCTCATGTGCGAGCCGACCGGATCGGCCGAGGTGGTGGAGCGTCTGCAGGCGGCCGCGTCCCGAGCGGTCGGGCGGGGCGCGCCGGAGAGCGCGGTGGCCTATCTGCGGCGGGCGCTGGCCGAGACCGCCGACGTGAGCCTGCGTGCCCGGCTGGCGCGAGACCTGGGCCGGGCCGAGAAGGTGCTGGGCGACCCGGCGGCGGCCGGGCACCTGCGCGAGTCGCTGCTGCTCACCAGCGACCCGGTCATGCGGGCGGCCGTCACGCCTGACCTGGCGGAGTTGATGGTACTTGGCGGGCAGTGGGAGGCCGGCACGGCGCTACTCCGGGAGGCGCTTGCGGAGCTAGCGGACCGTGACGTGCCGTCCGGCGAGCCCGCCACGGCGGCCGTTGCTCGCCTGCAGTCCTGGTGGGCGGGGTTGTCGGCCTACGACCCCAGCCTGGTGAGTGAGTTGGACGACCACCTGGGTGAGCTGCGCTCGGCGGCGCGCGGGTCAGAGGTGGCCTCGCGCAAGCTGGCCGGATTGCTCGCGGGCGTCCTGGCCTGGCGGGGCGAACGGGGATCCAGCGTGCTGGCGCTGTTCGATCACGCGCTCGACGACGGCCGGCTTTTCGCCCGGGTCGACTCCGACCCTTTGATGGCCGCCCAGGCCCTGTTCAGCCCGGTCATGCTGGAACGGCTCGGGCGAGCGGAAGAACTCGCCGACCAGCTGCAGGCCCAGTCGCGGTCGCGGGGCTCGGTGGTCGGGCTGGTGATCGCCGGCTGCATGCACGCCGCGGTCACGGCCCGCCGGGGCGAGCTGGTGGACACCGAAACGGATCTCCGCACGGTCATCGAGATCGCGGCCGAGTACGATATCGCGTTCGCGATTCCCTCGGCGCTGTGGTACGGCGCCGACGCGCTGATCGAGCGGCCCGGTCTGGCCGACATCGCCGCGCTGACCGACATCGCCGCGCTGCCCGCGGATTTCGTCCGGACCGCGAGCGGGGCGATGCTGCGGGAGGTCCGCGGACGGCTCGCGCTGGCGACGGGTGACCTCGGCACCGCCCGGGCCGAGCTGAAGGCGGCGGCGGGCACGTACGAGACGCTGCATCTGGTGAACCCCGGTGCATCCTGCTGGCGTTCCGCGCTCGCCCTCGCGGTGGCGGCCG
>Ga0306926_10011013_pt1 | contig 10015 bp, 11 predicted proteins | sample flu12Cox44000178_FD_203759 | JGI IMG/M metagenome (GOLD analysis project Ga0306926, IMG submission 203759) | Lab enrichment of tropical soil microbial communities from Luquillo Experimental Forest, Puerto Rico - flux8day.12C.oxic.44.000.178 (v2)... | ecosystem: Environmental > Terrestrial >... | reverse complement strand
TGGAAGCTGAGCTGTTCAGCAACTGCGCGGAACACTTTCAGCCGAAAGTTCTCCAACTGGGCCACGTCACGATTATCGACGGAAAGAGGCCAGTCGCGATAGTTTATTCAGCGGCTTTCGCGGCCAGCCGGTCTACACCAGCGGCGGTGTATGACCGGAAGAGCTCCGGAGGCAGGTGATGCCTTGCCTGAATGTAACCGGGATCATTGTACGAAACCCAGACTTTACTGTCAGGGTCTTCCGCCACGAGAATTTTCATAGGAAGGTCGATTGCGATACTGGGCGTAGCGACCATCCAGGGCGTTCCAGCCTTCGGGTTGCCAAAGATCAAGAGCTTGGTAGGGCGCATCTGAAGACCCGCCTTTTCGGCCTCACCGCTATGATCGATCAAAGCAAAGAGCTTGACATCCTTTGCGGCAAGTGTTTCTTCAATCCTTTTCACCGTCCCGTCTACCGAGTAGTGGCTCGGTATCGTAACGATGCCGTTATCCGGTTTTGGTGTCATGAAGTCTCCTTTTGTCGTCTGAGGATCCCAGGGCCGCGGCTCGCGCACCGAAATCAAATAGATCGCCATCGCCAGGCCGAGCGCCGCCAAGAGTATCGCGACAGCGACCGCCAGCGCAGAGGGACGGTGAACCGTAGGGCCGCCGCGCTCCAACTCGTGAACCAGGCGAATGTGGTTCCACGCACAGAATGCATTAACGGCAACGCCCAGCAAAATCAGACCCGTGCCGAACCAGAACGAAAGTCCGTATGGGCGCGCCTGAAAACCCGGTTGGCCGCTTTGCAGCGCTTGCAGGAACAAACCGAAGCGAGCCACCACAAACCCAAAGCCCATCAGCGCCAAACCTGTTCGGATCCAAGCGAGGAAGGTTCTTTCTGCAGCAAGGTAGTCCGATGTGCCGCTGGGAGGTCGGTCTGTCATCTCCTTACTATCCCAGGATGCCTTCAGGATCGTAAACGGTTCGCTGTCCTTTTGTCCTGTGCCAGGATCTGGTCGATGACCGCAACGCAGGCGGCCGCCGCACCGGCTTGTGGCGAATGGTTTCATAGCCGCAACCGCGACGGGAACTGGCATGTCAAGTGCGTTCGAAGCAGTTCAAGGCTCTGCCAGTCCCCAACATGCGAAAGGAACTGTCGGACGCGGCCGATGGTAGAATGGCTCACAGCCGAAAATGACCGACCGGCTGCTTGCGTCACATTCACGATTCATATCGCACGGCCAGGGTGAGAGGATCAAAGTGCATGGTGGTTGGCTATCGTTTCTTGCTCTTGGTGAGCAAACTGGCGGGGCTTATGCACTGATCGAGACCGCCAACGATCCGGCGACTGGCGTCCGGTTGCACGTTCACGAGCGGGAGGATGAAACCTGGTTCGTTCTGGAAGGGGAGTACACGTTTGAGGTTGGTGGTCAAACCTTCCGTGCAGGTCCAGGTGATTATGTCTTTGGACCGCGCAACGTGCCCCACAGTTATGCCAACCGGACTGAAGCCGTAGCCCGAGCCCTAATCATGGTAACCCCGGCCGGCTTCGAAGGATTCTGGCGCGAATCGGCTACTCTGGCCGGGGACCCGGCTGCGCATCATGCGCTCGGAGAGAAATACGGCGTTAGGCAGCTTTAGCTGCTCCTGCGCTTGGAAGCCCTTCGCCAACCCGGATTACTGCGAATCTGGTTTTCTGCCACGCTTCCCGCCAGCGGCAAGCCTTTGTGAAACTTCGCGTAAATAGAACGTTGGCCATACAAACAGAGACGCGCTCGTGAAGCATATCAACGCTAGCCAGCGCGACGAATCATGCAGTGCCCCCGCTGCCGCCAGCACGCCCGCGACTTTCAACACAAGTGCTGAGAGCACGCAAAAATAGAACAGGAAATGCGTGATCCAACCGCCGATGCCCTCCGGTCTATAGAGCAGGAGCCACTTCTGCACTCCTGCCTGCACACCTTCGACCTCACCGAATTCCGGCCTTTCCCAGCTACGCTCCTTGAACATAAACTCCTCCTCCACTAAGAGCGACTCTCTCCAGGCGAACTGAGCTTCCCTCTGCTCTGCTGGTAGTATGTCCCCGAAGCGTGCGACGCGTCCAAACAGAAATTCTGATCCGTCATAAGGATTGCCTATCACGTCTACTGCCCTGGAATGCCATCCAGGAGGGCGCAAAAGCGGACGAGAGATGCAGGAGCGCAAACCTGATCCGCTCAGTCCGGAAGATCGTCAGTGCGTACCCTCACCCTGCCTCCCAATCCGGACAAGAGCCCTTTTGGGCTAGGTGCATCGTAACGATCACCTATTGGGCTTGGGGGTTGCTACGTACTCCGATGCCGGTGATGAGATCATTCGCAATCGCTCGTAGGTCCGAGCCCAGATCCGCGCCGCCTTCTTGGGGAACTCCTCATCCAGGTACGCGTTCCCCGCTCAGACGCTACCGGCCGATAAGCGCTGCTAATGGGCGATTAGAACTACCGCTTGGACGCCGCTCCGCCGTTGACATCAAATCTAGTGAAGAGGAAAGAAGAGATGACAAAGGAGACACTCATGACACAGCAAACTATCGATCACTTCACCGCATCTGATTCGATTGGACGCGCCAACAGCAACTACACAAAAGTAGAGGAATTCGCCGCATTTACTCGCGGACGGCTGTGCTTGGATCGGTCAGTCTGGTACAGCGGTCAGCTGATGACCTTCCTCGCTACAGCGGAAGACACGCAGGGAAAGTTCGCGTTAATCGAGGCAGTCGCCAGAAGAGGCAATGATCCGCCTCCTCATATCCATAATCGGGAAGAGGAAGCCTTCTATGTGCTGGAAGGCGAGATGACCTTTTCAGTTGGCGGTCAGACGATCAAGGCCACACCAGGGACAATGGTATGCCTGCCGCGGGAGGTAGCGCACTCGTTTGTGATTGACTCGGAGCAGGTGCGGATGCTCATCCTGCTCACTCCCGCTGGATTTGAAGGATGGTTCAAGGAATTCGGCGTGCCGGCGCCAGCCATGACGTTGCCGCCACAGATCGAAGTTCCCTACAGCGATATACAACGAATGCTGGAGGCCGGCCCACGATACGGCATCGAGTTTGTGAAGCCAGAGCGCGGCGGCGATGATCTGTCGGGCAACTGGTGACGGCATTGGGTGGCCTTAGCCGGCGACGAGCTGCTGCCCGCCATCGATGTCGTAGGTCGCACCCGTGAGGGTCTCATTGATCATGATGTGGATGGCGAGCGCAGCCACGTCGGCTGGACCGACGACCCGCCGGATGGGAAGAGTGGCGCGGAGCTGATCGCGGCGGGCGTCGAGATCATCGCCGAGGAGCGCTGCCGACAACGGCGTGTCGACGAAACCCGCGGCGATGAGATTGACCCGGACCGGCGCGAGGTCGAGGGCGAGGCCGGCGACAAACGCGGGCATTGCAGCCGTGACAGCCGATACGAGCGCGAGCCCGCGAGCCGGGCGGCGGGCGCCGGTACCGCCCATAAACAGCAGCGTGCCCCCGGGCCTGACCTTGCTGGCGGCATTGCGGGCAACCCAGAGCGCCAGCAGGATGTGCTCGCTGATGGCGAGGCGAGCCTGCTCGAACTCCATCTCCATCAACGGCCAATAACGCGGACCCGGGCCCGTGACCATCACATGGTCGATCGGAGTCGGCAGACCCAGGAAGAATCTCTCGAGCGAAGCCGGATCGTTGGCGTCGAATGCGGCAGTGCGGAGCGCGGCGAGTTCTCTTGCGGCGCCCTGCAGTCGCTCGGGGTTTCGCGCGGTGAGGATAACGTCGGCTCCCTCCGCGCGCGCCCGTCGCGCCGTTTCGAGCCCGATGCCGGCGCTACCGCCGATCACGACGACGGTTTGCCCGAGGAGTTCCGGTTGGCGACTGGCATGAGAAGCCAAGGTTGAGGTGTCCATGGTTCCTCCGGACAATTCAAAATATCATTGTCCTTCAACTTCCGCCGAAGCTCTCAGTTCGAGCTCCGTGCAAGCCGGCTGTTACGGCATCGCAACGAACCGCGAAGATGTATCCGCTGATTAACGGCTAGAAGCGCGGAGCGGTGCGCCTGCGGCCATCACCTAGCAGCTGACAGCGACACTCCGATGGTTTTGCGAGCTTGCATGGGCGACTACCAGATATTCGGCACCAGGCGGTATCGTACCTCGCTTATGTACTCCACGTATCCGGGCAGATTCGTGCTTAGGAATTTCTCCTCATTCAAGAGCCGCCAGACGAAGCCGACAACGAAGAGCAGCGAAAAGAGGAGCCCCCACCATGAACCGACCGCTATGGGCGCGCCAACAAGAAATAGGATGGCACCCGCGTACATGGGGTGCCGGACGACAGCATAGGGACCGGTCGAGACGACGGTTTGGCCTTCGGCGATTTCCACTGTCGCGGCGGCAAATCGATTCTCCCTAATTACGAGGTAGTAAATGACAATTCCGAGCGCAACTAGCGCGTCACCGACGAGTGAGAGCCAGGCGGGAACGGCGGGCGACCAGCCAAAGCGGTGATCGAAGACCATGATAACGATCGCAACAACGCCGAGAAATGGAGCGACGGCCGTAAAGCGCTTCTGTGCCGCCGTCGTTTCCGCTCTTGGACCTCCGCGCAAACGCCGCTCGAGGAGTTCCTTATCGTAGACTGCCATCCAGACCGTAATGAGCGTCAACGGCACCATGAATGTCCCGAGGAATACCCATCCCTGCCAATAGTCGAGCGTCCACGCAGGAAGGTAGATAAGGATAAAAAATGCGATACCACCGCTGAGAGTTGCACGGACGGCTCGAAGTTTGAGATTGCTCACAGCCCCATCGTAAGTCTCTTAAACTGCATCGCGGCGTTCTAAGAGCTGTTCGGCTTTCCACTTAATCGACGGCACGAAGGATTGGATGGGACCTGTTGCAATCGTGGTGGACGGATTTGGTAGGGCGACTCCGTGAGCCAAAAGCGACCAGCACTGCTTCGAGGGCGCACCTTCCAGGAGGTGATCATCGGGGAGCGTGGCAAGCGGCGTGTGCCGGGACACGTCTTACGGGCTAGCGGACGATCGTTGAACAGCTTTCGCGGCGGCACGGGTAACCGCGATGACCAGGCCAAGGTCGTTGTTGGCCGATTCATGATGGCCAGCCTCTTTGTTCACGAACTGCTTGCAGTCGGGCTCTTTATCGGGATCATGTTGCACCGCGCATAGCGATTTACTTCCTGCTCGGCGACACCACGACAAGCCCCGCCAACTTACCGAGCTGCGAGTGCGCCAGGTACACTGTGCCATCTTTCGTGAGGACGCCGTTGCGAGCGCCCTCGTGCGTCGGCACAACAGCCACCTGGCTGAGCTTGCCGCTCGCGTCGACCCGGGCCACTGTGAGTCGCGCGTCTTTGGCTGCGCCTACGTACAACATGTGAGTAGATGGCGAGTAGTTGAGATCGTCCACGCCGTCACCGGTGTCGATCGATGACAACTTCTGCCCGTTATGACCCGCATCCAAGACCTCTGCCCGGGTGCTGCAGGCAACGAACAGGTAGCCGGAATCTTGATCCACGGACAGACCGTGCGGACCATCCTCCCCACACGACGAATGCCACTTCGCTACCGTCTTGTGCGTGTGGACATCAATCGCGGTCGTCAGGTCCTTGTCCTCGTAATTCATGTAGAGGCGGCCGCGCTTTGCGTCGACTGCATAGCCTTCGGGCCGGCCTTCAAACGTCAGTTTTTCTTTCTGGTTCAACGTCTGGCTGTCCAGAATCCGGACAGAATTGTCGCCGGGCGCGGTAACCCAGACCTCTCTTGTGGGCGCTACATAGACAACGCCGTCGGGCGTAGAATCAATGTGGCCGCAGTTTTTTCGCGCGAGCGTCTTTTCATCCACGGCGCATACACTGGAGTCGGCCCGGTCGCCAATGTACACAACGCCTTCGCCGATCGATACGCCGCTCGGTCCCAGCGCGCGTTTGCGACCTTTGACTTCGAGTTCCTTTGTCGCAAAGCCCGAGATCTCACGGACACTGCCGTTGCTGGTGTCTACCACATCGACTGAACCAATGTTGATCGCTGGAACCCAAACGTATCCAGTCTTCGGATCATAGGCGATGTAATCCATCGTGATATTTCCCTGGCTGTGATCGGGGAGGGCCAGGATGCGAGCCGCGTAACTCGCGTTTGGCTCGTCGGCAGCCTGCACCCCAACACTTGTTGTGCCTAGGGCAGCTACGACGATCAGCAGGATAGAATTTCTTCGTTCCATAGCGACAATCCTCTCACCGGCCTCCTGGACAGAGATATCGACGGATGCGCCGCGCTCTTTTTCGTCACTTCGCACAACAGCCTCAGCCGCGTGTCAGGACTGCCGAGAGCACACCCACTCGGTTCTCGCGGAGGTTCCGAGCGAGATTGCCGGTCATGGCCGAAAAGTCCGGCCCCATCACCACCCCCAGGTTTGGTCCCCTTTGCGGCTGGGTGCCGATGACGGTCTTGAACCAGTCAAGCGCCACTTTCGTGTCGTCGCGCCAAAAGACCGTGCTGTACCCCGCTTCTTCCAGGGCTGTACGCGTGTCGCTCTCGGTCAGCAGAAAGCTTGCCGAGGCATCGCGCGCCCAGGGGACGGGATACATGACATCGCCATCGCGAAGCACTAGGTCGTAGGTGGCCAACCGGCCCTCCCGCTCCAGCATCCTACTCACCCCGGTGTAAAGGCCGGTTCGGTCCTCAATATTCATCGCCACATGCTGCAGGAACACGACATCGAATGAAGCATCGTCGAAAGGCAGATTCAGGGCGTCGCCGACCTGGAACGAGACGCGATCGGACAGGCCGCAGCGCGCCGTCAGGAAAATGGCAGCATCGATGAACGCAGGGCTCAGGTCGATGCCTGTCACCTTGCAGCCGAAAGTCGCGGCGAGATAGCGCACCGGCCCGCCGATGCCGCAGCCAAGATCCAGCACGTGGGTGGATGAATCGATCCTGGCCGCCGCAGCCAACTCGCTAGTCGCGAGAATGCCTCGGGTATGAAACTGGTCGAGTGGAGCTAGCTGAGGCACGGTCAGCGTCTGATTTTCGGGCGCGATCGCCGCCAGTGCCGCCTTGATGCGGTCGGTGAGGCCAAGGGCGCTATAGTGTTCGCGTACTTTGACGTTTGTATCGGTCATGGTTGTTTTCTCCTCGAAAAATCGCTTATCGGGACACTCGGACAAGGGCGGGATTGGTCGGTCGTATCGTGGCCCCTCGATCGAACTCCGCGATCAAAGCCGCAAGAGCTTCCGGCTGCTCTTTCGTGGTGAGGTGACCGCCGGGTAACCGCTCGATCCGGAGGCCGAACTTGCCTAATCGTTCCCGCGCGAGGTCGACCTGCCGGTGTTCAAATGGATCCTCGTCGCTTCCACCCACCAGGAACGGGAACTGATCGCGGTAAGCCTTATAGATGTGGCCGAAATCGAGCCGATCGCCTTGCGCTTTGTGATCGGCCACGAAGCCTGCCGCGGCGGCGAGGTAGAACAGGCCATCGTGCCGATCCATGGCGCTATGGAGTTCGCGGAGTTCGGCGTCTGTTACGTGATAGCCCTTGGACCACATCTGCCTCACTCCCGGCATCCTCTTGAAAAGGGCGAACGGCCGGCCCACGCCGCGACGAATTCGGTTGGGGAGGCGGCGCAACATTGGTGTGGTGTACCACGGATGAGTGTGCCCGTCCGTGAAGAGCCCGCCATTGAAAATGAAGACACCGCGTATGTCCGGCCCGGCCGCGGGTTCGCCCCGTTCCGAGCGCTCAAGCCGGCGCCGCAAGAGCTCCAAAACGACAAGCGAGGAGAAGTCGAATGCGACCAGCGTCGTTGACTGGACACCCAACTCCAGCCAGAACGCTTCGACAAGATCGGCCCGCTCGGAGGTCGAATAAGCGTAGTCTTTGGGCTTGTCGCTGTCGCCCATGCCGATATAGTCGGGGAAGAGTTTCGGCATCTCGGTTGCGCTCGGCAAATACGATCGAACCTTCGCCCACCCGAATGAGCCGTCAGGAAATCCAGGCAGGAAGGAAACGGCGTGCGCAGGATCTCCCTCGCAGCGCAAGAAAATCCTGAGGGGCGCGTCTTCGCTCGCAACAATGGCGCGAGATCGGGGAGCGTAGCCAATGCGCTCACCACCTGCGAACCACGCTCGTGCAGACCAGGCTTCGGCAGACGGGGTCTGGCCGCCGTCGACGCCGACGCCGGCAACTGTTTCTGAAAGATCATGCATATCGGTTCTCCTTTTGCGGAAGCAGTAAGAAATAGAATGCGACCACGTGCGTGATCATGAGCAAGGGTACATAGATGATCGCGATCGCGTAGGTGTTGCCCAGTTGCCCCGCCATCGCCGGAAGGCCGGACTGAATGGCGTGGTAGTAGTCGACGATAATGCCGGTTGCCCCCACGAGATTGAAGGCGACGACGAAAGACCAAAACAGCGGACGTATCCTTGCGGTGAGAAGCGCAAGCATAGCCAGCACTCCGGTGGCGAAGTCACCGTACGCGGCGAACGTAGCGAATCCAACGGGCAGAGGCCCTACGATGCCCGGAAGGATAAAGACGAGCCCGAAGAATCGAAAACTGTGCAGTGCAGCGATTGCACGCTGGGCATCGTATCGATCCATGGCCTTAAGCCTGGGCCAGATGTAGACGCTAAAGCAAAGCAGCCACGCGACATAACCAAAAACGAGTTGAATTCGGAAGAGAGTTTCTGCTGACATTTCAGGCCTGCTGAGAACTGCTGGCGAAGAATCCGGCATTCTCGCGGAAGAATTCCTCCAGCGTCTGTGGATTCCTGTCGGTGACTACCGAGATCGAGTCGGTGGTCTGGTAGCGCTCTTCGCCCTTCCGGAAGGTTTGCCAAAGATGTGAAAGATGATCGAGCGCGTGAGGGCCTAGCCGCTCCTTTACCGCAGCGGCCCACTGCTCGTCCGTGATGGCCACATATCGAATAGGCCGTCCGATCGCTCTCGCCAAGGCTTCAGTGATCTCCCTCACCGATGGAGTTTCGCCGATCAGAGCGTAAGCGTTCTGAGTTGGCACGCCCGGATTGGCCAACAGGGCTGCGGCAACGCGGGATACGTCTTCCGCGCCGACCAGCGGAATGACAGTGGTATCTTCGCCCCACGGCAGGTAGACAGTACTCTGCTCAGCAACGCTCCGGGTGACGAGAGCGCGCACGTTTTCGTAATAAGGCGGCGCCTGGAGATGAACAGCGCCCACCCGCGCCCAGTCGAAGATGCGATCGGCCAGTCGATGCTGCAAATTGCGGAAGCTGGCAACACGCGTTAGGCTTCGAAACGCGGGATCACCAGGCGTGCCCTGATACTGCGAATTGTTCACCACGAGTTCCAGGGCCGCATCGCGAGCGGTTGCGGCGAAGGTGGTGGCGGCCTCAAGCAGGCCGTCGGTGACGGGATACGTGAAGTAGGCCCGCCGGACACCCCGCATCGCGGAGTGAATAGAGGCTGAGTCCAGGAGGTCGCCCTTCACCACTTCCGCACCCTGTTGACGGAGTTCATCCGACCTCGAATCGAGCTTGTGTACTAAGGCGCGAACCAGGATGCCTTGTTGCAGTAGCAGGCTTGTTATTTGGCGTCCGGTTGAGCCTTGCGCTCCACCTGCTGCGCCGGTCACCAGAATTGGATGAGCCATGGAAGTTCTCCTTTCACTTCATAGGATGATGTACATAATCCCATGGATTCGGATTTTTCTTCGTCGCGTTCAAAGCGGCCCTGGAGATTGCACCTTCAGATGATTCGCAGCATCCTATAATCATGCGTTACGGGCCGGAACATAAACTCGAGATCCATCGGAAGATTGTGAAGGACGCCTCGCGCCGCGTCCGGGCCGAAGGCTTAAGCGGCGCCGCGGTTTCGGCCGTTATGAAAGACGCCGGCCTGACGCACGGAGGTTTTTACAAGCATTTCGGGAGCAAGGACGACCTGCTCCTGGAGTCGCTCCGCGAGGGCTTCCGGGAGATCGAGGACACCCTGGCCCATGCGGCTGAACAGTTGCCGCCTGGAGAAGCATG
>Ga0306926_10011009_pt1 | contig 10017 bp, 7 predicted proteins | sample flu12Cox44000178_FD_203759 | JGI IMG/M metagenome (GOLD analysis project Ga0306926, IMG submission 203759) | Lab enrichment of tropical soil microbial communities from Luquillo Experimental Forest, Puerto Rico - flux8day.12C.oxic.44.000.178 (v2)... | ecosystem: Environmental > Terrestrial > Soil... | reverse complement strand
GAGAGATGCCAGCGCCAGCCAATCGGCTCGCAGACCTGCCGCTCGATTGTCTGATTGGTGCGGATCGGCCGCAGCCCGGCAGGCCGAGCCGCGTCACCGAGACGCCTTACGGGGAGCCGCCACCCGCAATCCGGCCTTTTTTAGATGGGGGCTATTCTAGCACGGCCATGACCTAGTCGAGGCAGGAGGAGTATATGAGCAGCCCAGAGATCCTGATCCCGGCATCAGCAGCCGCAACTGCGCCACTGCCATTTCCGCTAATGCCGGACGCGCGTGCGCCAAGTCCTGCTCCAGAAGCGGCGCCGGCCAATCTGCTCGACCCGAACGCCATCGCCGCCGCGGCTCTCGCGCATGGTGCTCCATGGCAAAAGATCAACGGTTACAAGCATCTGTTTTACATCGAAGGCTGCAACCTCGATGGCACGCCCAATACGGCCCGGTTCGACCAGTGGCACGATATTCGGGGCATCCTCGAATACGTCAACGGTGTCCCGCTGATCACGTTCAAGGCGGAAGCGACGACAGAGCCGGGAAAGTACTACGACGTACAGCACGTCATCGGCTGGGGAGGGCAAGGTGCCGCGCTGATCGATCTTGGTTACCAGGAATGCTGGCAGGTCGGCACCCATCATCCTGGTTACGCGCCGCATGAAGCGCTGGTGCAGACCGGCGCGCCAGTGAAGGTGTGGCGGGATGTGGAACGGAATTTTACGCGAGGACAAGGAACGATTCAAAGTGGATATTATGGCATCAATCATCACAGCACCGGGGGGGCCGATGCCAACCCCAACACCATCGACGGCTGGTCGGCCGGCTGCCTGGTGTGTCCCCGCATGGGCACGCCGTCGCATCCCGGGCATCTGCAGTACATGGCATCGCTTAAACAAGACCCGAGATATCAAGCAAACAACCAGTTCGTATTCGGGGTAATGGTCATGCCGGCGCAGTGGGTGATGGATGCGGCGCAGGGCACGGTTCAACCGCAACAGCCGATGGCCAGCTCAGTTCCTGTTCCTGACCTTTCCGGTCTGGTGATCGACACGGCGGAAGATGTCACCGCGCATCTTTCCGCTCTCAGGGCGGCGGGCGTGCGAACCATCATCCGATATCTCACAACCAGCACATCGAGCAGCAAGCTCGTAAAAGCATCCGAGGCGCACGCCATTGCAGCGGCGGGGATGCGGCTCGGCCTCGTCTTCGAGGTCTGGGGAGGGGTTAACAATTTCGAGCACGGCGACATCAATGCGACGACTGGCGCACAGCACGGTTCTTTTGTCAGGGATTACGCTGCGGTTATTGGTGCCCCGAAGGGCGCAATCATCTGGTTTGCCATCGACACCGACGCGACGTCAGCGCAGATCGCAAGCCTTGTCGTTCCCTATTTCACCTCGGCCAAAGCTGCCCTTGCAGGCAGCTACCGCATCGGCGCCTATGCCTGTGGCGCGGTTTGCGAAGCCCTGCTCGATGCCGGCATTATCGATGCGGCATGGTTGGCAGGCGCGATGGGGTGGAACGGCTCGCAGGCGTTCGCTGCAACCAAGCGATGGACGCTCAAACAGGGTCTGCCCCACGACCTGGGAGGTGTCGACACCGATCCCAATACGGTGCAGGCCGGAGCCGACGTTGGCGATTTCGTGCCATTTTCGACGGCGCAGCCTGGCCCTGCTATTGTATTGCCCCCTGGGCCTGTTGTTGTCCCGCCCACCGTGCCAGAAACGCCACAAGCGTTAACGCCCCTGGAATTCACAAAGGCCTCCTGGTTCTCTCAGTATCAAGGGAAATACACCTGGGTTGATACCGGCGATGCTCCCAACAGCAACGCACTCGGCGTTCCTGATTACTGCCAGGGCATTGCGTTGCCGACCCGCACGAATCTCGGCAAGTGGTTCGAGCTCCACGCGCCCAACGGCATCGTTTCAATCGAGCAGCAGACCGACGTAGGCCCCGCCCTCTGGACGGGCCGCGGCATGGATATTTCGGCGGCGGCCGCCGAGCGTTGCGGCTATTCGCCTCACAACTTCCCGACGGACGCGATTTTTCAGTTCAGGTCTGTTCCTGCTCCCGCTGCTGTCGCCAATCTTTCCCCGCAACAGCAGGGCATCACGTACTACCAGGTGCGCGGGCAGACGGTGCCGTCCCCTGGTCCCATTCCTGGTCCTGCAACTATTCCTGGACCTGCAACTATTCCTGGTCCTGGACCATTGCCACCCCCTCCACCTGCGCCACAAATTCCAGGCGCTCCCGACGTAGTTACGGCTGCACTCAATCGGCTCACTGATCTGTTCAGGCAGTGGCTGGCGAGCGTGCAGCAGCCATTTCCTGGGTGGATTCCCGCGCCAGCCCCTACGGCTGTCGCGCCACCTGCCCCAACGCCGATCCCTACGGTAGTCGCGCCGCCGGCCCCAACCCCCGCGCCGGCCCCTGCGGCAGTTGCGCCGCCCGCCCCAACTCCCGCGCCCGCCCCTACGGGGGTCGCGCCGCCCGCCCCAACTCCCGTGCCGGCACCGGTATCAGCCGATCTGAACAGTCTGATTCAGCAACTCATAAACCTGACGCAGACCATGCGCGGCCAATCGACGACGACTCCAGCCACCGCGCCCGGCACAGACCAACAGATCGAACAGCTGCGCAAACTTGTCCAGATCGGTCGCGGAATGGTCACTCCCGAGGCAGCCAAGGCATTGACCCAGCGTCTCGGACAGGTGAATGGCGCGCTCGGTCAGACTATCGGCAATCTGCTTGACGGCAAGAAAAGCGCCATCGGCATCAGCGGTGCATTGCTGACCGCCATCCTGCAGAGCATCGGTCCCGAAGTCCCATTGGACAAGATCATTCCGATTATCGGCTCGTCGACGGGACTGGGAAACATCGCCATGCCTCTGTTCCTGGCGCTGAGCGCCTGGGGTGTCCTCGGCAAATTTGAGAAGTGGGCAGGAGCGTCGCCCCAAACTCCTGCTCCTACTCCTATTGCTACTCCGACTCAGTAGAAGAAACGTTGCTGAAGGCAGGATGCGGGCCAACGGCAGCTCAATCGTCATCGTCCGCGAAAGCTTGTCCCCGCGAAAGCGGGGGCGGACGACCCTCTGTCGTAACGGGTTGGCTTCGAGCGCAGCGGGTTACTGGTTCCCCGCTTTCGCGGGGGCGACAAATAAGACTTTGTTGCCGGTGGCTCGCATGCGCTGCAACGTGCATTGCCTTCCAAACAGCTTTTTTGTGATGGCCGTCATGGCTTTGTTGTGACGGCCATCACTGCAGTACGTACTGGCATGCCTAATATATACCGCACAGTCCTCGGTCCAACCGACAGGAGCGTGTGATGGTAGATCGCGGTACATGGACGAAGGTGGAGAGCTTTTCCAGAATCTTCGCTGCAGCTTGCATTCCCGTTATCCTAGGGATTGGGGGCTGGTATGCGAACCAGACGCTCGAAAAATCTAAAGCCAAGGAAGATTTGCTCAAGCAAGCGATCGAGGTCGTTTTCCTTTCCAAGTCGGAGGAGATGTCCGGTGAGGGCACTTCCTTTGAAAGCCGCCGAGCCCATCGAAAGCACTGGGTCGAGCTGTATAATAATCTCGCGGATGTCAAGCTAAGCAATGATTTCATTGCCATCGTGATGGAGCAGGATACGCTCGCGAATGAGAAGGAGGTTTATTGGACCCGACACATGCCCAGCCTGATCGCAAAGAATGAAAACGATGATACTAACGAGGATGACATGGGACACGGCTGGGTTGCCGTCGGACACGTGAAATCCAGCCGTTACTCGGATTTGGATTTTGATATCGCTCCGAACGCTACCGAGCGCGATGGTACAATCAAGTCGGGCAAGATCATCCAGGCACGCTGGAGTGTCACTTTGCGGTCCAACCCGCGCAATTTGGAAGATCGGCAGGGCTATACCGGCACCAGCCGCGGCCTTCTATGGGGCGGCGAGTGTGCCAAGGTCGTCGACTCGCTTGTCGATGGACGTTCCCAGACCTGGGCCTTCATCGAAATCGTAGCGTGCCCCATGACGACGAGATCGGATCGCGCTGCCGAGCAGCAGGCCGCGGGATTCGCGCGGCCCATGCTGCCTGCGAGGCCGTCCAAGCCGCTGAGCTGACCCCGCTTATCGGCTCCTCAACGGGACTGGGAAGCGTCGCCACGCCTGTGTTCCGTAGCGCCGTCCCGGTCTCTCACTCCTCCGCGCAGATGGATTTGAGCGCGGCCCACTCGGCTTGATTGAGGAGTGGCCCTCGTGGAGTGGAGGTCGCCATGGCCTCGATTGCGATGATACGATCACGGGTCTCGGGATGATCAGCCAGGATTTTTGGCCCGACATGGGTCCCTCCGTCGATCCGTGACAGGATTGCCGCGAGTGCGCGCGGGTCGCCACCGAGCTTGCTCACCAGCACCACGCCATACCTGTCAGCCGCAGCCTCGACGTCGCGGGAATAACTCGTCCGCAAAAGGGTTTTTGCGGCCACTACCACTGCGCCACCACCGACGAAGTCGCCGAGCAGCATTCCAAACAGAAGAGCGACGCCGGCACCCTGCATGATCGTTCGTGTCCCGTCCCGATGGGCGACGTGGCCAAATTCATGAGCAATGATGCCGGCAAGCTCGTCGGCCGTTCGCGCTTCTCGGACCAGCCCCTCAAAGACATAGATGTGGCCTCCGGGAAGCGTGATGGCATTTGCTTCCGGCTTGCGTACGATTGTGGCCTTGATAGGCAATGGCAATCCTGCAGCCGTCTCCATCTGCCGTATCAGCTTTTCAAATGCCGCCCGGCCCGCCTGTTCCTTCTCGGCGCTTCCGCAGTCGAGGGGTGTACCGGAGCGCTTGCCCTCGTTGAAATTGACACGGGTTTGAGCGTCTATTGCAGCTCCGAGCTTGCGTTCGATCGCATAGGGGACAAATGGCGTAAGCTCGGTAGCGATCAGCGGCATGCCTACAACCGCAATGAGGATGAGAGAGGCGGTTGCGGCACAGCTCCAGAAAATGACTTTTATGCGCAGCCCTCGCTCGATGCGTCCGGTTCGGTCGACGGGTGCAGACTGCTCGTCTATGGCGGCAGCCAATTGCGGATCCCTGATTTCGAGGCGCGCAAGCACTGCATCGCGCGCCCTGCCGAGACGCAGGACGTTATCGGGCGACGAGCGAGTTTCGAGCTCATCATATGGCCATTGCGCCAGAACGCGGCCGTCGGCGCCGTGCACGCGCAGTATGCGGGGCGCGAACTCAACGACAGCGTCGTGACGCGCGGTCGTCAGACCATCAAAAAAGGTTGCACGTCCATGCACGTTCGAACTATCGAAATTGGGCGCGTTCATATCCCGCCCACATTGAGAGCGTCGGCAAGCCCTTCTCCGACAGGAGACGCTGCCTCGCCGGCAGCCGCGACCTGCTCCAGCACAGCCGAGTTCGAAATTTCAAGGGATTCAATGACGCAACGCCATACGCCGAGCTTGACTGTCGCCTGATAGATGGCCCAGTAGCCAAGCGCGATCGCGGCATAGGCACCGAGACTCAACACTGTCGTGATGATTTCACCTCGCATTGACGAGGGTCCTCCAGCGATCTTCGACAGACCGAACGCCGCGACAACCACCAGGATCCCGGCCATTGCGGTAAACATTATCGCGTAGCCAAAGAATCGCGCATAAACTCCAAACACCCGCGCGATGCGCAGTCGCGATCTCACGGCGACATCCCCAAAGCGCAAGCCAGATAGCCACCAGCGGAGCAGGATGGTCTGAAAAACCGGATAGAGCAGGGCGATTGAACACAGAAACCAGAGACCCGTCGCTGCGACAATCAAGTCGATGCCGGCAAGACCACCTTTATCGTTTCCCGTTGCGCGAACGTCTGCTCCATTTGTGCTGTTGAGCGCGTTCCAATCGATAGAGAGAATGATTGCGACCGCCCCAATCGCGAAGGGTACGACGGTGCAAGCCCATAAGGGCAGGCCGCGCACGAGCAGCTGCCATCCCGAGCCCTCGAAACGGCCGGGCAGATTGCCAAAAAATGTGTGTCGCATCTTGAAATGCTCGAGCTGAGATTGGGCAAACGGATAGGCAAGGCCCGCGCTCAGGATGATCAGCGCCCACCACAGCACCGCATAGACAGAATAGAGCAAGGCCGATCCCGTCTGATGGAACCGCACGCCGCGATAGATGGTACGAGTGAGACGATAACGCCGCGCGCGATAAACGGCATACTGACCGAGAAAAAAGAGGGCGAGGAGCCCAAGCGAGCTCCAGAAATTACCCGGTGCAAGGGTCAGCACAAAAAATGCCACATAGAGCGGTATCAGAGCCGTGATCGCAATCAGGAATCCAATCAGGAGCTCGTACGCGGTGCCGGAATATTCAAAGCTGTCGCCTGCAAGCTCGGTGTTGGACCACAAGTAACGGCGGATATCAGTGGTGAGCCAGAAGCGGTATATGCCGAGAGTGAACATCAGCAATACCGCGCCCCAGGAAAGCACATGCCAGAATGTTTTGCTGGGACCGACAAACCGGGCAATATCCGCGGGCGCGGACTGGTTGACTTGCGCGGCCGGGTCGGCCGCAACGGAGGTGGTCATGCGTCCGTTTCCAGGGGCCGATTGCGGGCAATTACGCGCTTCGAAATATTCGCTGTCAATTGCCGCCACTGCTGGCATTGATCGTTAAGCCGCTCCTGCAGGCCGGTACAACGCCCAATGGCTCAGCTTCAAGTCAGCAACCTGCAAGCGCAATGGAACTGCAAGCGGGTGACCTTACAGCGCATGAGGCCGGCCGCGCGGGAACGGAGTCGGGCCGGTTAAAACGTTTCGGCACTTCAGAGGTCTGATCTGGGCCGCGCGGTACGCAGTTGATCATGCCATCAGCGCGTGCGAGCACGATCGGGGGTTTGGACCCCGATAAAAGCAAATCAATATCAAATTGAGTATGCTGTCCGTCAGGCGGCCGCTTTGTTCTTGATCGCGCCAATAATCGCTGTGAGTATCGCCCCGCCAGCGCCTCCGGCAATCGCCTGTGAGATGATGCCGCCGATGCTCAGATTACCGGACTGCGCGGCGGCCACGATTGCCGGCATCAATAATGTAACGATCTGGCCGAGCACACCGCCTCCGACCAAGCCGGAAACAATGTTGCCAATCATGCCGAGGTCAAACGTTGGCGATGCCTTGCCTGCACCAACACCGCCGAGAGCCCCTGCAATGAGGTTGATCAAAATCTGTTCCATGCTGACCTCCCAGCTTCTGGACTGCTCCTAATCTGCCCGCCCCCCGAAGCGGGGGGCACGGATATCCTAAACCTTATCCGCGGCGGGCGGAACAAGGAACAAGCCAAGTCGGGCAGGAGTTGACGTAGTCAAAGTTGGGGCGAGCCGCTAGTAAGGCAGGGTTGTCGATTGCTGCGTCCCGATCATGTCTGGTTCTTTTTTACGGTCGTGCTTTCGCTGGTATTGGCGATGTCAATCCCGCCGCCCAAGCCTGAGCAGCAGAATCAGGCCAACGTATATGCCCCAATCGAGGGGCAATCGATCCTGCGCTAACCTTCTGACCGTGCGCCCCCCGATGCCGCAGCGCAGCCTTCTCCCCCGAAGCAGGCGCCAGCCCGGGCAAGTTTGCCACCTTCACGACATCGGCGACGCGCCGCGCAAGCGCGAACGAGGAGAGGGCAAGTTTCCTGCCTGCTGCCTCGATTTTAGAAGGTCAAGAATTTCGTTGATCAAAGCAAGTAGATGTCGGGCCGCGCCGCGCACGCGGTCGAGCGTTCGGCGTCTTGCTTCAGCGCCTTCGCATCCTCTCGCAGGATCTCGCTAGTGCCGACGGAATCATCTCATCACAGCCAAGCTTTCCACGAGGGGGAGATTGCTCACCCTGATCAAGCCGATGCCCGGATAGTCGAGGTCGATAGTCATCCACAGAGCGATCGCAAGAACGGCGCCGTACACGGCGTCGAGCACAGAAAACCGCCGCCCGACACGCCCATTACCGAAGCCCACCATACCAAGACCGATTGCCGCCGTTCCCAAAAGCAACGTCATGATCGGAGTGGGCAGATGTCTTCTTGCCATGGCGAGGTGCACGGAATGCAGATCGATGACCTCATTGATTGGCGGCAGGACTACCGCCATCAATGGTGCGTTGTTCTGCGTGGCCGTTGTCGCTGACCTCCACATTCGTTGCTGCAACCCACTTACCTTGGCAAGCAACTGTTCAATCTGGTCGCGTCCTTCGCGACTGAGCAATGCGGCCCGGTCGGCGGTATACTCTTTCAGCGCAGCCTTCAGTTCGCCGCGTTGAGGGTCGGGGATCATATCGGCTCTCAAATAGGCAGTACCGAGTGCGTTGGCCTCCTTCACGACGATATCGACCCGATCGACAAATCGCGATGCCGCCCCCGAAAATGCAAAGCCAACCAGAAAGGCAACCAGAGCGGCTGTGGATGTCCGAACCAGGGTTACCTGTCGGTCCAAGAGTTCGTCAGCCGAGCGAGTCAGCGAACCTAGCCAAAAACCAATCTCGTGAGCGGCGCCGGCTCCGGCGATTAGGCCCATCGCGATCAGTAACTCAGTCATCCTGGCCTCCGTGAGCGCACCGCAGGTTATAAGGATTTTGTGGCGCGAAATCTCACGGAAACGTCAGGTGAAAGGGCGGGGAAGCTCCTTCGGTAGCCGCTGAACACCGCGAAAAGGGATGAGTTGGGCGCCCACGATTGCACAGCCGGACTGTCTTCACCAGCGGATGAGTTTGCTCGATGCCGGCACATCCTCATACTCAGCTTTTTCGATTTGAGAGCAAGGAACGGAGTGCTGAGGATGCGTGACTGCTCCAGACTGGGTGATGCTTCGCGCGATTGGCGCTGATGCACTCCAGGCTACGGCGTCAGGTCTCGAGGTCGATGCGACGGCTGTTGGTTCTGTCCAGAAATCGGGTGGCAATTCGCTCGAAGCACACGACAGTGGAGGAAGAATCTTACGGAGCGTCCAAAGATGCTGCCGCCGGCCAAGCCACAAATCTCGCCAGAGCGACTGATGCGATTCACCTTCGGATTCGCACCGCCGCTGATGATTGAAGCGGCGCTTCGCTATGGAATTTTTGACATCCTCGACAACGGTGCTAGGACGCTCGACTCTCTGTGCACCGAAACCGGAACTTCGCCGCGCGGACTTCGAATGGTGCTGAACGCTCTGGTCGGCCTTGACGTGCTTTCCAAGGACGAAGATGGCCGCTATGGGCTGACGGAAGAGAGCGCGACGTTTCTGGTCACCGGCAAGCCGACCTATCATGGTGCATTTTTTCTGCTGACCAAAGAGCCGATGCTTTCTTCGTGGGGTCTGCTTCACGAAGTGGTCAGGACCGGGCGGCCAAGGCACCACATTAATCGAGAACAGGAAGGCACAAGCTTCTTTTTGCGGTTCGTGGAAGATATTTTTCCGATCCACTACCCTGCCGCCCAGGCTCTGGCCAAGGCGCTGGATGTTTCGCTGGCGTCCGTTCCTGTTTCGGTGTTGGACCTGGCAGCGGGTTCGGGGGTTTGGAGCATCGCCCTCGCGCAACAGTCGCCCCGGATATGGGTTACCGCGGTCGATTGGCCCGGAATCATTCCGATTACAAAGAAAGTGACCGCCCGCTGCGGCGTCGGCGACCGTTATACGTTCGTGGCGGGCGACTTGCAGACTGCGGATTTCGGTCAGGGACACATGTTCGCGACGCTGGGACACATTCTGCACAGCGAGGGTGAGCAGCGTAGCCGCAGGTTGCTCAGAAAGACCTTCGAAGCGCTTAGGCCGGGCGGTACCATCGCAATCGCAGAAATTCTGGTCGATACCGAGCGCAAGGCGGCCGTTCCGGCCTTAATCTTCGCCATCAACATGTTGGTGAATTCGGACGCGGGCGACACCTTCTCGTTCGACGAAATTCGCGGCTGGTTAGAGGACGCGGGATTTGGGCGTGTTCGCACAGTGGACGCCCCGGGACTCGCGCCGCTGCTCATATTGGCGACGAAGCCAGAGCATTAAAAACGTATTCTGAATCTCGTT
>Ga0306926_10011007_pt1 | contig 10017 bp, 9 predicted proteins | sample flu12Cox44000178_FD_203759 | JGI IMG/M metagenome (GOLD analysis project Ga0306926, IMG submission 203759) | Lab enrichment of tropical soil microbial communities from Luquillo Experimental Forest, Puerto Rico - flux8day.12C.oxic.44.000.178 (v2)... | ecosystem: Environmental > Terrestrial > Soil... | reverse complement strand
GCGGCGCGCCGACTGCGCGCCAAGGGGGTCGAGGCGGTTGCGGTCTGCTATCTCTTCAGCTTCCGCAACGCGACGCACGAGGAGCGCACCGCTGAGATTCTCAGGCAGGAAGAGCCGGCGTGGCGCATCTCGCTGTCCTCGCGCGTGCTGCCGGTGATCCGGGAATATCCGCGGCTCTCCACTACGGTGGTCGATGCCTATGTCGGGCCAATCATGGAGCGCTACCTCGTGGAGCTCGACAGCCGGCTGAGAGAGCGCGGCATCGCAACCCCGCAAGTCTTTCTCATGCAATCGAACGGCGGGCTGATGCGCATCACCATGGGCGCCCGCTTCCCAAACCAGACGCTGACCTCGGGCCCGGCGGCCGGCGTCGTTGCCGGCGCGGCGCTCGCGCGCAGCATGGGACGCCGCAATTTCGTGACGCTGGACATCGGCGGCACCAGCACGGATATCAGCCTGATCGCAGACGGCCGTTCGAGCGAGACTTCGAGCGGCCGCATCGCCGGCCAGGACGTTGGCACCCCCATGCTGGCGGTGCACACGCTGGGCGCTGGCGGCGGGGCGATCGCCTGGATCGGGCGCGACGGCCTGATGAAGGTCGGCCCTCGCAGCGCGGGCGCGGTGCCGGGGCCCGCCTGCTACGGCCGCGGCGGAGCCGAGCCGACCGTCACCGATGCCAACCTTGTCCTCGGCGCATTTGGCGGCAAGGGCGTGCTCGGCGGCCGCATGGCGCTCGACTGCGCGCGCGCCGAGCGCGCAATCGCCGACGCGGTTGCAAAACCGCTCGGCCTCGATCTCGTCAGCGCGGCGGCCGGGATCCTCAAGATCGTCAACACTAACATGGCGGTCGACCTGCGTCTGGTTTTCCAGAGTCGCGGCGAGGATCCGCGGCGCTTCGCGCTGCTTGCCTTTGGCGGGGCGGGCCCGCTGCATGCCGCCTATCTCGCGCGCGACCTCGGCATTCCCGAAGTGTGCGTGCCGCCGCATCCCGGCCTGACCAGCGCCATGGGGCTTTTGCAGACCGACGTGAAACATCTTTACCTGCGCTCGGCGGTGGGACTCCTCTCCTCCTATCCGATCGCCGAGATCAACGGCATCTTTGCCGACCTGCGCCGGCGCGCCACGGACGACGTCGCCGAGGAAGGCCTCGATCTCAAGGCGCTGCGGCTCAAGCAGCAGATCGACCTGCGCTACCTGCATCAGGGCTACCATCTCACCGTCGATGCCCCCGACGGCGAGGTCGGCGAGGCGCACAAGCCAAAGATCAAGTCGGCCTTCGACCAACTGCACCGGCACACCTATGGCGCCAGCGCGCCCGAGGAGGAAGCGGAGCTGGTGACGTTGCGGCTGCTTGCGGAAGTGCCCGTGCCACACCTGCGGCCGCCGCCGATCGGGCCTGGCAACCTCGCCCAGGCGCTCATTGAACGACGGCCATTCTACGATCTCGCGCGCGGCAAATTCCTGGACGCCTGCGTCTACGATCGCGGCCGGCTTGGCGCGGGCGATTGCATTGCGGGCCCGGCGATTGTCGAGCAGTACGATTCGACCACGGTCGTGCTCGCGGCACAGACGCTCACCGTCGACGATTTCGGAAATCTCCTGATCAGAGAGGAGCAATGAATCTCGATCCCATCACCACCGAAGTGATCATCAATCGCATCCGCGAGACAACGGCCGCCATGGCGCATGCGCTGTTCCACAGCGGCTATTCGCCGATCCTGCGCGAGTCGCAGGACGGCACTGCGGGGCTGTGCGACGCCGACGGCCGCGTGGTGATGGTGGGCGGCGGGCTGCAATACCATTCGCTGCTCTACAGCCGCGCCATCGAAAGCGTGCGCGAGCGCTATCCGCTTGCCGAGATGCGCGACGGCGACAGCTTCATCTCCAACGATCCCTACAAGGCCGGCAACTCGCATGTGCCCGACGTGGTGGTGATTACGCCGATCTTCTATCGTGGCGAGATCATCGCGTTTGGCGCCAGCGTTGCCCACAAGGCCGATGTCGGCGGCCTGGTGCCGGGATCATCGGGCGCCGCCGCGCGCGAGATCTTTCACGACGGGGTGCTGATCCCGCCGGTGCGCTACTGGACGAAGGACGGTGTCAACCGCGAGATCGATGCCATCCTGCGCAACAACAGCCGCATTCCCGAGGTCGTCATCGGCGATCTGCGCGGGCAGGTCGGCAGCACGCGGCTCGGCGCGGAGCGGCTCGGCGCGCTGTGCGACGAATATGGCGCCGAGACCATGCGCGCGGCCATGGCAAGCCTGCTCGCGCGCACGACGGCGCGCGTGCGCAAGGAGCTCGCGAGCTGGCCCGACGGCAGCCACAGCGCCGAGGCGATGCTCGACCACGACGGGGCCGACCGCTCCAAACCGGTGCGCATCAAGGTGACCGCGCACAAGCGAGGCGACCGGCTCACCCTGGATTTCTCCGGCACCGATGCGCAAGCGAAAGGTCCCGTCAACACGCCGGGCCCGACCGCGCAGGCGGTGTCGCTCCTGGCTTTGATCGCCGCCTCGGATCCGACCATCCCGATGAATTCCGGCGTGCGCGATGCCGTCGATTTCCTCATGCCGCCGGGCACGCTGGTCAACCCGCAGTTTCCCGCCTCGGTGAACCATTATTTTCCGACCTCGCACATCGTTTACACCTGCGTGCTGGCGGCGCTCGGCAAGCTCAATCCGCAGCGCGCCGTCGCGCCCGCCGGATTCGGCACCGGAGCGCTTGCCGTCGGCTATGCCAAGGGCCGCGCCGGCAAACCGACCGTGCAATATGAGCTGATGGTCACCTCGCTCGGCGGCACCAGCACCCATGACGGCACCTCGTTCGTCATGCCCATGAATCATTTTACCCCGGGCACCCCGGTCGAGATCATCGAGACGGAATATCCCGTGCGCGTGCGCCGTTACGACATCTGGCGCGACTCTGCCGGACCCGGCCGCCAGCGCGGCGGGATCGGCAACGTGCGCGAATACGAGCTGCTGGTCGATTGCATTCTCACCGCGCGCACGTCGAATCACCGGCAGGGGGCATGGGGACTTGCCGGCGGCGAGCGCCCGCCTCTCTCGCGCACCGTCATCAACCCGGAGACCGGGCAGGCCGAGGAGATGGACTGCATGGAGACGCGGATGGCGCCTGCGGGCACCGTGATCCGCCTGGAGCAGACCGGTGGCGGCGGCTATGGCGATCCGCTGACGCGGCCACGCGAGCTCGTGCTGCGGGACATCGAAGACGGCTACGTCTCGCCCGAGATGGCATCCAAACAGTACGGATGCGACCTTCCTGAGTTCCGGCGGTAACGTACCCCAACGCGGACCTATGCGGGCTCTCGAGCCGACCCGGACGTGCAATGCGCGTTATGTTGCGAAGCACGTCACCTGGCGCTCGAAGACTGCTATACTTGATTGATGATCCTCGGCTTGGGGGCTAGCCCCATGCGGCGCCGCGACTTCATCACGGTCCTTGGCGGCCTCGCGGCCGCTTGGCCGCTTGCGGCACGAGCGCAGCAGCCGGCGATCCCGGTCGTTGGATTTCTCGGGCTCACTCTGCCTGACGTGTTCGCAGATCGCCTGCGCGGGTTTCAGCGTGGTCTGAAGGAAACCGGCTATGTCGAGGGCGAGAATGTTGCCATCGAATACCGCTGGGCAGAGAACCAGAATGACCGCTTGCCGGGGCTAGCGGCCGAGCTCGTCCGCCGGCGCGTTGCCGTCATCGCCGCATCAGGACCTTCTGCTTCATTCGCCGCCAAGGCGGAAGCTTCCACAATTCCCACGGTGTTCCTGGTCGGCGACGATCCGGTGCGGCTTGGCCTCGTCAACAGCCTCTCGCACCCCGGCGGCAACATGACTGGGATCAACATTGTCAATCTGGAGCTTGCTGCAAAGCGGCTGGAGTTGTTGCGCCAGCTGATACCAAAGGCAGCGCGCATTGCGGTACTCGCCAATCCTGCTGAAGCGGCGGCGACCCATACCCAATCGCGAGAGGTGGAGGCGGCGGCGCGCTCCATGGGGCTGCAAGTGCAATTTCACGAGGCCAACAGCAGCAAGGAGATCGATGCTGCCTTCGAAGCGATCGGCCGCGAGAAGCCCGACGCCGTTTTCGTCTTGACCACACCCTTCTTCAACGGGCGACGCGTCCAGCTTGTGCAGTTGGCGGCATTCCATCGGATTGCCGCGGCCTACGGATTGCGCGACTATGCCGAAGCCGGCGGGCTGATGAGCTATGGCTCCAACATCGTCGAAGCCTATCGACAGGTCGGCATTTATGCCGGTCGCATCCTCAAGGGCACGCGACCGGCGGAGTTGCCGGTGGTTCAAGCGAACAAGTTCGAGCTGATCATCAACGTGCAGACCGCCCGCATGCTGGGCCTCACCGTGCCAGCGTCGCTGCTCGCGCTCGCCGACGAGGTGATCGAATAGCTACGCTGGTCAGTGGACGCCCGATGCGCCGGTGAAGTGAGTGGTGGGCATGCATCTGATCCCGCAGTCCTGGGCGCATTGGCATATTCTCTTAAGCGTCTTCCCGTCGGTCGGGCTCATTTTCGTGCTAGGCTTCTACCTCACGGGGTTGGTCGCTGATAACGAGCTCCTGAAGCGCAGCAGCCTAGCCCTCTTTGCCGTCCTCGGCGTGCTCGCCTTGCCCACTTATCTGAGCGGCGACCGCATCATGGTCGCTTTGTCGAACGACGCCAGGATCTCCGCCGACCTGATGGGCAACCATTTCGTCTGGGGGACAGTCGCCCTCGCCGCCCTGGCGATCACCGGCATCGTGGCAGTCATTGCGCTCTGGCGCGCGCGCGGCCTCGGGCATTTGTTGCAGCCGGCAGTGCGCCTGGTCTTGGCGCTTGCGGCGATTACGCTCGCGCTGATGATGGTGGCCGGCGAGCTGGGCTGGCAGGTCAATCACCACGAGTTGCGCCTTGAGGCCGCGGCGCAGCAGACACCACAGGCTTGGTCGCATGCGCACATGATCCTCAACCATTTCCCAACGGTGGGATTCGTGCTCGCGCTCGTCCTCTACACGATCGGGCTGGTCAAAAATGATGTCGTCACGCAGCGGACGAGCCTCGTCGTTTTTGTCCTGTGCTCGATATTGGGAGTGCCTACCTATGTCAGCGGCGCTGCCTCGATGTGGGCGTTCATCGATGCGCGGGTAGCGGGGATTTCCAGGCCCGCGATCGAGGCACACCGGGACATGGCCTTGGCGACGTTGTTCGGGCTCGCCTCCACCGGGGTCGCCGCATGGATCGAGCTGTGGCGGTTTCGCCATCTCGGGCGTTTTTCCCGGCCGTGGCTCTACCTGATCCTCGGCTTGGCGATCATCACGCTCGCCGTGATGGCGGAAACCGGCCATCGCGGCGGGCAGATCAATCACCCGGAGATCCGAACCGCCGCGGACGCATTAGCCGCCGACCCGAAGGCCGGGGTGACCCGCGCCATCGAGCTGCTGATCAACCACGTCATCTGGTTCGTGCCGTGGCAGACTGTGCACTTCTTCGGCTTTTCACTGATATTCGGCACCGTTCTCGCGATCTCGCTGCGCGTGCTCGGATTCTGGAAATCGCTGTCCTTTGCCGCCGTGCACCGCCTGCTGCCGCTCGGCGTCTTCGGAGTCGTGATGAACGTGTTCAGCGGCATGCTCATCCTGCTCGCCGACTCCTCGCGCTATCTGAACGCGCCGACTTTCGCGCCGAAGATGGGACTGATCGTGATCGGCGCGGCGGCGGTGTTGTATTTCTCGTTCTCCGAGCGGCTTTGGAAGGTCCGCGCCGAGGACGACGCGCCGGCAAGCGCCAAGTGGGTAGCGGCCTTGGTCCTGATCTCGTGGAGCGGCGTCATCATGGGCGGCCGCTTGATCTCCTACCTGTGAGCGAAGGAAGCCATGGAATACGGCAACGCCGCGATCATCTTCATGGTTGTATTTGTGGTGCTCGCCGTTCTCGCTCTGGCTTTTGCCGGCCTCTACGGGCTCGACAAGAGGCTAGACGAGAGCGCGCCATAGCCGGCACCTCTTCTCGCGAATGACGGTCAAGGAGAGGTGAACGTGCTCGACTGGCTGGCGCACACGCCTTACGCGGAATGGGTCAATCAATCCTGGGGTTGGCCGCTGGCGCTGACCATCCACGCATTCGGCACGGCGACCACTGTCGGTCTCATGTTCGTCATCGGGCTTCGGCTTGTTGGCCTGTTGCGCGCGATCCCCTACCCCGCAATGAGCAGGCTCATGCCGTTGGTATGGATTGCGGTTGCGGGCCAGATCATCAGCGGCCTTACGCTGTGGATGACCAAGCCCGCGCAATATCTTGCCGACGGCATGTTCGAGGTGAAGATCATTCTCCTGGTTATCGCGATTGTCGTGACCTGGCAGTTTCAACGGCACCTGATGCGGGAGGCCGATGCCTGGCAGACGAAGGGAAGGCCCTCCGCGCGCGGCCGCAATCTCGCGATCGCTGCTTGTCTGCTGTGGGCCGCCGTCCTCATCGGCGGGCGCCTGACCGCTTATCTCGGCTCACTTTATCCGGCCTGAGCTGACGCGCACATGCGAGCTTGGCAGGAATGCAAATCGGAGTATCCTGACCACAACCGCTGCAATTCCTTTTGTGCCGAGGTGCTCCTGAAGTGGGCTCGCAGCGCCGGGCGCGGCTCGCAGGGGATCTTTCCGGGAGGGAGCTTCATGAGGCGACGATTATGCGTCGTGCTGACAAGCGCTGCGGCGATCGCGATGGCCGGCGCGACAATGGCGCACCACTCCTTCGCCATGTTCGACCAGGAGAATCCCATCGAGCTCGAGGGCATCGTGCAGGAGTTCAAGTACACGAGCCCGCACACCTTCATCCTGCTTCAGGTCAAGGGGCCGGACGGCAGCGTCACGGTGTGGAATCTCGAGGGCGCCACCCCGGGCTTGTTGCTGCGCGAAGGCTGGTCCAGCAAGACCATCAAAGGCGGTGACGAGCTCAAAATGAAAGTGGCGCCGTTGCGCAGCGGCGCGCCCGGCGGCATGTGGACGCCGCAGGGCACCCAGTATCGCGACGGCACGGCAGTCATGGTCGGCCATTAAAAGCGCAATGGCTTCGGCCCTCACCTCTGTGGGAGGAAGATCATGCGCTGCTGGAATTGCGATATTTCAATCTGACGAAAAAGTAGAGTCTCATGTGCCGCGAGGTGTGCCATGGCTGACCGAGGCTCGGTCTGTGCCGTTCTGCTGTTGATGACCGTGCTCAGTGCGGCGCCAGCCGCTGCGCAGGTCGCTGATCTCGGGAAATATCCCAATCTCAAGGGCCAATGGGTCCGGCCGCCGGGCAGCCCGAACAATTGGCTGCAGCTTGCCGGTCCGCCGCCGCTCACACCCGAATATCAGAAGCTCTGGGAGGAGATCAAAGCCGACCTGAAGGCGGGCGGCCCCGGCAATTGGCCATCGACCTTCTGCATCCCGGCGGGCATGCCCGCGATGATGAGCTTTTACGATCCAGGGGAGATCATCGTGACGCCGGAGACCACCTACGTCCTGATCAGTCACAACGACGATTCCTATCGGCGCATTTATACCGACGGCCGCGATTGGCCGGCAGAGGCCGCATCGACCTTCGCCGGCTACTCAATCGGCAAGTGGATCGACGAGGACGGCGACGGCAAGTATGACGTGCTCGAGGCGGAGACGCGCTTCCTCAAGCTGCCGCGCAGCTATGATATCACGGGGGTGCCGTTCCACAGCGACGGTCAGGCCGTCATCAAGGAGCGCATCTATCTCGACAAGGCCGATTCCAACACGCTCTACGACGAGATCACGGTCATCGATCATGCGCTGACGCGGCCCTGGGTAAAGAAACAGAAGGCCACGCGCAATGCCGATCCACGCCCGGTCTGGCTGTCGGACGTTTGCGCGGAAAACAATCCGCATGTGCGCATCGGCAACGAGCCCTACTATCTCAGCGCCGACGGCAAGCTGATGCCTTCAAAGAAGGGCCAGCCGCCCCCCGATTTGAGCTATTTCAACCCAACAAAAAAATAGCAATTCGCAGACGTGGCGCCACGCTTCTCTCAGCAGGCGCAAAGCCCTTCGACCTGCTTGCCGCAGCGGCGCTTGGCGCGGTGAAACGCGCGCGGCCTTCAGTCAGCAATTTTCCGCCGCTCGAAATGACAAGCGACACCAAAGGCTCGGCATCAAGACGGGCAGCAAGATCAGCGCTGAGATGGAAGCCTTGCTCGAGCCTATCGACCGGCGCTCCGAAACGCCTTTGCCGCCTTTCCAGCCGATTCGAAGGTGGACGCAGCCTCTTTCGCCGTCATGGCAACGGTCGTCTCAATATCAGACAAACTGCCTCCGGCAGAAGCAGCCAGTACCGCAGAGGCTGCCGCCCTCTCATCGGGGAACTCGCCGATGGCCATCCAATCATGGTGACCGAATGTCAGGTACCAACCAATGAGCTTGCCTCCTACGCTCTTGAACAGCTTGGCCACCGCCTCCTCGCGGTTTTCGGGCTTTGCCAGCATGCCCTTGACAGCATTCGAAGTGAAACGACCACGCGAGATGTAGATCGACATGGCATTTCTCCCTTTCTTGCTTACACCTTGGACAACCGAAGATTACTGCCGTGGCCTTTACGGGTTCAAGAGACCCTAAAGAGGACGGTCCTCCCTCGATGATCGCGCGATGGAGTCGCGAGCATCACGCTGGTGCCTGAACGGCATGCACGTCGATAACTGGGTCACCCGTCCCCGCTTGCGCGGGGACAAGCTTAGCGGGTGATGACGTGATTAGTTCGGATTATTGCGCCTTCAGATAGCTGGCATGGCAGGCATTGCAGGCCGTGCGCAGCTCGGCAACGAGCGGCTTGAGTTCGCCTACAGTCTTGGCGCGGCTGGCATCGAAGGCGACCTTCGATGCCGCTGTCGCGCGCTTATAGAAATCGCCGAAGCTCGCCCACAGCTCGGGCGCGGCGAAGGTGTCGAGCGCGGCATCGCGGTCCACGCCGGGCTTCCATTGATTGGTGGCAGCCGGAAACATGTGCGGAAACGCCATCAGCAGCACCGAGATGATGTCGAGATGCTCGCGCGCCTCGGTCTGGTCGAGCTTGCCACCAGGGGTGAGCATGGTCTCGACCTCGTCCATGTTCATATCGATGGTGCCCATCACGATCTTGCGGGCGAAGATGGTGTCCTTGGCCGGCGGGATGGCGTCCTCCTGGGCGAGCGCAATCGGAGCTGTGGCGCTCAACCAGCAGGCGGCGAGCGAGGACGCGATCAGTCGCCGCAGGCCCGCTCGTCGCAGGAAGATCGCAGGTGACTCAACCGGAGCGGCAGGCTCCATATACCTCCCCCTGCAAGGGGGAGGTCGACCGCCGACAGGCGGTCGGGTGGGGTGCCCGACAAGCGCGAGCAGTCGCAGGCTGAGCATGAGGACGGCGCCGATCACGGTTGCAATGGCCAGGATATGCACGGTCTGCACCGCGGGCACGAACCAGGCGATGCTTCGTATCGTCTCGCTCAGGGCGGTCTGCTCCAGCCAGAGGCAGAACTGATTGATTGAAGTCATGCACCATCATCCCAGATTCAGCGCCACGCATCCATATAGGTCAGCGCATCTCACCCATCGCCTTGCCGGCAGCCTGAAAGCGGCGCATCCTCGTCCGCACGCCACAACAACGAGGGAGGATGCCAGCATGAACAGGCACGATGAGGCGCGCCGCGCATTCCTCAAGGGTGCGGCACTGGGGGCGGGCGCGGTCGCCGGCGCAGGACTTGTGCCCGACGCATTGGCGCAGACGCAGCCCCAGCCGCACGAGCCGCACGCGGAGGCCACAACGACCGCGCAGTCGCATGGCCATGGCGGGCACGGTGCCTTCCTCAACGATGAGGATGCCGCAACGGTCAAGGCATTCGCCGAACGGCTGATGCCGGGCGCGACGGAAGCGGGCGTGCTCAATTACATCGATCTCGCGCTCGCCGGCGCCTATTCCGACCTCCAGGACTTCTATCGCCGCGGGCTCTCGTCGCTCGACGCATTCTGCCGCAACACGCA
>Ga0306926_10011005_pt1 | contig 10017 bp, 9 predicted proteins | sample flu12Cox44000178_FD_203759 | JGI IMG/M metagenome (GOLD analysis project Ga0306926, IMG submission 203759) | Lab enrichment of tropical soil microbial communities from Luquillo Experimental Forest, Puerto Rico - flux8day.12C.oxic.44.000.178 (v2)... | ecosystem: Environmental > Terrestrial > Soil... | reverse complement strand
TTGTGGCACGTCGTAGTGCCGGCAGAGACGGTCCGCTTCCCAGTGGGTATTAGCGAGGACCGCATCTGCAGACTTGAGGGCTGCCTTCACGGCAAGGCGGGACCAACCCGGATCGGATTCATGCAATAGAGGGATCAAGACCAATGGGAATTTCATGACCTCCCACATGCGGAGTACAATTTGAACGTTTATCGGTTCGATATGCGGTATCGCGATGACGACGTCTGGAGACCAGATACGAATGAATTCCTCGAGAGCTTTCGCGAGCTTCGCGCCAGCTCGCCCACGGATCAAAACTTTTGCTCTTCTTGTACCCCTGCGAAGCGGAACGCGGTTTAAAGCTGCCCAAGCCATTCTGCCGATCTGGGATCCGAACGGTGCGCGAGTAATGGCGACGCCGTTCATTACCTCGTAAGCCGGCGCGCCAATAGGTGCGAGGGGCATATAGTAGCCATCTACCGACGAGACATCGGTTGTGAAGATCTGCACTTCGCGGCCCCTTTGGACCATGCACTCGCTCACCCGCTGGATCTGCGTCTCGGCACCACCGAAGACGGGCGCGTACGCGGCAGGCACGTGAAGAATTTTCAACAGAGCCCCACCCCGACTAGTGGATCGACTCTAACACTTGTTTCCCGCGGCGGACTTTTTCGATGATGGCATCGGGGTCGGCAGTCCAGACGAATCGATCTCCATCACCCCGGCGCGCTCCGCCAAGGCTGAACCCGTGCCCCGCGAGCACGTCGATGCCGCACCGCTCGCCATCCGAATCGCCGGTCTCTCGTATGGCGCATCCGCGACGAGGCCGAGCTGGATAAATCCCGCCGAACTCGGCGCCCGGCCCCGCGCGACCAGCGCCGCCGGCTTCCAGGCCGATCGCCAATTATACAGCAGGCTCTTCGAGATCCCGTGCCGGCGGGCAACCACGGAAACTTAGCCGCCCGACGCCTCCACCTCGGCCAGCAGCGTCGCCTTCTCCTGCGGCGTCCACTGCCGGCCACGCTCGGCCCGCGCAATAATCTCGCCGTCCACTCCACTGGGCTCCTTCTGTATGTCCAGAAGGACCCAGTTTCTCCTGGCGCGCTCCCATTGGCTACACCCGTCAGGCCGGTTCAGACCGGACGCTTACGCATGACCCGTCGCGAGATTTCGAAGAAATTCGATGAGATAGTGGCCTTCTCAGAGGTAGAGAATTTTCTGGACACGCCGGTGAAGTGGTATTCCTCCGCATGTACATCCGACTTGCTTTCGCTGTGGCCGCTTATTTGGAACCGGACATCTTCAGGAGTTCGGGCAGCGGCCAATCGGAACGATGGTTACACCCTCTCCGGCAAATTTGACAAAACGCCAGGGGTCGAGAAGGACCGAACCTCTCGGGAGCCGAAGGTCCCCGAACTGGGAATGCTTGGCTCCTAGCAACAATACATGCGGCTCGAGAGCCGTGTGGTCCCTCAGCTATCCCTCCACAAGCGGGTCATATTTGAAGACATCGTGGCCGCCCTCCCTTAGAATATTCTCGACCAACAAAGCGCTGCTTCCAACATACAAGTTCGTGTTGGCTTTGAAGGCGTATCCGACCAACCCCTTCGGCAGGGCGTACTCCTCCGTCAGTTCGGCCAACCACGCTGCCTGAGCCTCCCGAGCCGTCATGACGCTTTCAAACCAGTCAAAGCTAAGGTTGAGTCTTCTGGCGAGCCATGACATCGCGATATTGTCGTGCGGGTGATAACCGCCGCCATCGCCCATTCCGCCATCAAGATAGGCAGTGCTGATAAGACGGCGGGCCGAGAGCTTGACGCCCTGCATAACCTGGTCGACGTCAGTCCCAGGCATCTTCTGAGTGCACTTCCATCCGTCGATTGACGACAACGCTCTAACAGATTACGCATGGTGCTATTGATTAATCGACCGTACCCACGCGAGAGCTCTCCGTCGTGAATTCGCTTTCTTTCGGGGCGAACTCTCAGCACGGCACGGTATCATCGAGGATGCCGGCGCTGACCCTCGGCCGGTGTCGACTGTCATCACTACCTATAACCACGCGCGATTTTTGGCCGAGGCGATCGAGAGCGCGCTTGGACAAACCGTTGTTCCGGCGGAGGTGATCGTCGTCGACGACGGCTCTACCGACGATCCGGGCGCGGTTGTAAGGCGATATCCCGGGGTTCGGCTGATCCGCCAGTCGAACCACGGGTTAGCCGCCGCGCGCAACACCGGTTGGCGGGCGGCATGCGGGCATTACGTAGTCTTCCTCGATGCCGACGACCGGCTCATGCCGGAAGCGCTCGCCGTCAATCTGCAACGCTTCGACGAGAAGCCCGATAGCGCCTTCGTCTACGGCAGCTTTTACGATATCGATGCCGGGGGCCGGGTTCGGACTTCTCCCGACCCCCGATTTCTTGGTGAAGATGCGTACGAATCCTTCCTCAAGACCAACTTGGTCAGCATGCACGCGGCGGTCATGTACCGGCGCGATTGTTTAGAGGAAGTAGGTGGGTTCGACGCGCGACTCCGTTGCTGCGAGGATTACGAGCTGTATTTGCGTTTAGCGCGGCAATACAGCGTTGCCGCGGGGGTCGAGCGGATTGCCGAGTACCGGCACCACGACACCAACATGTCTCGCAATATTCCGGCCATGCTTGATACAGTGCTCGAGGTAATGCACCGCCAATCGGCGTATTTGAACGGCAACGCACAATGGCCGAAGGCCTACAAAACCGGAATCCGATTCTGGAAGTCGTACTACGTGGAGCAGCAAGTCTCGCATACCTTTAGCGCAAGATCATCGGGTCTGAAGGGGGTTCCATGGCGCGCAACGGCCAAGGTTTTTGCGCTTGCTCCCGTAGCATTCTCCACCGCTGCCAGCCGCCGCATCTTGAAGGCGCTGCGTTCGCGAGAAGCGCGAGTTCGCAAAGCCGTCAAGTTCGGGGATTTACGGCGATTGCGCCCGATTAGCCCACATTTCGGCTACGATAGGGGCAAGCCGGTCGACCGTCGCTATATCGAGGATTTCCTGTCGCGTCACACGGAGGACATCAAAGGGCGGGTCCTGGAGGTCGCTGACAATGCCTACACCGTGCAGTACGGTGGCGTTCGAGTGACACACAGCGACATCCTGCATTTCAGCCCTGGTAATCCGCGCGCAACCCTGGTTGGCGATCTGGCTAAGGGCGGTAATCTTCCATCGGGGGCATTCGATTGCATTGTGCTGACGCAGACACTTCATTTGATTTTTGATGTGCACAAGGCTACAGCGACATTGCATCGGATGCTCAAACCGGGCGGCGTGCTGCTGATCACTGTCCCAGGTGTCAGCTCCGTCGACCGAGGAGAATGGGGATCGAGCTGGTATTGGTCGTTGTCGCCCGCCGCGCTGTGCCGCCTGCTCGAGGAGAGGTTTGATAATGCGAGAATCAGTGTGACCGCTTACGGTAATGTGCTGGCTGCAATTAGCTTTCTTCACGGCTTGGGCGAGCACGAGTTGAACGCGGCCGAGCTCGACGCCTACGACCCGCAATACCCAATGATCGTCGCCGCTCGCGCAGTCAAACAATGCCAGACTTGATCGCACCATCGCTGGGAAAGCTTAGGCGCGCCGCTCGCCGCCTGGTTGAGCGAGATCGGCCCGTCATTCTAATGTACCATTGGGTCGCGCGGCTGGCGCACGACCCATGGCACCTCGCCGTATCGCCGGATCGGTTCGCCGAACAGATCGAAGCTCTGGTGCAGTTTCGCCACGTTGTACCGCTACCTTGGCTCGTTGCTCAGCTGGCACAGGGCCGCGTGCCTCGAAACGCGGCGGTCGTGACGTTCGACGATGGTTATGCTGATGTCCTGGGCGCGGCAAGGCCAGTATTGGAACGGCATTCGTGCCCCGCCACGGTCTTTCTGATGACAGGTGCGATCGAAATGACCGCGGCTTCTGGTGGGACGAATTGTCAAGCCTGCTTTTCGAACCGTCTTCTCTGCCGCTTGAACTCCGGATTGACATCGCTAGTCACCCTCACGGTTGGCGAACCGGCGGGAAACTGGCGACCGACGGGGGTCGCGACGGTCCGATCGTCGTGCGCGAGCAGCTCCACGACGAGCTTTGGCAGCTGTTGCGTCCTCTCGATCCTGAGTCGCGATCGGACCTTATCATCAGGCTTTGCGCCTGGGTTGGCGCCGAGGTCGGGACTAAATCGATGCGCAGGCCACTCTCCGCAGAGGAGGTCCATCGGCTGGGTGCGCCTGGTTTCATCGATATCGGCGCCGCTTCCCGGAAGCCTTCCTCCATCGCCTTGATAAGCATAGCCTCCAGCTCTTTTTCTTTGCTCAATTCCATCGCAGCCATTCGATCGGCCTCTAACTTAGAGAGGTAGGCGGCCGCTTTTTCCATTGGGTTTGACATGCGTACTCGTCCCTGCTCAGAACGCCACGGTCGACAAATGTCAACCATCTTTAGATTTTATGACGATTTGATAGTGCTAAGACATAAATTTCATGGTTAAATTAGAAACCTTAAGAGGCTCTCAAATTTAAGACGTGGGGTCTCGCGGAGATGAGCGATAGACGCTGCCGAAGCGCATCGCGAACGCGTCCGCCGCCACCGCCGCCGGGAAATCGACGGTCACGACGACCGCATCTTCGTATGGTCGTATCTGTACCTTATGCTGGTAGTGATTGTCATCGAGCCACTCACTGATTTCGATCATCGTTGCGAAAAACTCAGCAACCCGTACCCGGACAGTGACGCTGTCCATAGCCCCCTCTGCACGGGTTTGTCTATGCAACCCCGGCTCTACGGCAAATATTAGGCCAAGGCATGTTAACCAAAGTTAGCAATGGTGCCTCTTGCAGCCCTTTATATTGGAATTTGCATAGAAAGGAAGTCTCGACCTCAAGGGCGGTTTCGGTTCGCGGGTGCGGCGGCCCGGGGCAAGCCGTCGTTTCGGTGAAATGGGGCGCTGGAGCTGGTGGCCGTCTGCGGCTGGGGGCGGCTAGATGATGCGGCCGGTCATGTGCCCACACCTCGGGCATTTGGTCGAAAGCGCGCCGATAGTTCCGCCGAAAGCAGGCGGAGAGGTCTACGCGGCTATCAAACCGTAGCCGAGAACAGTGAGGCGACAACCCACCAGATCGCTGCCCAAAGCCCCACCGACAAAGTGATCACCACGATTAAACTTTGATCCGGATAAAGAATAAGGCCCGGTATATCCGCGCGGCCAAGCTCGCGCGGAACATTTGGCGTCTGCGCAAACCCGAAATCGATATCGATCTGCAAAAACCCCGAGCAGGGCTGATGCGCGCGAACCCGATTTTCACGTGCCACCCGGGGGATGTTCTCGGTGACGACCCGGACGAACAGCACAGTCCTGTGCAACACCTTGTTGTGCTTGAGGTTATTTAGGAACGTCACCGGCACATCCCCAGTACGGGTCGTTAGATAGACCGCGGTGCCTGACACGCGGGCCTCCGCAGCTTCGGCTGTTCCTGTGAGAGAGGAGAGAGGAACGGAACCAGCCGAGAGCCGCCCAAAGACGAGCTGGCGGCCCTCACGCCACGTCGACATCACCGTGAATACGATCATTCCGATTGCCAACGGAAACCAACCACCGCTCGGTATCTTCAGGGCGTTGGAGGAGAACAGTGCGAGATCGACGAGCCCTAACGGGAGGAAGGCAGCCGCCCACGCCCGACCACGGACCATCCCCAAATGCGGTGCGCCACGGCTGTGGCGAGCACGGTAGTGATCACCATCGTCCCGGTAACAGCAAAGCCGTAAGCCGCAGCAAGCGCGCTCGAGCTTTGGAAGCCGAGGACTAGCGCCAGGACGGCGGCGAGAAGCAGCCAATTGATTTGGGGGATATAAATCTGGCCGGACATATGAGCCGAGGTTTGAAGCACGTCGAGCCGCGGCATCAGGTCGAGCTGCATTGCTTGCCATGTCAGCGAAAAAGCACCCGAAATCACCGCTTGGGAGGCGACGACGGTCGCCGCGGTAGCCAAGGAAGTCAACGATCGGATCGCGGATGCAGGCTGGGATCCAGTTCCAGATCTTCTCGCCGAGCAGCACCGGCAGGCCGTAGATATCGATCGCCGCCCGGCCCAGCCTGGCGAAGAACTGCAGCATATTCTCCAGGAACGACTGCAGCCATTCAGCGCCGCAGTCAGTCCCTGTGCCACATGGGCGAGCTCGCCGGTCGCCCAATCGGCGAGCGCGGCGATCTGATCGGCCACCCACTGGATAGGTTCGGCGATCACCGCCAGGACATCGCCGCCCAGCGCGTGCGCCGCCCCGGCGACCCCCGCCGCCAGACTGTGCAGCGCCCCGGTGATCGTGCCCGCCATGCGCGTGATCGTCGCGCTCAAATTCCGCGCGGCACCGACGAGCGGGGGGATTAGGGTCTTCTCAAGATAGGCGCGCGCCTCGACAATCGCATTGCCCTGACCCCAGCGGGCGCCGACCCACTGCAAGCCCTTCACAGCACCTGCGACGGCTGCGCCGATGACCAGCACCGGTCCAGCCGGAGACAGCGCAATCAATACGCCGCCGATCACCGTAAGCTGCCGGCTGAACGGCGCCAGCAGGTTCTTGAGCCAGGTCCAGGCCTTGTCTATCAGATCGCGCGCCCAGGCGGTCTTGTCCCAGATCGCCGAGGCGATCGACTTGATCGCGTCCCAGACCGTCTGGATTTCCTGCCACTTCTCGGCCGCGTACTGCTTGATGAAATCGACCACCGGCGCGCCGATCTTGTCCCACAGGTCGCCCGCGACTTTCTTCACGGCGGCGACAATCGGCTGCACCTTCTCAATCACCGGTGTGATCAGTTGCGTTGCGGCATGCTCGACCTCGGCGACGGCCTCGCGCAGCGGCGAGCAGTCGTTGCGCGCGATCTTGCCGGCAGCACCCTGCACGGTCGCTATCAAGGGCTGGAACTGTGCGGCGAGCTGCAGGCCTGCGCCGCTTAGGGCGCGCACCGGCGCGGTCACGGTCTTGAACAGGCCGTCAACCGCAGCGCCGGCGCGCTCCTCAGCCAGCCGAAAATGCCATCCGTTTCATCGCTGCCCGCTCATACTCCTCGGATCGCAACTTTTCGCAGAATAGTAGAGGAACCCACGGGTCAGACGGAGCGCTCGCAGGTATTCCGTGTAGGTCAGGACAGTGCGAAAGACTTCTCGCTCATTGAATATGAAGACACGCTTTACCGGAGAAATCGGGGGCCCGCACCGGAAGAGTGGCGCCTCCCCGAAGCGTGATCCTTTCATTAGGTCGCTCTCTCAGCTGCCGCCGCCCTGCGCGGCGCGACGCTCGGCGGGAGTGGGGGAGCCGAGTGCGAACAGGTGGACATTCGGGAATGCGCGTCGGAACTGCGCGATCACCAGCTGACAGGATGAGCAAATCAGGAAGTCGGATGCTAGATGGATGCTGCCTCGGACGTTTGACTGCGGCGACATCCTGATCTGCTCGTCGCGGAAATTGGGTAGTTGGCCGAAGCGGAGCGCCAGATGCGAGAGAAGCTGCCACTCCGAATCAACGTGTCGTGGATGGTCGGAATTCGTTGCGAGCGCAGTGAAGGGACCGATCTCTTCGACCCTACCGCTTGGCACTGCAAGGACGCCCGACTCGCCGTTAATCGTGTAGCGGGCTAGCACGATGCTCTGTCCTTCGCCTTCCGAGCGCTGCCGACTCGTTCCGAGCCTTGAGAGCAGCTGTCGAACCAGGGGAATCATGGTGGTCATCAGCGCTTCCGCCTCGCGCTCCGTGGGCTCGCCCGCAGGACGGAAGGTGAGCTGGAGCGCCAAGCCGCGGAGTTGCTGGAAGATCGGCGCTGCGATCCGCCGCTGTGCGGCGGCGGCGTCCCTCTCCCGACGGTTCCTCGCCGCGTCCTCATACACAACGAGCCGCTGCTCGAGCGCAAGAATGAACTCGTCAATTGGTTGCGGTATGCTGCACACGAAACGGCGCGGCGTATTGGTGGTCTCGAAATACAGCGTGTGGCTTTCGCCGCCCCCCAAGACCGGCCATCGGCGATCACGCCACCAGTCGCCGATGGCAGCTATGCCGGTCTTAATTTGTCCGGCAAGTCTCCTCGCCAACCCAACCACGGCATCCAGCGCCGCCTTGACCTTGTCGATCAGCCACAGGATCGCCTTGTCCACCTGCGCGCGCAGCTTGTCGACGATGCTGCGCATCTCTTCGCCGACGCCGCCGAGACCCACCTGATCGGCGAGGAAGCCGATCACCACGGGCATTCCCTGATGCAAAATGCCCTCAAACTTGGTGCCGACCTTCTCGACCGCGCCGCTGGCGATATCCAGGATGTTGTCCAGCGCGTTGTTGGCCATACCCAGCAACTGCCCTGCCCAGCGCTTGGCGGTCACCAGCGCCTTGTAAATGCGGCGGGCGATGTCCACCACCTCGGAAAGCCCCGCACTGGCCGCCGCAGAGGCGGCCAGCAAAGCCAATTCCTCACCGACCTTCACCGTGACCCAGGTCGCGATATCCGTGAGGATGCTTTTGCCGAAGTCCTTGGCCTGCTCGATCAGGCCGCGGGTATTCTCGGCGGGTGACTTGTTGACATCGATCGTGCGGTTGATCCAGTCCATCACGCGGCTGATGCGGCCGTACCAGGTGCGCAGCGCCTCCACCCGCTCGGGATTGAAGCGCTGCTTCAGCAGGTCGAAGACATGCGCCACCGAAAGCCCGAGCACATCGAGCACGAAGAAGAAGAGCGCCTTCGGGTCGGTCCACGATGCCGGCGGATTGATGTTCTTCTCCTGCAACCCGCCGAACAGCCAGCCTTGCAGGCCGAACTCCAGATGGCTCTTGAAGTTCTTCCATAGCAGCCCGAACCCGCGCGCCAGCGAACGCACAGTGTTCTTCAGGAAATCGAGCGGCTTCTTGCTGATCGTGTCCCAGGCATTCATCGCCTTGTTGAGCACGGTGACCAACATCTCGGGCGGCAGATTGAACACCCGCAGCACGAACCGGAATGCCGCCTTCACCGCGCCGATCAGATCGTGGTCCTTAAACACCAACTTGATCAGGTTGCCGATCTCGGTCTTGGTCCGCTGCCAGGCGTCGTTGTCCTTCGCGAGCTCACTGAACAGCTCGATCTGTCGCAGGATGATCGGGCCAAGGAAGTAAACGATCGGATCGCGGATGCAGGCTGGGATCCAGTTCCAGATCTTCTCGCCGAGCAGCACCGGCAGGCCGTAGATATCGATCACCGCCCGGCCCAGCCTGGCGAAGAACTGCAGCATATTCTCCAGGAACGACTGCAGCCATTCAGCGCCGCAGTCAGTCCCTGTGCCACATGGGCGAGCTCGCCGGTCGCCCAATCGGCGAGCGCGGCGATCTGATCGGCCACCCACTGGATAGGTTCGGCGATCACCGCCAGGACATCGCCGCCCAGCGCGTGCGCCGCCCCGGCGACCCCCGCCGCCAGACTGTGCAGCGCCCCGGTGATCGTGCCCGCCATGCGCGTGATCGTCGCGCTCAAATTCCGCGCGGCACCAACCAACGGCGGGATCAGCGTCTTCTCGAGATAGGCCCGCGCCTCAACAATCGCATTGCCTTGACCCCAGTGGGTGCTGATCCACCGCAGACCCTTCGCGACGGCCGCGCCGATCGCCAGCACCGGTCCGGCCGGGGACAGCGCGATCAGCACGCCGCCGACCGCCGTGCCGATCACCGTCAGCTGCCGGCTGAACGGCGCCAGTAGGTTCTTGACCCAGGTCCAGGCGCTGTCCAGCTTGCGCTCGGCCCATTGCAGCAGGCCATTCTGCCCCTCGGCCCCTTCGCCGATCCCCAGCTTGTTCTTGAGCCAAGTCCAGGCCTTGTCGATCAGATCGCGCGCCCAAGCGGTCTTGTCCCAGATCGCCGAGGCGATCGATTTGATGGCGTCCCAGACTGTCTGGATTTCCTGCCACTTCTCGGCCGCGTACTGCTTGATGAAATCGACCACCGGCGCGCCGATCTTGTCCCACAGGTCGCCCGCGACTTTCTTCACGGCGGCGACAATCGGCTGCACC
>Ga0306926_10011002_pt1 | contig 10018 bp, 11 predicted proteins | sample flu12Cox44000178_FD_203759 | JGI IMG/M metagenome (GOLD analysis project Ga0306926, IMG submission 203759) | Lab enrichment of tropical soil microbial communities from Luquillo Experimental Forest, Puerto Rico - flux8day.12C.oxic.44.000.178 (v2)... | ecosystem: Environmental > Terrestrial >... | reverse complement strand
CGGAATGCCTGGCGGGCGCAAGGTGGGCGCAAGAGAATCGGCACCTCTGAACCGCGAGAGCGCGACCGCGCCGCTAATCTAGTCACCACCAGCGAAAAGGCTGGTGAGCCGTCCGGGACTCGAACCCGGGACCCCCTGATTAAAAGTCAGGTGCTCTTCCGTCTGAGCTAACGGCTCTAAGCGGACTTACGAGACAGGGCGCCGAGATTGTAGCACTGCGTGCTTTCTCCTTGCTGTCGTAGAACACGACTGCGGCGCGGCGTTCGGTCTTGGCTACCTCGTCGCGCAAGTGGCCGGCGCCGACGTGGGCATACTTCATCGTCATCGCCAGCGTGGCGTGCCCGAGAAGCTGCTGAAGCGCCGAGAGCGACCCACCTTGCATCACAAACCAGGACGCGAAGTGGCGCCGGCAACCGTGGAACGTGAACTCCTTGTCGAGCTGGGCGGTCTCAACGGCCGCCTCGAAGGCCGAGCGGATGTTGCCGACCGGCCAGACCCGCCCTTTGCGCTCGCCGCCGCGGGCGGCCAGGACCTCGTAGACGCGCTGGCGCATGGGCACCTCACGGCGCTTGCCACTCTTCGTCTTCTCCAGCCGGATGACGCCGCGGCTGAGGTCGATGCGGTTCCACTCCAGGCCGAGCACCTCGGCCTGGCGGAGGCCCGTCTCCAGGGCCACGACAACCACATCATGCAGGTGCTTCGTCCGGCTCGCCCGCACGGCATCGAGCAGCCGCCGCTCCTCGTCGGGCTCCAGCCAGACGACCTTGTGCTGGGGGCTCGCATTCCAGGCGAATCCGCGGGACCTCGTCGATCAGCTCCCCCGTTCCGTGTGCGTGAGTTGCAGCATGCGCCGCAAGGCGGCGAGCGGACGGTTGATCGCGGCCGCGCCCCGCTCCCGGCCGGTGCTCTCTGACGTGCTGCGGCACTGGAGCTTGTAGTCGGCGATCAGGCTGGCCGTGATAGCGGCCACCGGCGTCCGTGCGCAGCGTCATGCGCGGCAATCTGGCCCTTCAGCGCGAGCGCCCGCCTGAATTCGACCGGACCAGGGACCAAGCCTCCGCGCTCCAGCGCGCGTGGAGTATCACGCGCAGGACGCGGTTGATGCGGAGCCACCGGGTGCCAGAGGCGGGCGTCGCCATCGGTCACTTCGCCTTTAGCCTCAACTGCGCGAGTGGGGCTAGGGCTCGCCATGCTGTCAGGACGCCGCGCCACCAAGGGCGCGACGGCTGCGCTGCCGCGAGCGCCTCTCGCCTGAGCCGTCGCCGCTCTTTTCTTCTTCATGCCCACGATCTAGAGGCTACTACCGCCCGCTGGTCTGCTGGATCGCTCACTTCCCCTTTGGCCCGCGCGGGTCCACCGTGTCGAGGAGGCATCTCACGTACGCGATTCCACCGTGCGCCTTCTACCACTCGGCCAGTAGAGCCTTCATCGCAACGGCAGTTGTTCTCTCCCATGCACTCGTTGGGAGTGGAGAAGGCCTTGATCGGGTCAGCAGGAGGGCTTCCGCTCGGCTATCCTTGATCAACACCCAGCCGTCCTCGGCCCCTCGGCCGCGCGCCACGTCGGTGTTCGTGCTACCCTGACCCTTGCCTGCACCCCGGCCTCACGGGTTGACGCTCCCAAGGCGTCGAGTACCCGGTGAATCTGGCGTGGTTCCGCCACACAACACCTGAGAGGCCAGCCATGGATCACCGGGAACGAGTCCGCATCGTCGCGTTTAGCGAGACCATGCGCGCGCAGACCGCGACCCTGCATGCGCTATGCAGCGAAGTGCGCCAGCAGAGTCGCGATGTCGTCGACCAGACGAAAATCGCGGTTGCCCGAAGTCGGGCGGAACTGGCGCGCAGTCGTCTCCGACGCGCGTCATAGCTCCGGCCGCTTAAGCGCATCACACGCCGCCCGCTGCGTCGCGCGCCACGGCGTCTGGTCCCACGCGGTGCCCGGCGCGCTGGTCGGCGAGTGCTCCATCCCCGTCGTGTAGAACGTCGCGCGCCAGCCGCGCTCGTCGTACTGCGTCAACTGCAGATCGAAGCCTTGGCGGTGCATTCCGACGGCCACGTGGCCGATGCTGGACCACGAGTCCAGCTACGAGCGAAGCGCCCAGAGCGCTCGGTCGTACGAGGGCATGGAACATCCAGCGAATCCGACTGCTGCCCGGAGGAGTTGGCCGCGTGGGTCGAGCATGCGCTACTGGATGATCTCGTCGGCTCGCACGAGAATGGACTGCGGGATGGTCAGGCCCAACGCTTTGGCCGGGCGGGAGCATTCATCCAGGATGCGGGGAGACGGTTCGCCGCCATCCCTCACATTCGACCAGGCCATGCTGACCTTGCGGCAGGTAGCCCCGGTCCGGCTGATCCGCGCCGTGCCCCGACGTCTCGCGAAGGGAGTGCTATGACGGAGCGGTTTGTCGGCATTGACGTGGGCTTGCGGGAGCACCGTGCTGCCGTCCTCGACCGGGATGGGGAAGCGGTCGGCCCGAGCCTCACCATCGCCGCGAGCCAAGACGGAGGGGCCACCCTATTGCGGGCGTTGGACGCTCGCGACGCGACGCCGGCGCAAACCCAGCTTCATAAAGGACATATCAACATCGACCCGGCGTCGGTCTACACGGCCGCGGCGATTGACGCCGACATACGTGCCCTGTCCTGTATGACGGTCGCCTTCGCGGCGGTCGAGGATGATGCTCACGTCACGCCAGTTCTCAAATTGTCGGCGCAGCTCTTCATATCGGTCCAGCCGGGTACGGACGACGACGAAGATGAGCACTCCGCTCACCTGTAGTGGTGACAAGTCACCTGGGCTGCGGCGGAGCTGGCGGTTTCGGTGGGGGCCGTCGCGGTGGACGCGTGGGCTTCGGGCGCGGCGGTGCGGGCGCGGTCTTGCGGCGTAGCCAGCCTTCAAGGTTTTGACGTGATCCGCGGCCCCTCAACTTCACCACTCCTTCAGCGACTCAAGCCCAGACTGGTTATCCAAGCTCTTTCATCCCTCGCTGCGCCAGCCTTCTCGAGCCAGGGACATTTCATCTGAGCCGGCTGAAGGCACGCGCACTAGGACGCGATACGTCGATCTTTGTCGTCAGGGGTCGGTCTGGTAGAGAACGTGGCGTAGTCTAGACCGTCAAGACGTCTTGCTTCGCGTAACACCGTGTGTCTCTGCTCGCGCCGTTCGCGCAGTCCGTTGATGAGGAGAACCGTAATGGCGATCAGGGTTCCGACGATTAAAGGGACGACAAGGACGGCAGCGTAGCGGCTCATAGCAACCTCCTGCGGGCCACGCCGGCTTGCTGGCCCGCACATTAGCCCCGATGCCGTCTCAGTGCAAGCGCTGGACATCCTGCCCACGGAGAGTCAATGGCTGCGTGTTGGATACAGCTGTCAGGAGATCGGGCGTCGTCTAGGCCCGCCACAGAACCTTGTTCCACGCCTCTGTCCCCTGAGAAACTGTTTGTCAATCGGAGTCGGGAATAACGCCAGGCAATCATGCCGGACATCAACAAGCTCATCACGGACTGGGGCTACGCGGGAATCTTCTTAGTGGTGATTCTCGGGAATATCGGACTGCCAGTCCCCGAGGAAACCGTGTTGGCGGTCGCTGGCTATCTAGTGTGGTCGGGCCGGCTTCGCCTTCTTCCCGTGCTCATTGTGGGACTCGTCAGCGCCATCGTAGGAGACAACTGTGGGTACTGGCTCGGGCGCCACTACGGACGGGCGGCGGTTGAACGTTACGGCCGTCGGCTGCTGAAGCCCGGACGCATGGTGGTAGCAGAGTCGTTCGTGCGCCGATACGGTGCTCTGGCGGTTTGCGTCGCGCGATTCGTCGGCGGGTTCCGCTTTCTGGCTGGTCCTTTAGCCGGAGCCGTCGGCCTTCGATTCACCTCCTTCTTGCGCGGGAACTTGCTCGGGGCGTTGCTCTTCGTGCCTTACGCTGTCGGGATCGGCTACGCGATCGGCTACGGACTGGGGCCACGTGTGGCCGAGGTCCAGCACGCGCTGGGAGGCATCGCTCACGTGGTGCTGATCTTGGCGATCACAGGCGTCGTCCTCCTGGTCACGTCACGCATAACGAAGAAGATCGTGAGGCTGGGAGTGGCACAGGCGATTAGAGCGCGTGTTCGCCGACGCCATGATGGCTCGACCTAGCTGTCTCCTTGCTGTCGAGCGCGAGTTTGCTGTCCGTTCGGGTCCCGTGAAGGCTCGGGCAGTCCGATCCGGGGTTAGCAGTTCCGGCGGTTACGCGCAACGCGCTGAAACTGTTGATCCCGGAGACAAGATTAAAAGTCAGATGCTCTACCGTCTGAGCTAACGGCTCGCGGCCTGAAGTTTAGCACCCGTACAGAGCACCACTCCGGGGCGGTATTCGCGTTCGGACGAATTTCGGACGGTTTTTGAGATGGGAGGGCTCAGTCTCTTTCCGGAGGATTGTCCGCCTGCCGACTCGGCTTCGATTCGCGAACCGGACGTGATCGAGCTCACATGTTTCAAGTACGTGATTTCTTTGCACGCTGATCATCCACTCGCTCGCGCTTTTTCGTCGGCGATTTTTCATATCAGAAATGCCCGCCTGCCCTGCCATGATGAAATCCGGCGCGAGTCGAAGGGCGAGTCCTCGAAGATTCACTAGCAACGACGGGCTCCCAGCGCTTTGACCAGTTGACTCCGCTTCCCAGCGAGTACTCGGCGCGCACGCCGGTCGCCTTTATAACGTCCCGGAGCAGGGCGTGTCGGATAACATTCGCAGCACCGCGCATATTTGCACGCACTGCGTGATGTCGAGATGGCTTCTGTTGTTCTTGGCGGCCAGCATGATCGCCCTGGCGGGCTGCGACGGGACGCCCACCGCGACCGTGGCGAGGCCAGATTCGACGAAGAACGCCACGGGCGAAGTCGCGCAGGGCACGGATCCCGACGGCGCACAGGGCGCTGGCCCGTCCGATTCGGTCGCGCACTCTCGCATGCTCGCGGGCGCGGACGACACCGCCCCCGCTCGGCTCAACCCAGGGCGCACCCGCCACGATGAGATCTCGTACGCCGCGGCAATCCGTGCCGGACGCAAGGCGATAGCGAACTGGCCGGCGGCACCCGCCGTGCTGCCTGGTGCGATTCTTCCGAAGTATCGGATCGTCGCATACTATGGCAACCCGCACTCGAAACGGATGGGGGTGCTGGGCGAGTATCCTGAGCAGGAGATGCTTTCGATGCTCGACAACACCGCCGCGATGTGGCGTAAGGCAGATCCGTCGACGCCGGTGATTCCGGCGATTCACCTCGTCGCTGTGGTGGCGCAGGGATACGCAGGCCCGGACGGGAAATGGCGCCAACGCGAGGGTCCGGACACGATCGAGCAGGCGTACAGGTGGGCGCAGACTCGCCAGGGCCTGCTCTTCGTCGACATCCAGGCGGGCCAGAGCACGCTGCAACAGGAGTTGCCGCCGCTGCTTAGATATCTCGAGCGCCCGGACGTGCATCTCGGGATCGACCCCGAGTTCCACATGCACCACAAGCGCGAGGGGATCCGTCCGAGCGTGAAAGTTGGCCAGATGATGTCGACCGACGTGAACTACGTCATCCAAGTGCTCGATCAGTTGGTGCGCGAGAAGAATCTGCCGCCCAAGATCCTTGTCGTGCACCGCTTCCGCGCTGATATGGTGCCGGACGCGCAGAACATCAGGCCGACGCCACGGGTCCAGGTGGTGATGCACATGGACGGCTGGGGTCCGCCCTGGCTCAAGTTCGACTCATACAAGGACTACATCGTGCAACACCCGGTGGCGTTCACTGGCTTTAAGTTCTTCTATCACAACGATACGAAGAGCGGCGAGCCGATGCTCACGGAACTCGAAGTGCTGCAACTGCTGCCGCGTCCGTTATACCTCCAGTATCAGTAAGCACCGGCCCCTGGGGGTAATAGTTGCGGGCCTCGCCATCCTGGCCCCGCGCTCCTCACCGGCACGGGGACGACGTTCGGAAGCCGGATGTTCACAACCTTCGTGGCCGATCACGGAACCGCAGTTGTTCGGTCCGACGAAGAACCCGTGGAATCGCGCATACAGCCCGGGCGGTTCGTCGGGCGGCGCGGCCGCTGCGGTCGCCAGCGGCATGGCGCCGGCCGCGCACGGGAACGACGGCGGCGGATCGATCCGCATTCCCGCGTCGTGCTGCGGGCTCTTCGGGCTGAAGCCGACCCGTGCGCGGACGCCGATGGGACCGGACGTCGGCCGGATCGGGAAGGCCGAGAGGGCGTCGACAAGCGCCCGGGATTTCAACGAGAGAAACCGGATGAGCCCGTTCGACGTCGGCGCGCGCGAAACCGACGGTCTGGCAACCAATCCGGGCTGGCAGGTCGGGCTGGGCTTCAAGCAGAGGGCGCGGTCGACCGCGTGCCGCCCACCGCGCCGTCCAGCTTGCGTCTGCAGTAACCCGTCCGCGACGGCCTTCGGACCGCGACGCTGCGTCTCGCGGTAAGTTGTACCGGCCAAATCGTGTAGCTTCTACACGTCCGGCACTCGCCTCCCGCAACACCACGTCGTCAAGCTTGAAGCGACCGCTAGTTATCGACCGGCACACCGCTTGCAGCCTCGGCACTTCTCAAGAGTTACGACGCATTGAACTCGTACCGGGAGGGCGAACGAGGCGATGGGCCCGGCGCCCGGAGGTCGCGGACGATGAGATCGAAAGAGAGTCTACTCGACCCGAGAGGCATTCATGCCTTCGACGCCGAGTTGCGTGACGTCGATCGCCGGCTGACGCAGGCGTACAACCAGAACGAGATCCTCGTGACGGCGCTGCAGGAGGCGCGCGAGCAGATCGCGGCTCTCAAGGAAGAGGTCGACAAGCTCTGCGCCCCGCCCTCGACACACGGCGTGTATGTGTCCGCCAACAAGGATGACACCGTCACCATCCTCTCGCAGGGCCGCAAGGTGAAGGTCAACCTCCATCCCTCGCTCAAGCCCGAGATGCTCAAGCCCGGCCAAGAGCTCATCCTCAACGAGGGCCTCAACGTCATCGAGGCCGCCGGCTACGAGATCCAGGGCGAGGTCGTCATCCTCAAGGAGCGGCTCGACGCCGAGCGCGCGCTGGTCACCCTGCGCGCCGACGAGGAGAAGGTCGGCATCATCGCCGAGCCGCTGCGCACCTTGCGCCTCAAGACCGGCGATCATCTCCTGCTCGACGCCAAGAGCGGCTACCTCCTCGAGAAGCTGCCCAAGAGCGAGGTCGAGGACCTCACGCTCGAGGAAGTGCCGGACATCGGCTACGAGAGCATCGGCGGCCTGGGCGAGCAGATCGAGGCGATCAAGGACGCCGTCGAGCTGCCGTACCTCTACGCCGACTACTACAAGGAGCACAAGCTCACGCCCCCCAAGGGCGTACTCCTCTACGGCCCGCCCGGCTGCGGCAAGACCATGATCGCCAAGGCCGTCGCCAACAACCTCGCCGAGAAGATCTCCGAGAAGCGCGGCGAGAAGATCAAGGGCTTCTTCCTCAATATCAAGGGCCCGGAGCTCCTCAACAAGTACGTCGGCGAGACCGAGCGCAAGATCCGCGAGATCTTCATCAAGGCCAAGGAAAAGGCCGCCGAGGACGTCCCCGTCATCGTCTTCTTCGACGAGATGGACGCCCTCTTCCGCACCCGCGGCACCGGCATCTCCTCCGACGTCGAGACCACCATCGTGCCGCAGCTCCTGGCCGAGATCGACGGCGTCGAGGGCCTCAAGAACGTCATCGTGATCGGCGCCTCGAACCGGCAGGACCTGATCGATCCGGCCATCCTCCGCCCCGGCCGGCTCGACGTGAAGATCAAGGTCGAGCGGCCCGACCGTAACGGCGCCGCTGACATCTTCGCCAAATACCTCACCGCCGACATCCCGTTCGCGGAATCCGAGACGCCGAGCGGCGACGTCGCTGGCGCCATCACCGCCATGATCGCCTCGACGGTCGAGGCCATGTACGCGTTGAGCGAGGACAACCGCTTCCTCGAGGTCACCTACGCCAACGGCGACAAGGAGGTCCTCTACTTCAAGGACTTCGCGTCGGGCGCCATGATCGAGTCGATCGTCCGCCGCGCCAAGAAGCTCGCCCTCAAGCGCTACATCGGCGGCGCTCAGAAGGGCGTGATGACGGACGACCTGCTCACGGCCCTCCGTGAAGAGTTCAGGGAGAACGAGGATCTGCCCAACACCACCCACCCCGACGACTGGGCCAAGATCGCCGGCAAGAAGGGTGAGCGGATCGTTTCGGTGAAGGCTCTGATGAACGAGGCGCCGACTCAGAAGCGCAGCATCGAGCGACTCGTCACGACCGGCCAGTACCTGTAGAGTCGCGGCCGAGGGGTCGCGACGGAAAATCCAGGCGGGCCAGCGCGCGCCCTACGTCCGAGAGCCCGGGCGTAGGGCGCCTGCGTCCGAGGCCGGCACGCCGACCACCGCGTAGCCCCGCGAGCGCAGCTGGCGCTGGATCTCGAGCTGCTCGCGCCGATCGACGCCGCGCTGCTCACGCCGAGAGGCGCGACGGGCGGGCCGGCGCGTCCCCCGCCGCTCGCCGCGACGGCGGTCGAGTACGATCTGCACCGTGTCGTCGCCGCGAAAGGTTCGCCGCAGCGACTCGTAGAAATCCGGCCGCGTGCTCCCCACGATGAACAAGAGCCGCCGGATCGTCTCGGCCATGCCTACATCAGGCTCGACCTGACCGAGGGGAACCACTGCATCAGCGGCGACTCCTCGCGCAGAATCGTCTCGTCGCGCTGGGCTCCCGTCGAGATGAGGCAGAAGGGCGCCCCGATGAGCTCCTCGAGTCGCTCCAAGTAGCGCCGCGCCTTCGCGGGCAGGTCGGCCTCGTTCTTGGCGCCCACCGTCGGGGCGAGCCAGCCCTCGATCTCCTCGTAGACCGGCTCGGCCGCCGCCACCACGGTCTCGTCCTCCGGGAACTCGGTCAAGGTCTCGCCGCGATGGCGGTAGGCGACGCACACCTTCAAGGTCTCGCACTGGTCGAGGACGTCGAGCTTGGTCAGCGCCACCGTATCGAGTCCGTTGATGCGCGTCGCGTAGCGGCCGACCACCGCGTCGAACCAGCCGCAGCGCCGCGGCCGGCCGGTCGTGGCGCCGTACTCGTGGCCGCGCGCCCGGATCGTCTCGGCGATCGCGCCGGTCATCTCGGTCGGAAACGGCCCGGCGCCGACGCGGGTCGTATAGGCCTTGCTCACGCCGACGACGCCGTGGATCTTCGTGGGCGGCACGCCCGTGCCCGTCGCCGCGCCGCCGGCGGTCGACGAGGACGACGTGATGTAGGGATAGGTCCCGTGGTCGATGTCGAGCATCGTCGCCTGGGCGCCCTCGAACATCACGCTGTAGCCAGCCTCCATCCAGCGCGAGAGCAGGAGCGCCGTGTCGGTGATGTAGGGCGCCAGCCAGCCCGCGTGGCGGAGATACTTGTCCAGGATCTCCTCGACCGAGAAGGTCTCGGCGTCGTAGATCTCGCGCAGCAGCCGGTTCTTCAGGGCCACGTTCAGCTCGAGCTTCTCGCGGAAGAGCCGCTCGTTCAGCAGATCGGCCATCCGGATGCCCACGCGCGCTGCCTTGTCGACGTAGGCGGGCCCGACGCCCCGCCCGGTCGTCCCGATGCGGCGCTTGCCCAGCTTGGCCTCCGAGGCCAGATCGAGCGCCGGATGGTAGGGCATGATCAGGTGCGCGTTCTTGGAGATGAAGAGATTGCCGTCGAGCTGAACGCCGCGGCGCACGAGCGCTTCCATCTCCTCGATCAGCGAACCCGGATCGATCACCACGCCGCAGCCGATCACGCACCGGCACCCCGGGTGCAGGATGCCCGACGGGATCGAGTGCAGGACATACTTCTCCCGGCCCACGACCACGGTGTGACCGGCGTTGTTCCCGCCGGCGAAGCGCGCCACGACGTTCACGTGCGGCGCCAGCATGTCGACGACCTTGCCCTTGCCCTCGTCGCCCCACTGCGTTCCGACGACCACGATGTTAGGCATGGCTCGCACCTCTGAATACGCGCTCCGG
>Ga0306926_10011001_pt1 | contig 10019 bp, 13 predicted proteins | sample flu12Cox44000178_FD_203759 | JGI IMG/M metagenome (GOLD analysis project Ga0306926, IMG submission 203759) | Lab enrichment of tropical soil microbial communities from Luquillo Experimental Forest, Puerto Rico - flux8day.12C.oxic.44.000.178 (v2)... | ecosystem: Environmental > Terrestrial >... | reverse complement strand
ATGCTGCCCGTTTCGCGCGGCAGCGTGCGGGAGAAGCGCCCGCGGGAGAAACGCCCATGGTCTCGACCGATGCCACCGCCTTTGCACTTTCCCCTGCCGAACATCAGGTGCAGCTGCGCCGCGCCGTGATCGCCTCCACCATCGGCACCGCGATCGAATGGTACGATTTCTTTCTCTACAGCACCGTCACCGGCCTCGTCTTCGCCAAGCTGTTCTTCCCGAATTCGGATCCGTGGGTCGGAACGCTCGAGGCCTTCGCCATCTATGCGGTAGGCTTCGTGGCGCGGCCGGTGGGCGCTGCGATCTTCGGCCACTACGGCGACCGCATCGGCCGCAAATCCACCCTGATCGCCACGCTTCTGCTCATGGGTCTCGCCACTTTCGCGGTGGCGCTGGTGCCGACCTATGAGAGCATCGGCATCTGGGGCGCGGTCCTCCTCACCATCCTGCGGTTCATCCAGGGGGTCGGCGTCGGCGGCGAGTGGGGCGGCTCGGTGCTGATGTCCATGGAGTGGGCGCGCGACAATCATTCGCGCGGGTTCATCGCCTCCTGGCCGCAATTCGGCGTGCCCTGCGGACTTTTCCTCGCCAATCTCGCCGTGCTCGCGTTCAGCCAGATGTCCGGCGAACAATTCCTCGCCTGGGGCTGGCGCGTACCGTTCTTCCTGAGCCTCATCCTCGTCGGCGTGGGGCTTTATATCCGCCTCGGCATTTTCGAGACGCCGGTGTTCGCCAAACTGCTGGCCGAGCGCAAGGTCGAGCGCACGCCGATGTTGGAGGTGATCAAGCGCCATCCGAAGGAGATCATACTTTCCGCCTTCGCTCGCATGGCCGAACAGGCGCCGTTCTACATCTTCACCGCCTTCATCTTCTCCTACGGCATCAAGAACCTGCAAGTCTCGCGCGACTTCCTGCTCACCGCGGTGCTGGTGGCGTCCGTTTTGTCGTTCTTCTGCATACCATTCTTCGGCCATCTCTCGGACCGCATCGGACGCAAGAACATGTACATGATCGGCGCGGTCGTGACCGGCGTGTTCGGTTTCGTCTATTTCGGCTTGCTGAACACCGGCGTCGCAACCATCATTTTCCTGGCGATCGTGGTGTCGCTTGTGCCGCACGATATGATGTACGGTCCGCAGGCGGCGCTGATCGCGGAAAGCTTTACCGGCCGCCTGCGCTACAGCGGCTCTTCGCTCGGCTATCAGCTTGCCTCGGTTATCGCCGGCGGCCCGGCGCCGCTGATCGCCACCTGGCTGTTTGGCACCTTTCACAGCTCATATGCGATCGCCATCTATATCGCGGCGTGCGCGGTGCTGAGCCTCATCGCAACCGCGCTGATGACTGATTACACCGGCAAAGACATCGCGGGCGAATATGCGACGTGAGCTGCGTCGGAGTCCGACCTCGGGTTCAACCGAATTCGGCATTTCAAGTCGGCGAGGTCGATAACCCCGGCGTGTGCAGGGCGTGGCGCAATCGGGCGTAACATTTGCATCATCGCCGTTTTGAATCGTTCATCGGTAACGCGACCAGATCATGCGCGGCGCTTCGCCGCCAATTGCACGTGGCGTCGCCACCATGCGAAGATGGCGGGCGTGATGGTATAACCGTGCGCCGACATCAGGTCCCGCTCCGCCAATGACCGACATCACCACCAAGCCGCGCACCAAGGTCCGCCTGAAGACGGAACGGCCGCGCCTGCACAAGGTCATTCTGCTCAACGACGATTACACCCCGCGGGAGTTCGTGGTCACCGTGCTCAAGGGCGAGTTCCGCATGAGCGAGGACCAGGCCTATCGCGTGATGATGACCGCCCATCGGCGCGGCGTATGCGTGGTCGCCGTCTATACCAGGGACGTCGCTGAGACCAAGGCCACGCGCGGGACCGAGGCCGGCCGCCGCAAGGGCTATCCGTTGCAATTTACCACCGAGCCGGAGGAATAGGTGGGCAAAATCCGCTCCACCGGGCTCCATGGGGCTCTTGCAAAACGCCGATGAAATGGGCATTTCCTCCATTGGAGTAGATAGTGCTCGACAGAGCTCCACCCACACATTCTTCACATATTCTTCACATGCGTACGACCGTACGAGCTCCACAGGGTAAATTCACATGGCCCGCACAATTCGTGACGCCGCTCTCGAAACCCGCGCCGCCCGCAGCCGGCTGAAGCCGAACGGCCAGCCCTATTACCGCGGCCTCGAGCCCGGACTTCATCTCGGTTACCGCAAGCCGCGCGCCGGCGCCGGAAAGTGGCTCGCCCGCCTCAACGTCGAAGGCAAATACAACTACCATCCGCTCGGCACGGCCGATGACTTCAGTGACCCCGACGGCGCGATCATCCTCTCCTACAAGCAGGCGCAGGACGCCGCCCGTAAGGTCCAGGTGGGCCGCGGGATCGGCACGGTGGGTGACGCGGTGGAGGCGTACATCCGTTCACTGGAGGCCGAGGGTCGCGCACGGACATCGCTCGCGGTTCTGCGTTGCAGTGCCAATGCCCACATCCTGCCAGCGCTCGGACACGTCGAGCTTGCCAAGCTCACCTCCGAGCAGCTGCAGCGCTGGCGCGATGATCTTGCCCGCAAGTCGGCGCACGTGCGCACCCGGAGCGGTGAACCGCAGCGCCATCGTGCTCGCAGTGATGACACTGACGTCAGCCGCGCCCGTCGGGCCAGTGCGAACCGGGTCCGCGCCATGCTTTTCCGCGCGCTGAATCTTGCTTACGAACACGGCCACGTGGCGAGCGATCAGGCTTGGCGTCGGGTCAAGCCGTTTAAGGGTGTCACCAAGGCGAGGCTGCGCTACCTGACGATGGCGGAAGCCAAGCGCCTCATCAATGCCGCCTGTCCGGAGTTTCGCCCGCTGGTGCAGGCGGCGCTGTTGACCGGCGCGCGCTATGGCTCGCTTGGCCAGCTCACGGCGTCAGATCTCAGCCTTGATGCTGGTACGCTGCGCCTGCGCACCAGGAAGGGCGACGGGAGTGAGCGCGTCTTCCACGTGCACTTGACCGACGAGGCGTGGGAGTTCTTTCAGGCAGCCTGTGCTGGGCGCCGCGGTAACGATCTGATTTTCACCCGCACCGACGGCCGGTCATGGGGGAAGTCGCAGCAGCAGGCTCTAATGCGGGAAGCCTCAGAGCGCGCCGGTATTGCGCCGGCGGTCAATTTCCACGCTACTCGGCACACCTTCGCCAGCCACGCCGTGATGAACGGTGCCCCGTTGCTCGTGGTCGCGCAGGCGCTCGGGCATATGGGTACGACAATGGTGGAAAAGCATTACGGCCATCTTGCCCCCAGCTATGCCGCCGACGCGATCCGCAAGGCGGCTCCGCGCTACGGCATCCGGCCCGGGAACGTTCGACCGCTGCACGGCAAGGAGTGAAGGTTGCAGCCGAGGTTGTGATGAGCTGAGAATGTGAGAGCCGGGTACCGAGTGGTTCGTTCGTACCCGGCCCTCGAAAGCATGTTCCCACGCCAAGCGGGTCCACGCTGCATGAGTGAAAATAGTCAACGCCGACACAAGCCGCAATATTCCTCCGCCTTTAATGCCCGCTCGCTGCCAGAGCAAGAAAGCGTTTCCGGCGCGTTCGTTGCCGTCGAAGGTGCCGACGCCGCTACATTTGCTGGACAGGTCGACGAGCTTGCTGAGGGCCCGACACTGCCGCTCGACAGCTCTAACTGGCTAACGACTGGCTACGTTTATCAATCGCTGTGCAAACTACCCCGTTATGTCGGCTATTCTGGTTTGGCTTTAGCAGATCTGTACGCGAAGGTGCGCAGCGGTGACGTGCCCGCGATGCGTCAATGCTTTCTATATGATTGCAATCGGAAGCTGCCCGGTCCGGCGCGTGAACGGCTTAAACGCTCGCACTGGCGCGCGCACAGATTCTTGGGCCAGCCGGACGGTCGCTTGGAAGTCATCGAAGGTCCCTTCCACAGCGCTGTGCGCCCGGTCATCTACGGACCGGTCAGGGGCTATGCTTATTTCGTCTGGAAGCCCGCGGTCGCAAAGCATTGGCCCGGTGTGTTTGCATCGACGCCATTACCTCCGGCGCTGACGAATCCGGTTGACGGTAAACAGGCTCCTGGGGGTAAGCAGGCTCCCCAACGTCGACGTGGACCGGTCACGACGCACGATTGGTGCAGTATCTGGGGCGAAATCGCTTGCCGCTGTATCGACCCAAAAAGTCAACGGTTGCGAATTCCTAAAAGTGAGCGGAAGCTTGCCAGAGACATGCTTACTTGGTGCCAGACCACATACGGACAAGAGCCTGCCGAAAGCGAAATGCGTGAAGCCGTGAAGGGCGTCTGCGCGGCGCTGCGACGCGGAGGGTCCAAGTAATTCCGGCCAATACCGGCCAATGCCGGCCACCTGAAAACTTGCGCTAGCGTATCGTGCTCCATCGTCTCTGATGGAGGCCGGAATGGCTCGGCCAGAGATCACCGGTCGCAAGGTGGCCGACGCTGAAGGCTGGGTCGTAGCCCATACGATCCGCGAGAGCGACCTCGTGTTGAAGAAGGGCACTCTGATCGGTAAGGCCGAGATCGCCGCGCTCAAGGCTGCAGGCATCGCCGAGATCGTGGTGGTGCGGATCAAGCCCAAGACGCAGATCAAACCCAAAAGACCCGCCCGCACTAAGAAGAGACAACGCGCCCGCTTCCGTAACCTGCAGCCCGGTGCCTATACGATCCCGAGTTTCTGCGTCGCTCACGATTTGAGCGAGTCCTTCTACCACAAGCTCCGGTCTCTCGGACTCGGCCCGCGCGAGATGCGGGTCGAGCGAAGGGTGCTGATCTCACACGAGGCCGCCAGCGATTGGCGCAAAGAAAGAGAAGAGGCCACGCCGCGCGCATTGCCACCACCCTCTCCGGAGGCCGCATGAGAACTTGGTGAGTGGTGGGCGCCGCTAGGAACGGCGCGCCACCCTAGAAGGAAGATTGTCGGAATACCCAGTCCAAAGGAGGACTAAAGCGATGCTTCTACTCGCGGAAAGAGCCCAAAAAGTCAAGTTTGATAGCGCCACCGCGTCCGCCACCGTCAGCTGGCGCGATAATCTCCTAATCCATCCGGCCGTCGAGCTTTTCCCACCGATGTCGTCCGACGAGCTGCGCGCGCTTGGGGAGGACATTGTGAAGAACGGCTTCACCAGCCCGATCGTCCTCTGGCGCGCTCGACCAAACGAGCGAGCAATCCTGCTCGACGGCAGGAGTCGGCTCGACGCAACTGAGATGGCTACGGGTAGAGCGGTCGAGGTGGATGGTTCAAGCGTTATGGCGGGCGAATTCCTCGCCACCAACAAGGTGATCGTTCTCGACGGCCGGTCGGTCGATCCCTGGGCTTACGCGATCTCTGCCAACATTCGCCGTCGACATCTCACGATCGAGGACACGGACCGACTTACCGTCGAGTTGCTCAAAGCCGATCCGACAAAGTCGAGCCGGCAAGTAGCAAAGATAGTGGGTGCCAGCCGTCCGCATGTCGCCAAAGTGCGCAGGCAAGCGGAACAGGCCGGTCACGTGGAAACCGTTACCACGACTGTCGACACCAAAGGTCGCGGGCAACCGGCGAAGCGCCCGAGAAACCAGACTCGCGCCGTGCGTGCGGTCGCTGTCAGCGAAATGGGTGCGCCAAGGTTCGCCGCTGATCATGATGGGGGCGATAGTGCTGATCACGGCGACGCTCGCGGTGGCGGTCGCGGCGATAAACATGCTGAACAACCCGCCATCTCAATGCAGGCGCGGATTGATGAGCTCACGCACGAGGTCCGTGTCCGTGACATCCGAATTCATGCCCTAGAGGGTGAGATCGCGGATCTAAAGACAGCCGCAGCCGAGGCGTGCCAGCAATCAGCCGATCTGGTCACAGCCTGGAATAATGCGACGGACGCGGAACTGGCTGCGGGATTGACCGCCATTGGCCTCAGCGCCGTTCTCCGCGTCATGCCGGGCTGGAAAACCGAAACGGTTCGGCGGATCACCGACTGGCCGCAAGGGCGTCCCGCCGGTCACAATCCGCTAACGGCCGCCTTGCGAAGCGCACTTTCTCACCTTGCCGCGGCAACTGCTCCGCAAGCCGACGTCCAGGCGGAAGAACTCGCAGCCTTGAACGCCTTGCGCGGCATCACGCGGCTCAATCCGAACTATCACACCCTAACAATCACCGTTCAGAAGGAACGCCGCCCTTCGCGGCGCCAGTGTCGTGCAGCTTACGCTGAGTCATCCGACGGTCCGCCTCACCCGCTTCGGGACAAAGAAAAAGCCCAGCGTTTCCGGCGCTGGGCCAGTGAGGCAAACATGGAGCCCTCACGTGGGTGCATTTCAGACTGCGATCAAGCCCACTACTAATGGCAGCAACTCGTCAGCCGTCTCCACCGTGATGCCTGCGGGCGCCACCGCGTTGCCGGCAAACTCGAAGGCGCTCGTGCCGGTCAAGCATCAGCGTCATTACCAGGCCCGGGGACGGCGATTTCGGCATGGGGTATGCGCGGCCGCCCTTCGCGCTGTGACTGCGGCCAGGATGCTCCTGCGTGGCGAATTCTCGTCCTTGATTGAGGCCGCCGACGGCTGCGGATCCTGTCCGCAATACGTCGTGTACGGGCGCACCATCCTGGAAAGCGGGAACCCCGCGCTGCTGGAGGACGTGCTGGCAGGCAACGTCCCTTTGCGTGAGGCCGCGGAGCGCGAGTGGAACGTCGTACAGCTGCAATTGGCGTTTCGGCGGGCTTCCGCTGCCGAGCGCATTCGCTTCGGTCGCCGAGAGGGTGTGGGTACTCTTTGGGATGAGTGCATCGCACCGGCCCTCTAACGCGTGTCGAGGAGATTGAGGTTCAAGGAACCCAAGGACGCTGGCTACCTCCGAGCCGGCTAGTGGCGGGGTCGGGCACCGAAAGACAGCCTGCGGTGCGCCCTTGGGAGAGTTCACTCAGCCGTACAAGGTTGTCGGCCGCCACACTCATTCAGAGGTTCCTCATGACGCAGACTCTTCCATCGTCCAGCGCTCGCGTGGGCGAATTTTTGAAGAAAATGCAAACGGCGCGAGGGCGCCTGATGTTCGCGCTCGACGCCACAATGAGCCGAGAGTGGGCATGGGACGCCTCGGTGAAATTGCAGGCGGATATGTTCGCGGAGGCAGCCAAGCTCGGCGGGCTCGAAATGCAGCTCGTCTGGTACCGCGGATTAGACGAATGCAAGGCGAGCCATTGGACCATCGATGCACGCGCGCTCGCCACCGCGATGAGCGGAATCAAGTGCGTGGCCGGTCTTACCCAGATTGGCAGATTACTGACGCACGCTCGCAGAGAGCATGAGCGGCAGAAAGTGAACGCTGTCATTTTTGTTGGCGATGCGGTGGAGGAAAAACCACACGAGCTTTACGACCTTGCGGGCGGACTCGGCGTGCCAGTCTTTTTGTTTCAGGAAGGCAACGATGCAACCGTCGAGAAGATCTTCGCGCAGCTCGCCAGGTTAACCAATGGCGCGCATCTCAAGTTCGCGCCCGGTTCGTTGCACGAGCTCGGCGAATTGTTGCGCGCAGTCGCCGTGTTTTCCGTCGGCGGCACGGCGGCGTTGGCTGATCTACGCACGAATGCTGCACACAAGTTGCTTGGACAGCTGAAATAATGGGTAAGCACGGCGACGAATATCCGCGCGTCCCGCGCGATGATTATCCCACCCCAGCCTGGGTGATCGATGCGCTTGCCGAGCACGTCGAGCTGCGCGGGCTGACTATCTTGGAGATGGCGTGTGGCAAGGAAGGACGCATGTCGGAGGCCCTCAAGGCCGCCGGCTGCGCGCGTGTCTATTCCAGCGATATCGTCAACGGCTACGCCGGTCAGGACGAGGTGCTCGACTTCCTCTCAGGGCGGCTTCCCGGCCTGCCGCATTGCGATGCAGCGGTAACCAATCCGCCGTTCGGCCCGCGCGGAAAGACGGCGGAAGCGTTCATTACGAGAAGTCTGCAGCTGCTCACCAGCGGCTACACCGATTTTGTCGCGCTCCTACTTCCACACGATTTTGATAGCGCCAAAACGCGCACACATCTGTTTGAGCGGTGCCCGCAATTCATCGGCAAGATCACATTGCGGCGACGCGTGAAATGGTTCGAGCATTCGGACCTTGTTCGGCGCAAGCGCCATCCTAAAGAAAACACGGATTGGTATCTGTTCAAACGCGGATCACAACGCGATCGGCGACCACCTTTCATCTTGTACGCACCAGGTAGTCACAAAGGCTGAACCATGGCGCGCCTCACCCTCACACCGAATCTGACCTCGGGCCATTCCGACGAGCTCGCTCAGCAGATCCGCGCCACCTATGAGGGCCAGGCGTATTTCGCCAACACCGGACCGTTCGGCGCGACCTGCCACGAATGCATTTTCTGGGGCTACTACCAACAGCGTCGCGATAGGGCCGGCAACTCCACCAAAACCACGTTTCGAAAAGGCTGCGCCAAGTACCATGCGCTCACCGGCAAACATGGTGCAGTCGTGCCAGCAACCGCGCCAGCGTGCCGATATTTCGAACGCAAGGAAGGCGGCAGATGACCAACCGCTTTACCCTCGAAACACAAGGAGATGACTATGACTGACACGTCCCCCGTCATCGATCGCAAGGATCTCAGCGATGACCTCGAATCGCTTAGCGACCAAATCGCTTCGCTCGAGCGGGCGATCAAGTCGCTACGTTGCGAGCTCGATGAAGTCGAGTTTGCACTCGCTGGCGTGAATACCGCGTTCGAGGACGTGGTGAAGAACATCAAATAACCCTGCCAATGGCGCGCCCAACGTTTTGTACTGCGCGTGCGTGGCGAACCGGGCACCGATGTAATTCGAAGTTTAAGAGGTTGGCTCAAACAAGGTTTGCGTGAGTTTGGTTTGCGCTGCCTCGACGTCCACCAGGAAAGCGAAACTCAGGAGGAGGTATCTATGCCGATCAACTTAAACGACGCGGGCCCGCAACAGGGCAATCATGATCTGCTGCCAGCGGGGCCCTACCACTTCGGGGCTATCGTTATCCCTGGCGGGGCTGGCCTCGATGGCTTCTTGCGGCGAGAGAAGAAGAACCCGCGTGTTCTGATGATGGAGGTGGAGTGCAAGGTCACCGACGGCGACTACGCAAACAGAAGAGTATGGGATTACATCCCAGTCGAAATCGACCAAAGCACGGATGGCAATTTAGCGCCGATCCCCGCCGATCAATTAAGCAAAATCCAGAGCCGAGTGCGGAGGGGGCGCGCAAAATTACGTGCCCTTCTCGATTCCGCCTTTGAGCTCCAACCCAATGACGATTCCGATGCCGCGCAAAAGAAGCGCGAGCTCGACAGCTACGGCGCCGTCCACGGCCTGAAATTCTACGCCCAGGTCGGAGCAAGCTGGCAGCGCCGGTTACGGACCATCCAACCGCATCGACTTCATCATCACTCCCGATCTGCCGGATTACCCACGGCAACCGATAACCGCGGTGACGAGCACGGTGGCGCCGCCTAAACGCTCGCTGCCGTTCGGCGACGACGAAATCCCCTTCGCCCCCAACTTCGATTGAGTATCGGAGGTTCGGAGATGGGTGAGCACGAACCCTGCATCGGTGCAACTTCGGAGTGGTTTACACCGCCGGAGTATTTCCAGGCGCTCGATCTCATCTTCGATCTGGATCCCTGCTCACCGGGTCCCGGCCACTGGGTGCCCGCGGAGAAAGTCTACACCATCGAAGACGATGGCCTACGCCAGCCTTGATCGAGCACATCAAGGCGCTCGAGAAGAAATACCCAGGGCTCGACCGCATCTCGGTAAGCCTCTCGGTCGGCGTGCCGGAGAAGGTTGCCTTGGAGCAGCTCGATCGGTTCGCGAAAGAGGTGATGCCTGCATTCAAAGAAGCCAATCGTCGGTGCTGACCCGCGCAACCGTCACATCCTGAGCCCGCCGCCGCGACACCTGGCATCAGGTGCAAACCGACGCATCCGTCACTATCCGCCCGCTGGCTAGCGGTCCGGACCGCGCTATTCGGGCCATTGCGGAATGGTAGTG
>Ga0306926_10011000_pt1 | contig 10019 bp, 11 predicted proteins | sample flu12Cox44000178_FD_203759 | JGI IMG/M metagenome (GOLD analysis project Ga0306926, IMG submission 203759) | Lab enrichment of tropical soil microbial communities from Luquillo Experimental Forest, Puerto Rico - flux8day.12C.oxic.44.000.178 (v2)... | ecosystem: Environmental > Terrestrial >... | reverse complement strand
AGAGCCAGTGATGAATGCGCCACCACCAGAGAGCGTGCAGTCCCGAGTACAGCAGGATGACCTCGAAGACGGAGGTGGCCGCAGGATCGCGTTCCAGCACCGCCGCGATATCTTCCCGCATGTGGAAGAAGAATGAGCGCATAAGCTTAGATAGCAACTGCCTCGGCCGTCAGCGCCGCGGCTTCGTCGCGCAGTTGCTGAAAGAGTACGCTGGTCAAGTAGCGCTCGCCAAAGTCGGGCAGCACGGCCACGATGAGCTTTCCGGCGTTCTCGTCGCGCTGAGCGACACGCAGGGCAGCGACCGTCGCCGCTCCGGAGGAAATGCCCATGAGCAATCCTTCTTCGGACGAGAGACGGCGCGCCATGGTAATCGATTCCTCTGCGTTTACCTGCACGATCTCGTCAATATAATCGGTCCGCAGAATGCTTGGTATGAATCCCGCGCCAATGCCTTGAATCTTGTGTGGCGCAGGCTGTCCACCGGAAAGCACCGGACTCTCGACCGGTTCCACCGCGATCGCCTTGAACGATGGCTTCTTCGGCTTGATGTATTCGCTCACGCCCGTCAGCGTTCCGCCCGTACCGATACCTGAGATGAGGATGTCGACTTTGCCTTCGGTGTCTTCCCAAATCTCCGGCCCGGTCGTCTCGAAATGGATCTTCGGATTCGCGGGGTTATCGAACTGTTGCGGCATATAGCTGTTCGGAATCTCTCTGAGCAACTCATTCGCCTTGGCAATGGCGGCTTTCATGCCCTTAGGTCCCGGCGTCAGGATGACATCGGCGCCGAAGGCACGCAGCACGACCCGACGTTCCAGGCTCACGCTGTCGGGCATGGTGACGATGAGCTTGTAACCTTTGGCTGCTGCTACAAATGCCAGACCGATGCCGGTATTGCCGCTGGTCGGCTCAATCAAAACCGTCTTGTTCGGGTGAATTTTACCGGCCTTCTCGGCTTCGTTGATCATGCTTACGCCGATGCGGTCCTTGACGCTTGCGCAGGGGTTGAAGCTCTCCAGCTTGGCGAGCACCGTGGCCTTCGCGCCGGCCGTGACTTTGTTCAGCCGCACCAGCGGCGTGTGGCCAATCAGTTCAGTAACATCGTTAGCGATCTTCATTCGATCTCTCCTGGGAGGGTGTAACCTTTGGATGCGACAGCCAATATTTCGTAGCAAACGGAGAACTGCGGATCAGCGACAACAACAACCGAAGCGTGCGTCACTGATGGTAAAAGAGGACGAGATGAGAAGAGCCGGCGTGTGAGCTGAGCGGTCCATCTGTAACTATGGCAGACTACCACAACTCTGCTGGAGATACTTTACCCGTTGGGGGCTATTGGCGTCACCTGCTCTGGGCGAATCAGAGGCTTTGAAACGAATGCTTCCCCCAGAACCTCCTGTCGCCGCCGGCGGATAGCACGCTTGCGGCGACGAGCCGCTTCCGTCCCGGTTTGAAAGCAATTCGTCCCGTTCCTTTGCCGCGTAGGGGCCCGATACTCTACTCTCCTACATCGGGTTGCTTGAAATAAGTTTGGCATTGAGGCGCGAATGAATCTCTATCGCACTCTCGCAGTCATTTCTCTGTCGCTTGCTTTTGTGTTGACCAGCGTGGCGCAATCGAAGTCTGAAGGCGCAAAAGCTTCTCCTCTTGAGCCGCTGGCGTGGTTTATCGGAGGCAAGTGGGTTTCGGACGTAAAGGATCCACACGACGGATCGACAACGCACGTGGAAAACCAGATCACCTGGGCGCCGAACCGCCAGGCCATCGATTTCCTGACCAAATTCAATGGCCAGCCGCACTACAACGGCTTCTACGCCTACAACGCTGCAACAAAGAAGATCAGTTTCTACTACACCAGTTCCGACGGCGAGCTTACGATTGGCACCGCTGTGCCCGACGCCGATGGGAAGACGCTACAACAGGACTTCGATCAGGCGCACACGGATGGCCGCGTCACTCACCTTCGGTCGACGATTGTGCGCGACGGCGACAACGCCTATTGGTTCACCGTTTTTCTGCAAAAGGATGGTGAGTGGTTACCCGAGTTCAAGATTCGATATGAGCGGAAGTGATGCTGGGTTGTCGGCAGTGCTATACTTGTATAGCACCTTGAGGTGTGGTGATGCTCGCTATCCGGCTACCTGAAGACATAGAAATTCGACTCGAGAGGCTCGCGAAGCGGACTGGCAGGACAAAGAGCTTCTATGCCAGGCAGGCCATTCTTGAACATCTTGCTGATTTAGAGGACGTCTATCTAGCCGAGCGACGTCTAGAGCAACTCCGCTCGGGGCGTACGCGGGCGGTTCCTCTTTCTCGCGTCCTGAAGCGATATGGCATGGGCGATTGATGTTGCTCCTCAGGCGATGCGAGAGCTTAACGCTCTGGATCCACAGCACCGTCGTCGTATTCTCAATTTCCTCAAACAGCGACTTGCGAACTTAAACGATCCGCGCAGTATAGGCGGCCCGCTTCACGGGACACGACTGGGCGAATTCTGGAAGTATCGCGTGGGAGATTATCGCCTGATCTGCAAGATCGAGGATGATCGGGTGCTGATCCTGGTTCTCCGGATCGTGCACCGGCGCGAGGTCTATCGCGATTGATCTTCTTCGATGCTTCTCGCGACCGTGTTGCGCCCAGCTATAATCAAGCTTTGCGCCTCTCATTCCAATCACAGTAGGTATTAGCACGTGAGTTCTCATGTTCATGCCCATGGTCCGGCGCCTGCCGGGCCGCAGCCGCTGCCAGGAGTGGACGCGATCATCGCGATTGGGTCCGGCAAGGGTGGGGTCGGCAAGACGACCATTGCGGTCAATCTGGCCATCGCGCTTGCTCGCATGGGGTTCGAGGTAGGGCTGCTCGATGCCGACGTTTATGGCCCTAACATTCCGCTGATGCTCGGCACCACGGTTGCGCCCAGCGTCCTCGGCGAAGACCGCATTCTGCCGCCTGAACGCTACGGGCTTAAGGTGATCTCCGTCGGTTTTCTGAGTCCGGGAGATAAGCCGCTGGTTTGGCGCGGGCCCATGCTGCATTCCATCATTAGGCAGTTCCTCGGTCAGGTGGAGTGGGGGAAGCTCGACTACCTCATCATCGACTTGCCGCCGGGCACTGGTGACGTGGTGATCTCGCTGGTGCAGACGGTGCCTGTGACCGGCGCCGTGGTGGTCACGACGCCGAGCGACGTCTCGCTACAGGACGCGCGCAAAGCCATCGAGATGTTCAAGCAGGTGAAGGTCGATATTCTCGGCGTGGTGGAGAACATGAGCTATTTCGTTTGCCCGCATTGCCAGAAGGAAATCGACATCTTCTCCAAAGGCGGCGGCGAACGCACGGCGCAGCAGTTTGGCGTGCCGTTCCTGGGCAGCATCGAACTCGACCCCGACATTCGCAAGGGAGGCGATACTGGCCAGCCGGTCGTGCTCGAAGGCGATCAATCGCCCCATGCGCGCTCGTTATTCAAGTTTTCGCGGCACGTCATCGAGCGGGTCGGCGAGGTGAAGAGCGAAACCGGACCGGTGATAGAGATCCAGTAGGGCAATGGCCAGCAATTGGCGATTAGCGGGCAACTAGCACTAGCAGTTTGCTCTTAGTGTTTTGGTTCTGAGCACTCGGGTAAGTGCAGCGAAGGGAACTTTCATTCCGCCAGTATCGAACGGCTCGCCGAGTCTTGAGCCGCGACCCGGCGACTGCGAATTTAGCCTAGGGTGGAGCGAAGTGTAAACCAGGGCTGGCTTCTCACAAATTGCCGAGTCGCGTAGCGACGGCACGAATTACCACAAACCCTTTTCATGAGCCTTAAAGGCAAAAGCCCCGATCTCCCGGGGCTTTGTCCTATCCGCTCAATTATGAGTTTCGCGCCGGTTGATCACCGGAAATCGTGGAAGTCGAAGCCTTGTGGCTGGCCGTCTTCATCGTGCGTAATAGCCAGCTCGGTTGGAGCCTCGGAAGGGGTACCGTGTTCCTGTTTGCGCTGGGCTTTGCGCTGCGCCTTTTCCGCCTGTTTCTCCTGGCGGGCACGCTCTTTCTGTCGTTTGTTGAAGCTGGTTCTTGAGCTTCCGGCCATTCAGACACTCCCTCGCTATGCTTATTAGACGGCACGTAGCGCAAAAGGATTCACCGTTTGTTCCTCGGCTTGAGATCGGCACGCTTGCTACACTGACGCGGTGCGCAGGCTGATCGTTAACGCCGATGACTTTGGCATGACGTCCGGTGTGAATCGGGCGATCATCGAAGCGCATGATCGGGGGATCGTCACCTCGACTACCCTGATGGCGAACTCATGCGCCTTCGACAGCGCGATCGAGCTCGTGCGAACTCTGCCTGAGCGCCCGGGCCGCTTAAGCATCGGGTGCCACGTGGTGTTGCTCGATGGGGAGCCACTCTCGCCGCCAGAGCGAATTCCGACTTTGCTGGAGCGCCGCAACGGAGCACTACGTTTCAGGGACCAGCTCAACGGCTTCGCGCTGGCTGCGCTTCGCGGCAAGCTGAATCCCGACCAGATCGAAGCCGAAGCAACCGCGCAAATGCAGCGCATTCGGCAGGCCGGCCTCGCCCTTTCGCATTTCGACTCGCACAAACATGCACACATGTTTCCTGCCGTGCTGCGGCCGCTGCTGCGGGCGGCGAAGGCGTATGGTGTGCCGGCAGTGCGCAATCCGTTCGGGCGGATCTTCCCGTTGCCACTTGGCCGCATACTTGGAAACTCCAAGCTCTGGAAGCGCTTTGCCCAAATGAGCGTGCTACGCAACTTCGCCGCTCAGTTCCGGCGAGAAGTGGCGGCGCACCGTTTGCGTACACCTGACGGTTCCTTCGGGGTGCTGGCAACCGGCCTGCTCAGCCTTGAGCTTTTTACGGGGATTGCGGCAGCAATCCCAGAAGGCACCTGGGAATTTGTTTGTCATCCCGGTTACAACGATGCCGGCCTCGACCAGATTCGCACGCGCTTGCGCGCCTCCCGCGAGCACGAGCTCCAGGTGCTGACCTCGCCCGAAGCGAAACATGCCCTGCGCGAACGTGGCGTGGAACTGATCAGTTATCACGAGCTGTGAGCGCCAGGTCGCGATACAATAGTTGTCCCGCCGTCGTTCGCGCGGACATCGCGCATGAACCCACTGTCGCTCTCCAACGCAAAGTACAGCGATCTTTACCAACGCGTGACGCAGATCGCGCTGGAATATCTCAGCGCCGTCAGTGCGATGCCGAGCTTCCCGAGTCTTTCTGGAGGGGAGGTGCAGGCGATTTTCTCCAGCCCGGCTCCGGAACAAGGAATGGGGATGGCTGCCCTCAACGACCTTACGAAGGTCATCGAGCTGGTGCGCCCGTGCGGGCCGCGCTTCTTCGGATATGTGCTCGGCTCGGGCGAGCCGGTTGCCGCATCCGCTGACATGCTGGCTAGCGTGCTTAACCAGAACGTCACCGGCTGGCGCTCGTCACCCTCGGCCATAACCATCGAACGCCTGGTCGTTGGCTGGCTGGCAGAGATGATCGGCTGTACCGACTTCGCCGGCAATCTCTGTGGCGGCGGTTCGCTGGCTAATCTCATGGGACTGGCGATGGCTCGCGAAGCGAAGCTGCCCGCCAACGAAGCGGGCATCACCAGGCGAGGCGCCGTCTATGCCTCCACTGAGATTCACATGTCGATCGGCAAGGCCATTGCACTGCTCGGCATAGGCCGTGATCATCTGCGGCTGATTCCGTGCGATGAGCAGTTCCGCATTCGTACCGATGTGCTTCGCGATGCAATCGCGCGCGACGCCGCGGCCGGTATCACGCCCATCGCGGTAGTCGGCTCAGCGGGTACAGTGAACACCGGCAGCATCGATCCTCTTGAAGAACTGGCGTCTGTCGCGAAGGAGCAAGGTGCGTGGTTCCACATTGATGGCGCCTATGGAGCGCTGGCAGCCATCGCCGAACCCGGCAAGTTCATCGGCCTCAGCCGAGCCGACTCCATCTCCCTCGATCCCCATAAGTGGCTTTACCAGCCCATTGATTGCGGATGCTTGCTGTATCGTGATATGGCGGATGCGCAGCGGGCGTTCTCGCATTCGGGCGACTATACCAAGTCGTATTTCGATAACCCGGTGGAGAATTTCGCCTTCTTCGAAGAGAGCATCGAGCTCTCGCGCCGCTTTCGTGCACTGAAGCTCTGGTTTTCGCTGCGCTATCACGGACTGCAAGAATTCCGGGACGCTGTTCGTAATGACATCGACTGCGCTGCCCATTTCGCCGGGCGCCTCGATGCGGAGCCGGAACTGGAGCGCCTGGCACCTGTGCCGCTAAGCGCGGTCTGCTTCCGCTACGTGCCGAGCGGCAGGCCCAGAAAGAATGAACCGCTTGACGAGCTGAACCAGCAAATCCTTCGGCGGGTGGTTCGGAAAGGACGAGTGTTTCTGTCGAACGCCACAATCAATGATCAGTTTGCCCTGAGGGTCTGTGTCGTGAACCATCGCGCCACGCCTGCCGATCTCGACGAGGTCGTCGGTGAAGTGCTGGCCGCTGGCCGGGAATTGAGCTCAGGGGTGGGTCAATGACCTCCGCGAAGCCCGTTCTTTCACCGGGGTTAAATGACAGCGAACTTTTCGCGCAGGCGCCGTGCCGCGCCGATCTGGCCGGGGGTACCTACGACCTCTGGCCGCTGTACCTGTTCCATCCCGGAGCAGTCACCGTCAACATGGCGCTGTCGATCCTGACCACATGCAAACTCACTCCGCAGCGTGGCCGCGAGATCTTGCTGAGGTCGCACGATACCGGCGGTGTCGAGCGTTTCGCTTCCCTGGACGACCTCATGCGCGGCAAGCGGTACCGCCATGCGCTCGCGGCGTACCTTATCCGCTTTTTCCGGCCAAAGAGCGGCTTCATGCTCGAGACTCATTCGGAGTCTCCGGCAGGCGCCGGTATTTCCGGCTCTTCGGCGCTCATGATTGCCACCAGTGCGGTGCTGGCTCGCTTCAGTGGACAGTCACTCGATCTCGAGCAAATTCGCGTGATCGCGCAGAACGTAGAAGCCCAGCTCATCAAAGTTCCCACCGGCTGCCAGGACTACTATCCTGCGATCTATGGCGGATTGAACGCCATTCATCTTTCGCCGGGGGGCCTGCGCCGCGAATCCATTGCGATCTCCGCCGACGAAGTGACGCGCCGCTTTGTTCTGTTTTACACCGGAGCGCCGCGCCGGTCGGGCATCAACAACTGGGAGGTGTTCAAGCAGCACATCAACGGCGACAGAAAGGTGATTCGAAATTTCGAGCAGATTTCGCAAATTGCGCAGCAGATGCAGTGCGCTTTGAAGGAGGGCGCATGGGACGATGTGGCGCGTCTGTTGCGCAAGGAATGGAAGGTGCGGCGCAGTAACGCTCCGGGGATCACAACGCCGCTGATCGACTCGCTGATTGCCGTTGCCCGCAAGCACGGCGGCCGCGCGGCAAAAGTCTGTGGCGCCGGCGGAGGCGGTTGCGTAATTGTCCTGGTTGAAGAAGGCAGCCGGGAGCGGGTGCAGGAGGCAATCCGCCGGCACGGCGGACAGCCATTGGAGTTCCACGTGGCACGCGAAGGACTGCGGTTTTGTTCGGGCCGCGAAACACGGTTCCGCTGAAGCTCAACCATGTTCACCACTGGGAGCGGACGCATGCTGCCGATATGGAGCTTCCTTCTCTCGTCGGCATTCTCGCTCATCGCATTTGTGGTTTTAGCCTATTGCTCGGGGATGGTTGCCGGATACAGTATGCTTCGCTTCGAGGCCATCTTCCGCCCGCTGCTCGCGCTCGCGCTCTTTGTGATTTATCTCTGGATGCTCACTGTCGCCGACCAGGTAGAGGAGCATCGTCCTGCGGCCATGGGCTTTCCGCTCAAGCCAGGGTGGAAACGTCAGCTTGCGGCAGGCTGTCTGCTGGGTCTCGTATTGACGGTCCTGGCGGTGCTTCCTCTGGCGATCTGGTCCAATGCCACATTGGATATTTCTGTCTCCTCTGGCTCGGCGGGCCGCACCGTGCTCGTACTGCTCGTTCTCATAACCGGCGCGCTGGGCGAAGAGCTGATGTTTCGCGGCTACCCTTTTCAACGCCTGGAGGAGGCGATCGGGCCCCTGGGCGCCATCGTGGTGTTCTCGTTTCTGTTCGGCGCAGTGCACCTGGCCAATCCAGGAGCAAGCCGGCTGGGCCTGTTGAACACTGTGCTGATCGGCGTGCTGCTGGCGATGGCATATCTTCGCACCCGCGCGTTATGGCTGCCATGGGGACTGCATTTTGCGTGGAACGCCAGTAACGGTCTGTTCCTGGGATTGCCGGTCAGCGGCCTGCGCTTCTTCAACACCATCGCGCGTACCACCGCGCAAGGCCCGCTTTGGATGACTGGTGGCAGCTACGGCCTGGAAGCGAGTACTCCGGCTACGGCGGCAGTTATCGTAGGCCTTCTCGTCATCTGGAAATGGCCGGTGGTGCGGTTGAGCGAACCTTTGACAAACTCAAGACCTCAACCTGAACACCTGGACAGTATGGGCAGCATCCAAAATTAGCGAGCCCGCAGCCTTCAGAATTGATGAGCGGGCTTATAATCTTGGAAACGGGTATCCTCAATGGCTCGCGGTCGTTTCACCTTGTTCGGCTTTCCAGCGCTGCTGCTGATGCTACCCTTGTGCGCCGCTTCTCTTGTGGCGAGCGATACCAAGACCCAGCAGAAGACTGCTCAACCTGCGACGCCACCCATCGTTGATCCTGACGCCCCAAAGATCAGCTCACAGACCCGCCTGGCGATCATGCGCAGCCTTCAGTCGGAGCGCGTCTTCTCTCGGGTGCTGTTCCCGCAGGGCAAAGACGGTCTGAAGATTAAGAACGGCGTGATTAGTCCCAGCGAAATGTCAGTTGCGCAAATGGTGGCGGAGAATGGCCCCGCGGCCAAACCTGGGGATCGCTGTGTCATCACCAACGTCGATGTCCGCGAGAAAGAAATCGTCTTCGAGATCAACGGCGGCCCCAAGAAGAGCGGCAAGTGGTATCAGCACATCCAGATCGTTGGCGCCAGCGGACAGGGCCAGAGCCTGCCCGGCACTCCTCAGCAGAGCCTCGATGCACACGGTTCAGTAGTCAAGTTGCAGTTCGAGAAGTATGTGCCTGAGATGTCCGGCGACCAGGTACGGGCGATGCTCGCGCCCGTATTCGACTTCAAGGCGCTGACTAACGCCGAGGCCTACCAAAAGACGCTTCCGCCGCAGGTGCAGGAGGCGATCAAGAACCACCAGGTCCTGGTTGGTATGGATAAGGAAATGGTGGTGTACGCCAAGGGCCGTGCGCCGCAGAAGGTCCGCGACAAGGACGATAAGGGCCAGGATTACGAGGAATGGATCTATGGCACTCCGCCGGAAGAAGTTGACTTCGTACGCTTCAAGGGAAACGAGGTGGCGCGTCTGGAGATCATGACCGTGGACGGCCAAAAGATCATACGCACCGAGAGGGAAGTGAATCTCGAGTCAAAGCAATCGGAACTGGCAGAGAAGAAGCCGCCGAAAGCGGCCAATGGCCCAACTCTCTTGCGGCCAGGCGAGCAAATGGAGAACGCGCCACCTCCACCCTCAGACCAGCGCGATCCACGTCCGCAAGACAGGCAAAAGCCCGCCGACGGCTCGCCGTATCCGGATACCACGGGAATGCCAGTGCCTGCGCCCGGTGGAAGTGCTCCGCCGCAATAGCGAAGGTGAGTATTCCATGTATGGGAAAACTGCAATTCTCTTCGTTACCCTGACTCTGCTGGCAAGCATGGCAGGTGCACAAGCGGTAGCCTTGCAGAAAGACCTCTCCCCGAACGACAGTTCGAACACGATCACCGGATGCCTGCAGCGAGACGATGAAGGGAACGTGAAGTTTAAGCTGCTATCCGAGGAAGGCGGAGTGTGGGAGGTGAGCAGCGACGGCCTTGATCTGGCTTCCTCCGTCGGTCACACGGTGAAGGTGACCGGTCATGTGGATCCTGCCGGAGCCTCGCCCGATGAAGGCGCTGCGAAACCGCAAGAAAGCGGAAAGGCCGTC
>Ga0306926_10010999_pt1 | contig 10020 bp, 10 predicted proteins | sample flu12Cox44000178_FD_203759 | JGI IMG/M metagenome (GOLD analysis project Ga0306926, IMG submission 203759) | Lab enrichment of tropical soil microbial communities from Luquillo Experimental Forest, Puerto Rico - flux8day.12C.oxic.44.000.178 (v2)... | ecosystem: Environmental > Terrestrial >... | reverse complement strand
CTATGCGGTGTGGTTCAAGACGTTCAGCAAAGAGACGCCCGGGGTCATCGTCGACTACCAGTCGAAGGGAAGCGGCGCCGGCATCCAGGATTTCATCAATCACACCGTCGATTTCGCCGCCAGCGATGCGGCCATGACCGACGAGGAAATCGCCAAGGTAAAGGACGGGGTCGTGCTGATCCCGATCACCGCCGGGACGATCGTGCTGGCGTATAATCTCCCCGGCGTGACCGGGCTTAAGCTTCCGCACGATGTCTACCCCGACATCTTCCTGGGCAAGATCACGAACTGGAACGATCCCAAGATCGTTGCGGCCAATCCGGGCGCCAAGCTGCCCGATCTGCCGATCACCGTGGTCCGGCGGTCCGATGCCAGTGGCACGAACTTCGTCTTCACCAAGCATCTCTCGGCCGTGGACCCCGCCTTCGCCAAGCAGGTCGGCTTCGGCACGACGGTGGAATGGCCGGCCAGCAGCAAGATCGTCGGCGCTCCGAAGAATGACGGGGTCACCGCGACCATCAAACAGACCCCCGGGGCGATTGGATATATCGAGTACGGCTACGCCAAGCTCACCAAGACGCCGACCGCGCTCCTGCAGAACAAGGCCGGCAAGTACATCGAGGCGGACGCCAAAACTGGTGCGGCGGCGCTAGCCGCGGCCAAGCTCGGCCCGGATCTGCGCGGCTGGGTCGACGATCCGGATGGTGCTGACGCCTACCCGATCGCGACGTTTACGTGGCTCCTGTTCTATAAGCAGCAGGATGCCAAGAAGGCGGAGATCTTGCGCAAGTTCGTCGACTATGCCGCCACAAAAGGGCAAGCAATGGCCGACAGCCTCGGCTATATTCCCCTGCCCACCGCGGTTGTCGACAAGGTCAAAGCCGCCGCCAACGAAATTAAGTGAACACCTTAGCCCGGGAGGCCTGCCTCCCGGGCTCCGACTGGATAGTGTATGGATAGCTCGCCGTTTGCCGTTGCGGTTTCACCCCAGGCGGTGACTCACCCGCCTGCTTCGTCCGAGTACTTTATCGATCGCTTTTTCCGTGCCCTCGCATGGGGTGCAGCAGGGCTGATCGTTGTCCTGGTGGCCTACATCCTCTGGAAGATCGGAGGGCAGGCGTGGCCGGCAATCCAAAAGTATGGCTTCAACTTCCTGATCAGCTCCCAGTATAACGTTCAGGAGCTCAAGTTCGGCATTTTGCCCGGCATTTGGGGCACGCTCTATAGCTCACTGCTGGCCTTGTTGATCGGCGGGTTTTTCGGCCTCACCGTCGCAATCTTCCTGACCCAAGGTTTTCTGCCGCCGCGGCTCGCGTTTGTGTTCCGGCTGGTCATCGACATGCTGGCCGCGATCCCCAGCGTGGTGTTCGGTCTGTGGGGCATCTTCGTCGTCATTCCAGTTATTCGACCGGCGGCGAATTGGCTCAACGCATATCTCGGCTTCATCCCGTTCTTTGGTACGTCGCTGAGCGGCCCTGGGCTGCTGCCGGCGGCTATTGTGCTCGCCATCATGGTGCTGCCGACGGTGGCGGCAATTTCGCAGGACGCGTTGAACTCGGTGCCCTACCGCACCAAGGAAGCGGCCTACGGCATGGGCGCCACCCAATGGGAAGTCATCCTGAAGGTGATGATACCGACGGCCGCCGGCGGCATTTTCAGCGCCATGGTGCTGGGGTTCGGCCGCGCGCTGGGTGAGACCATGGCGCTCGCCATGCTGATCGGCAACGCCAATCAGGTGAGCCTGTCCTTGTTTGCGCCCGCCGAAACCTTGGCGGCGCTGTTGGCTTCTCACTTCCCCGAGGCGGGCCCCGCCGAGGTTGAAGTTCTGATGTACGCGGCGCTCGTGTTGCTCGCCATCACCCTGGTGGTGAACGTGGCCGGCATAGGCCTCCTGACCATGACCCAGCGTCACATCTCGGGTAAAGCATGACCGACACCACCGCCCCGCGGACAACGAGCGAGCCGGAAGAAGACGACGCCCCGGTTCTCAGCCATTCCTGGTCGGATAGCCGAGCGCTACGCAACAACATGCTCACCATCGGGGCGTGGCTGGTCGCCCTCATCGCCGCAATCCCGCTGATTTCAGTCCTCTACATGCTGATCGTCCAGGGCGGGTCGCGGTTGTCGACCGACCTGTTCACCGAATTGCCCCCGGCGGGCTTCGAGATGGGCGGCGGGTTCGGCAACGCCATCGTCGGCACCATTCTCATGGTCGTGATCGCGAGCATTATCGCGGTGCCGATCGGCGTCCTGGGAGCGGCTTATCTGGCCGAGCTCGGTCCGGACAGTCAGTTCGTCTACGCCGTGCTCGTGCTCGCCATGGGCACCTACTCGGCGATCGCCGGCGGTGTCGCGCTCGCGATCCTGATGCTTCCAACCGTGGTGCTGACCGCCGAGGAAGCCATGAAGATGGTGCCGCGCAAGATGAAGGATGCGGCGCTGGGCATGGGCTGCACCCGCACCCAGATGATCTGGAAAGTCGTGTTCCCAACTGCGCTGCCGGGGATACTGACAGGCGTCATGCTTGGCGTCGCCCGCGTCGCCGGCGAGTCGGCACCGCTGCTGTTCACCGCGCTCTTCAGCAATTACTGGCTCTCCAGCCTGCGCGAGCCGACCGCGTCGCTGTCGATCCTGATCTACAACTTCTCCAGCATGCCGTTCGACAATCAGATCGAGCTCGCTTGGGCGGCGTCGCTGGTCCTCGTGCTGATCGTCCTCGTATTCAACATACTGAGCCGCCTGTTCGGCCGCCCAAAATACTGACAGGAGCCTGTGATGACCGTCGTGCAGCCGCTCAAGGGCGACGCGCCAACCAAGTCGGCGAATGCTGATGATGACGGGGAAGTCGCCATCAACTGCAAGGTCAGCAAGATCTACTACGGGTCGTTCCTCGCCGTGCGCGACGCACACGTGCCGATCCACAAGGGCAAGATCACCGGCTTCATCGGGCCGTCGGGCTGTGGCAAGAGCACGGTTCTGCGCAGCCTCAACCGCATGAACGATCTTATCCAAGGCTTCCGCCTGGAAGGCGACGTGCATTTCCTCGGCCAGGACATCTACGCCAAGCACATCGATCCGGTGGTGGTGCGGCGTTATATCGGCATGGTGTTCCAGCAGCCGAACCCGTTCGCCATGAGCATCTTCGACAATGTCGCGTTCGGGCTGCGGCTGAACAAGTTCAAGGGCAACTACCACGAGCGTGTGGAGCACGCGCTGCGCCGGGCGGCGCTCTGGGACGAGGTCAAGGACAAGCTCAAGGCGAGCGGATTGTCATTGTCCGGCGGTCAGCAGCAGCGCCTGTGCATCGCCCGTGCAGTTGCGACCGAGCCAACCGTGCTGCTGATGGACGAGCCGTGCTCGGCGCTGGATCCGATCGCGACGCGCCGGGTCGAGGAGTTGATGCTCGAGCTCAAAGACGATTACACGATCGCCCTCGTCACCCACAACATGCAGCAGGCAACGCGCGTCGCCGACGTCACCGCCTTCTTCGGGGTCGACATCTCCAAGGGCGGGCGCACCGGCTATCTGGTCGAGATGGGTGAAACGGAGCAAATCTTCCAGCGTCCGCGCGAGCAGCTGACGCAGGAATATGTAGCCGGCAAGTTCAGCTAGAGTTGCCATCATGACGACTGCCCGATCTGCTAAACTGGCCGCGTTGGCTGCAGCGCTGTGGTTCGGGTTCCAGGCGGTGCCCGCCGCGGCACAGGGCACGGCATCTTCCGACGCGCTTGCACTGCGCGGGGCAGGATCGACCTTTGCGTCGCTGCTCTACAAGAAATGGATCGACGGCTACCGAAAGGTAGCCCCTGCGGTGTCCGTCAGTTACGACCCGGTCGGTAGCGGCGAGGGCATCGCCCGGTTTATGGCGGAAACCGTCGATTTCGCCGGCAGCGATGTGCCCCTCAGCGAGGCCGAAATCGCCAAGGTCCGCAACGGCGTGGCCATGATGCCGACGTTGGCCGGCATGATCGTGCTCGCCTACAACGTCCCCGGCCTTTCGGCTGAGCTGAAACTTCCGCGCGATGTCTATGCGGACATTTTTGCCGGTGTGATCAAGCACTGGGACGATCCGCGCATCAGTGCTGCCAATCCCGGTCAGAATTTGCCGCATCTCGACATCGTCCTCGTCGCGCGCCTCGACTCGAGCGGCACCACCGCGGTCTTCACCGAACATCTCGCCGCGATCTCGCCGACTTGGCGCGAGCACGGGCTTGGCGTCGGCAAGCTCGTGCAATGGCCGGCCGGCAGCATGCTGGCGTCGGGCAGCGAAGGTGTCGCGGCGCGCATCAAGATCAGTGAAGGCGCGATCGGCTACGTGGAGTATGGGTTCCCCAAGCGACTCAATCTTCCGATGGCCGTGCTGCAGAACAAGGCCGGCGAGTTCGTTGCGCCAGACGCAGCCTCTGGACAGCAGGCGCTCGCTACCGACGCGACCTCACTCGCGCTCCTTCCCGCGTCGGCCGTCGATCCGACCGGGCACGGCGCCTATCCGATCGTGACCTACAGCTGGATTGCCATCAACCGCAAATATGCCGACCCGCGCAAGTCCTCGGCGCTACGCGATTTCATCGACTGGGGTCTGTCGCAGGGTCAGAGCGCGGGCGTCGATCTGGGCTATGTTCCGCTCACATCCGGTGTTATTGCACTGAGCAAGCAGGCGCTGGGCGCCGCTGGCTTGTAACCCTGGCCGAACCTGGTTCTCGGCCGTGATCCACCGATCAGCCGAGGTGTACGCCGATTTCAGAGCGCGTCGCGTCCGACCCGACCGGCCCTGGTGATCCGCAGCGAGCGCTCCGCGCGGGAGCGATCTTGAATCTCAGCGCGATCGAAACATCCCTGCGCGCCGTGCAGGCGGAATTCCCGCGCATCAATGCGATCCTGAAAAGCCCACGCGATCGCATGGACGATGCGATCGTGGAGAACATGCTTGCCGGCTATGCCGCCGTGGACAATCTGCTTGCCCGCAAGGTCGACCTGTTCTCGGTCGCCAACCTGCGCCAATTCCTTGAGCTGAACGCGACCGTGTTGTGCGGGGTCAAGCCGCAGACGCGCGTCGAAGCCGCGCAGCATCTCGCTGCCACGGAAGCGCGCTTCTACGAGGAAACAGACGGCGGCATCCGCGACATCATGGAATGGTACGAGATGCACGCCAAGGAAGGCGCCGAGTTGCGCGCGGCGGGTGTCTATATCCGGGTGCTGAGCTTGCCGGAATTGTTCATCGAGGGCAATCACCGCACCGGCGCGCTGATCATGAGCTATATCCTGGCGCGCGACGGTCACCCGCCATTCGTGCTCACCGTCGAGAACGCCAAGGCCTATTTCGATCCCTCGACCCTGATCACCAAGAAAAAGAAGAAGAGCCTCACGCTGCTGTTCGAGATGCCGCGCCTCAAGCGCAACTTTGCGGAATTCCTCCACTCGCAGGCGAAAGCGCGCTATTTACAGACCAAGAGCCGGCAACCGCAGTCGGGTTGATTACGCCGACCGCGCCAGCGCGCCGTCGATCATGTCGATCGTGTTCTGCAAGCCGTAGACGGCCACGAACGAGCCGAAGCGCGGGCCTTTTTCCTGTCCGAGCAGCACCTGATAGAGCATGTTGAACCAGTCGAGCACGACACCCGGCTTGCCATCCTTGGTCTTCACCTTGCCGGACTTGTCCAAAAACGGCTCGCGCCGTCCAACCTCGTAAACAACCTCCTGAATGCGCTCGGCTGAGGTGTCCGCCGACAATTGCGCAAGCGCATCGCGCAGGTCGATCAGCGCCGCGCGTTCGGCTTGCGTCGGCTCGCGGAATTTCTTATCCGGCAGCACGAAGTCGCGGAAATAGTGGATCGCGTATTCAACAAGTTGGCCGAGCTTGGGGTGCGTGGCTTGTGTCACGCCCGGCCGATAGCGGCCGATGAAGCCCCATAGCGTGTCGGCGTTCTCCGCGTTGGACGCGGTGACGAGGCTGAGCAGCATCGCAAACGAGATCGGCATCTCAAGCTTCGGCGGCGCGCCCGAATGGATATGCCACACCGGATTGCTGAGCCGCTGGCGCGGATCTTGGCGCTCATAGCCCTCCAGGAATTGCTGATACTCATCGACATTGCGTGGGATCACGTCGAAATAGAGCCGCTTTGCGGCCTTGGGCTCGCGATACATGAAGAGCGAGAGACTCTCCGGGCTCGCGTAGCGCAGCCACTCCTCGATGGTGAGCCCGTTGCCCTTCGACTTGGAGATCTTCTGGCCCTTGTCGTCGAGGAAGAGCTCGTAGTTGAACCCTTCCGGCGGGGTGCCGCCGAGCGCGCGGCAGATTTCGCCCGAGAGCTTGACCGAGTCGATCAGGTCCTTGCCGGCCATCTCATAATCGACGCCGAGCGCCAGCCACCGCATCGCCCAATCCGGCTTCCACTGCAGCTTGGCGTGGCCGCCGGTCACCGGCGTCGTCATCCGCTCGCCGGTCTCGGGATCATCATATGAGATGGTGCCGGCGGCCGGATCGTGGGCCACGATCGGAACTTCCAGCACGATCCCGGTCTTGGGCGAGATCGGCAGGAACGGTGAGTAGGTTGCGGCCCGCTCCTCGCGCAAGGACGGGAGCATGATGGCCATCACCTGGTCGTAGTGCGCGAGCACGCGGAGCAGCGCCGCGTCGAAGCGGCCCGACGTGTAGCAGGCGGTTGATGACAAGAATTCGTACTCGAAGCCGAATGCATCGAGAAAGGCGCGCAGGCGGGCGTTGTTGTGCTCACCGAAGCTCGGATGCGTTCCGAACGGATCCGGCACCTGGGTGAGCGGCTTTTTCAGATGCTGCGCAATGAGGTCCTTGTTCGGGATGTTGTCGGGAACCTTGCGCAGCCCGTCCATATCGTCGGAGAACGCGATCAGGCGCGTGCGGATCTTGTCGTCGGTGAGAACCCGAAACGCGTGCCGCACCATGGTGGTGCGCGCCACCTCGCCGAATGTGCCGATATGCGGCAGGCCCGAGGGGCCGTAGCCGGTCTCGAAGATCACCTCATCCTTGGGCTTGCGCTTGAGGCGCGCGACAATCTTGCGCGCCTCTTCGAATGGCCACGCCGTCGATTGCTCGGCGAGTTCGCGCAGCGACTGCGCCATGGTGGATACGTCCGTCATGTCGAGGCAACACTAGCGCATGTCCCGGAAAAGTGGAGGCCGGTTTTCCGACCAGGACATGCGCAGCGCAAGATTCATCAGTATGGATTGATGGGAAAATAGCGCAGCCACAATTCGGCAAACTTGCCTTTCTCCCACACCCGGAACAGCGCCCAGTTGAAGGCCTGGCGCAAGGTATCGTTGCCGCGTTTGACGGCGATGCCGATACCTTCGCCAAAGATCCGGCTCTCCATGTAGGGGCCGCCGACGAACATGCAGCAATTGTTTGAATCAACGCCGTTGAGCCAGAAGGCCAGCGAGAAGCCGTCCCCGAACAAAAGATCGACCTCGCCGCGCGACAGCGCCTCGCGCGCCGCTTCGATCGTGGGGTAGCGGCGGATATCGGCCTGGGTGAACAACAGCCGCGCATATTCATCGAATGCCGTGCCACTCATCACGGCAATCTTCTTGCCGTCGAGCGGCTCGGGAAACACGGTGCCAGATTGGCGGCGGGCAACGAAGCGGCCGACCGGGCGATAGTAGGGGTCGCTGAAGTCCACGCGCTCGCGCGTCTGCGGCGTGACGGCGATTGAGGCAATCGCCGCGTCGCCTTTGTTGTCGTTGAGCGCATCGATCAGCGTATCGAAGCGCCGCATCTGCATGGTGCAAGGAACCTTGAGCTCGTCACAGATCAAGCGCGCCAGCTCAACGTTGAACCCGGTCGGATTGCCATCGGGCCCCGCGTAGTTGAAGGGCGGATAGTCGACCTCGCTCATGAACCGGATCAGGTTCACGCGCGAAATATCTGGCTTCTCCGGACGCCGCCGCGGGTCCCAGAAGCTCGGCACAGCGCTCGCCGTCGCGGCGGCTGATGGCGCCGGCGCCGCCGGGGTCTGCGCCCGCGTCGGCTGAATGGGTGCCAGAAGCGCTGCGGCCGCAAGCACAATGCTGCAGCAGGTCCACCCTCCCCTGAAGGGGGAGGGTCGGCGCGCGCTTGCGCGCCGGGGTGGGGTGAGCACAATCATCACAAATATCGGCGCAGGTCGTCGGCTGAGGCTTCCGGCGTACGGCGCAGGCTGAATGGCGCGACGAAGTGGCCATTCTTGTCCATCAGATAGACGATTGCCGTATGGTCCATGGAGTAGTCGCCGTTCTCGGTCGGGACTTTCTTGTAATAGACCCGATATTCCTTTGCCACGGCCGCCACCGCATCCGGCGCACCGGTGATCCCGCGCAGATGCGGGTCGAAGCTGCCCAGGTAATCCTTGAGCGCGGCCGGTGTATCGCGCTCCGGGTCGACCGTAACGAACAGGGCCGCCGTCTTGTCAGCGTCGGGGCCGAGGTGGCGCATCACTTCCGAAACGTCGAACAGCGTGGTCGGACACACATCCGGGCAATGCGTATAGCCGAAGAACACCAGGAACGGTTTGCCGCGGAAGTCCTCATCAGTTACCGGGCGGCCGTTCTGATCCGTGAGGCGGAAAGGACCACCGATCGCAGCCGCGGCGGGGCGGATCGGCGAGCCGGACGGCCCCGCGACCAGCATTACGACCCCGAAGCAAAGCACCAGTCCCGCTACGAACGCCCCGAGCACGATCAGCGCGCGCGTTGTCTTGATTGCCATTCCAAATCCTCACAAGCACGAGGCGATGCCGGACGCGATCATCTCGTAGAAGACCGCCGTCCCGTAGTGCGCCCAAAGCACGACCGTCCCCGCGACCAACACTGCCACGAGTGCCGCCAACGCGACCATGGGGCGTGGCAGCGCAATCGGGGATGAGGGCAACTGCGGCATCTCGGTCCGTCTCGTTGCAGGGAGCGCGACCCTCCCTCACACCAAATAGGCCCGCCGCACGGCGCCGGCAACGCACGTTGCCGATATCGCCTGCGCTTCGATCCGAGCTCTGCCTTCACGCCTCCGACTACCCCCGAAAACCCGGCGGCGAGGCCTCGGGGCGAAGCCTGTTGTTGGGCAAGGGTTAGGGAAAATTTCCATTCTCCAACCGAGGCTAATTTGATTTTTCGTTCCATTTACGAAGATTTTCAACGGCGTATATAGAAAACGGTTCTAGATTTAGTGGAAAGTTGCCCGTCATGTTCCGCACCGCACCGGAAGACGCGCCAATCCCGTCCCGAGCCCTCTCTGAGGAGGCGGCTCGGACCGGCCTGCCGGATGCGGCTTCGCTCGACCGCCTCCTTGCCGACGCCGCGCCGGTGCAGATCGTGCGCGTCGCCCGCGAAGTGATCGGCCGCGAGCATCTCGCGGTCGTCTCCTCGTTCGGCACCGAATCGGCGGCGCTGCTCAAGCTCGTCAGCGAGGTCGATCCGGCGATTCCGGTGCTGCTGGTCGATACCGGTTGGCTGTTTCCCGAAACGCTCGCCCATCGCGACGCGCTCGTCGCCATGCTCGGCCTCACCGACGTGCGGTCGATTGCGCCCGACCCGAACAAGCTCGAGCAGCGCGACCCCTATGCGGACCTTTGGTCCACCAATCCAGATGCCTGCTGCGCACTGCGCAAGGTCGAGCCGCTCGCCGACACGCTGGCGCCATTCGCGGCTTGGCTGAACGGGCGTAAGCGCTATCAGGGCGGTCAGCGCACGCACATTCCGGTGGTCGAGCAGGACGGAGCGCGCCTCAAGTTCAACCCGCTGGCGCGCGTCTCGCTCGCCGACGTGGCGGCGATCGCAAAGTCTGCCGGATTGCCGCCGCATCCTTTGGCGAAGTTCGGCTTCACGTCGGTCGGCTGCATGCCGTGCACGCGCCGCACGCTTGTCGGCGAAGACATGCGCGCCGGTCGGTGGAGCGGAACCAGCAAGACCGAGTGCGGGATCCACGCCGTGCGCTAATGCTCTCACCTCCTCGTCGCAGATGGCGGAGCTGCACGTCGCGACGGCCCGCACGAACTCGACCCGATCCATCTCGAC
>Ga0306926_10010997_pt1 | contig 10020 bp, 10 predicted proteins | sample flu12Cox44000178_FD_203759 | JGI IMG/M metagenome (GOLD analysis project Ga0306926, IMG submission 203759) | Lab enrichment of tropical soil microbial communities from Luquillo Experimental Forest, Puerto Rico - flux8day.12C.oxic.44.000.178 (v2)... | ecosystem: Environmental > Terrestrial >... | reverse complement strand
AGACGTGAGAGAAGCCTCGTACAGCGATTAACATTGGCGAGGAGTTCTGCGTAGGTCACAGCGCTGTCGGTTGTACGGATCGCGACTTTTGCGCCGCGGCCTTCAGCGACGTGCCGATCAATAAACGGAACGGCTACGTTGAATTCTTCCGCGAAGCGCAGGCGCGACGGGTGTGCAAACGCATCGATTTCGACCGTATGGCTCAACATTGCCTCGACTCGTTCCTGGTTCAACAAAACAACACCTCGAACGTCTCCTGGTAAACCAGCGAACTCAATTGTCTCCGCCATAGGCCACACCGTTCCGATCGCGCAGCATGAAGCGCTGGATCTTCCCGGTTGCGGTTTTCGGCAAACTGTCGACGAACTCAATCCACCGCGGATACTTCCACGGGCCAATGGTGCGCTTCACATGCACCTTGAGCTCTTCATAGAGCGCCCGACCGATATCCATATCAGTGTCACCCTTGAGCACAACGAAGGCTTTCGGCTTGATCAGGCGATTATCATCCTCGGCTGGCACGACCGCCGCTTCGAGCACTTTCGGATGGGCTACCAGGGCCTCCTCGATTTCGAACGGCGATACCCAGATCCCGCTGACCTTGAACATGTCGTCGGTGCGCCCGCAGTAGGTGTACACTCCGTCCGGCCGCCGCGTGTACTTGTCGCCGGTGCGCGTCCATTCGCCCAAGAAGGTACGACGCGACTTCTCACGCTGGTTCCAGTAGCCCGCCGCCGAGGTTTCGCCCTTTACGAGAAGCTCCCCCATCTCGTTGTCAGCGACATCCTGCGCATTTTCGTCAACCAGCCTCAGTTTGAAGCCATCTACCGGCACGCCTGAAGTGCCGTATTCGACGGCGTCGGGGAGGTTTGTCAAAAACAAATGGCCCAGCTCGCTTGAGCCAACACCATTTACGATGTCGAGACCAAATCGTTGCTTCCAGGCCATGCCGACGTGTGAAGGCAGCGGCTCGCCGGCCGAAAAGCAGAGTCGTAACCGGCTGGAAATGTTGTCCCGCTTGCATTCGGGATCGGCCAGAATGGCAGCGTAAAGCGTCGGCACCGCAAAGAACATTGTCGGCTGATAGCCCCGCAATACTTCGAACACGGTTTGCGGTGTCGGTCGCTCGGGATAGAAAACCGAAGTTGCACCCACCCACAGCGGGCAAATCATGGCGTTGCCAAGACCATAGGCGAAAAACAGTTTGGCCGCGGAGAATATCACGTCGTCTTCGCGATACCCGATGCGCTGCTGCCCGGCGCTCTGTGCCATGATCCTTGGGCTCGAATGCACGTGCATGACGCCCTTTGGCATTCCGGTCGTACCGGACGAATAGAGCCAGTAGGCGACCTCGTCGGCCACCGTTCTGGCCGGCGCCGAACCTTCGTTTTCGGCCGCCAGCAGCGAGTCCAGCCGCGGCAACGTTGCTGGGCCGCCGCCAACGACGACAATTCCCCGAAGGCCGGGCAGGTCCTTGGCTGCTTCCTGAACATCCGGGAGCAGTGCTGTTGAAACGAAAATCGCTTTGGCGCGCGAATCTTCGAACAGATAGCGATACTGGTCGACTGTGAGGCGCGTATTGATCAGTACCGGAACTACGCCGGCCCGGATCGCTCCCCAGAACAAGATGGGAAAGTCGATGGTATCGAGAAGGACCAGTGCAATTCTGCTTTCAGGCTCGACCCCCATGCGCGCCAGCATAGGGCCGATGCGCGCCGCCGAATCTCGCAACTCGCCATAGGTTAGTTTTCGAGAGGGATCAATGAAGGCGATCTTGTCGCCGCGACCTTCAGCAACATGGCGGTCCACAAAATCGACGGCAGCATTGTAGTCGCGAATCGCTGTCATGAACGGTCGCTCAAACAATTGTCGTTGTTTAGGCTACTCGCCAGGCACAAGCTGATCCTTGACTTCAGTCAGGTCGATTGTCTGGCCGCCCATCAATTGTGACCATGATCTTGATTTTTGTCATGGAAGCACGGCGCCGGGCAGCGCAACCTTCCTGCCGGATCAGAGGTCCCACGATGCACGCACCCGGCCCGGAATCGAAGAAGCGCCTGCTGAGATTGAGATTGAACGGACGCTGGCGAGAAGACGCCGTGCTCGAGACGGATTTGCTGGTCGACTATCTGCGCGAGGTGGCGCGCCTTACCGGTACAAAAACCGGCTGCGACGGCGGTGAGTGCGGAGCCTGTACCGTCTTGGTCGATGGTGAGGCGGTGCCATCCTGCATCACGCTCGCGGTGCGGTGCGGAGGGCGGAGCGTTGAAACAATCGAGTCTCTCGCAACGCAAGGCCGCCTCAGCAGATTGCAACGCGCATTTCACGAGAAACTGGGCGCGCAATGCGGGTTCTGTACGCCGGGAATGATCATGGCGGCCGAAGCGTTGCTGCGTCGAAATCCCGCGCCAGCCGAGGATGAGATACGAGCCGCTTTGTCGGGCAATCTTTGCCGATGCACGGGCTATGTCAAAATCATCGAGTCCGTACAGGCGGCCATGGGGGCGGCGCATGACCGCTGATGCTGTCATAGGCCGCAAGCCCCCTCGCCGCCGTGTCCCCTTGATCGACGGCATCGAGAAGGTTATCGGGCGCGCGCGTTACACTGCCGATCTCGATCATGCCGATGCTCTTGTTGGGCGCATTCTGCGCAGCCCGGTAAGTCACGGCGACATTCTTACGCTGGACGTTTCCAGAGCTCGCGCGCTTGAAGGTGTCGTGGCTGTCGTTACTGGCGATGATTGTGATCACACCTTCGGCGTGCTTCCCATCGCAATGAACGAGTATCCATTGGCCCGCGGTCGCGTGCGCTATCGCGGCGAGCCCGTGGCGGCGATTGCGGCAGTTGACGCGGAGACAGCCGAGCGCGCTCTCGGGTTGATCGAATTGAAGATCAGGGAGCTCCAAGCCTACTACACCTCCGACGCTGCCCGGGCGGAGGATGCCGTTCTCCTGCACGACAACAAACCCGGCAACGTCGAACGCGAAGTCCATCATCAATTCGGCGACATCGATCTAGGCTTTGCCGCAGCGGATCTGGTGCGCGAGGAGACGTTTTGCTGCGCCGAGGTCAACCATGCGCAAATCGAGCCGCACGCAAGTCTTGCCGAATTCGATCCGCTGGCCGGCCGCCTCACCGTGCAAACGGTGTCTCAGGTCGGCTACTACCTGCACCTCATGCTCGCGCGATGTCTCGACATGGAGCCTTCGCAGATCCGGGTGATCAAGCCCTTCATTGGCGGCGGCTTCGGGGCTCGTGTCGAGACATTGAATTTCGAGATCGTTACCGCTTTGCTCGCCCGCGCTGCCGCCGGCAAGGTACTGATGGTGCTCAGTCGCGAAGAAACCTTTATTACCCACCGCGCCCGTCCACACACCGATATCCGGCTCAAGCTCGGTATGAACAAGAAGGGACGCCTGACCGCTTGCGAATTGCAGGTCGTGCAGCGTGGCGGCGCCTATGCCGGCTACGGCATTATCACCATCCTCTATGCCGGCTCGCTGTTGCACGGTATCTACGACATCCCGGCCGTCAAATACGACGGGTACCGGATCTACGCGAATTTGCCGCCCTGTGGCGCCATGCGCGGGCACGGCTCGGTCGATACCCGCCATGCCTTCGAATGTCTGGTCGACCGCATGGCGCGCGAGCTTGAGCTGGACCCGTTCGTCGTGCGCCGTGCCAATTTGTTAGCGTCGCCGACCCGCACAATGAATGACCTCATGATCAATAGCTACGGGTTGGCGGAATGCCTCGATCGCGTCGAGCTGGCGAGCAAGTGGAAGGAACGCATCGGTCGAATGCCGCCAGGCAAAGGCCTCGGGATGGCCTGCTCGCACTATGTCAGCGGTGCGGCCAAGCCGATCCATTTCACCGGAGAGCCGCACGCCGTGGTCAATCTCAAGCTTGACTTCGACGGAGGGGTAACGGCGCTGACAGGCGCCGCCGATATCGGCCAGGGCTCCTCGACGATGCTCGCGATCGCGGTCGCCGAGACGCTGGATATTTCGCTCGAGCGCGTGCGCGTCATCTCCGCCGACACCGCCATCACCCCCAAGGACAACGGGGCCTATTCCTCACGGATCACGTTCATGGTGGGCAACGCGGCGATCGACGCTGCCCGAAAGCTGAAGGCGTTGCTCGTTGCCACTGCCGCACGCAAGCTTGAAGCCCGTCCGGAAGACGTCGACTGCGTAAACGAGACTTTTTGCGTGGGCAGCGGCAATCAATCGGCGTTGCCGTTCGCCGACGTCGTTGCCGCGGCGCTGATCGATGAAGGCGCCATCTCCATCAAGGGAACGTTCACCTGCCCCCCGGAATCGCAGGGCGGCAAGCACCGGGGCGGCGCCGTCGGCGCCACAATGGGCTTCAGTTACGCGGCCCAGGTCGTGGAAGTGGACGTCGACGAAACGACTGGCCAGGTGAAGGTCGAAAAGGTGTGGGTGGCGCTCGACTGCGGCCATGCGATCAATCCGCTCGCTGTCGAAGGACAAATCCAGGGATCCGTCTGGATGGGCATGGGACAAGCCCTGAGCGAAGAAACCCGATATCTCGACGGCCTGCCTGCCCATGCAAGCATGCTTGAATATCGCATGCCCACTATCATGGATTCTCCGCCGATCGAGACCCACATCGTCGAAACCCACGATCCCTATGGGCCATTCGGGGCCAAGGAAGCAAGCGAAGGGGCGTTGGCCGGCTTTCCGCCGGCATTGATCAACGCCGTTGCCAACGCAATTGGCATCGATCTGAAGGAATTGCCGGCGACGCCTGATCGCGTCATGGATGCCCTGATCCAACGCCGGCGACAAGCGCGGCTGGCTCACACCCTGAAGGCCGCATCATGAGCACACTGCTGCCGAAGTTTCGTCTCGCCGAGCCTCGCACCATCGAAGAGGCTATTGCCGCCTGCCGCAGTCATCCAGGCAGCCGCTTCATCGCAGGTGGAACCGATCTGCTGGTGAACATGCGGCGCGGCATCAGCAGCCCGGAATCACTGATTGATCTCTCTGGCGTCGATGAATTGGCCGAGATCAGGATCGACGATGATGGCATGACGATCGGTGCGGGCGTGACTATCGCCACCCTTATCCGCAACGACGTGATCGTTTCTCGATATCGCGCACTTGCACAAGCTGCTGCGGCCATCGCCGGACCTGGTCACCGCATCTTGGGGACCGTCGGGGGCAATCTGTGCCTCGATACACGCTGCATCTATTACAATCAAAGCGAATGGTGGCGACGCGCGAATTCCTATTGTCTCAAGTATCGCGGGGACATATGCCATGTCGCTCCGCAGGGACAACGCTGTCACGCCGTCTTCTCCGGTGATCTTGCCCCCGCCTTGCTCGTTCTCGGCGCCGAAATTGACATTTCCGGGACACAGGGGACTCGCCGGATCTCTCTGAGCCAGCTCTATGTTGAAGACGGCAAAGCACATCTGGCTCTTCTGGATGACGAACTTGTCACAGCCGTATATCTGCCGTCAAACCCGCCTCCCTCCGCCTACGCAAAGATACGCACACGTGCTGCCATCGATTTTCCATTGGCGGGAGTGGCGGTGGCACTTGAGAGATCCAGGGACGGAATCGTTTTGCTTCGGTTGGCACTGACCGGGACAAATTCGCGGCCGTTTCTGCTCGCCGGCACGGAAGCCTTTGCGGGGCGAACCATCGACGACAGGCTATTGCATGAGGTGGACCGGCTCGTGCAGAAACAGGTTCAGCCGATGCGAACCACGATCACGTCGGCGAATTACCGCCGGGTCGCCGCCGCCTCACTGGCGAAACGCTTGATCGCAGCGCTCGGCACGGCGGACGGGCCTGAACGCTTCGAGACCTGGGCTGCCCAGCCCACTTGAGCGAGCCGCGCTACGACGCGGGTATCACCGCCGTTGCCTCCAGCTCGATCTTTGCGGGGGTGTCGAGCAGATCGGCAACAAAAATCATGCTCATCGCCGGATAGTGATTTCCCATCAGCGATTTCCAGATGCGGCCAAGTTCGCGTCGGCCGGCGAGATAGGCCGGCTTGTCAATGCAGAATGCGGTCAGCCGGCAAATATGGCTCGGCTTGCCTCCGGCTTCAGCGAGAATAGCGAGGACATTCTCCAGCGCCTGCCTGAATTGCGGAATGAGATCCTCGCTTTCAAATTGCTGATCGGCGTTCCACCCAACCTGCCCGGCGACGAACACAATTCGACCCCCTGCCACGCTGATGCCGCTTGCATAACCGACCGGCGGCAGCCAGTTGGGCGGATGGAGAACCACACTCGACATTGCAGGGCCCCTCTGGTCGTCATGTCTGTATCAACGCACCGGCCGCAGCGTACCCCGGACCGCGTTGCGATCGTCTGCTGCGATCCGCCGCAGCTCGAAAATATCTTTGACGCTAACCTGTGACGCGTTGATGGTAACCCCCACTCCCCTCAATTTCGCAAAGGCGCGTGACAGCGACTCCGGCGTCAGTCCAAGCCGAGCGGCAATGAGAATCTTGTCATAAGGCAGCGCGAGCGCACAGCGGCCATGCTCAGCCAATGACAAAGACGCCAGGAACTCCGCGACGCGCTGAACGCCGCTTTGCGCCTTGAGATGCTCAACCTGTTGCACAAGATAATGCATGCGTTGCGAAACCGATGCGATCATCGCCAGAGCGATATCCGGACTTTCGCGGATGCATTGGATCAGATGGTCGGCGGGAATGCGTGCTACGCGCGCCATGTGAACCGCCTCCGCGGTCGCGATGTATCGACCTCCGGAAAACGCGACTGCCTCGGCAAAACTGTCGCCGCTCTTCATCATGTCGATGACGGTTTCGCCGCCAGACTGCGTGATGCGGGAAATCTTCACCCAACCATCGATCACGATGAAGAATGCGGTCGCGGGGTCGTCTTGCCTCATAACCAATTCGTGCGGCCGCAACATGGTAGCGGTAGCGGGCGCGACGACGTGTTGAACTGTCTCCGGCTTCAACCCTCGAAACACCGCAACGCGGGTGATGACTTGCAGATCGCCAGCCGTCAGCTTTGAAGACATTAGAAGGTCTCCAGTCATGCCTGTTTTATTCGGGAGGCTGACCGGCTTTGCCGCCTTGATCTCAATCAATTTGCCGGCAGGAATTGTCCATGTTGCACCGCACACTTTGCCTTGCAAAAGCCACCGCTGCAGCAATTCTATCGGCGCTTGACGGCGGTTAATTCCTGCCTCTGCTGCTAAACGCAGACCAACCGGAAAAATGCGCCTACCCGAAATCAAAGCCGTTGCGAGTTGCTTCGACGCGTCACGCCTGTCTTCAGGTGTTGATCGTCGCGGGCCGAGCGACGGTCGACCAGCTTGCGCATCGTTGCGATCGTGATCGACCCGAGAGTAGCGCGCGCGGTATTGTCAATTTCGTTGAGAATCCCGCTCAAGGTCTGCTCCTCGTGCGTTGCGTCGCCGGACCCCGTGCCTTGCTCGCCGGAACTTAAGTCCTCGAATAGTCGTGCCACGTCCAGGAGGGTCGTTCTCCGCGCATTACCGACAAATTGATATCCGCCGCCTGCGCCACGAATCGAGCGAACGAGGCCCGCGCGACCCAAAACGTGCATAACCTTCGCCAGGTGATGACTGGAAACGCCATACTTTTCACCAATTTCGGCGACGGAAAGCTGGCGGCCTTCGCGCGCGGTCAGTTCCAGAACCGCGAAGATGGCAAGTCGTGTCGAGACCTGCAACCTCATGGCGTCGCCATCAGTATGCGATCCCGTTCGGAACACCGATTGTCGCCGAACGTCTTCAATCGATATCCTTCTCAAGCTGGATGTAGGGTCCTGCGATCATCCCTTCGCTCCGGAAAAAGAGCAAAGGAAGATCGCCGTCCCTTGCCACCATCGTTCGCATCTTGCCGACACCCGCTTTCCTGAACTCGCCGGAAATGGCTTTGAGTAGTGCGCTACCAATACCGTGCAAGCGCATTTTTGGCTCGACAGATAGAGCAAATACCCAGCCGCAGGGTGCGGATCCGAACTCCCACGCGCGAATCTCGCCGATGGTGAAGCCTAGAAACTCCGGAGCTGACCGATTCGGGCGGCTCTCGGCAATCAAGAAGAAACGCTCCCGACTTCGCTGCCTGCCGTATCGGCTGAAGATATCGTTCCAATACTCCGCCTTGGCGATTCTTGTGACCCGGGTGTCAAGCGCAATCACATGCGGGATATCGGCAGCTCGCACCCGCCGGACCTGTACAGCCTGGTTGATCCTCGTTGCTTCCAGCACTTTCACGCATCGCCTCTTCCGTGACTCAACTAATCTATAGCGCATAATCAAGTATTGTGGTACTGATTTATCAATTGAGGGCATTAAGTGAGGTGTCGTCGTGGCCTGCGCTCGACCGGAGGAGAAATCCCGGACATGGCGAGCGGGCGATGCTGTCCATATCGACGTCCGTGGCCTCGATCCACCCGAGCCCATGGTGGCGATCTTGCAGGCGATCGACAGCGGCGCGGTCAATACCGTCCTTGTCGCGCACCTCGATCGGGAACCGATCTTCCTCTATCCGGAGCTCGATGATCGGGGATGGAGCCACGAGCTCATCCAATCCTCCTGCGGGAGCCCGGACTGCGAGGACGGGATCATGCTCCGCATGGAGCGATACGGCGCATGAACATCGCGGCGAGTTTTCTTGGGGGCGCAAAGAGCAGATTATTGCCCCGCTCGATCCCGTTCAGGTTCTTTGCGGCCGCTGCCGTGTTTCAGGTCATGATGTGGCTAGGGCTGTTCATCGGTGCCAGCGAAGCAGTGGATTTCCGGGGCGGTCTCGGCACGACGCTGGCGTCTGTGCACCTGTTGACGCTTGGGGTTCTGACAACGACGGCGATCGGGGCATCCGTTCAGCTCTTGCCTGTTGCGACGCGGCGCACGCTGCATGCAGTCTGGCCGATCAAATTGATCTTCTGGCTCACAGTACCGGGATTGATTGCGCTCGTTGTCGGCATGCAAACAGCCCAAACGAATATTCTTATTCCGGCCGCCGCGACCACCGCGGCCGGCTTGCTGCTGTTCTGCGGACTTTTGGCAGACAATTTGCGCCGCGCGAGCAGTCTTCCGGTGGTTGGCGCGTACGGCTGGGCTGCGCTGGTGATGCTGGTTCTGGTGATCGCACTTGGTGTGACGCTTGCGTTCAACGAAGAAGCCGGCTTTCTGCCCGATCATGGGGCCGTCGCGCTCGCTCACCTGATTCTCGGCGGTTTCGGATTCATGGGGCTCCTCGCGCTTGGCTTCAGCCACATTTTGATACCGATGTTTGCATTGGCATCCGCACCGCCGAAGCGGCCGAGCTACGTCAGTTTCGCCGCCGCCTCGGCAGCGATCTTTCTCGGGACGTTCGGAGCACTCGCCGGCAGTCGCAGCCTCCTGACCATTGCATTGCTGACAGGCCTCGCTGCGGTTGCGATGCATCTGTGGCTGATGCATCGCGTGCTCAAGACCGGAATGCGCAAGCGGCTTGGGCTCTCGTTTATCCTCGTGCGGGCGGCCTGGATCATGCTGCCGACGACGTTGCTCGTCGGTCTTGCCGCGCTGTATAGCCTTGCGGGTGCGCGTGGAGGTACCCTGTTCGGCTTTTTGCTGCTGTACGGCTGGCTTCTGACCTTCCTGGTCGGGATTCTTCAGCGCATCATGCCCTTCCTCGCATCGATGTTCGCAGCGCCGCCAGTCAGCGGTGGCTCCGCAATCGTTTCCGAACTTGCCAATGTCGGATCGCTCAAGCTCCACGCGATCTGCCATGGTTTGGCGCTCGCGTTACTCGTTGTCGCAATTCTGCTTGAGGACACAATGGTGGCGCGCTTGGGCAGTGCCGCTGGATTGATCGGCGCTATCGCCTTCACCTGGTTCACCGCCGACGTGATTCGAAGAATAATTCCAGCCAGGTAGCCCGAGACAGGTTGCTCGCCCGCCCCTATCGCCCCGCAACAGTGCAGCAGCCCGGCCTTTCAAACGGAAGAGGTCAAATCAACGATTGATCAAAGCACAGCTGTTGCGAGGGGC
>Ga0306926_10010994_pt1 | contig 10022 bp, 11 predicted proteins | sample flu12Cox44000178_FD_203759 | JGI IMG/M metagenome (GOLD analysis project Ga0306926, IMG submission 203759) | Lab enrichment of tropical soil microbial communities from Luquillo Experimental Forest, Puerto Rico - flux8day.12C.oxic.44.000.178 (v2)... | ecosystem: Environmental > Terrestrial >... | reverse complement strand
CGGCGCGCGCCTGGATAATGGGCTTCTCCACATCGATTTGGTGCGACCCGAGATAGAGAGCCGTGTGCGCACGGTCGAGATCAGGACGGGCTCCGAAAGCGCGCCGGCGGCCCGCGCTCGCCATGATGACCCGGCTATTCTGAGCGCCGTAGGAAAAATAAGATGAACGAAAGCGAAAGAATTCGGCAAATGTCGACGCGCGAGCTAGCACTGCTCGGCATGCAGGATATCGCATATGTGAAGTGCGCCATCGTCAACGACGTGCCAGGATACACGGCACACGCCGCGGATGGCACGCAGATCGCCGCGTTTCCCGATCGCGAACTCGCCTTCGCGACGCTGCGTCGGCATGACCTCGAGCCGCTGAGCGTGCACTGAGACCCAATCTGATGGGTCGGGTGGTGATTACGCGGCGTGGCTGGGAGTGCGATCGATCAACAAGGCGTAGAGCGCATCGGCGTTGTCGGTACCGCGCAGTTTCTCGCAGATGGTACGGTCTCGCAACAGCCGGGACACTCGCGCAAGCGCTTTGAGGTGGTCCGCTCCTGCGCCTTCCGGTGCTAACAGCAAGAAAATCAGGTCGACCGGCTGGTCGTCGATCGCGTCGAATGGAACCGGTCGATCCAGTCGGGCGAAAACACCGCATAGAGTATCGAGACTGGGGAGCCTACCATGCGGGATCCCGACACCCATTCCGATCCCGGTCGAGCCGAGCCTCTCACGCTCGACAAGAACATCGTAGATCGCGCGCTCCTGAATCCCGGTCAGGCCAGCGGCACGCTTCGCAAGCTCCTGTAAGGCCTGCTTTTTGTTTGTAACGCGCAGCTGAGCAATCACACTGCGCGGGGCTATCAGATCGGCAATCTCCATCGCCAATAGCGAGGTTAGGTCTCGTGGCGACGCATCCGCCGGGCGGGGTCGAGCTCCGGGTCGATCCACCCGATATTGCCATCCGCGCGCCGGTAGACGAGGTTGAGCTCGCCATGCGAGCGGTTGCGAAACAGCAACACCGGCGCATCGGCGAGATCCATGCGCATCACCGCCTCGCCGACAGTCAGGTTCGGCAGGTCAGTGCTCATCTCCGCTACCACCGCTGGTCCACCATCGTCGTCCTCCAATTCGTCGAATGTCGCCAGGACATAGTCCCGGGCGCGCTCGCTCGCCTCGAAGGATTCACGGATCTTTGCGTGATGATCGCGCAACCGCCGTTTGTAGCGGCGCATCTGCTTCGCGATCCGCTGCGCGGCGGCATCAAAAGCCGCGTAGGTCTCCGTTCCCGAAGCGCCGGCATTGACCACAATTCCTCGGCCGATATGGATGGAGACCTCGGTCCGGCTGAGATGCGCCTCTTTCGAGAACACCACATGTGCTTCGATCGCGGTCTTGAAATACTTGCCGAGGATCGCATCGAGGCTTGTCTCGACATGTCGGCGCAGCTCGACACCGGTGTCGATCTGCTTGCCCGTGACGGTCAGTTGCATGGATGTTTACCTCTTCCCGCCCCAGCCGGGATGAGATCCAAGTCCCGAGGTTCGAAGGTGGGGACCCGCGATTGGGGGATCAAGCCGTACCGCTCTGTTCGTATCTGAGGCGCCGCCTTGTTGCGATCTCGCCTTCAAAGCGCGAGCAGCTTGTCCCGCCGCCGCCGAACCGAAGAGGGGATGCGCATCGCCTCGCGGTATTTGGCGACCGTGCGGCGAGCGATATCGACGCCATCCTGGCGAAGCAATTCGACGATGTGCTCGTCCGACAGAGTGCCGTCCGGGGGTTCGCCATCGATCAAGGTGCGGATACGGTCGCGGACCGCTTTTGCCGAATGCGCGCCGCTCCCGCCAGCAGCCGCGATCGCCGAAGTAAAGAAATATTTGAGCTCATAAAGACCACGCGGCGTGGCCATGTATTTGTTGCTGGTCACCCTGCTGATCGTGCTCTCGTGCATGCCGATCGCATCGGCGATGTCGCGTAGGATCAGCGGTCGCAGCGATCGCACGCCGTAACGAAAGAACGCATCCTGCTGGCGGACGATCTCGGCGGCGACTTTGAGGATGGTGGTAGCACGCTGATGCAGAGATTTGACCAGCCAGTTGGCGGCATGCAACCGCTCGGTCAGGTAATCCTTCTCGGCCTTGCTGCGCGTCGCCTGGCGGATCCGAGCGTAATAGCTGTTGTTGACCAAGACGCGAGGGAGGGTTTCCGCATTGAGTTCGACAATCCAGCCGCCATCTGGTTGTGGCCGCATCAGAATATCGGGCACCACGGGTTGGGCGAGCGGCGGGTCAAAGGCGAGTCCCGGCCGCGGGTCGAGCGATTTGATCTCGCTGATCATCTCGACCACATCGGCGGCATCGACGCGGCACACCCGGGCTAGCGCGGCGATGTTGCGGTCGCGCACCAACGGCAGGTGATCGAGCAGAGCCTCCATCGCCGGATCGAAACGATTCCGATCACGCAATTGGAGCATCAGGCACTCCTTCAGGTCGCGGGCGAAGACACCGGCGGGATCGAATTGCTGGAGGCGCGCCAAAACCTGCTCGACCCGGCCGAGCCCGCAACCGAGAAGCCGTGCCACCCCGTCGAGACCGACGCGAGCGTGACCATCGTCGTCAACCCGAAGATAACCATTCTCGTCGAGGAGATCGAGAAGATGGGCTGCGATGACTCGGTCTCTTTGGTCGCCCAGGTCAGTGCCGATCTGCTCGAGCAGATGCTCACGCAGCGTGCGCAGCCGGGTCGCGGTCTGGTCGAGTCCGGGATGACCCTCTGTATCGAAGCTTCCGTTGTGATTCCGCCAGGTTTGCGGCTCGCCGCCAAAATCGACCGGCCGGTCGCCGTCCTCTCCCCACTGTGGTTGCCAATGCTCGGGCGCATCGGGTGCGAATTCGCCCGTGAGCATTTCCGGCGTTGCGGTTAGCGACCCGCTCTCCCGCGGGCTGACGTCGTCGCCTTGGGTATTCTCAGCCGGCTGCCGTTCGCGCCGCTCCAGCAGCGGGTTTTGTTGGATCTCTCGATCGATGAAATCGGTCAGCTCGAGGTTTGAGAGCTGCAGCATCTTGATCGCCTGCTGCAGCTGAGGCGTCATGATCAGCGCCTGCGATAGGCGCGGCTCAAGCCGCTGCGAAAAAACCGTCCTGTTCACATCCCGCTCCGTTCGGAGGGGCTTATAGGCTAAACTTCTCTCCCAGGTAAACGCGCCTTACGTCAGTATCGGAGACGATTTCGGCGGGGGTGCCTTCCATCAGCACCTGTCCCTCGTGCAGGATATAGGCCCGATCGACGATCTCGAGGGTCTCGCGCACGTTGTGGTCGGTGATCAACACCCCGATTCCTCGATCTTTGAGATGGGCCACGAGATCGCGGATTTCGCTAACGGCGATCGGATCGATGCCGGCCAGCGGCTCGTCGAGCAAGATGAAGTGCGGCTGGGTTGCAAGCGCACGAGCAATTTCGCATCGTCGTCGTTCGCCGCCCGAAAGCGCCATCGCCGGTGCCCGTCGGAGGTGGGTAATAGAGAATTCGGCCATCAACGCCTCGAGCATCGCCTCGCGCATTTCCAAAGCGGGCTCGGCGATCTCGAGGATCGCTCGGATGTTCTGCTCGACCGTGAGACCGCGGAAAATCGACGCCTCCTGTGGTAAGTAGCCGATGCCGAGCCGGGCACGGCGATACATCGGGAGATCGGTGATATCGCGTCCGTCGAGGCTGACAAGCCCGGTATCGGCCGCGATCAGCCCGGTTATGATGTAAAAGCAGGTCGTCTTACCGGCTCCATTCGGTCCCAGCAGCCCTACCGCCTCGCCGCGCTGCACCGACACATTGACGTTGCGGAGCACCGGGCGGCGCTTGAAGGCTTTTCCGAGCCCGTGTCCCAAGAGGCCGGGATTGTCGGCGACGAGCCGCGGCCTCGCATCGCCGGGCGCCGCAACGGAGCGGTATCGCGTGCCTGCCGCAGTCACGGTTTTTGCCCGCTCGCCGGGGTTGCCGTCGGGTTGCGCCCGCCGGGAGCCCCCGACTGATCCTGACGCACAAACAGACCTTCCACGCGCGATGCGGGAGAGCCCGGCTTACCAGCAGTGGGCATCATGCGGCTGACATTGTTGTTTAGATCGACGACGGCATATTGACCTCGGATCGCGTTGTCCCCGCGCGTGATCGTGACGTTGCCGAGCAAGGTCACGAGCCCCGTATCGGCGTTGTAGACCCCATAATCGCCGCGGCCGATATCGGTCGCAGTCGAGACGATGACGTTGCCCTGTGCGTCGATGCGGCTGATGCGCGAGCCCTCCTCGCCGGCGCCGGGCAACACTGCCCCCGGTTTCGGCGCGGCCGCGGGTGCTGGTTTTGCGGGTCGTGCTCCGGGCCTCGGCTCGACAGGCTTCGTCTTGTCCTTGGTCATATGAGCCGTGAGCACGTCGGCCCGGATCCGTTTGACATTATCCCTTACCGCGACCGCGTCGCCTCGCGCCACCGCAACCTGCTTCTGGTCGTACCATTCCAGGCTGTCGCGCGCAGTCACCACATCCGTCGCTGTTGTAAGCTTCAATGCCTCGCCAGTGACGATACCCATCTGCTGATCAACATCCCAGACCGCTTGGTCGCCGACGACGGTCTGGGTTTCGCCCTTGATCGTAACGTGACCGTCGGCGTTGAGCCGGTAGATCTCGGTTTCGCTGCCCGAGCCCTTGCTGGGACGGTAATGTGCGGTCAGAGTGTCGGCATCGACTTCGGTAGTTCCGCGCTTTGCTGTAGCGTTGCCGCGGGCGATGTAGACCTGCGCGTCCTGTTGCCACTCGATCCCTGAAGTGGCCGAGATGGCGATCGGGCGATCCTCCGAAGCGGCGCCGAGGTTCAACCCCTGAGCGGCCGCCGGGACGCTGGCCGACCACAGACACAGCAGTACCGAGGCGAAGCCAATCGCGCTCCAGCACGGCGGGGGTCGGCTTGCTGGCGGCCCATCGAGGATCGGCCGGTCCCGGACCCCGCGGCCGGCGAAAGTATCAGCCGCCATCATGCTTTACCTTGGTCACCGCCGGTTTGTCGCGAAGCGCCGTCCGGCGGACATGTTTGGTGGTCGGTTGCAGTTTCCCAGCAAAGTGAGGCGTTGCCACTGCTCTGACATGGGTTGGTGCCGCGCGAGCGACAACTGGAGGAGCCGACGCCGGCGCCGCGACCGGGGACACAACGAGCGCGGCTTCGATGCGTGCAGCCTTGCTCTCGACCGCCGCAGGCAGCGCCGGAGGCTCGGTCAGAGCACTGCTCGGCTTGGTTCCCTTGAACAAGAGATGCGATTGGCCCGTAAAGAGGATGGTCTCGCCTTTCGACAAGATCCGAAAGCCCTGTCCGGTGATGTCGCCCGAAGGTCCGTGGCCTTCGATCGGGTCGTGACCCTCGGCGGAATTGTCCGACAGGTTGAGGTGCGCGCGTTGCGTGACGAACCGCGTGCCGTTTTCGTGGACCAAGTTGACGTCCGTGAACAAATCCAACAATTGGGCCTGCGATTGGTAGACCCCGGTTGCGGCCGTCAGCACGACGGAGGCACCGCCGTGAACGGTCATCACCGCCTTGGGCCGCTCCAGCGCCATGACGTCGTTCCGGTCGGGCACTTGTCGGCCGATTGCAGCGGTCACAACGTAAGGCCGGTTGTAGCGGTCAAAGCCGCCATAGCGAGGGTTGACCATGCGTAATTCGCGGGCCTCGCGCAGATCGATCGCAGGAAAGCCGAGCCGCACTCTTTCCAAGAGCGGCGCCAAGCGCGGCCAACCGGCCACCAGCAGCAGGAGGGTCACACCGATCGCCGGCAACAAACGCTTTAGGAAGGCAACGCGCCGGCTATAGCGGTCGTCCATTACCGGGGCCCGCCGCTGCCTGTCCGGCGGCGGCGCTCGTACCACCGCGCCGGGGGGCAGCCCCGCTTCCTGCTCTAGCACCTTGACCGGCACGGGCATCACAACCGCCTCAAACAACGCCTGCCCGCAGACAGTCGTGCATGTGCAGAAAACCGACCGGTCGTTCGTCTTCGTCGAAAACAAAGAGCGAGGTGATCGCAAAGCGGTTCATCAGGCCCAGCGCATCGATCGCGAGAGCAGCGGCCGCGATCGTCTTTGGTTTGCGGTGCATGATTTCCGCCACGCTGCGCTTCAGCAGCGACACCCCCATGTGGCGACGCAAGTCGCCATCGGTGATGACACCGATCAGACAGCCATCGGCATCGCATACGCCGACGCAGCCGAAGCTCTTTGCCGTCATCACGAGAAGCGCATCGGACATGGGCGCGTCCGGCGATACGAGCGGGATCTCCTCCGCCGAATGCATGATGTCGCGGACCCGCAGCAAGCGGCGGCCGAGCATTCCGCCCGGATGAAACAGCCGAAAATCGGCTGAGGAGAAGCCTTTGCGCTCGAGTAGGGCGATCGCGAGCGCGTCTCCCAAGGCCATCATCATCGTGGCCGAGGTCGTCGGCGCAAGCCCCATTGGGCAGGCTTCGGCCGCCGACGGCAGCAGCAGCACGATGTCAGCCGCCTCAGCAAGCGTCGATCCCGCGCCTCTAGTGATCGCGATCAGCACAATCTCGAAGCGCCGGGAATAGGCGACGATGTCAGCCAGCTCGCTTGTCTCGCCGGAATTCGACAGGGCCAAGATCACATCATCGGACCCAATCATCCCGAGATCGCCGTGGCTTGCTTCGACCGGATGTACGAACTGCGCCAGAGTGCCCGTCGAAGCCAGCGTGGCGGCAATCTTGCGGCCGACATGGCCGCTTTTGCCGATACCGGTGACGATAATCCGCCCTTGCATCGATATGCAGGCACTTACGGTGTCTTCGAACCTGCCGTCGAGCCCTTCAGCCAAACCTTCGAGCCCATAAATTTCGGCCCGGATCACGCGGCGGGCGACCTCGAGATCGGTGCCCCCGCGCGACCGTCGACGCTGAGCCGCAATCGGCTGCGCCGCCGCCGCCGAACTTCGGTTAGCCGCCATCGAAAAGATCCCCCCTCCCTCGATCGCGTAGCTAGTGTGCGAAGATGTCTTGCTCCGGCCAGCCCTCGAGATCAAGCAGGACGCGATGAGGCAGGAATTCAAAGCAAGCGCGAGCCAGCGCCTCGCGGCCCTCGCGGGCCAGCATCGCATCGAGTCGCGAGCGCAGGGCGTGGAGATGGAGCACGTCTGAGGCGGCGTAGCGCAGCTGTTCTTCGCTCAGGTCGGATGCCCCCCAATCCGAGCTCTGCTTCTGTTTCGACAGGTCGATATTCAGGAGGTCCTTGCACAAATCGCGCAAGCCGTGGCGGTCGGTGAAGGTGCGCACCAGCCGGGAGGCGATTTTGGTGCAGTAGACCGGGGCCGCCATGACACCCAGGTAGTGATAGAGCATAGCGAGATCAAAGCGCGCGAAGTGGAACAGCTTGGTCACCCCGGGGTCGGCGAGAAGGCTCTTCAGCCGGGGCGAGCCATAGCAGCTCGGATCGAACTGGATCAGATGCGCGTCTCCGTCCCCCGCCGAGAGCTGGACGAGGCATAACCGGTCGCGATGCGGATTGAGCCCCATAGCTTCGGTGTCGATGGCGACGGCCGACCCGAAACCGAGGCCTTCCGGCAAGTCGCCGCGATAAAGCTTGTGGGTCATTCCGCGCTGCGGGGTGCGGCGGTTGCTCCGCTTGCGGATGGTGCCCAGGAGAAGACTCGAACTTCCACGAGCTTGCGCCCACTAGAACCTGAATCTAGCGCGTCTACCAATTCCGCCACCTGGGCCTTTCCGGACATCGGCAAATAAGCCCGCGACCGGCCGCTGTCAACGCGGCTCGCCGGCAACGCGGGCTCCTTGGGCGATCGGCCGGCGCTGGGTTATAGAGTGCCCGGATCGAGCGCGCCAGCCGGCGGCGCTTAGCCGGGGGAGACCATGCGAAATCGCCGCACTGCGGTACTCGGCGGGTCGGGCTTCATCGGCCGATATGTCGTCAAGCGGCTCGCCGCACGCGGCGAAGTCGTCGCCGTCGGCTGCCGCAACGCCGAGGCGGCCAAGTTTCTCAAGCCGCTGGGCGATGTCGGGCAGATCGTGCCGCTGAATGTCGGGATCGGCGAGGAGGCGCTGCTGCCCGCCTTTCTCGCCGGCAACGATTCGCTGGTCAACAGCGTCGGCATCCTGCAGGAGAGCGGTGCCCAGACCTTCGAACTGGTGCACCATACCGGCCCGGCGAGGCTCGCTCGCTTCGCACGCGAGGCCGGGGTCGAGCGCTTTGTCCATATTTCGGCGGTCGGCGCCGATCTGCGGTCCTCCTCGGCCTATGCGCGAACCAAGGCCGCCGGCGAGCAGGCGGTACGCGATGCCTTTCCGACGGTCACGATTCTGCGGCCTTCGGTGGTCATTGGTCCGGAGGACCAATTCTTCAACCGGTTTGCGGCGATGGCGACGATCTCCCCGGTGCTGCCGTTGATCGGCGGCGGCGAAACCCGGTTTCAGCCGGTCTATGTCGGCGACGTCGCCGACGCGGTCGTCGAATGCCTCGAGAATCCGGCGACCGCCGGTCGTGTCTACGAGCTCGGCGGACCGAAGATTTATAGCTTCCGCGAGGTGCTCGAGCTGGTGCTGGCCGAAATTCGCCGCAAGCGCCGCTTTGTCGATCTCCCGTTCGGCCTCGCCGCCTTTCAGGCGAAGCTGATGTCGATCCTCCCGAACCCGCCGCTGACGCCAGACCAGGTCGAGCTGTTGAAGAGCGACAACATCGTCTCCTCCGGAGCGCTGACGCTGGCGAGCCTCGGCATCACGCCCACTCCCGCCGAGGTCGTTGTACCGACCTATCTCGACCGCTTCCGGCGCGGCGGCTGGTACGGAGGCCGATCGCAAATTTGAGGGAGCGACCGGCCACGCACCGGTTCCGTTTTCTCTGCCGGCAGGGAAAAATGCTTCGTTAGCGCTCAAAAAACCAGTTCTCCTGTAAAGAAACGGCTTTAAATCAATAGCTTAGAGCGATTCGACCGGGTCGCGAGACAGCGGAATTCAGGGACGAAAAACGGGGTCGGCAGCGGAATGGCAGAGGAATTTGGCAAAGGTGTCGGCTATGCTTTAATCGTATTAAATTCATTTCATAATCGATAATTGTTAGGATCGCCAATTTGAGGGATATAGATCCGGCCGAGCCTAGATAGGCACCCGATCCCAATATATGAATTACGCGTTAGACAATTTTATGGCGATGATCAACGAGTGAGGCGTGCCGAGCATCGGCATCCTGACCCGCCGGTGCGCCTGCTTTCGCCGCGTTACCAGTTCGGCTAAGGTTTCGCCGACATGACAGACAGGACAGATCATGGCAGCGCTGAGCCGGCTCCTGTTGCTCATCGCCGCTCTCACGTTAGGAGGCAAGGCGATGGCTGCAGATTTGGAGAATACGCTCTACATGGACGTGCCCGCGGGGCGCGTGGTCATCGCGATGCGGCCGGATCTGGCGCCAGCCACCGTCGCCCAGATCAAGGCGTTGGTGCGCCGAGGCTTTTATGATGGGCTCACCTTTCATCGGGTGATCGACGGGTTCATGGCGCAGACCGGCGATCCGAAGGGCGACGGCACCGGCGGATCGGGGCACTCCTTGAAGGCCGAGTTCTCGAACGAGAAGCACGTGCGCGGTACCGTCTCGATGGCGCGCGCCTCGGACCCGAACAGCGCCGACAGCCAGTTCTTTATCATGTTCGCACCCGCACCCTCGCTCGACGGCAAATACACGATCTGGGGCGAGGTCGTCTCGGGCATGGACAATGTCGACAAGATCAAAAAGGGCGATCCCGCACGCAACGGGGCGGTTACCAACCCCGACAAGATCATCAAGATGCAGGTCGCCGCCGACGCCGAGAAGAAATCGTAGGAGGGATTCCTCGCCTCCTTCCCGTCGGTGGCAGCCCCTCACCCACCCGCTAAAGCGGGTCCCTCCCTCTCCCCACTAACGCGGGGCGAGGGGCATCAGCTGGTTTCTCCGGCGCCCCGCTTGCGGGGAGAGGGCTGGGGTGAGGGGGTCTCGTCTTGGCGCGCTCGAACC
>Ga0306926_10010993_pt1 | contig 10022 bp, 12 predicted proteins | sample flu12Cox44000178_FD_203759 | JGI IMG/M metagenome (GOLD analysis project Ga0306926, IMG submission 203759) | Lab enrichment of tropical soil microbial communities from Luquillo Experimental Forest, Puerto Rico - flux8day.12C.oxic.44.000.178 (v2)... | ecosystem: Environmental > Terrestrial >... | reverse complement strand
CCAGGCCTACAATTCTCGGTAGACGTGGACGGTTCGCGGGGCCTGATCAACCCGCGCGAGCGGCCCGGGCGGCACGCCCAACGCTGGCGTCTAGCACGCCGTGACGGCCCCTCTCTGATGGCGTCAGGGGCCGCCACCGGCACACGTAGTCGCGAGTCCGGCACGGATGGCGACGCCCGGCACGGGCACCCCAACCCATTTCGCTGCGCCCAGGAGGCCGCGCATGTCCGAACTACTCCAGCAATTGACGGCCCGCCGCGACGCTGCCGTCCGCGCCGAAGAAACCGCGCTACTCGAAATCCGAAACTCCGGCCGTGAAGTCCTCACCGAAATCGAAGCCGCCCGCCACCAGCAGGCCATCAACGACATCCGAGATTTATCCACCCACATCGCCGACCTCGAGGCCGACGAACAACGCGCCGGCATGAACAGCCCGATCGTGCGACGCATCCAAGCCGCCCAACAGACCCAAAACAGGAGCAAAACCATGTCCGTGTCCGTCAACGAACCCGAGCTGTACCGCCGCGGCGGCCCCCACTCCTTCGGCTTGGATCTGATGCGTGCGAGCACCCCCGGCATGGACCTCGACGGCTCAGCCCGCCAACGCCTGCAACGCCACACCGAAGACATGGCCCAACGCGCCCAATTCGGCGGCTACGAATACCGCGACATTTCCCGGGTGGATGGCAGCGGCGGTTATGGGGTTCCGCCCGCTTGGCTCATGGACCAATATGTGACCTATGCCCGTCCGGGCCGGGCGTTCGCGAATTTGTGCCAGCGACAGCCTTTGCCGGGAGGCACGGATTCGATCAATATCCCGAAGATGCTTACTGGTACGACTGTTGGAATTCAGACGGCTGATAACACGACCGTGTCCGAGACGAATTTGACGGATACTTTCATCAACGCCCCCGTCAGGACGATTTCCGGTCAGCAGGGCGTGGCAATTCAATTAATCGATCAGTCTCCGATCGCTTTCGATGATGTCGTCTTCCGTGACCTGACCAGCGCCCATGCGGCCGTCCTCGACCAGCAGGTGATGTACGGCACCGGCGCCAGCGGCCAAGTCCTCGGCGTCACCCAAACCCCCGGCATCACCGGCATCGCCGTCGCCTCACTGGACATCGCCGGGATCTACAAAGCCATCGCGAACGCCATCCAGACAATTCACGTCTCGAGGTTTTTGCCGCCCGAGGTGGTTGTGATGCACCCCCGCCGCTGGGGATGGCTTTTGACACTTCTCGACACCCAAAACCGGCCCCTGTTCGTGCCTGAAGGCAATAGCCCCTGGAATGCGGCCGGCCTGCTGGAAGACGTCGATTCCCAGCAGGTCGTCGGCAGAACTCACGGGCTCCCCATAGTCACAGATCCAAATATCGCCACCAACCTGGGCGCCGGCACCAACGAAGACCAGATATTCGTGATGAGGGCCAGCGATTTAGTGTTGTGGGAGTCTGGAATAAGAGCGAGGGTGCTCCCCGAAACGAGGGCAGCAAACCTCACGGTCCTGCTCCAAATCTATTCGTACTTGGCATTCTCCTGCGCTCGCTATCCGGCCGCGGTCATCACCCTGAGCGGCCTCACCCCACCCAGTTTTTAAAACGACGTTCTGATGGCCACCCAAAAACAAGCCCAACCAAAGCTCGGGCGACCAGACAACCCGGTACTCGAAACACCGTGCACCGTCCAAGACCTGCAGAACTGGCTCAAAGAGCTGCACGCGCTGTTTCCGGGCGACTCGGTCACGCTCACCATCGAAACCGACATCCACAAGATCGAGGCCATCATCGACGCCGGCCGCCCGTAGCGATCGCGACCATCGCGGGAATCGGTTTAATGGAATCCGATTCCATTAAAGCTCGCACCTTTGGTTGTCCACTTTGTGGACGTTTCAGGGTTGCTTGTCGACGTCTCGGGGCCCGTTTGCGGGCAGTTTAGGGGCCTGGACCCTCGCCAGGACCATCCCGCCGGGTACCTACCCTCCGCGCCACCCTCCGGCGCGGGTACCCACCCTCCGGCGACCACCCCAGGCCTACCATCCCCGCCGGGTACCTGCCCTCCCCGACGGTCACCACTCCGCGCGGTGGTCACCATCCCATGTCTAATAGCCGACCGTGTGCAATAACGCCAACCCTCCAATTGGCTCCACGGCTCCACCGTGTGCAATAGCGTCAGCAAGGGGGAGTGGGGTCGCAAAGCCATGAGCTAATGGGGGGCCCCCGATGGCCCCTCGCCAAATATCCCCCCGAGCAACGAAAAAATCCTCCCTGGAATCCTAAAAGTGCTGGTAGAAGCGATATTGCTGCAGAACAGTTAATTACCCTAGATAACGATCTACCTGCGGAAACCCCATTTCCGGAAATCCAGCAAACCCCTGAACCGCACTCCCGGACCAGACCGAGGCAGTTGTCGACAGTGTCTAATATCCGGTTTTGTTCAATAGAGCGGTGGTGTCAAATAGCGCGGGCGTGTCAAATAAAAGGGTTTCCGCCCGTAATCCGTTGGAATTTTTGACAATCCGCCGAAATTTCGGACTTTCCGCCGGAATTTTGGACTTTCCGCCGGAATTTCCGGCAATCCGCCGGGCCCGCCATCAGTGATGCCGGCGCCAGGCCCTGTTTGCATGCGGCCGAGCAATAGATCTGATTGCGTCGGTAGATCGGTTCGCGGCACTCGGGGTTACGGCAGCGGTACCGCACAACTGGTTCATCGACCGGGTGGGTCGGTGTCCAGTTGCGGGTGCCGGTGTAGGGCTGGCGGCGTTGGGCGCGTTTGGCGCAGCGGTGGCTGCAGTATTTGAGGCCGACGCGGCCGGGGTCGGTGGTGGTGATTTGGTAACCGCAGTGGCTGCAGCGGGGGTTCCCCACTACCCCAGTGTAACCGATTTTGTCGAATGGAATAGGGTCTGACCTGCGGCGATACCCCCTATTTTGGGGGGTCCGGTACCTGATAAAGGCCCAGGTGGCGGCTAGCGTTTCCGACGTGTGCCGATGACCGGTCTGCGGCCCTGGCTGACTTTCCAGTCGATGCGCACTCCGGCCGGGTCGAACCCGCGGGTGGTGGGTTTGGTGGGTAGCACGTGGACGTCGGCGATGACCTGGAGGATGGCCCGCCGTGACGTCAGCGGTAGCTGCGCCCAGGCGGCGGCGATGTCGCCGGCCGCTAGGGCGTCGAGTGGGGAGCGCCAGCCGGCCCGGGCGAGGGTGTCGGCGATGGTGGCGGCCCGCTGGTTGTGCCGTTTGGTGATGGTCGCCAGCTGGCCGGCGTCGAGGGTGCCGTCGGCGAACAGGGCTGCGGCTTTGTCTTTGTCGGCGCCGATCGCCGCGAGCTCGACACGCAGCGCGGTTACGTCAACGGTGTCATCGTGGCGGGTGAGCGCCTCGATGGTGCCCGGCCGCGACAACCGCTCGACGATCACCTGCTCGACGAACGCGTCGAGCGCCACGGCGTCGCGGGTCACATGCGCGGTGCTGTGGTCTCGGCTGTTGGCGCAGCGGTAGGTGTAGCGGGCCGAGCCGCCGGTCACCGAGGACCGCAGGCTGGCCTGCCCGCAGGTGCAGAAGTAGAGCCCGGAGCCGAGCCAGCGGGGCGCGTTGCCTTTCTGGTTGGTCTGCCGGTTGTCGGCGGACAGGATTTTCTCGACGTTGCGCCACAACGCCTCATCGGCCACGATCGCGGGCCACGCCGCGGTCCCCACGATCACACCCTTATGCGTGGAATAGCCGGCGATCCGCGGGGACATCAACGTTTGCCGTAGCTGCTGCGACGTCCAGGCCCCGATCTTCCCGGTGGCCGTCGGCACCCGACGGACATTCATGTCGGCCACGATGGAGCGCAGCGACGCGCCTTCGGCCACCAGCTTGCACGCCGCCACGATTTCGGCGGCCTCCGCGGGTACCACGGTCATGCCGTCTTTCTGGTAGCCGTAGCAGCGGATCCCGCCGTGATGGCGACCGAGTTTGGCGTGCTGGATCCGGGCCGCCTTGATGCGTTCGCTCTTGTGCTTGGATTCGTAGGCGGCCGCCGCGCCGAGCTGGGTGGCGGTGAACTGGCCCGACGCGGTGGACAAGTCCCACAGGCCCGCCGTCACGGTCTGATTCGCCACCCCGTGCGCCTCGCACAGCTCGATGTAGCGCGCCAGCTCTACCACCCGGCGGTGCAGCCGGTCAGGGTGCCAAGCAGTCACACCGGTGATCTTCCCGGCGCCGATGTCGGCCAGCATCCGCTCGTAGGCGGGACGGCGACGCCCGCTGAACGCCGACAGGTCGTTGTCGCAGTACACCTCGACAACAGTCCAGCCCAACCGCTCAGCGAGCGCGCGGCACTCGGTTTCTTGGCGTTCGACACCGAGGCCGGCGCCGCCCCGATCCTGGCTGATACGGACGTAAATCGCTGCTGATTTCACTGCCGCGCCTCGATCCGGTCGATCAACTGCTGCATCAGCGGCGTGGCCTCGGGCGCGTAGTCGCCGGCCCGCTCCCGCAGGAACTTCTCGAACCGTGGCAGCCACGCGATCGCCTCGATCAGCGTGTGGTGCATCGAGGCGGCCGCCCCCGCTTCGATGCCGTCATCCAAACCCCCTAAACCCCAGACCTTGTCGGCCTGCTGACCGATGTCGTAGAGGTGCAGGGTGATCTGGCCGATCAGGCGGGCCTGCACCTCGGGCGGGGTTAGCTTGCGGGCTTTCTTCTCAGGAGGACACGGGTAGGTCTTGCCGTCGCGGCCGGTGACACTGCGGCGCTCGGCGGCTGCCTCGATGGCAGCACGCTCACGGTCGACCTGCGATAGGGGTTCAGGTGGTACATCATGTACCACCTCATCGGCCTCGGTGGCGGCCCGGTCGCGGATCACTGTGGGATGGCTGACCCCGACAGCGTCGGCGATCGCACGATTCGACATACCTTCACCGGCCAGCAACCCGACGACCTTGCGGCGCTGCTCAACACTGCGCGCCACGTTCGGCATTTCCGTGCGGGCCACATCGGCGATGTAATCCGGCCACGACTTGAACCCGAGGTCTTTGTGAATCGCATAGTCGCGGGCGTGGTGAATGTACTGGATCAGCATCGCCCAGTTGTGGTCGAACTCGCGGGCCTGGTCGCGCAGCAGGCGGTCGATGTGCTCGGGGTTTGTGGCCTCGTAGTCGTCGGCGAGCCACTCTTTGAGTTCATCGAGCTTGCGCGTCCGCTCGTCCGCGATCCCACTATTCAGCTCATCCATCACAGCGGGCAAGGCCGGCAGCAGCGAGGCGGCCTGCTCGGGGGTCAACTTCACGGCCTGGATGCCGGGCGAGTTGTCCCACGATGGCTGACGGCGGGTCAGCTTGTTGCCCTCGTCACGGAAAGTGGTCTCGGCCATCTTCCGGCTCGGGAAGGTGCGCACAGTGCCGGTCGTGTCGTCGGGCGGGCCGAGGTCTCGCCATATCAGGCGGTCGAACCCGTCGCGCCCGTCGTCCGCCCAGTACCTGTACGAAAGCCCGGGCTCGGTCATGGTCGGGAGGATCGAGGCGATAACCCAGGTGGCGGGGGTGGTGGTGGTCATGCCCACACCCTAGCAGGGTGGGTGCGTTAAGTTAAGAGCCGTATTCACGGCTCTGTAGTCGAGGCACCGGCTTAGCCATGAACCGCTGAGCGACGCTAAACCGCTTGACATGCTAATAACAGGGATGTATTTTCGCAGGCAGAAGCAGGTAATGGTGCTGGCAGAGCTGGCGCTGTCCGGGGACGCGGTGAAGGCAAGCCGCACGTCGGCGCGGAGGCGATGACGCCAGCACAACGACCTAACGTTGGTCGCCCTCCTGCACCGCTCGTCGGGATCTAGGGCACCCGAACACCCAGAGGGGTTGTTCCGCCGTGCCCGAAGTCCGCCGTAATCTCGGTACCGCCAAGCAGGCCGCCGCCATCGCCGGGGTGTCACTCTCGACGCCGCGGGTTTGGCTGCAAAAACGATTGATCCGCGGTGTGCGCGTCGGCCGCAACTACCGCTACGACCTCGACGACGTCGCCGCAATGGTCGTCGAGTACCCCCGCGCCGACGTCGACGACCGCATCGCCGAGCTGGTCCAGAACGCACCGGAATTCACCGCCGAGCAGATCAACAAGATCAGGTTGCTGCTACACGCGACACCGGGTTCCGGCGGTGACAGCGATGCCGCCTGACAGAAGGGGCGGCGCCCCCACCCCTGAGAGCGCCCGCCACCATCACCGTCGCCAGTCACCACTCAGCAGAGACCAGCACCCACAGGGTATCGCGGCGCCCCGACACCTCGGTCGCTACGCGTCGGGTTGGCGGGATGGTTTTGCCGCCGGCGCCGCGGATGCGCTGCGCTGCGCGGGTCGGCAGTTGCCGCCGGAAACGTGGGCGATCCTCGAGGACTTGGCGGACGCCTACGAGCTGGCCGGCGATGGCTGACCGGATGTGCTGCCAACGACTCGGCTGCGCAGCCATCGACTACGCGCTGCACAACTGGGCGGTGTTCCCGCTGCACGACAAGGTGCCCGCGATCGCGGGCGGTCGCGGCGTGCTGGATGCCACCACCGACGTCGATCAGGTCGCCGCCTGGTGGTCGGGGCCGTACCGGGGTGCCAACATCGGCGGCCGGGTCCCGGAGTCGATGCTGGTGCTCGACATCGACCCGCGCCACGGCGGGGATCAGTCCCTCGCCGCCGTGGCGGAGCGGTACGCCCCGCTGCCCGAAACCTTGACGACGATCTCGGGACGCGGCGACGGCGGCCGGCACCTGTTCTACCGCCGCCCCCCAGGGAAGCTGTCGGCCAAGCGACTCGGCCCGGGGATCGACCTTAAGACGTCGAGCGGGTACGTCGTGCTGGCGCCGAGTCTTCATCCCGACACCGGCCGCCCCTATACGCGGATTGACCGCCCGGTCGTGGCGCCGCCGGCCTGGCTTTGCGCCCTGTTGCTACCCGAACCGCCCCGACCGCGTGCGACGCGCGCGCGCAGGTCCCCGCTTACCGGCCCGTCGATCGCTGAGGGCTTCTGCTCATCGGTGTCGTGGGCCGATATCCTCACCCCGCACGGCTGGCGATTCTTGGACGTCGACCCGGACGCCGACGGTGCCCGCTGGCTGCATCCCACCGCGACCTCAAGCTGCTCGGCCACCGTCCGCCACGGCTGCCTGTTCGTGTACTCCCCAAACACCCCGTTCGACGTCACCGAACCGTCAAACCCCAAGGGTTACACCAAGTTCCGCGCCTACGCCGTCCTCGAGCACAGCGGCGACATGACTGCGGCGGCCCGCGCACTGAAAGGAGGTGCGCGGTGATCGACGCTGACTCCGTGCAACCGCTGCCCGACGACTACGCCGAGGACGACGACCTGTGGGATCGCCCCACCCTCAAACACGTCCACGCGTTCGCCCGCTCGCGGCGGGCCTGCCCCGATTCGACGCTGGCCGCCGTGTTGGTGCGCGCCGACTGCCAGATCCCGCCGTGGGTCAAGCTGCCGCCGATCATCGGCGGCCGCACCGCGCTCAACCTGTTCGCCGCCCTGGTCGGTGAGTCCGGCGCCGGCAAGGGCGCGTCGGAGGCCGCCGCCCACGACGCGATCCGCTGGGACAACCCCGCCATCGAGGTACTGGCCGAACGGCCACTAGGCAGCGGCGAAGGACTAGCCCGCACCTACATGGACCTCGAGGACTGCGCGGACACGCTCTCGGCGCTGTGGTGCGCCCCCGAGATCGACACCCTGCGGGCGCTGTTCGCGCGCCAGGGCGCCACGCTGGAGGGCGAGCTGCGCAAGCTCTACATGGGTGAGCAGCTCGGGTTCACCAACAGCGACAAGAAGACCCGCACGTTCGTCCGGGCGCTGTCCTACCGCGCCGGGCTGATCGCCGGGGTGCAGCCGTTGCGCGCCGGGGTGCTGCTCGGCGGCGCCGACGGCGGTACACCGCAGCGGTTCCTGTGGGCGCTGACCCGTGACCCCGACATGCCCGAGCAACGCCCCGACGCGGTCGAGCCGCTCACGGTCACGGTCCCCAAGTTCGCCGGCGGCGATCTGTACGTGCCGGCGGTGGCGTGGGAGGAGATTCAGCGCCATCAGCTCGATTACCACCACGGGGAGCCGGGGGTTGACCCGCTCGACGGGCACGCGCTGTTGACCCGCCTCAAGGTGGCCGCCGCGCTGATGGTCCTCGACGGGCGCGCCCGTATCAAGGACGCCGACTGGAAGCTGGCCGGTGACGTCATGGCCCACAGCGCCGCTACCCGCGCTGCCGTCACCCGGGCGACCGCAGAACAGCACCGCCGCACCAACTGGGGTAAGGCAGCCGACGCCGCCGAGCGCGACGAAACGATCGCCGAGATCCGGCTCGCGCGGGCTAAGCAGACGATCCTGCGGTGGCTCACCAAACTGCGCGACGGCGACGTGATAGCCCACCACGAGCTACGCCGCAGGTTGCAGGCGAACGACCGCGACGACTTCGACCCAGCGATCGAGCAGCTAATCGAGGAGGGCCGCGTATCCAGGGTCGTGCTCAACCGTGGGTATGGGTACACCGAGCAACACGGCAACACGGATGAACACGGCGACTCACCTGCGAAGTCGTCCGTGTTGCATCCGTGTTCCGTGTTTTCAGGTCCCTCGACGCGTCCTGGGGAAACAACGGAAAACACGCCGGACCGCTGCCCTGACTGCGGCGGAACCGAGACCCACCGCGACGAGTGCCCAGCAAACCCCGACTTCGAACCACCGTTCTGAGAAATCCCCCCGAGAAAGGAATCAATCATGAGTTCATACGGCAACCACGTCTACACACCCGAACGCGCAGCAGCAGCACGCAAGCTCGTCGAGCTGGCCGCCGACTGCGACGACGACGGATTCGCCGAAACGCTGCACGCTACGGCAGGCATCCGCGCCGGCTGGCCTTTCGGCCCTAACAGCGCCGGACTGACCGTGAACATCGTGGAGCTGGACGTCGATAACCTCCTGGCCGTGACCGCGCTGCTCGCCGAAGAACTCGCCGGGTACGCCTGGATCGAGCGCGAGCACCCGGTGCCGAGGTTCGCGTGATCGGTGCGATGATCACCGGTGTGGGCCGCCCCCGCCAAACCGCGTGCGCGTTCGGGCACCCGTTCACCGAGGCCAACGTCCGCCACGGCCGGGACGGGCGGCAGGAATGCTGCGCGTGCGCCCGGCGCCGCGACCGGGACTGGAAACGCCAACACCGCGCACACCTGCCGATTGTCGACGACAAACCGGGCACCGTCGCCTTGGTGGTGTGGGCGTCGCAGAACTTGCACGCCACCTGGACGTATCACCGCACCCACGCCGACGCCGCCGCACACGCACCCGGCGACGGCACCCCGTACACCATCATCAACGTCGCCCAGCCCAAGCTGCGGCCCCCGAAAATCAACTGGCCGATCGTCGGAACCCCATGAACCCCGAAGAACAGCTCGCAGCCGAGGCCGCCGCCTTCGCGGCCAACGACAAGCCGCTGCTCCCGCACCCGGCCGGCTTGGTGGGCCGCTGTGCCGACGCGTTGGACGATCTCGCCCTGCTCGAGGCCGACCCGCACGCCAGCGATGTAGCCAAACAGTCGGCGCGGGCGCTCGCCGCCGCCATGACAGCCGCGCTACGCGCCGAGGGCGCACACTAAGTTCATCCCCGCCCCGGGGCGATCAAGGTTCGCCGCGACATGGCCGTTTGCCGCGGCTCGTCTGTGCAAAATCCCCCGGGGCCGGGCATAAGCTAGACCTAGACGTGGACGCGGTCACAGGTCTGATCAACCCCCAACCCCGTCCGGGCGGCACGCCCAACGCTGGCGTCTAGCACCGCAGCGGCGGCCCTCCGGGTTTTCGGAGTCCCTTTCCCCGGGGGGGAGCCGCAGCACACCCGGTCGCGAACTCGGCACGAGCGGCGACGCCCGGCACGGGCACCCCAACCCCATTTCGCTGCGCCCAGGAGGCCGCGCATGTCCGAACTACTCCAGCAATTGACGGCCCGCCGCGACGCTGCCGTCCGCGCCGAAGAAACCGCGCTACTCGAAATCCGAAACTCTGGCC
>Ga0306926_10010992_pt1 | contig 10023 bp, 17 predicted proteins | sample flu12Cox44000178_FD_203759 | JGI IMG/M metagenome (GOLD analysis project Ga0306926, IMG submission 203759) | Lab enrichment of tropical soil microbial communities from Luquillo Experimental Forest, Puerto Rico - flux8day.12C.oxic.44.000.178 (v2)... | ecosystem: Environmental > Terrestrial >... | reverse complement strand
ACTGCGCGACGGGCTTGAACGGACCTATTCGGCCTTCCTTACCGCAAGTTACAGCGGCGCGAGCACCCGAGGGAGCATCGGATTAACGGCCATGGCACGACACTAATGGCGGGATCGTCCAGGAAGGTGGCCCTGATCGCGGGGGCCACCGGGCAAGATGGCGCCTATCTCGCCGACTTCCTTCTCGCCAAGGGCTATCTGGTGCACGGCATCAAGCGCCGTTCGTCATCCTTCAACACCGCGCGCTCGATCATCTCATGCACGATCCGCATGACACCGGCGTTTCCTTTCATCTGCACTATGGCGACGTTACCGACGCGACCAACCTGATCCGCATCGTGCAGGAGACGCGACCGGACGAGATCTACAACCTGGCGGCGCAATCGCACGTGCAGGTATCCTTCGAAACCCCGGAATACACCGCCAATGCCGACGCGATAGGCACGCTGCGCCTGCTCGAGGCGATTCGCATCTTGGGGCGGCAGAACGAGATCCGCTTCTATCAAGCCTCGACATCCGAGCTGTTCGGCAAGGCTCAGGAAACTCCGCAAAAGGAGACGACGCCGTTCTATCCGCGCTCACCCTATGCAGCGGCAAAGCTCTACGCCTATTGGATCACGGTGAACTACCGTGAAGCTGTTCAACCACGAGAGTCCGATCCGCGGCGAAACGTTCGTGACGCGCAAGATCACGCGGGCCGTCGCGTCGATCAAGCACGGCTTGCAGGCGCGCGTGTTCCTCGGCAATCTCGATGCCAAGCGCGATTGGGGGCATGCGCGCGATTATGTCGAAGGGATGTGGCTGATCCTGCAGCAGAAGCAGCCGGACGACTACGTCTTGGCGACCGGAGAGAGCCATTCGGTACGCGAGTTCGTCGAGAAGGCGTTTGCCCATATCGGCAGGGCGATTGTCTGGCGCGGAAGCGGGCTCGAGGAGAAGGGTTTCGACAAGTCCAACGGCGAGGTGCTGGTCGAGATCGATCCCCGCTATTTTCGCCCGACCGAGGTCGACGCCCTGCTCGGCGACCCAAGCAAAGCCTGCGCCAAGCTCGGCTGGCGGCATCGCACCAGCTTCGATGAGTTGGTAAAGGAAATGGTGGATGCGGACATGGTGACGATCCTGCAAGAGCAGGAGCGCATTAACCGCCACGAGTGAAGATGGCTAATCGTGGTGATTTTTGCCGCTCGTGTTTCGAGGATCGCCCGCCCAGAGTTCCCTTGCCGCAAAATCAAACAGGTTGCTGAATCATTAAAGCTAAAAGCGAGCCGAGGATTGCAAAAAGAGCCAAGCCGGCCGCGTCCTCCCATTCTGTAATGGCGAAATCAAATACGGGAGGAGCATAATAAAAATCAGCCCACACCATCGCGAGGATGACTGCAGACAATCCTGGACCAAAGCCTAGGAGGAATGCACTTACAATGACTGGCATGAGCAGGGGGACGTATGCGTACTCCCGCGGATTGGCGCCCAGCGCCTCTATAGCTAGGAAACAAAGAGCAACCAGCGATATTGCCAAGGTAGATCGAATCCAGACTGATCGTTTCCGCAACCGGCTGATTGATTCAGGTAACTCAACCCAACCGAAGGTTATGAGCATGGGGGGCGCGAGCAAACAGATCAGCATCAGCAAGACGGTCCAGGAAGGATGGCCAGTGAGCTCGGCGAGTAGCGCCAAAAGAAATCCACAGGCAGCGCCAACTAACGCCCACAGCCAGCGAAATGGAACTTGAGCGCGTGCCATACCGTTTGACGCTTTCTTCGTTTGGCAAACGATCTGTAGAGGATAGATGTGGAACGGGTCAACCTCTCGACGAGTCGTAACTCTGTGACAACTTCGGTTCTACTGTGACAGATCGCAGTTGCAATTTCGGCGCGTGCCAGGTTGTCACGGGAACAACCGCAATCCACGCGACTTCGTCAGATTAGCACTTCACGCAGTAAGCGAAGGGCGTGCAACCGCGCCCGCATTACGTTAAGGCGTTGTGCCCTTGGCTGTGGCTCTTGCTGCGAGGCGCTCCGATAAATCACAGTATTTTTGCACTTTTTCGAACCGCTAAAAGTTAGTTCACCGGGCGCCCGTATTCGAGCGGTCGAATTCCGGGCATGAAATAATCGAGGCGGTTGCCCTCGGGGATATTGCCCCTAAGGACAATAACGGCCAAGTCCATTTTGTGTAAGAGGTGGACACCTCCAACTCTAATGCGGCATTGCTCTAATCATTCATTAATTACTTTGTTTGGCGAGTAACCGATCGGACGTTTATGACGTGACGATTCCTCGCTTGACGCATACTGTACCGGAACCGTCGGGTCTTCTATACTGAGTGCAAGAAACCAACAAACAGCATTGGCTAGGTGTAACAAAACGCGGGATGAGCAATGACGAGTGCCCTTGTTTGCGGAGCCGGTTCATTGGCAACCATCTTGTGAAACGCTTGAAACGAGAAGGATTTTGGGTCCGCGGCGTCACGAACCGAAGGGCGGCGATCGAGGAGTTAATCGACCGCGACACCGTGGCCGCTCGCGTGCGCGAGATTATGGCGAAGCGTCAAACTTGGTCCGGAAGTGCTTCCGACCTTCTTCGCGCCGGAGCCCAGTTGGGGTCGGATGGCGTCCGGAACGAAAGCAACGGTTGGCCAAACACTCCTCGAGCCCTCGCCGGCCGGCTCCGTCGGGCACAGACATTCCTGCGCACGCTGGGTATCGAATTGACATTCGCACGGGAAGGGCGCGCGGGAACGCGGATGATCAGGATAAGCTCAACCTGTGAGAAGCGTCCGGTCACCGTCACCACCGTCAGCACCGTCAGCGCGGCCTGAGCTGAAACTGGCTTGGCGATGAAGAAGGCGCCGACCGCGCAGCGCGTCACCGGCGAAGCCTTGCAGACGGTACTGACGGTGCAGGCGATCCTGACGCACCGATCGAAAAGAGCAGCTTCCGCGAACGGCTTCAAAGCGCGCGGGCAAGCACCCGCGCTTTAGCCGGTGTGTTACTTAAGCCACAGGTTCAGACAAATCGCGCGTTAACTCATCCTGTTAAACGTTGGCAATCTAGGCCGCAGCTACTCGTCGCTTTCACGGTGCGTTAGGTCCGTGGAGGGACATTGTGAGGAGCCTTGAAGAGTATTGGAAGCTTGCGACCAAATACTTACGACTTGCGCGAGTGGTCGCGGACCCGCAGAGCAAAGCGATGCTGCTGCACATGGCTGCCACGTGGATTAGGCTCGCTGAGCGTTTGAAAGAAAAGGCGGATAAACAGGCCGCGTAGGCAGTGAAAGTGCGGGGCAGCATCGCCCGCCCCGCGCCGACCAAGAGTACGTCCAAATTCGAACACTCTCGCCCTGCAAATTAGGACCCGTGGGGCATCTGGTTGGTCCTCACTGACTTTGTTGCCTTCGTACTCCTTGGCCCCGCCCTGGCGGGGCTTTTCTTTCGACGTGATTGCGGCGCGGGGCGAGGCCGAGCAGCGGCTACGACCATGTCGGAGAAATCGGCCGCCCCCGCATGCTGCTTGGGCCTCCGAGGCGGTTTTATTCGAAGTTAGCCGGAACTTGGGCGGTTTGTCGTTGTTAGAGGTGACAGCTGGACAACACCCCAGCCGCCCCTCTCAGGAGAGGGCTTCGGGTGAACGGGCTCATGGCCTCCCAGAAAAACCAAGCCGGGCCCTTCACCTCTCCCGCTCAAAACGTGGCTCAGCGTTGGGGAACTTCAACCAATGGCTGAGACCGAAAATAACACGCCTCGACGCCGTGTTCCCCAACTTCTCGAACCTACCGACGAGGCCAGCAAAAAACGCTGGCAGCTAATCTGCCAGAACCGTGCCTTTATCGCTGCACTACATGCGGCGATTCGATCAGGAAGTGAAACCGCAGCTGGTATTACTGCGACGGTACGTCCCGGAAGGAAGGAGACTCCAAGTCGCGCGGCACGACGGCAAGCGACCAACGCCCCTTAAACTCCACGCCATATCTTCCAAGCCGTGCGCAATCCAAGCGCGATGGCGCCCACCATGACCGTGAGCATTAATCACGATGGGAGGGACCCTACTAAAAAATACCGGGAAAAGCACTTGCAAGGAGGACACCATGGACGTCTTTCAGTTGCTTGTCTTAATTATAGGATTCTCAGGCATCAGCACTCCAATCCTATTGGCATTGATCTTATGGCGGGTTTGGTGAAATTGGAGGGCTAGGCAATGGTAACACAAATCAAAAAGACAACGCCAGATGAGCCTGGCTTATTACATAACAGAACAGTTCAGTTAGAGCTACTCGCCCTAATATTGTTCATTAGCTTCGTTCTCTGGTGGAATTGGTAATAGTAAAGGCGCCATAGGGAAACAGTATCGGCCACGAACTCAGGCTCCGCCGGACCATGGCTCGCTGACGATCTTAATGTGTACCCGGTCCATTAGTTGGTGCGAGATGTGGGTGTGGCGTAGGCCCTTAAAGGTAATCCGGCGAACCCCGCAACGTCGGATGAGGTTCTCGAACGCCTTGCCCTGGCGCGCGCTCGACCGAGACATCGGAGGAAGGAGTGAACCCCTCAGTTTCAGACAAGGCGATTGAGGCGAAGCTGGTCGAAAGTTAAAGGGGCCAGCATTCTCGCTGGCCCCTTTGTTTGCGCGCCTCCCTTAACCTTAAGAAACAATGAGACCGCAGGCACCTTATCTGCGGTCTACTCCGACGATAGACCAGAGAAGATTGAGCATTTAGTTAAGCGCCGAAGGGCCGAAGACAACTTCAAACTTCAAGCGTAGGACTGGGCCATGGATCGCGAGCAGGAGCATAAGCACGTTGCACAAGCCGAGCGGCACATTGCCGAATTGAAAAAGGATATCACGCGTCAATGGCAAATTATCGAAGAGCTATCCATGGATAGGCAGCCCCTGCACGACGCGGTATCAATGCTCAAATTCCTGAAAGATCATCTGCGCATCATGGAGCGCCACCGGCAGTCAATCCTGTCGGGACATCGGGCTCGCCTTTCTTTTAGGAGCTAAGGTGTCCCGATCCCTCATTCCCATATTTCGTTACCAGCTTGCTAACCGAATGTTTAGAAGTTGTGACCCAAACAACACAGTCAATCGGCAAGTTCTTGGTATCCTTTGAGTGTGCGATGGGGCTAGGGCGTAGAGGTACGTCGAACCGAAGGGGAAACACCCTGTTGCACTGAAACCGCAGACATCGAGAACCCCTGAAAGCCCCCACGCTTCAGGGGTTCTTCTTTTAAGAGTTCGTTGAGAGAGACTGATTTTAGTTGAGCAGCCCGCGTACGAGACTTACCCCCTCTGACGCGGGTGTCGGCCTCCGTCATCGGTGCGGATCGGTGATGGAGGCCATTTTCGATCAATCATTCCAGAACTTTGAGATAGCGAAGGGTCGAAGAAAAAGAGGAAGCCTAGTCGGCTCCCTCAAGTTTCCCGAAGGCCTGTGGGGTTGGGGGGCTGGGGTTCAGGCCTTCGGTCTCCCAACCAACGCTCTGCTGCAGGAAGTGTTCCAGCGCCGGATATGAAAAGGTCCCGGCATTGCTACCGGGACCAGTTGCACCCCCCTAGTTGAGGTTCAGTCCGTGACTAATTATTCGACGCCGCAACTTTGATGTCGCTCGCCGTCTCCGCGCTGGCCTCAGCGGTCGGCTCCGTCGACGGCTCGACGGCCGGTTCGGCTGCTGGCTGTTCGGCTGGTTGTTGCTCGGCTGCTTGCTGTTGTTCAGCTGCTTGCTGCTCGGGCACCGGCTCGCTCGTCGTCTGATTTTCGTCTGGCATGACACGCTCCCTTACTGGCTAAGTGAAACGCAAAACCCCGCCGAAGGATCATCAGTGCGGCGGGGCTTTAGCACTCGAAGGAGGCAACCAAAGGAGGCCTACTCTACTTCCCCCGAGCGCTTCATGATGGCAGACCAGCTAGTGGTTGTCGGTTCGCTCTCCGACGTCTAACAGCGAATATTTGTAGAAAGTCAGAATTGGATCGGTGCTGCTCTACCTCGCGTGAATGATTGGAGTTGCGGTCAACTCGCAGAGTAAACTCCTAGTGGTGCAAACGGGAAAACCTGTTGCACCGTTGGAGCCCCCTGAAAGTCCTCAGCCCCCCAGCCCTCTTTCAGGGGCTCCTTCAGCCTCGTCATGGATCGGCCCATGGCTTGAGGATAGGCCCTGCCGCGATGGCACATCAGCATCGTGGCGGGGCCGCTCTTAGCAATCAACGCGAATGTTTGGAGACTGTGGCCGATTCGACGGCGCATTCTGAAATGAAAAGACCTGCCTTCGACAGTCTGGTTGGGAACGTCGAAGGCAGGTCCAGTTTTCCGGACAGGCATCAGGTTTGTCCGGCTCGAACACTCTACCTCAAAGCCTGGAAACGGTCGAGCTTGGAGAATAGTCAATGATCGGATATCCTTTTGATCGCTCCGACCGTGGCTCGCCGCCTCCGGTTGGAGTTGGAGGACCTGCACCGCTTTTGCCAGCTTGCAGGTCCTCTCTATTTTATTTCAGGAAAGTTCCATCACGACGGTGTTCCGATGCTCTTTCCTATATTTTGCTACCGCCTCCTGACGCCGTAGCTCCGACCAATATCAGCGAGGCTTTCACCATTAGCTCGACGCGCCAAGGCTTCTGCAATCTGATACTGACTTAGCTTTGGCTTCCGTCCGAAGCGGATACCACGAGCTTGTGCTCGCTTCCTGCCTTCGCTTGTCCGCGCTAGGATCATTGACCGCATCGCTACCTGACGAACGCTAACTACTAATCAACTTCGCGTGGCGGCCTTGATACTACAGCTCGAAGTGCACTGGCGCGTTTAGTTGCGCAGCGGCCACTAGGCCCACCCCATGCCCAAAATCGTGATCGTCGCCAGCCGCCAACCTGGCGCGCAAAGTTACGTGAAAAAATCCTCAAGGTATGGGCTTTGGCCTCGCACTGCGCTAACCTGCTCCAATGCGTCAGGGCAAGGTTGGGATGACCAACGAGGAATTTGACCAGTCGATTGAGGCCATTCGTAAAGGCGAAATCGCACCGCGCGAGGAGCGGATTATAGCGGCTGCGGTCTTTATTATGCGAGAATTGCGGAACCTCCCTGACGATGAAGAGTGGCAGCCGACGCGCCCGCAAATACTCGAATTCATTAACAGCTTAGATAAGCAGCTCCGTAGGCTACTGAAGCGAGTTGCTGATGACGTTGCCCCTGAACGTCGTACACTGCACTAAATGGTCCTCCATGATGAAGCTGCTCGCGGCTTCATTAAGCCTTGGCCTGTTTGCAAGCGGTGCTTGAGCTCAATCGCTCAAACAGAAGCACGAGCTAAGAGAACAATGCGGGAAGCATGCGGCGGACACCTTTCGAAAGTTCTGGAGCACTGGCATCTTTGGAACTAATGCCGGGCAGACAATCGGAAACTTCAAAGATCATTATAACTTTCGCTTGAACACGTGCTTCTATCTGGAAATCAGCGACAGTTACGAACGTGGCAAAACCTCATTCAGGTTGATGAGGCTCTTCGATCTCGACGAAAACAGACAAATCGGTGCCTACGAAGGCACAAAGACTTTATTCTTAGAAGGGGAAACAGGGCTTTGTTCGGTGCAAGGGAAGCAATGCGATAGTGAAGAGGAATGGCGAGCGTTGATAAAGCCGTTTATGGAGGACTAATAGCACGCCCTAGGCATGCTGAGCCCTTTTGTTGGACTACCAAGAGTTCATTGGAGCAAAGAAGCATCTAGTCTTAGGTTTGTCTTCAAATACCGGTCCATTCCAGGGATCAGCCACTTTTGCTAGTGGATAATAGATACAACGGTGGAAACGCCAATCAGGTGATGGTGATGCCATGTCGGCGGGGATAGTTTCATCATTCTCCGGTAGATAGTAACTACCATTCGGCAGCGGTAAAGCCTGCACCGGCTTACAATCCTGTCCTCCACAACATAGATGTCCGTCCCGATCACGGAGATCACTGTATATGTCATGAGCTAGGGCCGCATTCGACAGGCAAAGTAGGGCAATCGTTGCGGCCAACTTTTTCATTCCGTAGTACTTCGGTCGGCCGAAAATTCCCACGTTGCGCGGTCCGGAAACTTGTTGTTCTCTGCCAATCATTTGCTCCCCGAAGCCAGGGCATCGCGTCATTCGTGGCAACGCAGCACCTCGCGGTCGCTTCGTGACTCGCTGACGTGCTAGTGTCTGCCGAAGCGAGGCAACCGATGATGAAAAGGATAGGCGTTTTGGTGAGCCTTGCGCTCTTGGCAACCGGCGCTCAAGCTCAATCGCTTAAGGAGAAGTATGAGCTAAGCGAGCGGTGCGGGAAACTGGCGGCAGAGCGGTTTGCGAAAGACGTTAGTCCTGAGGTCGATAGAGAAGCAATCAAATACGAAAATTACTATAACTCGCGCTTGAACAAATGCTTCTACATAGAAATTACTAACAATCACGAACGCGGGAAAGGACCATTGAGAGTGATGAGGCTTTACGATCTACACGAGAACGGAGAAATCGCCGGCTACCACAAATGGGAGGACGATCTCGTGTATTGTTGGGTGCAAGGGAAGCTATGTGCTAGCGAACAGGAATGGCGGGCGTTGATTAAGCAGTTTATGGAGGACTAACAAACGCAAGGTCGAGGCGAGCGATGACTAGGAAAGAATTTGACCAAGCGATTGACGCCATTCATCAAGGCCACATCAGCCGACAGCCATCGAGGGCCGAAGCCGTCGAGGAGGCTCAATGTGCAAGTCGGGTCCTCGCAGCTATGTGTTTGGTGATGCGAGAGCTGCGCGACATCCCTGAGGAGCAAACGTGGGAACCGACATCAGCGCAGATAGTTGCCTTCATCAATCCGGGGCCAGGCGCCGATGTGTCTATTGCAGATACGATCGCGCTCGCGCAACTCCCTCGCGTGCATTTCATCAAGGAGAGCTCGCGCGACCTCGCGCGCGTCTCCCGCCTGATCTTCGAGATCGATCGGGCAGGCCATGCCTGTTATTTCACGACCATGCAGATGCTGCTCGCCACCCTTGAACTGGGCGGCTCTGGCGCGACCATGCCGCCGCCGGCAGCGGAGATCGCGCGCCATATCATCGATGCCTTCGTGGCGAAGGACCATGAACGCGCGGCGGCGCTGCAGCTGCAATTCGCCCAGTTCCCATCGAAATGGATGCATCGTGGCCTCGCGCCGGTCATGAAGGCCGCGATGAACTTGATCGGCGTACCGGTCGGCGATCCATATCCGCCTTATGGTTCGCTCAGCGCGGACGAAATCGACGCATTGGCGGCCGTCCTGCGGGCAAGCGTGCTCGCAAGCCGATTTTCGACCACGGCAGCGGCTTGAGCCGCTCTATAGCCGATTAGGTGAGGCCCCGCGTGCCGCTTCGAATAACAGCCGGAAAGCTGGAAATTCGCGAGCGTGAGATCAGCTTCAGGTGCACGACCAACGACAACGACGCATCGATTGATTGCATCATTTCGTGCCAAGCGCTGCGAGACCTCGCTATCGTCTACTCGCTTACACCTGACGTAAGCGATCTGGCCGCATTCGAACAATTGCTTTCACAAATCGAGAGGATCGCAAGTCGTAAATATGAAAAAGCTGGTTCGAAACAAAGTGGGCACTTAAAGATCGGAACCGCCGATCTGTTGCGATACGGATTCCCAAGGGGACCGATTTGAAGGGTGGGGACCAAATAACGAAGTGTCCAGTTCGAGACACTCGGCCGTCGTCTTTTGCCACGGTAAGCACAGATGCAGCCACTCAGGCCCCGCCATGATCCCCCTTCAGCGTCGTGGTGGAGCCGCTCTGCAAACGGCGATGAAAAGGTGCCCCGATCCTCTTTTCCATAATAGCTTGCTGCCTCGCCAAGCGAATTCATTTGAACCTGTGGCACAAACAACACAAACAACACAAACAACATAACCAACACAACCAGAGCTAGTCGTTGAATACTATTTGTTCGTACGACGGGCTTCGGACACAAGCCGTTGTGCCACGAGCCCTGAGGGGAGCGGATCACCTCAGGGCTCGACCATTTCCTGCGTTTT
>Ga0306926_10010991_pt1 | contig 10024 bp, 19 predicted proteins | sample flu12Cox44000178_FD_203759 | JGI IMG/M metagenome (GOLD analysis project Ga0306926, IMG submission 203759) | Lab enrichment of tropical soil microbial communities from Luquillo Experimental Forest, Puerto Rico - flux8day.12C.oxic.44.000.178 (v2)... | ecosystem: Environmental > Terrestrial >... | reverse complement strand
CCGCTGCGGCAGCGGCCTGGAGCGGGTCGCGCGATGCGACGTGGCCGACCCGGCGCACCGCTTCCCGTTCGGGTGGGTGACGCGGCTCGTGACGGAGGGGAGCGACGGGCAGAGCAGGCAGCGGCCGTTCGGTTGACCTCTACGCAGAGCGTATAGTAGCGTTGCGGCCAAGGAGCAAACGATGACACCAGACGAGTTTCGGGACGCGCTCGATGATCTCGGCTTCGAGACGCTGGCGGACTTCTGCAAGGAAGTGGAAGCCATCGGCGGCGAGCGCCTTCCCTACAGGACCGTGCAGGACTGGACGCTCGGGCATCGGCGCATCTCGCCGCTGCTCCCGCCGCTCCTGGCCCTGATGCGGGAACGTCGCCCCAAGCCGAAGGGCCGCCGGGCGGCATGACAAAAAAAGGAGCAGACGATGACAACGGCGGTTATGCAAATCTCACAAATCTCATGCAGCCGTGGACGATCAATCAGGCAGCAGTGGCTCGATACCGTGAAGGCCCGAACCCAGCAGGGCTTGTTGACCTCGCGGGCTGACCTCCTGGCGGTCTGCCAGGCCTCGCAGCAGCACTTCGAGAACTTCCTGCTCAACGAACTCGAAACAGGCCGCTTGCAGGTCGCGCCCGGCGCAACGCCCGGCCATGCCCGCTACCTCTGGCTGAAGGATTAACCCAAAAAGAGAGGCGGTCGGGGTGTCAGCCCGGCCGCCTCGGAGTTTGCAAACGATGGAAAGAGCACATAGGCGACCCAGCGCCGCAGAGCAAGCGGCGATGAAGCTACCCAGGCCTGCGAAGGGCCATGACCGGCAATGGAAGTGGGCCGAGCCCGGCGCGGCGACCGCGAGCGGTTACACGCGGGCGGGTGCCACCAACTGGCTGTTCAAGGACTACCCACGCGGCGGCACCAAGCAGCGGCGACCAGCCGACTTCGACAACCTGGCCTGGCTGATCGGCGAGTGGCAGGCGTCGTGGAAGCTGCCCAGCGACGGGCGCGGCAAGCGCCAGGGTCCGGTGTCGCCGGAGCGGCAGCGCAACTATCGCCTCTACCTGCGCGACCTCGACCACCTGCTTGACTATCCGCTGATGGGCGACCGGGCGCTGGACGCAGACGGCGTCAGCGCGATGAAGGAGCACATCGCCCGCACCCGTGGGACGGGAGCGGCCAACGCCTTCCTCTGCACCGTGCGGGCGCTGTTCTCCTGGGGGGTCAAGAACCGGCGCAAGCATGTCTCGGTCAACCCGGTCGATGACGTGAACGGCTACCGTCAGGGCGAGCTTCCACAGTGGACCGAGGAGGAAGCCGAGACCGCGATGACGCCCGGCCTGCTGCCGGAGCCGTGGCGGCGGGTCGTGGTCCTGGGCTACCACACGGGGCTGCGGCGCACGGACCTGGTTCGCCTCCCCTGGGCAGCCTACGACGGCACGCACATCACCTTGCGCACTAGCAAGACCGGCAAGCCGATCAAGCTGCGGGTCGTGCCCGAGTTGAAGGCCGAGCTTGAGGCCTGGCGGTCGCCGACCGTGCTGCCGCTGGTGCGGACCATCCTCGTCAGCCCGAAGGGCCGGCTGTGGAACCCCGACCACGTCAGCGGCGAGTTGGCCCGCTACCTCGCCGGCCTCGGCCTACGCGGCAACCTGGGCACGCACGGGCTGCGCAAGCTGATGGCCGCTCGCCTGGCCGCGGCCGGCGCGACCGTGTCCGAGATGATGGCGATCCTCGGCCACGACAGCGAGCGGATGTCGCTCTACTACGCCCGCCAGGCCGAGCAGGATGGCAACGCCGAGGCGGCAATGGAGAAGCTGCGAAACGCCCGTGCGAAAAGACTGCGAAAGCGGGCAGAAGCCCCTGACTCTAGGGCGAAACTAGAACGTCGGTGACGGTCTCGTTCTGTAGCCGCATCAAAGCCTTACCTGCGAAATTTTCGCCCGTTCGCGGCCAAGGTGGGGCATCCGCTCCATCTTGTCCACCCTTTCTGTTCCACACCTGTTCCCGTCCCAATGGAGGCCTGCAATGACCATCGAAGTCACCCGCATGGAGCGGCTTTACCTGCGCCTGATGCTCGGCACGCTGCGCATGTTCGAGCAGCAGCTTGAGCAGGTGCCGGCCCGGCTTCGCCTCGCGGCGCTGCTGCCGGAGCCGTCCCTGGCCGCGGCCCTGCGCGAGGCCGTCGAGCAGGCGTTGGCCGACGCGACCGACGCGCCAGAGCCGGAGCCGGAGCGGGTGACGACCACCGACAACAGCCCAGCGCCGGCCGAGACGACCACCGTCTGACCACCCTGGAATTGCTCGCACTTCCTGCTTGCCCTCAATACGCAGAGCGTATTAGGGGAAGCGGGAGCCGGCGCGCTAGGTGCGCCTGCGGATCGAGTAGGAAAAGGGTTGCCTCACCCGTCCGAGGTGTTTATGCGAAATTGCAGGAGTTGCAAACGTGAACGATCAACAACCTGACGACCGGCGGGACGAGCTGTTCCGCTTCGACGTAGAGTTCGCCGAGCGGTGGATCATGGACCACGGCTCGGTCTCGCCGCAGTTCATCATCCACGCCGAGACCGGCGCGACCGTGATCGGCGGCGTTGGCCCGAAGGAGCAGATGCTCCGCTACGTGGCGCTGCTCGGTATCGCCGAGGACGCGACCTCGATAACCTCGATGACCGAGGTATGGGTGACGGCGGTCGAGCCGGGCACCATGAACCGCATCCCGGATAGCCGGCGCGAGGCGGTGGTCGTGTCGCAGTTCTACCGCGAGGCCGGCGAGGTCCGGCAGCGGCACAGCCTGCGCGAGATCGTGCGCGACGGCGACGGCGGCCGGATTCTCAGCCTGACCGCCGACCGCGCTGACAGCACGATGATGTGGTCCACCTGGCAAATCCTGATGCCGGAGCCGCCGGCACCGCGGCTGCGACGCGCCGCGCAGGACATGCTCAGGGAGGCGCGCGAGGCCGGCATGTTCACCGAGACGCCGGTCTACCCGCAGGGGAGCGCGCACTGATGGCGAAGGCATGGCTGATCGACGCGGCCAAGCGCGAGGTGCGCGAGGTCGCGTGGGAGAACGTGCGCGACATGCACGACCTGATCGGCGGCTACATCGAGGCCGCGGCCCGGCTGCCGAATGACGACGTGCTCTACGTCGATGAGGAAGGCCTGCTCAAGCAGCAGACCGACTTCTTCCTGTTCGCGCTGCGGCCGGACCAGCCGCTCTGCGGCAACGGCCTGATCGTCGGCCCGGAGACGTATGACGAGGAGGGCGAGTTCGTCCGCACCGAGGACCCGGCCACCCCGGTCGAGGTCATCCGCCGCATGGTCCGGTTCGTGGATCGCGCCTGGGTCGAATCGTGGGGACGCGCCAACGCGAGCGAGCCGGCGAGCTACGTCACCACGCTCGGGCCGGGCGGCCCGCAGACCGAGGTCATCGCCCGGTGGGGGCAAGTCATCGCTGACGTGCCCAAGCCGCCGGAGCCAGAGGAGCCGGCACCATGAGCCGGGTCCGGCTCTGCGCCCCGAACGGGCTGGCGATCACCGGCACGGCAGAGGTCGTGCAGGCGGTCGCCCAGGCGAAGGTCTACCTCGAAGACGGCAGTATCGAGGTCGAATACCAGGGCGGTTCCGAAGTCGATTGGGATAGTCAAACGACGCGCGTCAATGAAGGCGGCAAGCGCATCTTCGTTGACGAAGACGGCGAGGAGTGGGGGGAGGACCAACTCATCGAACAGGGGGATGATGATTGAGTGGACCACAGAAACGAGCCTCCGCTATCAGCGCCGCGATCAAACGCACACCCGCAGCAGACCCACCTGCACCGACACCAGAGCCCCCACCGACGCCCGCGCGAGCGGGAGCGCAGGATGACGAGCGCACCTGTAGCACCTGCTTCGCCTGGGACGCTCAGACCGACCGATGGGGACTCTGCCGGCGACTGCCGCCGCGAGCGCAGGACGGGGGGATGGCCGGCGCGTGGCCGCAAACGCGACCGGATGACTGGTGCGGAGAATGGATCAGGGAGGATTGAGGACTTGAGGATTTACATCGGTTCCACGACAGCCGAGGGCTGCGAAGTCAAGGTCAAGAATATCCAGCACGGGCGCTGGCGCTTTACCGCGCTCAAGCCGCGCCTGGACGTCGTCAACCATAGCCCGGCCGGATTCGCCTGGGGCTACGGCGGCAGCGGCCCGGCGCAGCTTGCGCTCGCGCTGCTGCTCGATGCCGGCTTGCGACCGCGGCAGGCCGAGGCGCTGCACCAGCAGTTCAAGTGGGACGTGATTATCCACCTCAACCAGGATCTCGGTTGGGAGATGACTGACCGCGATGTGCTGCTGTGGGTGGAGAGCCAGCCGCGGGAGGACGCCGCTTGATCCAGGTCGAAGTCCCCAAGCTGCTGCGCACGCGACCACGCGACCACCGCGGCTACGTGATCCCGTTCGTCGTGCTGGTCGATGCGACCGGCCGGGCGCACTTCACCATCAATGACGTGCGGGCGCAGAAGGAGACGATCAACAAGCGGCTGTGCGGCATATGCGGCAAGCGCCTGGTGTCGCGCTCCTACTGGTTCGTCGGCGGCCCTGGCTCCGCCCTGCATCCGCGGGGTGCCTACATCGACGGGCCGCTGCATGAGGAGTGCGCCCGCTACGCCTTGAAGGTCTGCCCGTATCTGGCTGCCGGCCGCTACAGCAAGCGCATCGACGCCAAGACGCTCGATCCGGCGGACGCGCCGAGCCACATGATCTTCTTCGACCCGACCTTGGACCCGGAACGGCCCGAGGTGTTCTGCCTGGGCGAGGCCGAGGGATTCGCGCTCGCGCCCGGCGACGGGCAGATGCCCTACTTCAAGCCGAAGCGGCCATGGCTCACGCTCGAGTTCTGGCGCGCCGGGTTCAAGGTTGACATCGAGACCGGCCGGGCGCTGGCGCGCGAGCACCTCGCCGGCCTGGCCGCGAGCGGAAGGGGAGTGGGATGAGCGAGGAAGTCACGCGCGAGTTTGCGCGCATGGTCACTGATCTGGTGGAGGCGGCCCGGCCGCTGTTCGCCGGCAAGCCGCACCCGGTCGTAGGCGCGGCGCTGGCCGACCTGACCGCGATCTGGCTGGCTGGCATCGTGGTCCAGGGCGATGAGGGCGAGACGGACCGGCTGCGCGGCCAACTGATGCTCGGGCAGATGCAGACGGTGCGCCGGTTGACCGCGGTCAATGCCGGGATGATGGGGACCGGCGGAGGGATTGAATGAGCACGCTCAGCATCCTCGGCCCGCACGTCCGCGGGCGTATGTGCGGCACCTGCACGGCCTGCTGCACGCAGGTTCCGGTCGTGCTCGGCCCGGCGGAGCAGAAGCCGGCCAATACCCGCTGCCGCCATCTCCGCTCCAAGGGCTGCGGCATCTACAAGAACCGGCCCGCGCCGTGCCAGTTCTGGTCCTGCCGCTGGCTGTTCGATCCGGACACCGCCGAGCTTCGGCGACCGGACCACAGCGGCGTCGTCATCGACCCGACGCCGGACACGGTGCTGATCCAGCACGAGGAAGGCGAGGAGCGCGAGCCGGCGCAGTGCGTGCAGCTATGGGTAGACCCGGCCCGGCGCGACGCGCATCGCGACCCTGCCCTTCGGGCTTACCTCGAACGGTTTACCCTGGAGCACCAGATGCTCGTCATCGTGCGGTGGTCGAGCGCCGAGGCGATGGTGCTGCTGCCGCCTTGGTCGAACACGGAGGGCGTCTGGATCGAGCACGGGAGTAGCTTGAACAGCGCCGAGGTCAACGCGGCGAAGCTGGCGAGCGGCAACCCGGTCTCTATCGGGCAAGTCCTCACCGACGCGCGCATTGCTGCAATCCGGGCAGCGGAAGGCCGCTGATGCCGCTCGGACCCGGCAAGTATGACGACCTCGCCACACTGGTCCGCGAGCAGGCCGCCGCCGATGGCGTCATCGTCATCGTGCTCGGCGGCCCGGCCGGCAGCGGCTTCTCGGTGCAGGCGAGCCCGGCGGCCACGCTCAACCTACCGACGCTGCTGCGCGTCCTCGCCGATGACATCGAACGGTCCCTGGCCCGTGGCCGGCTATAGGCCCGCGGAGCGGCCCGTAGGCGGCTCCGGCACCTCGGGCGGTAGGGCTATAGCGGGGCGGTGCGTCGCATGGCCCAGGCGCGCGGCTGTGGCCGCCGCTGCCACACGTCCGGCCGCGGGAGGTCCCCATGTCGTTTGAGTGCCCGCGCTGCGGAGCCGTCTCGCACAACCCGAATGACGAGCGGCACGGCTACTGCGGGCGGTGCCATGCCTGGACGCGCGAGCCGCCGATGCCGCCGCCGCCCGGCTTCTGGATGCACGAGACCTCGGGCCGGCTGCGGCCCGCCGTCGAGGCTTACCTGCTCGGGCAGCACATGGCTCCGGACCAGATCGCCTCGCTGCGAGCCTACCTGCGCCAGTGGATCATGCACCCGGCCTGGCGCGGGCCTGGCGTCGCCGAGCTACGCGCCGGGGTTGACGGCTTGATCTCGCGCCGGGCGATCAGCGATTGGTTAGACCGCGCACTAGAGCAAGGGATCGACCCGCTGTGAATGAAGCCCAAGAGTTGGTGCAGCGGTTGCGCGCTCTCGCCGACCGCGTGGAGAGCGGCGACCCGACTGACGATGACGACCTGTGGGAACTCCTGGGCGAACTCGGCGCGGCCATGAAGGCGACCTCCGATTGGGCGGTCAGGGTCCGCGGCGGTCGCGTGCCGCGGCGATGAGCCTAGACCCGCACATCACGCGCCGGTTCTGGCGCGCCGTCTTCGGCCTGCCCGTGGCTGTGGTGCTGCTGATCGTCTGGTGGGCGCTGGTGCGATGAGGCGCGGCGCGGTCGCGCTGGCGGTCGTGTTCGGCGTCGGCTACGTGCTGGGGCGGCTGACCTGGCTCTGGCTCGCCCTCACCATCGTCCTGACCTTCCTGCTCATCGCCGCCCTGGCGGAGCGGTGGCTGCGCGACGTGCGGGACTAGCGAGCAGCTTCCACCCTGGAGAGCACCTCGGCGCAGGTTTCGCTGACGGTGATGATCCGCCCGTCCGCCATCAGGATCAGGCAGCGGGTGCCGCGCGTCCAATGACCGCTATCCAGCCCGGCCGGCTGGCGCACGTTCGAGATGAGGTTCGGGTTGACGTAGACGATCTGCCCGTTCGGCCCATGCACCGTCACGAGATCGATGGCGATGAGGAGCGCGAGCAGCTTCATCGTCTGAGGATCTGGTCTGGCTCGCAGCCGGCGGCGGCGAGCGCCTGCCGCAGCGCGGCGTCGTTGTGCTGGAACAGGTCGTTCGCGCTCCACCGCTCGCGTAGCTCGAGGCGGGCGTCGTCAAGCTCGGCCCCGGACTCGTCCAGGCCGAGCACGGCACGGAAGGCGCGCAGCTTCTTCGCCTCGATGATGCGGTTGAGCAGGACTGCCTTGGGGAACACGCGCGGCAGCGAAGACGCCTTCTGCCCAGCGGGCCCATCGCTCTTGACCACCTGACCGTCCTGCACGGCGAACCAAGCGCCGAGCGTGCGCGCGTCCCATATGTCATCCGGGACCGGAGCGGTGTGCGCGTCGGCGTCGGGCTTGTCCCCTAGCTCGGTGTCATACCAGCCGAGGACGGGGCACCCGGGCATCTTCGGGTCAAAGCGTGCGAGCCGTGCCATCTGTCACCACCCAAATGCTTGCCAGGACATTGTGAGCCAGCCGTCGGGAGGATCGCCGATGGCGTCGGCATGACCGGCCCAGCGTGGCGGATACTGACCGGGTCCAAACTGCGCCGCCCAGGCGCGGAAGTAGTCTCGGGCCGGCGTGTCGAAGCCGTAGATCGTCGGCGCGGGACCGTTATCCCAAGTCCCCCAGCCGCCGTTGGCGATGAACTCCGAGCCCACGATGGCGGCGCATAAGTTCGGGAAGGGTCGCGGGAACGGCACGATCTGGCCCGCGCCATAGGAGACGTTGAACTGCCCGCATTGCAGGATCAGGCCGGACGGCTGCTGCCACCATCCCCCGAACGGGCCGTTATAGGCCGGCGCGTAGGGGAAGAAGTTGGGCATGACCCAATTCCACCACTCCTGCCCGAAGGCACCGGGGAATTCGGCGAGGAACCGCTGATCGAAGTTGGGCGGGAAGGTGTTCGAGAAGCGGTAGTCGAAGGCTGGCGGAAATTCGAGGTCCCACGCGGCCTGGAAGCTCGGCGGGAACTGCACCTGCCAGGCCTGCTCCCAGGCGGCGGGAAAGACGCTTTCGAATGCGCCGGGGAAGCGCCCGTCGAACAGCGCCGGGAACTGCCCGAGGTTGATGGCGTGCTTGCTGTGCCAGCCGTCCGGCACCGGCAGGTTGCCGCCGGGATGATCGGTGAGCATCCAGCCCGCGCCGTTCCACTGCACGGTGTAGAACCAACCCTGCCATAACTCGCCGCCCTCGAGCTGGCCGCCCCAGGCCGGGCTATAGACCTGCTGCGGCGGCGAGCCGTTGTAGCTGATCGTGGTCGGCCCGGTGTTGTTCGCCGCGGGCGTGAAGCAGACCTTCAAGCCCCATTCCAGCGCCGGCCCTTTCGGCAGCGAGAGGTTGACGGCGTTGACCGTGCCGATGTCCGGCGCGATCTGCGGGCGGAACATCCGGATCAGCGCGTCGCGAAGCTGGGTAATCGAGGACTTGTCGAGCGGGATACCGGCCCAGTTGATGACCGAGATGATCTCTTCTTGGATGATGTTCGCCCAGTCCGCCGTGACGATGGTCGCCAACTCGCCAAGCTGCGGCACGCCGGCCCGGAAGAAGCCGGGCGACGAGCCCGGCACCGAGAGGGTGAAGTTCGGCTGGCTATCGGGACCGTCAACGCGAAACATGGCTTAGCCCTCCACCGGCTCCGCGGTTGCGGTCGCATCCTCGCCGTTCGGCGGGAGCGCCTGCTGCGCCTCGATCTGCCCCATGACCTTGCCGATGATCGGGCTGGCAAGCTTGAACGGCGCTTCGCCGATGCAGGCCAGCACGAAATTCCACTCGGCCGCGGTGAGGGTGACGCTCAACTGCCGGTCTGCTTCGATAGGCATCATGTGCGGGACTCCAGCGCCCGGAGCCGGGCGTCCACTTCGCGGAAGGCGTTGACCATTGCCCAGGTGAGCGGCGCGGTGTCGAGTATGCGCAAGTCCTGCACGAACTCGCCGTCAATCAGGCCGGCGCGCCGCGAGACTAGCTCGGGCATCGCGGCCTCGGCCTCCTGCGCCACCAGGCCGATGAACTCCTCCTCGCGCTCGGCCACGTCGGCGTGGTGGCTGCGCAGGACCGGGAGGTCGATGTCCGGCATCCGCTCCTCAAGCTGCTCGCGGGTCGGCTCCCGCGCGAGGGCGATGTCATTGCCGAGGTAGATGAACCGGCGCGGGCGCAGCTTGAGCAGCGCGTCGAGGCCGCCCCGATAGTCGCCCGTGACGCGCTTGATCCGGGCGTCGGACGAGTCGTTCCAGGGACCGCCGCCGGGTTTCCATGCGCCGCCGTTGTTGAAGGTCAGCGCGCCGCCGTTGCTCTGCAGGACGATATTGCCGCCGCTATTGGACCACTGCACGAGGTTGACGTTGGTCGAATACTGGACATAGCTGGTGCTGGCCGAGCCCAGGTAGCAGACGCCGTTGCCCGCGTTGAGCGCCTGGGCTGCCGCCACATTCCCGTTGGCCCAATAATTGCCGCTGGCGTCGAGGGTTTCGAGGGTCGAGCCCTGCCACTGCTGCCAGGAGCGCATCCCATTGCCGGCGTTGTAGAGCCAGCGCCAGTTGCTATCCATCGCGAGGTAGCGGCCATTGCCGCCGTCCGAGAACAGGCCGAGCGCGGTGCCGCCATTCGCGTAGAGCCCGCCCTTTGCCGTGATGTTACCGGAGTTGTTCTGGATCGCCCCGGAAACGTTCAAGTTGCCGCTCTTGTCGAAGGATCCATACCAGACGTTCGGGTTGCCGGAGAGGTCGGAGAAGCCGAAGCAGAGCGTGCCGCCGCTCGCCGACCACATGCCTTGATAGTCGTTGTTGCCGGCGTTCCATGAGCCGAGGAAGCCGCCTTGGCCGCCGCCC
>Ga0306926_10010989_pt1 | contig 10025 bp, 11 predicted proteins | sample flu12Cox44000178_FD_203759 | JGI IMG/M metagenome (GOLD analysis project Ga0306926, IMG submission 203759) | Lab enrichment of tropical soil microbial communities from Luquillo Experimental Forest, Puerto Rico - flux8day.12C.oxic.44.000.178 (v2)... | ecosystem: Environmental > Terrestrial >... | reverse complement strand
CTCATCGCCTTGCCTTCGTGCAGTTCGGCCGCCATCTCGAAATTCATGCGGTCGCCGGCATAATTCTTGACGATGAACAGCACCCCCGCGCTACCGCCGACCGCCGCTGCGGCTTCCACGATCTGATCCGGCGTCGGCGAGGTGAAGACCTGCCCGGGGCAGGCCGCATCAAGCATGCCGCGGCCGACAAATCCGGCATGGAGCGGCTCGTGGCCGCTGCCGCCGCCGGACACCAGCGCCACCTTCTGCGGATTCAAGGCACGGCGCATCACGAATTTTCGCTCCGCTCCGAGCCTGACGATGTCGGCATGAACAGCGGCGAAGCCGTCGAGGCTCTCGGCCAGCACTGTGTCGACGGAATTGACGAACTTCTTCACGTCACCCTCCTGCAAAAGCAGTCTTATTTTTCGTCGCGCATGATCGCGGTCAGCCGCCGCGCGAATTCCTGCAGCAGCGTCTCGAGCTGCGCATTCTTCTTGGCGCTGCCGAGATCGGGCAGATGCAGCGTCAGCGCGCGGTCGTGTGGGCCGTCGGACAGCCGGCCGACCCGGCGCGGATGCGCCCGTGCATAGGCGCGCAGGAAGGCGGCCTTGGCCTGGGGCGGGAAATGGCAGACCTCGAAGATCGTGTTGAGGTGCTGCACCGGAATCGGGACCGGATAGGCCGGGTTGGAAATCTGGCTGACGAAACTGCGATTCTTGCCGATGGCAGTGGCAAGCCGCAACCGCATGCCCGACGGCCGGCTGTCGAGCACTTCCTTGAAGATGCGCTTGTAGACGGCGACGGCACCCGCTTCCGCCGCTTCGTTCGACACGGTCTCAGCCACCGGATCCTCCGTTGCTCAACCGATCGATCGTCTGCTTGATCTGCGCCAGCGCGGAGGCATTGACCGAAAGCTCGCGCAGGCCGCTATCGAGCAGCGCAGGAATGCAGCGCGGATCGCTCGCCATGTCGCCGCACAGGCTGACCGGCGTCCCAGAGCGCCGGCCGTGCTCCGCGGTGCGTGCGATCAACTCCATGACGGCCGGATGTAGAGGATCCATCAGCGAGGCGAGAGCTCCGTTCGAGCGGTCACAGGCGAGAACATATTGCGCAAGATCGTTTGAGCCGATCGAGAAGAACGCCGCCTTGAAGTCGGCAATGGCCATGGCTGCCGCCGGCACCTCGACCATGATTCCAAGCTCGGGAAGCATCGCGGCAACGCCCTCGGCCTGCAGGGACGCTACTGCCTCCGCAAACAGCTTTCGTGCCACTTCCAGCTCTGCAGATGCGGTAACCATCGGCAACATGACCTTGAGATTGCCGCGCACCGCCGCGCGGGCGAGCGCGCGAAGCTGAATGGTGAAGATGCCCGGCCGGCTCAAACAAAGGCGCAGCCCGCGAAGGCCGAGAAACGGATTGGCTTCTCCTTCCGGCGTAAAGCCTGCCACCGGCTTGTCGCCGCCGGCATCAAAGGTGCGGATGGTGACCGGACGCTGGCCGGCCCAGCGCATCACGGCATCATAGGCCTGATACTGCGTCTCCTCATCAGGCAAGGCGCCCTTCCCGTCGAGCAAGAACTCGCTGCGCATCAGCCCGATCCCATCGGCATATTGGGCATCGGCATGCTCGAGGTCCTCGACGCGCTGGATGTTGATCAGCAGCCTGATCCGCTCGCCGCGCCAGGAGGCTGTCGGCCGCCGCAGGATCGCGCGTGCCGAGGCGCGGTTTCTGCGGTGGACCTCGCGCCGGCGCTCGAACAGCCCGATTTGCTCGGCGTCGGGATCAAGCTCCAGCGTGGCGCCCTCGCCATCGAGCAGCGCCACCGAGGCATTCGATACCGAGCCGAGCTGCACCACCATGGGAATGCCGCGGGCGCGGGCCAGCATCGCCACATGGCTGGTCGGGCTGCCGCGGAGCAAGGCGAGGCCTCCGCCACCGGACCAGTCGATCTCGAGGAAGCGAGACGGCGGCAGGTCGTCGGCACAAACCACGGCGCCATGCGGAATTTTCAACGAATTGCTCTCGCCGCCACCACCAAGGATTCGCAATACACGATCGCGCAGGTCGGCAAGGTCGGAGGAGCGCGCCTGGAGATACTCGTCCGGCGCGGAATCATAGTCGGCGATCTGCTCGTCGACGATCCGGGAGAAAGCGGCGTCGGCTGCCAAGCCATCGTCGATGAGCGTGAAGACCGGATCAAGAAATTCCTCGTCCTCGAGCAGCGCCACCTGGAATTCGAGAATCTGGGCAGCCTCGCCGCCTGCGGCTGCGGCAACCTCGGCGATCTGCCCGCTGGCGGCATGAACAGCCCTTCGAAAGGCCTCCGCCTCCTCGAGCGGCGATCCCGCGGCGCGCTTGCCGCTGGCGCCAGCACTGACGCGCACAAACTGCCCATGGGCAAAACCGATCGCGGCAGTTCTGCCGCGGTAGGCCAGCCGTGCCGCGTCTTGCTGCATGTTAGTGCCCCGTCTCGGGAAAATCGGCGGCGACAAGATCGCGCAGCGCGGTGACCGCGGCCTCGGCGTCCTCGCCCAAGGCCTTGATCTCGATCATGCTGCCGTGGGCGGCGCGCATCGCCATCACCTTGGCCACGCTCTTGGCATTGATCCAGTCGGCTGCGCCCTCAACGCGGATCGCAACATGCGCCTGGAATTTCTTGGCAAGCTTGGTGAGCTTGACCGCGGGACGGGCGTGCATGCCGACGGCATGAACAAGACGAACCGTACCTGTGAACGCTTCACCGTTGGTTTTCGCTGTTTCGAGCATATTCATATCCAATCTCCATCCGGCCGGCGCCTTAGCCGGCAGAAAGTTCCTCGGCCACCGCCCTGACCTGATCGAGCGAACTGCCGCCGGCTGCTTCGGTAGCGGCCATCACCGCGCCCTCGACAATCGGCGCGTTGCACACGACAACGCGGTCGCGCCGCGCGGGCTCCAGCATCTCGACGGCCATTTCACTGTTGGTTTCCGCGCCGCCAAGATCGACCAGGATGACGACGCCCTTGGCGGACCACGCCGCATCGATGGCCTCGATGATCCCGGCGACGCTGGTGCCCAATCCGCCGTCCGGATTGCCGCCGCAAAACGCGACCTTGACTTCGCTGCCGACCATCTGGCGGACCATGTCCGCGGTCCCTTTGGCGATGTCTTTCGAGTGAGAGACGATCACAATGCCGACCATGTCGCTCATACTCCTTCCTCCAGCCTGCTGCAGATCGCATGCAGCATCAGACAACTTGATTTTGCCCCGGGATCGATATGGCCGATGCTGCGCGCACCGAGAAACGACGCCCGACCCTTGGTCGCCTGCATCGGCGCGGTGCGCTCCATCGACTCGCTGGCCGTGGCGCGGACTCGCTCGATGAGGTCGGGACGCCCGGCCTCGGTTTTCAGTGTCTCCAGCACCGGGACCAGTACATCGAGCATCGTCTTTTCGCCGGCATGCGAGCGGCCGCGCGCGCTGACCGCATCGACGCCGCGGCCGAAGACGTCAGCGAGATTCTCCGGCAATGTCCTGTCGTGCGACAGCGCCTCGCCGGCTGCAAGGAAGAAGCTGCCATAGAGCGGCCCTGATGCGCCGCCGACGGTCATCACCAGCGTCTTGCCAATGGACTTGAGCGCTTCGTCGAGCGGCTGCGCGCCGATCGTATCCAGCTTGCTCAGGACCGCTTCGAATCCGCGCTTCATGTTGGCGCCGTGATCGCCGTCGCCGATGGCCTGGTCGAGCGCAGTCAACTCCAGCGCGCTGGCAATGACCTGCTCTGCCGCGGCCTTGACCAGCGATTTGAATGTGTCGGGTTGCAGGGACATGGTCCTGTTCCTTTACCTTAAGCGATCGCGGGGATTCGCCGCCCCGCGGCATCGAAGTAAAGCGGATGTCGCAGTCGAAGTTCAACCTCCTCGCCGGCCTGCAACGGCTGATGGGGATCCGCCAGCGTGATCATGGTCCGGCCTCTGTACTCGAGATGGACGTGATTCTGCTCGCCCAGATGCTCGATCCGGTGCACGCGCCCAACCAGCGCGCCGCCGCTGCGGGAGGCGATCTGCAGATGTTCGGTGCGGATGCCGATGGTCTCGGTGCCTGGCGGGGCCGGCACGTCGGACACCAGCGCAAGGGGCAGGAAATTGATTTGGGGAGTGCCGAGCCGCGACGCCACATAGCGGTCGGCCGGGTTCTCGTAGATCTCACGCGGCGTGCCGACCTGCAAGAGCCGGCCATCCCGGATCACGCCGACGCGCGAGGCGAGCGTCATCGCCTCGACTTGGTCGTGCGTCACATAGAGGATCGTGGCGCCGAGCTCGAGCTGGATGCGCTTGAGCTCGAGCCGGAGCTCCGCCCGCAGCTTGGCATCGAGAGACGAGAGCGGCTCGTCCATCAGATAGATGGCGGGATCGCGCACCAGCGCGCGGCCAATCGCCACCCGCTGCATCTCTCCGCCGGAAAGCCGCGTCGCGCGATTGTTGAGCTTGGCGGCGATATGGAGAAGCTCCGCCGTCTGCTCGACCCGCTTGCGGATCTGCGGTTCGGGCACGCGATGCACTGGCGAGCGCAGCGGAAAGGCGAGATTGTCGTACACCGAAAGATGCGGATAGAGCGAGTATTGCTGGAACACGAACGCCATGTCGCGCGAACCCGGCGGTGCCCGCGTGACGTCGCGGTCGTCGATCAGGATCGCGCCGGCATCGGGACGCTCGAGACCTGCGACCAGCCGCAACGTCGTGGTCTTGCCGGCGCCGCTCGGACCGAGCAGGACAATGAATTCGCCGTCCTCGATGGCAAGCGAGAGATCGCAGACGGCCTCCGTCGTCCCGAAGCGCTTGCTCACCTGTCGCAGAATCACATCAGCCATGGCCGGCTCCTTCATGGCTCGCAGTGCGAATGGCAGCTCCGCTCTGTGCATCGAACAGCGACAGCCGTTCGGAGCGAAAGGCGAGACCGACCGTCTCGCCGATCCTGACCTGCGCGCTCGACGGCAACCGCGCCGCCACGCGCCCGTAGCCGGTGTCAACGGTTACGATCTGCGTAGTGCCGAGATACTCGGCGCCGAACACGCTGCCGCGCACCTCCGCCGCATCGGAGAAGCGGATATGCTCCGGGCGAACGCCCAGTACCAGCGGACCCGCGGCGCGCGGCTCACGCACCGCGGGCACCGGGATACGGACGCCGTGGAAACTGACCGCCTCGTCGCCAGACTCAAGACCGGCATCGAAGCGCAGGAAGTTCATGGGCGGAGAGCCGATGAAGTCGGCGACGAACAGGCTCGCCGGACGATCGTAGACTTCCTGGGGCGAGCCGATCTGCTCGACCCGGCCGCCATTCATGATCGCGATCCGGTCCGCCATCGACATCGCCTCGAGCTGGTCGTGCGTCACATAGATCGTCGTCGCGCCGATGCGATCGTGAAGGTCGCGCAGCTCGCGGCACATCAGATGCCGGAATTCGGCGTCGAGCGCGCCGAGCGGCTCATCCATCAGGAAAGCCTTTGGCCGCCGGACCATGGCGCGGCCAAGCGCAACACGCTGCCGGTCGCCACCGGACAATCCCGACGTCTTCTTCGACATCAGATGTTCGATTCGCAACAGTCGGGCCGTTTCTGCGACGCGCGCGCGGATCTCGCGGCGCGGCATGCCCTGGCACTTCAGGGGAAAACCGATGTTGTCGGCGACGTTCATATGCGGATAGAGCGCAAAGAACTGGAACACGAAGGCAATATCGCGCGCCGCGGCGCGGCTGAAAGTGACATCCTCGCCGTCGAGCAGGATGCGCCCGTCGGTCGGCAGCTCGAGGCCGGCGATCATGCGCAGCGTCGTGGTCTTGCCGCAGCCGGACGGGCCGAGCATCGCGAAGAACGTGCCGTCATCGATGGTAAAGTTCGAGCCTTGCACAGCGGTGAACTGATCGAACGACTTTCGAAGGTTCTCGACGCGGATCTGTGCCATGGCTACCCGCCTATTCCGGAAAGTGGCTGACGATGACATAGCCGATGGTGCCGGCCAGGATCGTCACGAACGAATAGCTGTAGAGGTCGATCGACAGCGGCTGCACCAGCATCACGATGCCGCCGGCGATCAGGCTCATCGCAATGGTTTCCCACGGCCCCCTCCGGAACCAGCGCGCCACAGCAATCGATCTGTTTGCAGAGCCGCTCATTTGCGCATTGCTCCGAAGGTGATTCCGCGCAGCAGATGCTTCCGCAGGAGAATCGTGAACAGCACGATCGGGATGACGAACAAGGTCGTGGCCGCCGCAACCGCCGGCCAATCCTGGCCACCCTCGCCGATGATGAAGGGAATGAACGGCGGCATTGTCTGCGCTTCGCCGCTGGTCAGGAGCACCGCGAAAGCATATTCGTTCCATGAGAAGATCAGGCAGAAGATCGCGGTCGCAGCGATTCCCGTCACTGCCTGCGGCAGCACCACCTTGCGCAGTGCCTGCAACCGCGTGTAGCCGTCGACCAGCGCCGCCTCCTCATACTCGCGAGGGATCTCGTCGATGAATCCCTTGAGCAGCCAGACCGCCAGCGACACGTTTACTGCTGTATAGAGCAGGATCATGCCAAGCCTGGTGTCGGTCAGGTTGAGGTGGCGGTACATCAAATAGATCGGAATCGCGACCGCGACCGGTGGCATCATTCGTGTAGACAATATGAAGAACAGCAGATCATCGGCGAGCGGAATGCGGAAGCGTGAGAAGGCATACGCGGCCAGTGTGCCGAGGAAAACGGCAAGGAATGTCGAGCCGAAGCCGATGATCAGCGAGTTGGTGAAGCGGGGCACCACCTTGGACGGTCCGGCGATCACCATGTCGCGCTCGCGCACGAGCTTGTCATACCAGGTTTCCGGCGGCGGCAGCTTTGCGATGAAGTCCGGTGTCTGGCGCGTCCGCACCGTGAACAGGTTGACGAAGCCTTCCAGAGTTGGCTGGAAGATCACCTTGGGTGGATAAGCGATGGCGTCGCTTTGCGATTTGAAGGCCGTTGCAACAATCCAGAGCAGCGGCAGGATCGTGATCACGGCGTAAAGGATGACGAAGGCGCCGGCGAACACCTTCGTGCGCGGCGAAGCCTGGACAACGGAATGGGCGGCTATGGTCATCGCTGCTTCACCCGATTGAGAAGTTTCACATAGATGTTGGCGGCGCCGAACACTGTGACAAACAGGATGATGGCGAGCGCCGAGGAATAGCCGGTGCGCCACTTCTCGAATGCGGCGCGCTTCAGCGTGATCGACACCAGCTCGGTGGTCGAACCCGGCCCGCCCGAAGTCAAAAGGTTCACCATGTCGAACATCTTGAAGTTCTCGATGGCGCGGAACAGGACTGCCAGCATCAGGAACGGCACCGTCATCGGCAGCGTGATCGACCAGAATTGCCGCCAGGCGGACGCGCGATCGACTTCGGCTGCCTCATAGATGTAGTCGGGAATGGAGCGAAGCCCGGCCAGGCAAATCAGCATGACGTACGGCGCCCACATCCAGGTATCGACCAGCACGATCGTCCAGGGCGCGAGGCCCACCTCCCCAGTCATGCTGAACGAGCTCGGCGGCACGCCGGTGAACAGGCTGATCATGTAGTTGAACGGCCCGATCTGCGGCTGGAACAGCAGGGTCCAGAAGTTGCCGACCACGGCCGGCGACAGCATCATCGGCAGCAGGATGATCGTGGTCCAGAAACTGTGGCCGCGGAATTGGCGGTTGATCAGGAGTGCGAGGCCGAAACCGACAATCACCTGCAGCGTCACCGAAGAGATCACAAAGCGCGCGGTAGTCTGCAGACGCAGCCAGACATCTTCGTCGGTGAGGATGTCGCTTAAATTGTCGAGCCCCACGACACGCAGCGGCAGATAGGACATGCTGAGGTTCAGGCTCGTGAACGAGAGCCGGATCATCCAGATCAACGGAAAGATATTGATCGCGAGCAAGAGCGCGATGGTCGGCGCAACGAACAGCCAGGCAATCGTCCGGTCGGACAGGCCGCGTGTCCGCAGGACGGAGCGGGAATCCGTCTGCGAAGGGATGCGGCTGATCGCTGCGTCGTCGGGTTGGGTGATCGTGGTCATCGCAGAGCCGGGTGTTTGGGGCCTCTCCGGACTACCGATCCGGAGAGGCTGTTGTTGCATTGGGTTCACGCGGCGCTATTCGGCAGCAACCCGCTTGCCCTGTTCGCCAAAGACCTTAGACCAGTCCTTGACCAGGAGGTCGAGCGCCTGCTGCGACGTTCCCTTGTCGGCGACGACGTAGTCATGCACGCGCTTCTGCATGTCGAGCAGCAGTTGTGCGTAGGACGGCTCGGCCCAGAAATCCTTGACGATCGCCATCGACTCCAGGAACTGCGGCGCGAACGGCGCGCTCTTGGGGAAGCCGGGCGCCTCGACCACGGCCTTCAGCGCCGAGTAGCCGCCGAGCTCCCACCACTTCTGCTGCACGGCCGGCTGCGCGAACCACTTGATGTATTTCAGCGCGTCGTCCTTGTGGTCGGAGGTGGCAACCACCGAGATGCCCTGCCCGCCGAGCTGGGTGAAGTGCGCCTTCGGGCCGGCCGGATTAACGAAGAAGCCGATCCTGTCGCCGCCGACATTCGGATCCTTGTAGAGGCCAGGGAAGAAGGCGAACCAGTTCATCTGCATCGCCACCTGACCCGACTTGAAGGCATCGAGCCCTTCCTGCATGTAGGCATTGGTCATGCCGGGCGCGGTGCAGCACTTGTAGAGTTCCTTGTAGAACTCGAGACCCTTGGCGGCATCGGCCGAGTTGACGAAGCCCTGCATCTGGTACGGCTTCTTCGGGTTGTCGTAGTTGAAGCCGTAATTGTAGAGCACGTTGGTGACGCCCATCGTGATGCCCTCCGAGCCGCGCTCGGTGAAGATGTAGGCGCCGTAGACCTTCTTGCCGTCGATCTCACGGCCCTGGAAGAATTCCGCGATCTGCTTCAGCTCGTCATAGGTTTTTGGCGGCGCAAGGTCGCGGCCGTGCTTGGCCTTGAAGGCAGCCTGGATATCCGGACGCGAGAACCAGTCCTTGCGATAGGTCCAGCCCACGGCGTCGGCCATCGCCGGCAGCGCCCAGTAGTTGGTCGTGTTCTTCGGCCACTGCGAATAGCCGGTCACGGTCGCCGGGACGAAATCGTCCATGGAGATATTCTCCTTGGCGAAGAAGTCATTGAGCTTGACGTACCACTTGTTCTCCGCCGCCCCGCCGATCCACTGGCTGTCGCCAATGATCAGGTCGCACAGCCTGCCATGTGAGTTGAGCTCATTGAGGAAGCGGTCCGCGTAGCTCGTCCATGGCACGAACTCGTACTTCATCTCGATGCCGGACTGCTTGGTAAAATCCTTGCCGAGTTCGACCAGTGCGTTGGCAGGGTCCCACGCCGCCCAGCACAGGGTCAGCTGCTTGCCTTGCGCCGCGGCCGGCTGCGTTGCGAGCGCCGACAGTGCCACGCCTGCGAAGAGAGCCAGCGTCCCGCCTACCCGCTTCGACTTCATTCCAGTCGCCAATTTCCGCATGTGCCTCATCTCCTCCTGGTGGATTCCTCGCAGCTTCCGGAGCGCCTCATCCGGAAAGCGGCCCGACGCATTGGAGCCCGGGCGGGCTGAGGCAGTGATGCAAGGAGAGGATCGGGCACGAGGACCGCCGCCATTTCCTTGTCGCTGCCTCCAGGCGCATGTTCAGTATTATGTTTACTAAACATAAGAAACTGAACTATCGCGACCGTCAAGAAGAATTTTCAGCAGTGCACTGCAACAAATTTCGGATTGGCTGCGAGCGCTGCGCGATCGGGAACATGCGTATGGATGCTGCCGTGCGGCTTTGCCGATCGATGCGTCGACTGCGAACATGGCGGATCCCAACCATCGAGCGGCTCCCGCAGGAGCCGACGACTTCGACCCCACGGCCCTCGCCCGAATTTAGTGTATGTTTATTAAATTGAGCCGGTCGAACTTGGACGAGACACCGCCTTAGCCCCTCACGGCGACCGCACCAGTTTCACACAAGAAACGACCTCGCCAGAGCGCAATGAACGCGATCGAACTCGAACGAAAATG
>Ga0306926_10010988_pt1 | contig 10025 bp, 16 predicted proteins | sample flu12Cox44000178_FD_203759 | JGI IMG/M metagenome (GOLD analysis project Ga0306926, IMG submission 203759) | Lab enrichment of tropical soil microbial communities from Luquillo Experimental Forest, Puerto Rico - flux8day.12C.oxic.44.000.178 (v2)... | ecosystem: Environmental > Terrestrial >... | reverse complement strand
TGTTGATCTGGGTGTCGGTGCGGGTGAAGCCCCAGGTCGTGCGGGTGATCTGGGTGAAGTTGAATCCGATCACCCTCGCCAGGTAGCGCGGCATCGGGAAGTCCGAGCCTTGCGGCTGGGCATCCCCGGTGACGAGCCAGGCGTCTGCTGCGTTGATCGCTGCGGCGGGGATGTTGCCGACGCCACGAGCGACGGTGATCGTGTCGACGGCAACCGAGACGACGCGAGCCATCTCGCCGGTCCGCATGTTGCGGAGCATGTCGTTGGCCATCGTGATCTTGCCCTGCCCGGCTGTGAGCGGGAAGCTCGTGTCGCCGACGAGCTGGGCCGAGGTGTTGGTGACGATCCTCGGGAAGTCCTCCTCCTCCAGCCAGTGAACCTTCTCCGAGGTGGCAACCCGCGAGGGGGTGCGCGAGGTCATCGTCGTGAACTGCGTCTCATCCGGGCGAAGCACCCGGATCTTCTCGTCCATGTCGATGATGCGCTCGCCGCCGAACGATGTGCTGGCGGACGGGCCGACCTGCGCCTCCGTCGAGACGTTGCCTTGGGCGATGGTGCCAGCCATAGGGCTGTCCTCCCTTGCAAACGAAGTGACCTATGTCGCTTCGGCTGCGGGGTGTCTCCGAGGGGAGGCCCGGTGGCCTAGCTTGCTTCCTGGAACGCCTCTTCCAGATCCCCGAACGTGAGGCCCGGCAAGATCTGCTGGTCTGCGCGGGGTGGCTCCCTTGAGGGGGTACTGGCTGCGCTCGTGGCCGATGTTACAGCAGCCTTCGCACGGGCGCCATCGGCCTTCGCCCGAGCCTCCTTCTTGATCTCGCTCTTGCGCTCCTGCACGCTGGCGCTGGAGGCCTTGGCGATCTCAAAGATGTTGATCAGGGCGCGCATCGAGAGGTCGATGTTGTTGGAGCGCGCCTCCTGGACGAGGTGGTGGTTGGAGCCGAGGGCGTTGAAGACCTGCACCATCTGTGGCTCCCACTCGCGCATGCCGGGGACGTTCGCGTACAGCGCCTCGATGATGTCCTCGGTCGGGGCCTCGGTCGGCATCGCCGTGGCCTGCTGCTGGTTGAACTCGACCTGGTCGACGAGCTGACCGGCCCGCTGCGCGCTGAAGGGATCCTCGCGTGCCCAGTAGCTGCAGACGGCGCGAGCGAGATCGAACTCCCCGGCGTTGATCGCCTGCTCGATGTAGGCGCCGGGTGTGGTCGTGGTGGCGGCGTTCTCTGCCCATTCGTGTTGCTCGGCGCTGAGCATCGCCCCCGAGCCGGAAAGCATGCGCGACTGGTGCATCGCCTGCTCCAGCTCGGAGGCGCGCTGGCGCTGCGCGGCCAGCTCGGTGCCCTGGCGCCCGTAGGCGCGTCTCAGCTCTGCGGCGGCTCGAAGGGCCTTGACCGGGTCGTCCTGGTACTGGGCAAGGTAGGCGATGACCTCGGGGTCTGCGAGGTCGAAACCCGCAATGCTGCGGGCCTCGACTTCAGTATCTTCTTCCTCAGCGCCGTCTTCCTCCTCGCCTTCCTCCCCACCCTCGTCCTCCTCCTGCTCGTCTTCCTCAACCTCTGGTTGAGGCTCAGGCTCGGGCGCTGCCGGTATCTCCTCTCCCTCGACCTGCTCGTCGACGATCGCGGGGGGAATGACCTCGGTCACCTGCTCCTCGTCGTCCCATCCTTCCAGCAGCGACTCCGCTGCGCTCATCTCACTCACCGGCTGACACCTCCTCGTCTGTCGGGCTGTTGTCGGTCAGCTCCTTGTTGCGTGCGTTACGGGGGACAGAGAGGGCCGAGCGCAGGCCGCTGATCCTGCCCCGCTCGTAGGCCTGCTCCTCAAGCGTCAGCCCCTGCCCGAGCATCCGCCCCATCATCGAGCGCTTGATCCGGTCGACCTCCTCCTCGATCACGGTGCAGAGGACGAGCCAGTTCTCCAGCGTGGTCAAGGTGGCGAGGTTGCTGCGGCGCAGCATGATCTCACGCCGCTCCTCCAGGCTGATGATCCGGCGCTGCGGAGTCTTCGGCTGCATCAGCGGCTAGCCCCTCTCGGTGCCCCCGCCAAGGCCATCATCCGCTGCATCGCCGTCTCGGGCGACATCGAGAAGGCGTTCGACGGCGAAAGTGGGCCTGCGGCGAGGGTGGGAGCGGTGATCCCCATGCCCGGTGGGCCGGGCGGGCCGGGACCACCGGGTTGTCCGGGAGCACCACCCGCGCCCGGCGGACCCGGTGGGCCTGGCGGGCCGGGCTGGGGCACAGCCCCCGGAGGGGCGCCCGAGGGTGTCGGAAGGAAGTAGCGCTCCTTGTCGGTGACGTTGTAGGAGTCGAGCACCTTCTCCATGTAGGCCTTCAGATTGAGCGGGGCGCCGGACTGGGCCATGACCGGCTGCACCTGTGCCGCCATCTGCATCAAGCTCTGCGACTCGGCCCGGCGCTCTTGACGCATCAGCGAGTCGGCGGTCACGTCGATGGTGATGTCGTAATCGCCCTGGATCTCGATCGGACTGATCGTCTTGAACGCCTGCGCGCCCGCCTGCCCGACGATGCGGACGACCCTCTCCTCGCGCAGGAACTGCTGGTAGAGGAGGAGGAAGTGCCGTCCCAGCTCGGCGTAGGCCCAGAGGTAATGCTGCTTGCGGGCCTGGATCAGACGCTGGGCGATCGTGGTGATGATCGAGACGCCGGTCGCAGTCGACTGGTCGACGGTCTGCGAGTTGACGCCGCTGTTCATCGGCAGCCCGCCCATGATGTTCTGCAGGTCGCCCTTGAGCAGGCCCTCGGCCTCCAGGGTGATCGAGGCCGCTGCCGAGTCGATCGGGAGTGTCCCGATCTGGCCCGGATCCTCGACCAGCCACATCGCGTTCGGCTCGTAGACGAAACTCTCCAGGTCGTCCACATCGCTGCGGACGAGAGTGATCACGTTGGCGAGCATCCGCACCACATCGATCCGCTGGTTCTGCAGCGTCCACAGCATCTCCTGGAGCTGGGCGAGCGCCTCGACGATCGAAAGACCGGGGATCTGGAAGGCATCGGGCATTCCCGAGCAGACGATGAAGGGCATCCGCCCCATCCAGAGCGGGTTGGGCCGGTCCTTGAGCACGATCTGGCGGTTGCCGACCGTGATCACGCGCTCGGGCGTCCAGTACTCCAGTACCTCGATCAGTTGCCAGGCGCGGTCGACGTGGCGCAGGCGCATCTCGCGTGCGGAGATGTCGGAGGTGCGCGGCACCGAGCTGGTCGAGGACTGCCACTTGAGCTTGTCCACGTTCTCGTAGTCGTAGAAGCCGTCGCCGACCTTGCGCTGCAGCGACTCGTATGTCTCAAAGGTGCGGTGGATCAGGAACTCGGCCTTCTGCGGGCTGGGCGCGACCCCCGGCCAGAAGAAGTCGCGCAGGTCGACGACCTCGGCGCAGGCGTCGTCGACGATCAGCGTCTCGGTCGGCTCCTGCTCGTCGTAGACGGTGACCGAGTCGTAGGGCTGGCCGAAGGCGTCGGCGATCACGAGCGAGTGCTGCGCGAGCTTTGTCACCTTGCGCTTCTCGCTGCGCCAGTAGGCCTTGATCACCGAGAGGCCCGCGATCATGTCCTGCTGCATGAAGGGCCGCTGCTTGGCGGCGAAGCCGTCGCGGTCGAAGGCGTAGGTGAGCGTGTCCTCGACCGCCTCGACCGAGGTGATCCGCGCAAGCACGTCGGCGATTGCCTCCTCGGGGCGTGGGCGCGGCTGCACGTCGAAGCGCGGCCTCGGCTCCAGCATCGTCGCCAACATCCCCTCGCAGGTGTTGAGCACATACGGGGTTGTGATCTGTGAGCGCCACTGCTCGGTCGGGTCGCTCGATCCCTGACCGTCGTCCTGCATCAGGCCCCGGTAGGCGAGGTAGCGCTTCTCCAGCTTGCGCACGAACTCGTTGTGGTAATCGCGCTCGCACTTCTGCACCGCGTTGACGACGAGGGCGAGCGCGTCGGCGTTCTCGATCTGGGTGTAAGGGTCGACGTTCTCGCCGACGTTGTCGCTGGTCGGCGTGGAGTCGACTCCGTATGAGGTCAACTAGGCTCCCAGCCCCGGCAGTCCCGGTGCACCCTGCAGCGCCCGCACGAGACTCTTGCCCCCGCCCGACATCGCGTCCTTCTGGTGCCCACCCTTGAGGCCGGTGACGATCGCGAGCGCTTTCGAGGCCTGCGCCTTGTCCATCGCGTCGTGATCCATGCGGATGAAGGCCTGGAGCGCGTGCTCGGCCACGTCGAGCGCCTGCATCGAGGTGTCGTAGACATCGTCGGGATGGCCCGGCACGTCGGGCGCGTCGGGCGGCGGCGGGGCAGAGAGCGGCCCTCCGGGCGCGAGATGCGGCGGTAGCGGCGGTCCGCCGGGACCGGGGCCGGGACGCGGCCCGGCGAGGGCGGCGAGCATACTGCTCATGCGGTACTCCTCTCCCAGGGATAGTTCGCCGAGCCTGTGCGGCGGCGTTTGGGCTTCGCCCGGTAGCGGCGTTCGTGGGTGCCGTAGAGGCGGTACATCTCCAGGGCGATCCCAAACGCCATCACGCGGTCATCGTTGGATCCGTCCTGCGCCCTCGGCGAGGGCAAGGTCTTCTGGCGCACGAAGGTGCGGCACTCCATGATCAGACTGCGGGGCAGAGCCGGAATCGTGCGCTCACGGATCACCTGCTCGATCTGGTTGATCACCTGCGGCCTCGTCTTCTGGTTCATCGGGAAGCCGTAGTTCTTGAGCTGGTGGTTGTCGGGCCGGTCGCCGATCGCGTGCCGGTAGAGCTTCGGGTAGTGCGGCCTCCCTTTCCTGCCGTCGCGGAGCGAGATGATCACCGGCTCGCCGAAGCCGCCGCCCATCTCGATCGCCATCCGCGCGGTGCCGTACCAGCGCCCGAGATAGTGGAGCTGCTCGGCGAACTCGTCGGCGTCGATCTTCGCGTGCAGCTCGGCCGCGAGCGACATCGAGCTGAGGTCGATCACGTAGGCGCAGGAGTAGTCGAGGCCGCGCCCGGTCGCGACATCGGCGCCGATCGCGTAGTCGTGACTCGCATCGGGCCGCGCATAGAGCCTGACCCAGCCGTGCTCGGAGTAGTGGATCTTCGCCCTCCCGCCCGTCTCCGAGACGTGGAAGCGAAGACGCTTCTCCTCGGCGAGGGGCTTGTGCTCCGAGTACCAGGCGAGCGCCTCCAGGTCGAACCAGCACTCGCCCGTGTTGATGAAAGCGTCTTCGGGATTACGCGGGAACTGCTCGGCCCGGTCGGCTGCCGGGAGCGCTCTTGCATGGGTGGCGTACCAGTGCTCGTCGCGGTCGGGATGAAGATCCCAGGCGAGAAACTGGCCGTCGATCCCGTAACTCTCCTGGTTGACCCAGAGGTGGTGGAAGAAGTTACCCTCGCCGGTCTGCTCGTTGGAGATGCCGTTGGCAGTGGAGATGACGATGAGCTGCCCGCCGTTGTCGGCGGTGGGGAAGAGCGCCTTCCACGACTCCTGCGCGTACTCGTGACGGGCGTACTCGTCGAGGAGGACGATCGTCGCCGTCTCCCCGTGCCCCGCCCTTCGCGTCGAGGGGAGGCCGACGACGGTCGAGAGGCGCCCGTCGGGAAAGGTCAGCTCGATCGTCGTCGTCGGCCGCGCCCCTCGTGTCGGCTTGCTGATCTCGGCGCCGAAGCGAAGATGGTCGGGGAGTGAGTTGACCATGTCGAAGAGCCGGTTGACGACCTTGATCGCCTCGTCCTCGTTGATCGAGACGACCAGAGCACGAGTGCCGGGCATGGTCAGGAGCTTCCAGAGCGCGTAGCCCGCCGCGAGCCAGGTGATCCCGATCTGGCGGGCCTTCAGAACCATGCTCAGCGGCTGGCCCATCCAGCGGTCGAGCACGCGGCGCTGCCAGTACCAGCCAGCCTCGGGGTCTGCAAGGGTGAAGGTGAAGCGCTCGCCGGTCTTCGGGTCGATGCAGAGGACGTGGTCGAGCAGGCCTGCCGGGTGCTTCATCGCCGCCTCGCGCTCGCCCTTCTTGCGCTCGTAGACGGCGAGGAAGTGCTCGCGCTCATCAGGGCTTACATGACCAAGCCGCCCAACTGAAACCGTTGTCTGCGAAGTAGCGGAAGGCGGCTTCGGACTGGGTCCAGGCGTCGGGGCCGTGCCCGTATCGTCCTCGTGCATAGTCCCCCATCTGGAAGAGGCCGAGGTACTGGCCGTTGACTGCCGTCGTGGAGAGCCTCGATTCGCACCACGCGACTCGCAGTGCCTGAGAGCAGTAGGGGCCGAAGACCCCGCAGATCACGCGCTGTATCCGGTCCGTCGCCGCCGCGCGGGCGGCAAAGGCCACGGTCGAGAGGGCAAGGATGAGGGTGACGACAGCCACCTTCACGAGCTACCTCCTGTGGGTCGCTAACGAGACGACGCCGTAAAGACAGGCGTCGATCGTCGGACTAGGAGGTGAGGCCTGTCTCGCTCGGCGTGTACTGCTTGCTGCTTGCTTGCGGGCTAGTCGTCTTCCGGCTCGCCCTGCTCCAGCACGGTGTCCTCCCAGTAGTCGGGAGCGAACGGGCCTTCGTCGAAGTTGAAGGACTGCTCGGTGCCGGGCTGCTGCGTGGTGGCCGCGTTTGCCCACGCCTCGGCGGGAGCATCGGGCCTGAGCTGCTTCGATGAGCCGTATCCCTGCGGCATCAGGTTCCTCTCGTTAGGTGTACTGGACGCCGAGCCAGGCGACGACATTGGTGCCGGTGCCGTCGAAGACCTGGACCATCCGCCCCGTCTTCATCCACTGCGTCTGCAGGTAGGTGTAGGCGGCACAGGCAATCGCGACCGCCGAGGGCTGATCGGTAGCACCGCCAAGAAGCGTCTCCTTGGTCGTCTGGTCGGCTGCCATCAGGTAAACGGTGAAGGTCTCGGTCGGGGGCGCCCTCAGATCGGGCGCCTCGTCTGCGCTCTCGCTCATCGCTTCCTCGTCTTTCGCTTGCGGGACTGGCCCGACTGGCTGAGGCCGATCGCGACCGCTTGGCGCTGGTTGCGCACGATCGGCCCCTTCTTGCTACCCGAGTGGAGCGTGCCCGCCTTCCATTCGTCCATCACCAGCTTCATCTTCGCCTTCTGCCCCGCCTTGGTGGTCGGCTTGCGCTTGGCCACTACTTCTTCCCTCCCGTCGACTTGGGGTGCTTGCGGCGCATGTGCGAGTAGAGCGACCCGGCAGCCATCCGCTGACCGCAGACCGGGCACTGGGTCATACCGGGACCGCTCATTTCTTCTTCTTCTTCGCGCCGCTCACCTTGAGTAGGTTCGGGTTGCGTTTCTTCGCGGCGGGACTTGCCTTGCGCGCCCCGGCGGCGAGGATCGCCCCGGCGCGCTCCTGGCTGATCCCCTGGCGCTTGGCGATCTGCGACTGCGCCGCCTTGAAGCCGGGGTGCGCAGCAGTCTTCTTACGAGCCATCTGCTCTTCTCCTTGTCGAGGAAGGTGGAGGGAACGCCACTAGCTCACCCTCGTCGGCTGCACCTGGATCATGCGGTACCCGAAGTACGCGGTAGCCACGTTGGTCTGGTATTGCAGCCCGATCGTCGTGGACGCCGCAATTCCTCGTAGTACCGGGTCGTAGGACGGCAGCATCTCGAACATCGCCTGGATTCCCGCGCTGGCCGGGACCGAGACGCTGGTCTGGACCCCTGATGGGGCGGTCGCGCCGACCTTGACGCCGAGGTACCCGTTGAGGCCGGTCCCGGCGGACACGACCCTTGCTCCGAACCGGACCTGGTAGTCGCCTGCTCGCGGGATCGTCACCTGGGGGCCGACGGTGGCGAGGTCCTGCCAGGTGCCCGTCACCGCAAGCGACTCCTGCACGTTGAGGTAGGCGCCGAGAGGTGTCGCGCCGACACACTCCCACTTGTACGCCGACGTGGAACCGGCGTTGTAGCGGAAACGCCACTGGTACGTGGGATTGGTGACCGAGTCGACGAGGATCGCCTCCTGCCCATCGACAGGAGAAGCGGGCAAGGTCGTCCCGTAGCTGACGACGGTGAGCGGGATCTGCGCGGCGGGGATCTTGCCGCCCGAGTCGAGCGAGGCGTACCCGTTCGCGAGACCCTTCTCGACCTTCTGCTGGAGCGCGTTCATGTGCGCCGCATCGAGCGGAGTTGTGCCGTCTTGATAGACAACGCTCATGGAATACCTCCTGAAAAGCGAACGACGCCCCGAAGGGCGCCGTCCGTTCCCAACTCAAGGAGGGTGCGGCACCGAAGTGCGCACAGCCCTGCTCGGTTGACCTCGTAGGTTACAGACTTCGGAGACTGCGCTAGGCTTCTCCCGTTCGCAGCGGGGGAGAGGCGACCTGTCGGTGTGCGACGATTCTCCTTCCGGTGCAGATTCCCAACCAAGGAGGAGTAGTGAACGAGTCAGCCGCAGAGACAGCGCTGAGAGAGGCGCTTCAGCCCGTGATCGAACTCGACTCGGCGCTGGCGCTGCGCGAGGCGCACGCCAAGAACGAGCTGGAGGAGGTGCGCGCCGAGCGGCGCAAGCTCGCAAGCGTGCTGCGCGTGCTCGACCCCGAGCGCGCGACGACGCCGAAGCGTGGCCCCAAGCCCGGCACCAACGGGCAGCGGGTGATGCCCTATGCGATCAGTGAGGAGAAGGTCGAGCAGGTCCGCGGGATCGTGCTCGCCCTCGGCGGCGAGCCGTTCAAGATGATCGATGTCTACGAGCGCTGGGAGGAGAACTCCTCCAGCGAAGGAGCGAAGAAGGACAACATCAACAAGGCGCTCTCGCGCCTGCGCGAGCGCGGGCAGGTGCGGCTGCTGAAGACGCAGCGGGGCAAGCACGGCGGCAACATCTACCTCGCCACCCCCCGGATCGAGGTCGGCCCTGTCTCGGAGGCGGCGGCGGCGAACGGGAGTGAGTAATGGCCGCGCGGGGAAACGGCCACAGGAAGGTGCCGGGACGCTCTTTCGACCTCTACGCCTTCTCCGACGAGGAGCTATTACACCTCGTCAAGGACAACCTCGATAGCGGCGGCTGGGTCAACTCCGCTGAACTGGCGGACGCGATCGGGATTCCCGAGGACGAAGAGAACCGCCTGGCGGGGATCGGGATCCGGCTCGCCTGGATGCAGCGCTACGGGGTGATCCGCAAGAACACCGAACCACCCTTACTGCCCACGCGCTGGACGCTGACCGGGCGCGGGATCGTCGTCCTCGATGCCACCTTCTCGAAAGCGCTCAACGAGCAGCTCCGAGGGCTGAAGGGGGAGGCGCTGTGGAGATTGGCCCGCGAGGTGACGGGGCGCTACGGGCAGACCGACGAGGTCTCGGCCTCGCTCGTGCGCCGCTCCTTCCTGCGCGCTCACCGAGGGAGGATCCGTGGATGAGACGCTGATGGGGCGCTCGCAGCCGATCGAGGAGCAGGGGATCGAGACGCTGAAGGAGGGGATCTACCTGCGCCTGGTCAAGCTGGGCGAGCTGCTCGGTCCCGAGGAGACTGCTATATACGTGCGCCAGATCACGGATGCGATGGAGCGGGAGCTGTTGGAATGAGCGTCGTCTTGAAGTTCGTCGATGGCCCCCACGCGGGCCGCTACCTGCGCGCCTACAACCCCGACCACGCCGAGGGGCGCGGTCTCGTCGTCGCCACCAACGACCTCGGGTTGGCCTTACGCTTCGACGGTTTCCTGGAGGCGATGGAGGAATGGAAGCGCCCCTCGACCGTGCACCCGATCCGGCTCTCGGACGGGAAGCCGAACCGGCCGATGACGGCCTGGTCGGTGGCCCCGGAGGCGGTCGAGTGAACTCCGAGCGAACGTTGTGACGGACGCACGCACAGACCAAGAGATCGTGCAGGACGCGCTCCAACTCGCCGGGCACCAGAAGCACCGATACGTCCCGCCGTTCGGGACGGACATCGACCAGGAGACGCGGCACGGCCGTAGTGGTGATGGTGGCTGTCTTATGTGTGACGCAACAGCCGCGCTCGGGCGTCTTGTCGAAGCCCGAGACACAGCACGGCGGGAAGCAGACATTCAACTTGGCGAGAAGCTGGCCGCGCAGATAACGCTGAAAGCCATCACCGACTCTCTGTGC
>Ga0306926_10010987_pt1 | contig 10025 bp, 14 predicted proteins | sample flu12Cox44000178_FD_203759 | JGI IMG/M metagenome (GOLD analysis project Ga0306926, IMG submission 203759) | Lab enrichment of tropical soil microbial communities from Luquillo Experimental Forest, Puerto Rico - flux8day.12C.oxic.44.000.178 (v2)... | ecosystem: Environmental > Terrestrial >... | reverse complement strand
TTTTTGTGTCGCGCGCGTTTGTGTCGTCCCCTTGGGCCACGTGTACTCGCCCACGCCCCGCGCGCTCGGGCCAAGATTCTGCACAGTCCATGTCGTCCCGCAATAAGCCCGGCCGCGGCCGCGTTGCGAACCGGCGGCGTGGAGGTCGCGGTCGCGCCGAGGGAACGTCGAGCCAGTCCGGGCGTTGGCCCGAGGTGCGAGAGGAGGGCGCTGCGGCCGGCATCCGCGGTGGGAAGCACATGAACCGAAGGAGCCATCATCCATGATGCGCAAACTCTCGATTGTCGCCGCGGTGGCGGGGCTGCTGATCAGCACGACCGCGCTCGGCTATGCGCAAAGCTCGACGCAGGATCGTGCCCCCGGTCAGCGGATGCAGGAGAGGGGCTCGGTGCCCGGCCATCCCGGAGCATCCGGTTATGCCCCCGGTCAGCGCATGCACGAGCGCGGCAGCAAGGCGGGCGAGCCCGGCGCCTCTGGTTACGCGCCCGGCCGGCAAGCGCCCGAAACCACCGGCAGGGGAAGCATGGGTGACCGGGATCCCGATCGCGATCGCGGCGACGCCCGCTGAGGACGGCGATCGTCACGTTCGAGAGACGGGGAGGACCGCGCCATGCGGTCCCTCGCTTCGTATGGCTGGCATGAACGCCCAGCCTGTCCCATATGAGCCTTCGCATCCCCGGAGGTTGAATTGTCCAAACCCCTGATCGTCTCCATCCCGCACCGCCTCGGCCGCGAAGAGGCGGCGCGCCGCATCAAATCCGGCCTGACCGCCGCGCGCACAAACTATTCCGCGCTGCTGACCATCAATGAGGAAACCTGGAACGGCGACCGGCTCGCCTTCAATCTCAGCGCGCTCGGCCAGAGCGCCGTCGGCTTCATCGACGTGGCCGACGATCATGTGCGCCTGGAAGTGCAGCTGCCATGGCTGCTGGCGGTGGTGGCGGAGAAGCTCACGCCCGCGATCCGCAAGGAAGGCACGCTGATGCTGGAGAAAAAGTGACGGGCCTTCCGACGTCCCGGCCAGTCAGGCGGCGACGATGCTCTTTTTGCAAGGATCAGGCTGAAATCCGCGCGCGTAAACGCGCTTCTGCTGGGAATCCAGGCGGACCCTGGTGCGGTACTGTCGGAACTCAATCCCGTGTGCTAAAGTTCGCGTTCGATCGGGGAGTGGCCGAGGAGGCATTCATGCGCACGATCCCGCTCGCTTTCATCGCATTCGCTGCCCTATCCCTGTCCACAACTGGCGCCCGCGCTGCCGACGGCAGTTGGTGCGCAAATTACGGAACCGGCCATAGCGGGATCAACTGCACCTACACCTCGCAGCAGCAATGCCTCGCGAGCGTGTCGGGCGTTTATGGATTCTGCACGCCCAATCCGTACCCCGGCACGGGCTATGGGAGAGGCGGAAGCTGGAACTTGCCGGCAAACGGCCGAGCGCGAGGCCGCCGGAACGGCTAGCTTCGCTCAGCGGGAGCGCGGCCCCCGCAACATCGAGGATACGAGTGAACCGTGGCGCCAACGGGTGCGCTTTGCGCACCGCGCCGATTTCGTCGACGTTGCGTTCCGGCTAGTGTCCCGATTCCGAAGTTCGCACCATTGTGCCGCAGCCTCTTTTGCGAACTTCGGAATCGAAGGACACTAGCAACTCATTGATCTAGTGTGGCCTTGGTTCAGAAGTCCGCATTTCGGAGTCGCTGCAAGAATGATGCGGACTTCTGAACCGCCACACTAGTGTCCCGATTCCGAAGTTCGCATCATTGTGCCGCAGCCTCTTTTGCGAACTTCGGAATCGAAGGACACTAGCAACTTATTGACCTAGTGTGGCTTGGTTCAGAAGTCCGCATTTCGGAGTCGCTGCAAGAATGATGCGGACTTCTGAACCGCACCCAGTCTACCCGCTGCCGACCCGCCCAACCAGCAAGAAATGCCGATGAAATAAGGACTTCCGCCGCGTCGCGGGGCCGGAAGGAGCGGCCCCTCGTTTCGCATGCGTTCTCACCCTTTCTCATGTATTTTAAGTTCGTCCGAGTCGACAAAGCACGACAGCGGAGGCGGCGATGGCGAGGGACAGGCCGATCCCATACCTGCGCAGGGCACGCATCATTGAGCAATACGATGACCCGGAGACCGGGCGCAGCATGGTCCGGGTTGAATTCCCCGATGAACCGCAGCAGCAGTCGCCTAAACCGTGGAAGCCAACTCAGCGGCAGGCAATGATCCTAGCCATCATCAGGCGCCACTACCGCCGGGGCATTCCTGCCGGTGTCTCAATCGCCACACTACACGGGCTGATCGAGAGGAAGTGGGAAGCAGAATGCGCTCGGCAAAAGCCTACTGACCCACAACTTGTGAAGGCGGTACCCGGCCGGGATATGGTCGCCTACACGCTGCGGAACGCCTCATTAATACCGTGACGCGAATTACGAATTCGTAGTTTTTCTTACGAATTCGTGGCTTTTCGCATCGGCACGCATCTTCCAAATCATTAGAAGGTGGTGACACCAGACCCGAGGTGTCGCCATGTCCGAGCATCCCCCACTCACCACTGACGATGACGAGAGCGTCGCCGACGACAAGTTGCGCGGCGCGATCGCGATCGGCGCGGAGATCGATGAGCCGCCGCACCGCGTCTATTACCTGTGGAAGATGGGTCGTTTGCCGGGGACCTATAAAGACGGCCGCGATTTGATCTCCAGCAAGAGCGCGCTTCGCCGCGCTCACCGCAATCGCGCACGTACTGGTAAGTGACAAACAAAAAAGCCCCGGCGAGCTAACACCGGGGCTTTCTATTTTCGACTTCCGAGGTCCGGGGATGCGAATCGGGAAGCAATCCCGCAAGCCGCGCGACCCGCGCATCGAGCGACTGTGTGCGCTGATGAACGACGATGTCTCGTTCGTACAAGCACACGCGGAGATCAGCGCCGCTCACCTGGACGGCCGCGCCGCTAATTTCACGGTCGAGGCGATGATGTACTCGCTGCGCAACGGCGTCGATGCGCTCGGCCGCCCCGACACGCTGCGCCGAGTTTCCCAACTCAGTGACGCGCAGACTCGAGAAGTCGCGGTGAGGGTACAGAAATTCGGGCCGCACATCGCGCCAGCATGGACGCCGGAAGACGTAGAGGTTCTGATCACCGCCAGGAGCAAGATCAATGCAGAAAACGGCTGAACAGATTGCCGACGAACTCTTGGCGAAGGCCGGTGCGGGCAAGCAGGCGGGTAAGCGTTCGCGCAAGCGGGCTCGGCGCGACAATGGTTCGGGCATCGCCATGTTGCCGTCACCGGCACAGCCGATGGCGGTCGCCCGGCTGTTCGTCGCCGAGCGCTGTCTCTGCGATGGCATGCTCACGCTGCACCACTGGCGCGGAACGTGGTGGGAGTGGAAGCGCTCGCATTGGGCCGAGGTTGAAGACCGCGAGGCGCGCTCGCTACTCTATACCTTCACCGAGAATGCACTTTATCTCGATGCTGAGGGCAACCCGGTGCCGTGGGCACCGACCCGCAAAAAGATCGGCGACCTGCAAGAGGCACTCGCCGCCATCGTCATCCTGAGCAACGACATCGATCAGCCGACATGGCTCGACGGCCGCTCACCGGCATCATCGTCGCCGTTGCCAACGGTCTGTTGGAAGTTGAGACCCGGCGCTTGCTTCCACACAGCCCGCAATTCTTCAATCAGACCGCAGTGCCGTTCGATTACGATAAGGACGCACCGCAGCCGAAACGCTGGTACGATTTTCTCGACGCATTATGGCTCGACGAAGCGGACGCCATCGACGTGCTTGGTGAGTGGTTCGGCTACGTCATCAGCGGTCGGCTCGACCTGCACAAAATTCTTGTCATGGTCGGGCCGACACGCGGCGGCAAGGGCGTGATCGCGCGCATCCTGATCGCGTTGATCGGCAAGCACAATGTCTGCGGTCCGACGCTAAGTTCGCTCGGAGGCGAATTCGGGCTGGCTCCGCTGCTTGGCAAGAGTTTGGCCATCATCTCGGACGCACGTTCCGGTGTGCAGCGGCTCACCATCGATAACGAGAACCACTTCACCCGGTTCGAGGCCGCCGAGGAAGCGATCACGATCATGCGCGACCTCGCGTCGCCGGTCGGCGCTTTCGTTCGCGAGAAATGCACGCTCGGCTCTGATGACGAGATTGCGGTCGATGCGCTCTATGACTCGTACAAGGATTGGTGTCAGGTTTGCGAGTACCCCAAATCCGACAAGGCCCGTTTCGGCCGCGACCTGCGCGCTGCCTGCCCATCGGTCAAAAAGACCCGGCCAAGAGACGAGAGCAACCGTTATCACGTCTATCGGGGCATCCGGCTGCGCACCGAGAAAGACGAGGCCGAAGAGGCCGAGCAAGGGCTTCCCCTAGGTGGACTCCACAATGCGCCGGTCACTGTGACCACTATGACCAAGGACCGGAGGCGAGCCGTGGCTGGTCACGGTAGTCACGGTGACCGAGACATTGTGGAGTCCACTAGAGACGGCCCGAAAAACCCCGCGCGCGAAAGAGAGACGGTCACCTATCGGGGCAAATCCGATGACCTCCCCTACACCGGCCCGCCGGTCGACGTGCCGGACCAGGGACCGGACCCCCTCGACGCGCACGGCGCGCCGCTGGCGGCCACGCCCACAAACGGCGGTGAGCCGGGCTTGAGCAGCCAGCGGATTCGGAAGCTTGCCGACTGGTACAAGGACGAAACCAACCGGCGCTACAACGAGAACAAGCTCGAAACCGCCGCGCTCGACGCCGATCTGCGGGCGATCCTGCGCAAGGAAATGCTCCCCGAATTCGTCGAGGCGGAGTTCGAGCGGGTGATGAAGGCGGTATTTGCAATGTAGGAGACAGACCCATGAGCAACACAGTCCCACAGACGATGATCAACGCCGTGACCGGTGAGCGGCACGTCATTCAACTGAAGCCGGTGGGCGACATGACCTCAGCGGAGGCGCAGGCATTCCTCGCCGATCGTGTCGAGGAAGGAAAGCGCATCGATCCGGAGACCTGCGATATCATCAAGTACAAAGCGGAGGTGCTGGACCCCTACGGCATCTTCGAGGTGCCGGACGATTGGTCCTGCGTGGGGAGCGCGCGGTTCGCCCGCAACCTGCCTGACGGCGACTGGGTCTGGTTCGGCCATCTGCCGGAAGCAACTTGTAAGGCTTTGTTTGAGCGCATGGAGCATGAGAGGTCGAGGTGGCGCATGGAGCATGGGAGGTCGAGGTCGAGCAGGTGATGAAGGCGGTGTTCGCGGAGGTCTGACGTGCTCGAGCGCCCACCATCCCACGCCGCCCGTCAGCGCCGCTACCGTAAGCGCCAGCGCAACGGCGAGGTCATGGTCACCGTCGCCCTGTCGCGGGAGGAAACAGACAAGCTCTGCCGCCTGCGTTGCCTCGACCTCGACAAGCTCGAGGACCGTGCCGCCATCGCCGACGCTGTTCATCTCCTGCTCGCCCACGGAGTTGGGCGGCAAGCTCGTCGAGCTGCGCAGCCTCGATGATGTGCGCCGCGGCAGTGTCGTCGACATGCCGTCGCCGTTGCGGCCGCGCAGCGTGAATTGACATTGGATCGCTAACCACTTGCCGTCCGACCGCCTTAAGGAATGTCCGGTTTTGGGGAGGCTGCGGACATTCGCTGGCATGTAGCCTGGGGCCGCATGGATCGCGATTGACCCGAAGCTGTCTTCCGAGATGCACGACGGCCGTACCACAACGACTTGATGGTGGACCTCGGCGAGACCTGAATCCCCTTGCAGGATCATGAATCTCTTGCAACAAGTAATCGCCAAATGCCAAACGTCCTTTCAGCGCGTCAGCCATCTCGTGATGCGTCAGTGCGCGGCATCAGGGCGATGAACGGAAGAATAAGTATGCCTCGACTACTTACCGTCATCGGCGCTTTCGTCGCTCTGCTCGCAGTTTCACCCGCTCTTGCGCAGGAGAAGTCTATCGTCGTCGCCTCGACCACTTCGACGCAGGATTCCGGGCTGTACGGTTTCATCCTTCCACTGTTCAAGCAAAAGACCGGCATCGACGTTAAAGTCGTCGCCCTGGGAACCGGCCAGGCGCTCGACTTCGCGCGCCGCGGCAGTGCCGACGTGGCTTTAGTGCATGCCAGGGAGGCAGAGGAGAAATTCATTGCGCAAGGGTTTGGCGTGAAGCGCTATTCCGTGATGTACAACGATTTTGTCATCATCGGACCGAAAGACGATCCCGCCAGCATCAAGGGGGCAAGGAACGTCACCTTTGCGCTGCAAACCATTAAGGCCAAGGGTGCACCCTTCATCTCGCGCGGCGACAACTCCGGCACGCATATTGCGGAAATCAAACTCTGGAAGGACGTTGGCATCGACATCAAGAAGGAGGCTGGGCCGTGGTACAAATCGACCGGGCAGGGCATGGGTGCCACGCTCAACGCAGCAGCAGCCAGCGGAGCCTATGTGATGTCTGACCGCGGCACGTGGCTTTCGTTCAAGAACAAGGACGACCTCGTCATCGCGGTGCAGGGAGACAAACTGCTGTTCAACCAGTACGGTGTCATCCTGGTTAACCCTGCCAAGCACCCGCATGTGAAGAAGAAGCTTGGCCAGCAATTCATCGACTGGCTCATTTCGGGAGAAGGCCAGAAGGCAATCGCCGATTACAAGGTTAACGGCGAGCAGCTGTTCTGGCCCCAACGCGAATAACCCGTAGTTCTTCCGGGTCTAACCCCAAGCGGTCTAGCCAGGATTGAAATCTCCCAGATCATCACGTTCAGCGAGGCCGCTGTCCGCAAATCCATGTGAGGATAGAAGCTCGACGTTCGATGTATAGCCTTTCGATAGCGATTTTGAGCGCAATCATTGTTCTGCCCAAGGGGCATCCGCATGCAGCATTCGCCAATTAAGCGCCTTGCTATCTCGAAATGCAGCCGGTGTGGGCGAACAAAGTACACGCAGCATGCTGTCTTCAAACAAAACGTCAGTTATTTCTTCGGACGGAAAGAGCGACAATTCTCAGGTGATCTTTGTTTTTCTTGTGCGTCTAGAACGTTTGCGAGAGTCGAACTCACAACACTGTTTGGGACGTGGTGGGGGATAATCGGATTTTGGGTAGGTCCACTTTATATCGTTCATAATTTAGAAGAGTACACTATTGCCACTTTTCGCTTCGTCCGCAGTGAAAAATACGTTCGCAAAGGCCTGCTGAGGTTGTGCGTCGCCGCGGGCATTACCTGGATCGGGTGGCTAGGTTACAAATCTTTGCATGCACTCGCACACGGTTCTGGCTGGCTGTCGAATATCGTCTGGCTGATCCTAATAGTGTCGACTGGCGGTCCAATATTAATTGCTTGGGTAGTTGCAGGTTTCCAAAAATCGGCGGCCGAAAGCGAGTAGTCGGACATTACCGAGATGTCTGCTATTTGTCCGCTTCGGGGAGTAAAGCGGACATTGAGCGCGAAGCTTCAATTTGATCGGCCGGGGGGCGGGTAGATTTTTCCCGAGGACCTCATGATCGCGGCGCGCGTTGCCCAGAGGAAAAAAGTGCGCCAGACGCAGACGATTAGCCGGGCCAATTTTTTTTAGCCGCTTAACAGCCGTTGTGTCTGCTATGGGAACGGCGATATTTTCCACACGACCCGACTCATCCACGCGGCACCGTATGAGCACTTCCCGCGACGTCTTGCTCAGGAAACTCCGAGAACGCGGGCATTCTGTGCTCGCCGATGCTGCCGCGCGCGGCGATGTAAGCGCTCATTCCGCGGCCTTGTATGCCGGCATCATCCGGGAGAAAGAACCCGCCGGAACCGGCTCTCCAAACGTCAGCAAACGAAACCTGTGGCGCATCCATCAGTTGTTGCGCGGCATCGATGACCCGGATGGGGCGGCTAAACCGTTAGCCCCGGACGTGGAAGCGCCCAAGAAGCCTGAGCTTCCCACTCTGACGCCCGGCGGGTGCGGAAGCCTACCTTGCATGACGTGTTCGAGCCCGACGGCGGTGCTGGCGCGGCAGGAGATTGCCGACATATGGACAGCGGCGATGCAAGGTGATGGCCCGAGGCGACCATCTCCGAACGGTGGATTACCGCGAGGGTGCTGCCGGCGCAACATGATCGCGCTGTCCGCGGCTAGCCTCATCGGCTGATCTGCAAAAAGAAAACGGCGCTCGTTCACTGGCTAAGCATCTCGAGCGCCGAAGTTGAAGGAGCTCAAAACATGGAAGGCCAAAAGTGTAACCGATTCCGGAGGCCTTTGCCATGCTTGCACCATCACCGCGGCCGCTGGCTTTGAGCGACAGCGAAATCGCGCACATCATGTCCGCCGCTCGCGTCCTGGCGGTTGCCGACCGCGACGCCTTCTTGCGTTCGGTCGCGTTTGCGCTCGAGCAGCTACCAGAGCTTGGCGACGGCGTGGTATCGCGGACTTGCCGCGAAATCCAATCGCGCTACTGGAGGCCTCCGGAGTTCACCACCGGCAGCAAGCACGCCCGGTAGCGACGCCATTTTAGGTTCTTCGACCGGGTCCATTGGCGGCCGCGCGCGGCGGGCGTACCATTGCGTAAGTCAGACGGGGAGATTCGAAGCATGTCCGCTGATCTAGAAGACCGCATCGCTGAACTCGAGCACTACACCCGCCGAATAATTCCCGCTCGCGACGGCACGGACGGGTGGGTCAATTACATCCAAAATTGTATTCAAGAACGCGTTCTTGAGGAGCGCGAATTTTTGACCGAGGTCGTCGCAATGCTTCAGCGCGAATTTTTAGCTCAGACGCAGGCGATGCTCGACAGCCCGCTAGCGACGAACGTTCGCGGCACTTTCCAACCCGGCACCAGCTATACGCGCGGCGACATGGTCGCGCTCGACGGCGGTTCATTCATCGCGCGTAGGGACAATCCAGGCAAATGCCCTGGTGATGGTTGGCAGCTCATGGCGAAGCAAGGCACGCGCGGAATTGCTGGACCAAAGGGTGAGCGCGGACCGCCGGGAAACACCATCACGAGCTGGATCGTAGATCGCAGCAATTTCCGCGTTACTCCGCGCATGAGCGATGGCACGCTTGGCCCACCGCTCGAACTGCGTGAGTTGTACGCGCCAAGTGAGACGACATGACGACGCGCCCGGCGCAACACGAAATCGACGAGGCGTTTGCTGAAATCGCCAGCAAGATCGCAATCAACGACGCGCGCAAAGCCGCCGGCGCAAGCCATCCGAGTTTGCCGCTGAGCGAATCGGCAAAACGCTCTTTGCTCTTTATCCTGAGCTTGTGCCTAAGGAGCGTTGAGATGCTATCTATCTGAGCAGCGAGAAGGGCCGTCGCGTTGCCGGTTTTCGCCCGGTCGACGGCTCGCGCCAACGAGCCGTATCAGCGGCGCGTCGCTGCCTAAAGGCGGACGTTTTCTCAACCATGGCCCATCTCGGGTCGGCGGTTAGTGTCGTAGCTCAAGTAACGACGTATCTTTCCCCCTCAAGAGCTACGCCGATTTGCCCCAAGCGGGCGTAATAGCCGACATCGGTGGACGTCTCACAAGTGCCTGTTGGCGGACATCAGCATTCCGCGATTCGTCGAACGAAACATTATGGAAAGTCTCGCTGAGAGTAAGATCAGTCCGCCTTGATGCCGGCGAACTTGACCACCTTGCCCCACTTCTCCGTTTCGTCGGCTATGAACTTTCCAAAGTCGGCGGGCGAGCCTGGGAGCACGAGGCCGCCAAATTCGTCGAATCGGCTTGTCACCTTAACATCCACGAGAGCCGCGTTAATCTCTCTGTTGAGCGTGTCTATGATCGCGGCAGACGTACCCCTGGGCGCGCCGATGCCGGCCCAGAAGCTCGCCTCGTAGCCCGGTACGAAGTCGGCGACAGGCACGACCTCCGGCAGCGCTGCCGACCGCGTCGCGGTCGTCACCGCGAGCGCATGTAACTTGCCAGCCTTGATATATTCGACCGTGGCGGCTGTAGTCGCGAACATGACGTCCACCTGTCTACCAAGCATGCCGATCAGTGCGGGGCCCGCGCCGCGGTAAGGTACGTGCACCATATTGAC
>Ga0306926_10010985_pt1 | contig 10026 bp, 9 predicted proteins | sample flu12Cox44000178_FD_203759 | JGI IMG/M metagenome (GOLD analysis project Ga0306926, IMG submission 203759) | Lab enrichment of tropical soil microbial communities from Luquillo Experimental Forest, Puerto Rico - flux8day.12C.oxic.44.000.178 (v2)... | ecosystem: Environmental > Terrestrial > Soil... | reverse complement strand
CCACACCAACGCCAACGCCCATGCTTGCTGTACCCTATGACTTCAACGGCGATGGCCATCCAGATTACCTCCTTTACAATTCTGGCACGCGCCAAACGGTGATCTGGTACCTGAACAACAATGTTCTTGTCACAGGAGCTGCTGGCCCAACACTTCCTGCTGGTTGGCAAGTAGTGGCCGCAGCCGACTTTAACAGTGATGGGCACCCTGACTATCTGCTGTTCAATCCGAGCACGCGCCAAACGGTGATCTGGTACCTGAACAACAATGTTCTTGTCACAGGAGCTGCTGGCCCAACACTTCCTGCTGGTTGGCAAGTAGTGGCCGCAGCCGATTTTAACGGGGACGGTCATCCGGACTATCTGCTGTTCAATCCGAGCACGCGCCAAACGGTGATCTGGTACCTGAACAACAATGTTCTTGTCACAGGAGCTGCTGGCCCAACACTTCCTACTGGGTGGAGCGTAGTGGGAGCAACCGATTTTAATGGCGATGGCAAGCCTGACTATGTGCTTTCCAACGCGACAAGTCGCCAGAGTGCCATCTGGTACATGAACAACAACGTCTTTATCAGTGGCGTGTACGGGCCGACTCTTCCCACTGGCTGGAGCTTGGTAGCACCTTGAGCGAGACCGTTACAATTCGCCGACCAATGCACGATCACACCGGGAGGAAATTTCATGAGAAGTTTGCGGATCTTTGTTGTGGTGTTCTGGCGCTAACGATATTCGCCTCCTGGGCTGACAGCGTAGCGGCAGCAGATTCAATGTCGGACAAATGGCTTAGCCCTGCTCCAAGCGCAGCAAAAAAGAATCCGATCGCGCCGACGCAGCAGTCGATTGCTGCCGGCCAGAAGATCTATTCGAAAACCTGCGTTATGTGTCACGGCAAAACCGGGGACGCGGACGGACCCGCTGTAATTGAGCTGAATATTCACCCGGCGAAGCTCTCCGATCCGCAGCTGGCAACCGAACCTGACGGCTCCCTCTTCTGGAAGATTACAACTGGGAAAAAGCCAATGCCCGCATACGGCAAACGACTTTCCGATACAGATCGCTGGAACCTGGTGAATTACATTCGCACGCTGCCAAAGCGATAACACGCTGCGTGCTTCGTCGATGCACTCGCACGACGCTGTAAGACGCCCCGGTTGGGGGTGTTGCGGTTCGATTTCATTAGAGAGGTTTGCAATCGAGCGACAGCGGGTCGTCTGTCCTGAAATTAGCTTTTCCTGCACCGTTTTCTGTCCTGAAAACCGGAATCTCGGTCTGTTTTGAAGTGACGTGCTTTTGAGCAAATCGCCTTCTTGCCTGGCGCAACGCACCGCGGTTTGAACGGTAACAATGTTGTTACTTTTTCGATACGGAAGGAGAACCGAACTGCTGCGATGTATTACGAAAACACAGAAAACCCATGAAAACGATTCATGCTCATACAAAAATCGGTCTGCTCCTCTTAGGAGCAGCGATGTTCACGATCGCGTCTGCGCGCGCGGACACATATTCGTGGACAAACTTCCAATCCGACATCGCCGGTGTGGCGCAACACACTGACCCGAACCTTGTCAACCCATGGGGGATGGCTGTCTCGCCAAATGGCACGATTTGGGTCAGCGACAACGGTACCGGTGTTTCCACGCTGTATCATCAGGATGGCACGGCTGCTTCGCTAGTCGTAACGATTCCTACGGCCTTCCAAAACCGAGGAACAGGGACTCCTACTGGAGTCGTCTTCAACGGCACACAGTTCTTCCAAGTCACAGAGAACGGAAACTCGGGGCCCGCCTTGTTCATTTTTGTGAGTGAAGATGGTTCCATTTCAGGTTGGAACCCGAACGTGGACCAGACGAACGCCATTATCGCTGTCGACAACGGCAGGAATCGTGGTCGCAACAGCGCCGTTTACAAAAGCGTGACACTCGGGGTCGCCAGTGGTCACAATTTCCTGTATGCGTCGAATTTCCATACAGGCAAGGTCGAAACCTACGATGAGGGTTTTCATCAGGTAAATCCCAACGGCTTCGTCGATCCGAATCTTCCGGCAGGCTACGCGCCCTTCGGCATTCGAAATTTCAACGGCGAAATTTTTGTGACTTACGCCAAGCAGGACCACGCTAAACACGATGATGTTCCTGGTCTTGGGTTTGGCTTCATCAATGTGTTTGATACCAGTGGTAATTTCCTCAGACGCCTGGTCTCAAATGGCAATCTCAATGCGCCTTGGGGACTTGCGCTCGTAGAGGACGAGCTCTGGGTCGGCAACTTCGGCGACGGACTTATTAACGTTTACGATCCGACGACCGGCGCCTTTATCGAGACGTTGGTGCGTGCCGATGGCACACCGCTCCAATTCGATGGCTTGTGGGATATGCTACCTCAGGCTAACGGAGTCTTTTTTACCGCTGGGATAGCCGACGAATCCCACGGCCTGTTTGGTCTCATTACTGAGAACCCATAGGACGCAGACTTGGGGGCGCACGATTCCTTGACCGTTGCCAAAAAGGGTGTTGTCCCGGCAAGGGCGTGCGCTCACCACTTTGCGCATTTAGTTTCGCCGATACGCATTCGTGTGAATCGTCAGCACGAGTGCCAAATCTTTGGTTTGAACCTTCTTCTGCCTTGGGCGTCCGGCACACCGGGCTACAGACTAAGATTCTTGTTGTTATTTGAGTGCAGATGCAAGCCTCAGGAGGCTTTCTCGAATTTGGGCAGGCGTCCAGGCAGCAAAACCGAAAACAAATGCAGGGTCGAGCTTCGCCTCGATGCAATAAAATGATAGCGGTGAGGGTTTGATTCCGATATCGGTGCAGACGCGTGCGACTCTCGCGAAATCTGTTTCGCATCGAAGCCAGGCGACGAAGTTCAGTCCGGCTTCCGGAATCTGAAGGATGAATCGGTCACCGAGCAGCTTGTTGAATTCTTTCATGAAGAACTCTCGCCGCTCCCCGTAGAGTTTTCGCATGCGTTTGATATGGCTGAGGAAAAATCCTTTATTAATGAAACGCGCGAGGGTAGCCTGATCAATCGCCGACGAGTGTTGGTCCATTGTGCTGCGAATTTTGACTAACGAATCGATCAACTGCTCCGGTGCAACGACGTATCCCAGCCGCAAGGAAGGATAGAGAATTTTACTCATCGTTCCCGCGTAAATCACCCGGTTGAAATTGTCGATTCCTTGCAGACAAGGAAGCGGCGGCCCGGTAAAGCGGAACTCCGCATAAAAGTCGTCCTCAAAAATGAATGCATTGTGGGCACGGGCAAAATCGAGCAGCGCCGTCCTGCGATCGAAACTCATTGTCATTCCAAGCGGGTATTGATGCGAAGGTGTTACATGGATCAATTTCGGTTGCTTTTCTTTTGCCGATCGCGCGATCACGATTCCTTCTTCGTCCAGCGGCTTCGGAACAACTCTAGCTCCTGCTAGAACGAAGACCCTCCGCGCCTGATGAAAACCGGGATCTTCAATCCACACCGGCTCGCCCGTATTCACGAGCGCCATGGCGCTAATTAACATCGCCTGCTGCATACCCCCAACGATCAGGATTTGGTCTGGATGACAGCGTGCGCCTCTAAAATCGCACAGGTATGTGGCAACTGCTTTGCGCAAATCCGTGTCGCCACGACTTGACGCGTGGCGCAGTAGATGGACACCCTTTTGTGCGAGCACCTGTGATCTGAGCCGCTCCCAAACGTCGATGGGGAATTCATCGACCGCTGGAAGTCCAGGAACCAAGGAAACACCCGCGCCGGCGTCAAGCGCTCCGAGATCAAACTCTTTCCCTACGCGCTGATCTGGAATCGCTCGTACTCGGCCGGAGATCCGCGGCCGATTGTCCACCGGGCGAAGTGCTTTCGCTTTGTCAGCAGTTAAAAATGCTTCGGGAAGCGGATGCGCCACGAAGGTTCCCGATCTGGGTTTCGAGCGGAGATATCCTTCTGCGTGGAGTTTCGAAAATGCGAGGTTAACTGTTAGTCTTGAGATGCCCAAGTCACCAGCAAGGGCCCGAGACGAAGGAACACGACACGCGCCGCCAGTAAAACTCCCCGCTCGCAACTCGTCCCGGATTTGGCGGTATAGTTGATCGTGAAGTGGTTCAGCTGCGGAACGGTCGAGCCGAATCATTTCGAACCCGACGATTGAACGTCGCCGTCTCTTCTTCAGAAGCGGTTTCCTATGCGACATAACCCAGGCTGCCCTGCCTCGCCAGTTAACGTGCAGCTTGCATGTCTATTATCAAGAAACAACGGATTCAGGTCTGCCAAAGCAAATCGTCCGGGCGGCCCACACGGGCCAGAAGCGACGCAAAGTGGCCTTATCAAAATTTCCTAACTGGATCTTGCTCTCTTTGCCGCATTCGCGTTTTTGATTTGTTATGTTTATCAAATCGATTTGGATTGGTTTCGTTGGGATCATGTTTTTAGTCGCAAACGCCGCGGCCGCGAACTCCGTGCTCGAAGGTGTCGTTAAGGATGCCAAGGGACATCCGATCCAGGGCGTGGATGTTCGAATTGAAGCGAAGAATGGCGGCGGGTTGCTCGCAACCGCTAAAACAGATGACAATGGTCATTACATGTTGAAAGGCCTGGCGGCGGGCACTTACCGAGTGACTTTGGTTGTGAATGGTGCCGTTAAGACTTCCATCAATAATACGACGCTTGAATCAGGTGAGTCGACACAACTGAACTTCGATCTCACTGAAACGCGCACATCTGTAACCGTAAAGAAAGGTAGACATATGGTTTGGATACCGGCCTTTACGGGAAGTCGTTCACCAGGGCGCTGGGTCGAAATTGACGATAGTGGAAGCTGGGCTGCAGCAGCTGGCGCCAACAATGTTGTACGGGTTAGTGGAGAAGAACTACACCGTACAATTCACAGCCTGGACATCAAAAGGGGGCAATAACCTCGTCAGCAGTCTGCCAGCTCACAGCCCGCGTGCCTGGCGTAGGTTTTGCTGCATACTTAATTCCAACAATTAACTCTCGCGTCTTGTCACCGATCCGGCAGATGCTTCTTCTTCGCGGTATGAACATATAGAACAAGATCGTAGCCGCGGCCGCTCGGATAGGGCTTACCGGCGCGCTTGAACCCGTGGTCAGTCGGAAAGCGCATCGCTCGCGCATCTGCGCGGGTCGTCGCAAAAACATTCTCGTTCTCGGCCAAACTGATTAACTGACCGATAATACGGCGCGATAGACCTCGCCCTTGGTGTGATTTAGCGATGGCTACCCAGCCCAGCTCAATACCATATTCATTCAATAGCGCCGTTGCTTGCGCTTTTGCGAACACTTTGTTCCGATAGCTCAAAAGGGGGTGCTTCAAGGCACCAACTCCGACGAGCTGCCCATTTGATTCCCTTAGAAACAACAGTCGAGAAGCATCGCGAATGCGCTCCGTTAAGCCTTGCAGATCGACTGTCCCGGCTTCAATGACCAGCTTCTCAAAATCGGCTAACGCCTGCGGCGTGCAATCTGCTGGCGAAAGTATGGACGAAGTTACCATAGCATTGTCTTGCCGGGATGAATCTGCGAAATCGCAGAACGGTCGCACACATTATGACGACATTTCGTATCATTTTATCATTGGCGGATGAACAGTGAAAGATCCACAATCCCGTACATATGAAAACGAAAACGCTCTCTTTGGTCCTTATTCCCTTGCTGGCCTGCTTCTCGGGTTCAATAACCTTGGAAGCTGTCAGCCCCCCACCGGATGGCGGTTATCCCAGCGGCAACACCGCGGAGGGGGACAACGCGCTTCTTAGTCTCACCGCCGGCGCATACAATACCGCAGTCGGCTGGTTTTCGCTCCAAGCCAACCTTACTGGGAACTTTAACACCGCCATCGGTGCCGGAACGCTCCTTGCCGATACCGGTGACAACAATACGGCCACTGGCGCGGGATCCCTTTTTAATAACACCAGCGGCGCGAACAACACGGCCGCTGGAGTGTTCGCCCTTTTTGAAAACACTACCGGTGGCTCCAACACGGCCACCGGCCTCGGTGCACTCGGTGACAATACAACCGGCAGCAATAACACCGCCCACGGTGCTAACGCCCTCCTTAGCAATACTACCGGCGGGAACAACACGGCCATGGGTTCTCAGGCACTCCAGAGTAACACCACTGCCAACGGCAATACAGCCACCGGTTTCCAAGCACTCCTCAACAATATCACTGGCGGCTTCAACACCGCCAATGGCATGACCGCGCTCATCAGCAATACCATTGGTTTCGGCAATGTGGCGACGGGTTTTCAAGCACTTCACGACAACACCATGGGCAACGCGAACACGGCTATCGGCACTAGCGCGCTCCAGAGCAACACCAGCGGCGGCAGCAACACGGCCATTGGTGGTGGCGCGCTGTCTGCCAACGCTACTGGCGATTCGAACATTGCTATCGGTATCGGTGCGCTTAGTCTCAACACTAGCGGCAGCGAAAATGTCGCTTTAGGCGAAGGCGCCGGCATGAACGTCACAACGAGCACTAACGTTATCTGCATTGGAAGCGATGGCGCCAATGTGAATAACAGCTGCTTCATTGGCAACATCCATGGGGTGACGACTGCAACTAACGACGCGATACCGGTGCTAATCGATTCTGCCGGCCAGCTGGGCACGATAAATTCCTCGCGTCGCTACAAGACCGACATCAAACCCATTGAAAAAGCTAGTGAATCCATTTTGGCACTCAAACCAGTGAGCTTTCATTACAAGGTTCACCAGGATGCCAGGCCCCAGTTCGGTTTAATCGCCGAGGACGTTGCGCAAGTGAATCCCGATCTCGTCATTTATGATGCCGATGGCAAGCCTTACACCGTGCGCTACGACGCCGTAAACGCGATGTTGCTCAACGAGTTCCTCAAAGAGCACAACACCATGCAAGAGCTTAAGAAAGAAGTTGCAACTCTGAGTACGATTGTGAAACAGCAGGCAACAGAAATCGAGAAGGTGAACGCAAATCTTGAACTGAAGTAGCCTGGGCCGCAGGCGATCGTTGCGAACGATTAAGGCAAAGAATCACAGGTTTCAATTCACCTCGATTTGCAGGCGATTTGTTTTGAAGCGGCGAACCGTTTTAACGGTTTAGGCTTGACAAACTGGCGCCATTTTCTGCAGACTCGTTTTCTCTAAACGGATCTGAAATCAGGCGTGGGACCTTTCCCCGCTAGGTTCTTCGCCTCTTCGGGGCCCGAAATTGCAAGAACCAACATTTACGGGGGCGCAGAAAGGAAAAATTATGAAGGCACTAATCGAATTCAAAAGAAAAACTCTTCTATTTCACATATTCTTTGCGGCAATTTGCCTTGGGCATTTGCCCTCGACGAGAGCTGTCACTCCACCACCTGATGGTGGCTATCCCAATCGCAATACAGCTGAGGGTGACGGCGCACTCTCCTTCCTCACTACCGGCGGCGAGAACACGGCCGACGGTTGGAGAGCGCTCTTTGCCAATACAACCGGCTCCGACAACACGGCTACCGGCGCTGGCGCGCTGTTTGCCAATACAACTGGCAGTAACAACACGGCCAACGGTTTTGCCGCGCTCTTTCAAAACACGACCGGTGGCAACAACACAGCCACGGGTTCCGACGCGCTCGAGTTTAACACCACGGGCAGCAACAACACCGCCAATGGTTTTTCGGCGCTGTTTCAAAACGGCGGTGTCAACAACACGGCTACTGGTTCTAGTGCACTTCAGTTTAACACTACCGGCAGCAACAATACTGCCAACGGTTTTTCGGCGCTTAAAAACAACAGTACTGGCTTGTTCAACACGGCCGATGGTTGGCACGCGCTCTCTAGCAATACAACCGGCGGCTCTAACACGGCCGTCGGCGCTGGTGCCCTCTTTAGCAACACCGGGGACGGGAACACAGCGACTGGCATTGGGGCGCTTCTAAGCAACACCACTGCCGGCGACAACACCGCCCACGGAAGCTTTGCGCTCTTTTTCACTACCACCGGCGGGTCCAACACAGCGGTTGGCGCCGGCGCCCTCTTTACCAACGCGACCGGCGACCATAACACGGCGATCGGTAGTAATGCGCTTTCGAATAATACCACCGGCAGCTTAAACACTGCAATTGGTACTGATGCGCTTTCGAGCAATACCACCGGCAACGGAAACATCGCCGCCGGTCAATTCGCGCTTGCGAACAATACCACAGGCTTCTCTAACGTCGCCTTAGGCCCTCATGCTGGCAGCAATGTCACCACAGCCGATACGGTTATCTGTCTTCTCAGTGCGGGAGACAACGTGAGCGGTAGCACCTGGATCGACAACATCTTTGGCGTAACTACCGTCAGTGGAACCACAGCGCCAGTTGTCGTTTCCGATGGCGGCCAGCTTGGCACAGTTGCCTCTTCGGAGCGGTTCAAGAAAGACATCGCCACCATGGAGAAAGCAAGTGAAGCAATCCTGTCGCTTAGGCCGGTCACGTTCCGCTACAAGACGGACACCAAAGGCACACCGCAATTTGGGCTGATTGCTGAAGAAGTCGCAAGGGTAAATCCCGTTTTGGTGCTGCCGGACAAAGAAGGAAAACCGTACAGCGTCCGTTATGATGCAGTGAACGCGATGTTGCTCAACGAGTTTCTCAAAGAGCATCGCAAGATCGAGGAGCAAGAAGCGACCATTGCGCAACTACGGAAGGACTTGCAAGTCAATGGCGCACGTCAAGAAAAGCAAATTGAAGCGCTTACCGCGGGCCTGCAGAAAGTGAGCGCCGAACTCGAAGTGCGTAAATCCGCACCGCAAACGGTTCTGAACGATCGGTAACACGATCCTGCTTGCATTGCCAGACTCTCATCCTTACAATGCCGCCGAAAAAGGAGTAAGGATGAAAAGTTATATTTCACGAATCGCAGCGGCACTATCGTTGGGCATGCTTGTCTTGCCCGCAATTACGACGTCCGCTCAAGCCCAAACACGTCCGTGGTGGTTTTATGGTTGCCCTCAAGGTGTCGTTGCACAAATCCCCGGCAACGTGCCGGCCCCAGGGACTGCAGGGTGGACCGAATATCAAAACTGCCTACAACAAAACTTAAGTGTGTCGCCTCAACAGAGTGCCCAAATAGCGCCCATTCTTGCCAATGAAGGACAGAAGATAATAGCGATCAGAAACAACAATTCGCTTTCGGACTCTCAGAAGATACAAGACGTTAAGGCCCTCCAGACGCAGTCCGATCCGCAGTTGAAGGCGATTCTCTCATCTGCTCAATACGACAAACTAAAAGCCGTCCGCTATCATGCCCTTCGATGGGTCACTCAGAAAAGACTCGGCTGGCAGTGAGAAGGAAGTTTCTAAAAAATTGCAGCGCGAGTTCATCGGAATTAAGCCGCTGTTTGTTTTCCCTTAAGCAGCTTCCGAACTGATGCTGCGATCGCGACGACGCCAATAATGATAAACTTCTTTGCCGCGAGGATCGCTACCCAAAGTCCTTTGAAGAGTCCGAGTTTGACCGCAGCAGCTGTGGCCGTTCCGGCAACGAGCGCTGCCAATCCATATTCGGCGATCTTGTCGGACTTCGGATTGAAGTCAGCGTATCGATGTCCTGGATTGAAGTCGATAGCTGCGAGAATCTTCGGTGTAGCCTCTTCGATCTCCGATAATTGGGACACTGCAGCAACGCCATTGAGCACGAGCACTCCGCCCCGGCCAAGCATTCGTATGTTGTAGTTGAGGGTGTTATCCGGCTGTGAGCCAAACTTTAGCTCCTTCGCCCAGTATAGCTTGTAGTCTATGTGCTCGTACATCTCATCTGGACATTATGGGATCGAGCCAAGCAAACATCTTCTGAAAAAATATTTCGCGCCCGCCCGCCTCGCAGTGCTCGCCAGCGCCTTCACTTGCAGTAAAGAGCACATATTCTTTGGGACATTGTAAGGCGTTGTACAAATCCTTGCCGCCGCCGCGCCGACGATCGTTTTCCGCCTCGGCCACAAATGTGGGACATTGAATATTTTTCGCTACGTCGGCGAGCGAGTATGCCTGAAACATCTTAAAATATTCCCACGGAG
>Ga0306926_10010983_pt1 | contig 10027 bp, 6 predicted proteins | sample flu12Cox44000178_FD_203759 | JGI IMG/M metagenome (GOLD analysis project Ga0306926, IMG submission 203759) | Lab enrichment of tropical soil microbial communities from Luquillo Experimental Forest, Puerto Rico - flux8day.12C.oxic.44.000.178 (v2)... | ecosystem: Environmental > Terrestrial > Soil... | reverse complement strand
CTCCCTGCATCCGACGCAGCTTTACGAAGCCGCCGCCGAACTCGTGAATTTTCTTCTGCTTGTTTGGCTGGGCACACGCCAGAAATTTTCAGGGCAACTGATCGGCGCGTTTTTCATCTTGTACGGAATCGAACGCGGAACGATCGAATTTCTTCGGGCCGACCCGGGTCGAACGATGATGTTCCACGAGACGGTCTCCGTGATGCAAATGATGAGTCTGGCGCTGATTTTCGTGGGCGCCTTGCTTTGGCGCCGAGGGTGGCGATCGTTGGCCGCCGTTTCTCCCCGAACGCCGAGCCCCGCGGCTGGACGGTCGTAGCCATCTCCGACAGATTGCGGGTGATTCATGCGTGACTATGAAAGCGCCGACGAAATCCTCTGAATTCATTGTGACTGCTGAGAATGCCGGCGAACGCCTCGATCGCTTCCTCGCGTCCGAACTTCCCGAGCTCAGCAGATCAAAAATCCAGTCACTCGTCGAGAAAGGGCGCGTTCGAGTGGATGGCGCGGCGCGAAAGCCCTCCTACCGTGTTGCGGCGGGAGAACGCGTTGCCATTGAGATTCCGCCCGCAGCGCCGGCGGGGGTTGCTGCCGAAGCCATTCCGCTTGAAGTGCTCTATGAGGATGAAGATCTCGCGGTGATCAACAAACCTGCGGGGATGGTCGTCCATCCGGGAGCCGGCGCTGGCGGCGGCACGATGGTGGGGGCACTGCTCCATCGCTTTGGTGGAGGCGCTGGACTGTCCGCTGTGGGAGGACCACTGCGTCCGGGAATCGTGCATCGCTTGGACAAAGATACGTCGGGGGCAATGGTAGTTGCCAAAAACGACGCTGCGCACCGGGCGCTTGTGGAGGATTTTCGCACCCGCCGGGTGCAGAAGACCTATCTCGCACTGCTGCATGGCCGGGTCAATGGCGAGACGGGCACGATTGAACTGCCCATCTCGCGCGATCTTCGGCGTCGTTTGCGCATGACGGCTCGTCGGCGTGAGGGGCGTGCCGCGCGGACCGATTGGCATACCTTGCTCCGCCTCGATGGTTTCACTTTGGTGGAAGCTGATCTGCGAACGGGCAGGACCCACCAAATCCGCGCACACTTTTCGGCGTTAGGGTGCCCCGTGGTGGGCGACACGCTGTACGGTGCGCCGCGCCGCGAACGATGGGGAGCGCAGTGGCTCCCGTCACTGGAGAGAAACTTCTTGCACTCGGCTCGGCTGGGTTTGCGGCAGCCGCGCACAGGGGAAAACATCGATGTTCGCGCGCCGCTTCCGGCCGAACTTGTAGGCTACCTCCATGTCCTCGGGCGCGCAAGCCAACGCAGCAGTACATCGATTGACGCTGCGCTTCGAGAATTCCTATAATCATCTCGGGTGAAATTCCTCGTGGTAAAGATTGGCATGAGCGGGCTATTCCGCTTGATCGCTGCCTCCGCGGCGATAGTGGTCATGTTGGATGTGCAGGTACGTGCGCAGGAGCCAGCACCAGCACCTAGTTCCACTCCCGCTCAGCAGCAGTCCGCGCCCGAACCGAACAAAGAGAACTCTACACCGCTCTCCAGCCCGAAGCCCATCGTCAGCACGACGGGCCTGGTTCACCTGGTCGCCACGGTGGTGGACAAGCATCACAATTTCATCACGGATCTCGATAAGGGGGACTTCAAGGTCATCGAAAACGGTGTGCCGCAAGACATCCGCTTTTTCAGCCGGGAGACGGATCTTCCGCTGCGAATTGCCCTTCTGCTGGACACCTCGAACAGCATCCGGCCGCGTCTGGAGTTCGAGAAAGATGCGGCGATCGATTTTCTAAACAAGGTGATCCGGCGGGACAAGGACCTAGCGTTCCTGATGACCTTCGATAACGATCCGGAAGTGATCCAGGATTACACATCCGACATCGCGCTTCTAGGCTCCAGTGTTCGCGAGCAGCGTGCCGGAGGCGGAACCGCGCTGAACGATGCAATCTGTTTGGCTGCGGAAAAACTGCAGCATGCGCCGGTGCCAAAAGGGCAAAGCTCCGATATGCGCCGCGTCATCGTAGTGATCAGCGACGGCAATGACAATTTGAGCGATCATGCGCTGAGCGATGCCATCGACGCGGCAATCCGATCCGAGACGGCTGTTTTCGCGGTCAGCACGAACACCGACTGGCTGGCGATCGACGATGCGAGCAAGCCCAGTAAATACAGCCTTGCTCCGGGCGACAAGATCCTTCAAGAGTTTGCCAATCAGACCGGCGGGCACGCCTTCTTTCCGTATCGCGTGGATGACTTGGCACAGTCATTTTTGGACATCGGCACCGAGCTGCGCAGCCAATACTTCATCGCCTATGCACCTGCCGATCCTCCGCCAGGCGGGCAGTACCGCAGGATTGATGTCCAAACTTCGCAGAAGGGTTTTACGGTTCGAACGCGGAAGGGGTACTTTGCCGCGTTCGCTTCGCGCGCATCCGGAACGGCTCAATAACCGTCCGTTAGTCTTTCGAGAGCGAGACTTTGCTAACCTGCAGGTGCGTAGTAACCCTTGCGGGCGAGGATCTTCATGTCAGGTCGGTTGACTTCGACTTTGATCTTCCGAAAGGTGCCATCGCGTTTCGTATTCGTCGAGGAGTAGCCCAGCACATACTGTGAACGCAATTCTTCGGAAACAATATCGAACGCTTTCTCGAGACTCTTCTCATTGCGAACATTGATGACACGTCCGCCCGTATCCTGAGTCATATGCGAGGCAACTCCGGGACCGTATCCCTCTGTTGCACCAGGGTCGCTGATCAGCAGTATGTGGATCACAGAATCGGCACGTTGCGCACTTTCGATCGCATCATTTACCGTCATTTTGCTGCCAGTATCTTCGGCATCGGTGAGCAGAACGATTGCCTTGCGGCCGGCCTCATTGGCCAATTCATCGTGGCAGGCCAGATACACGGCGTCGTACAGGTTCGTTCCTCCCCCACCCTGCGGAACCGTTCCTGGCGTGAGCACGGGGCCGGCTGCATTGATGGTGGCCCGGCGGATGGCCCGAGACAAGACCGCGGGATCTTCGGTGAAGTCGGCGAGCAGGTTCACATCTGTATCGAAGCTCATGACCAACGCTTCGTCCTTCTTGCGCAGCACCTGGTGAACGAACCGTGAGGCGGCATCCTGTTCGGCAGTGAGGATTTCCTGCATGCTTCCGCTGGTGTCCAGCAAAATGGCCAGCGAAATGGGCATGTCGACTTCCTTGGTGAAATAGGCAACTTTCTGCTCGACGCCGTCTTCGTAGACTTTGAAATCGTCTTTGCTGAGATCGCCGATGATCGTATTGTGGTGGTCACGCACGGTTGCGAAGACATTCACTACCGTCGTTTGAACCTTGAGCGTTTCGCGGGACTCGGGCAATTCTTGCTGCGGCGTTTGCTCCTGCTGCTCTGAAGGAGGTGGGTTGTTTTGTGAGCCTGGAGGCGGCAGGGGCCCCTGCGGGCCTTGCCCTAGCGTGGCGTTAGCTCCGCGTGTGACTGCGACTGCGAGGCCTCCCGCGAGGCAGATTGCGACGATAGCGGCGAGGCTGGTCATCCGCATTGTATAATTCTCTCCCAGGACGGATCAGCGTTGTATGATGCGTCGAGCGCGCCGCCGGATGTTTGGGAAGTGGGCTGACCGCTCAAGAAAATCAGAAGCCAGATGTTGCCGAGAACACTTCCACCGCATTTCTTGCTAAGCACGGTCCTGCTCCTTGTCGCGGCAGGTAACGCCATCGCGCAGGCATCCCCTGCGTCGCCCAACCAGACTACTCCTCAAAACCACCCGCCGACCATCGTTGTTCGAGCTAGGAGCGTGATCGTACCTGTTACGGTGAAAGACGGCCGCGGCCAGTTGGTGGGCGACCTTACCAAAGATGAGTTCCGCATACTCGTCGACGGCGTTGAGCAGAAGATTGCCACATTTTCGTCTGATCCCGTGCCCCTTTCTGCGGTGGTTCTGCTCGATAATGATCTTGCAGAGAAAGTTATACCGCACGTGCAGAACAGCCTGACGACCATTTCGGCCGGCTTCGGTCCGTCGGACGAAGTGGCCCTGGTTACCTTCGATCAGTTTCCGCAGACAGTGTCCGATTTTTCGTTTAACAACGACCTTCTGTTTACGAAGCTTAAGCGTTTGGAACTCGGCACCCACGGCGATCAAGTCGTTTCCGACCCGACAACGGCCGGCCCTCTGATCAACGGTCAACCGGCGCCGGGCGCGACAAGTGTCCCGACACACGGTTCACAGCGCTACAAGAAAGTGAATGCGCTTGATGACGCTGTCTATGCCGCTGGTCAAATGCTAAAGACCCGAGGCCGCGATCGGCGCAAGATCATCTTTGTTGTGTCGGATGGGAACGATGCCGGCCGAAATACCCATAGCTTCGATCAGACACTGCATCTGTTGCTCGAGTCGGATGTTTCCGTGTACTCGATTTCCGTGCTCCACACGGTTCCTGTGGCCAAATCGATTCTGCAGCAAGGCGAGTCGCATCTGGAACAGTACGCTCAAAACACGGGAGGAGACACGTTCTACGGTTCGAAGGAGGACGATCTTTCCCGCCTCTACACCGACCTTACAGAAGAAGCGCGCAACCAATACACGCTTACATTTGCGCCCGATGATGTACCTCAAGCGCGCGACTATCACGAGATTGAAGTTCGCGTACGCCGACCCAACCTCTCGATTGAAACGCGACACGGATATTACGAGAGCGCCATCGTTGTGGCGCGCTGAATTTTTCAGCCGGTTTCCATACTCACAGCCGTGAAAGTTTTTCTTCTTGACTTCGCAAGCGCCCACCTCTATAGATGGAAAAGCAGCTAGGCGCAACGGAGTTTCCGAAGCGCTTGTTTGCGGGAGAAAGTTCCACTGTGTAGTTCATGCGCGGAACCACTCCGGCTTCGAAGAATGAAGCCTTTGAAAGGTAAAACGGGGTGCTCGCTGAGGGCGCCCCGTTCTTTTTTTGTGCGCGCACAAAATCCCAGATCTCCTCGAAACGGCTCGGTACGACCAGCGGTTAGGAAACGAGCTGCTCGTGGGCGGGGCAAAGCGCTTTGAAATCGCAGTAGTCACACACATTTCTTTTGGGGTTCGCGGAGAACTCGCCGCCACGAATTTGGTCCGCCACCAGCGCGATTCTCTCCCGTGCAGCATCGAGCGCCTTGGCCTCACGCGCACAGGCGACGGTTTCACCGCTTATTAGATAATGAAAAACCAACCGTTCGGGCTGGAGATCGAGCACCTCGGTCGCCGCCAGCGCATAGATGCTGAGCTGAATGTCGTCTGCAGCTTTCGCGGCGCTGCGCACCCTGCCTGTTTTGTAATCCACGATTTCGACGCTGCGCCCGTCAAGCCGATTGATCTGATCAATTCGCCCCGTGACCACGATCTCGTCCGCAAGTGGAAGCTCGAAGGACCTCTCCTGGTGAACCACCTCCGGCAGTTCCGCCGAGAAGTTACGGTGGAAGCGTTCCAGTTGGTCGCGTCCGGCCTTACGGTATTCGTCTTCCTGGTATTGATCCGGAAACCCAGCCGATTTCCATTCGCGGTCGTAGACGGCAATCAGTTCCTCAAATGACAGTAAGCCCCGCTTGCGGGACTCCGCCACGAACTCGCGAATGGTTGCGTGCATCACGTTGCCGAAGGTCATTTGAGCGCTGGGCGCGCCGCGGAGGTGCCAGACGTGTTTAAAGAGGTATTTCATCGCACATTGCTCGTAGGTTTCGATGGCCGAGGCGCTCAGCTGCAAAGGCTCGGGGCGAGGCGGATGATAGGACTTGGCCCAAAGTGCAATTTCTGAGTAAACCCTCCCGTTTTCGGTCGAAGTAGGGAAGAGCCACCCGGATTCAGGTGCACCGTCTACCGATGCGGCTAGGTCCTGCGCAACTGCCGTTTCGATTTTAGGCGCAGACTGCGCGATGTCAGTCCTTTGAATCTTGGCATTGCTCAAAATGTCCTCCAGGAATGGTGAGGGCCTCTTTCTCAGCGACACGATGGTCGAAAGCGTCAGTCGCTTTTGCGCTCGCGTCAAAGCTACGTAGAAGAGTCGGCGCTCTTCCTGTTTTTGAAAATCCCCTTGGGGCTGCTCTTCCTTCATGAGTTCGGGAGGAAACTCGAACTGCGGCCGGCGCGCTCCGGAAGGGAAGTCGTTTCGGCTGAGTCTGAGGATGAAGACGTGCGGGAATTCGAGTCCTTTAGAGGCGTGCACCGTCATCAACTGTACGGCATCATCAGAGATCTCTTCTTCGATTTGGACGTCGCCTTCGAGCTCGTCGAAAAAGTTAAGATACTCGACAAAGTCATAAAGGCTCTTCTGCTCGCTTTTGTGCTGCCATTCGTTGACGAACTGCACGAGCCGATCCACGTGCTGGCCGTCGATCTCCGAACGCAGTGGCGCGAGGGCAAGGGATTCGAGCAGCTTCTCCAGGGTTCTCGCGGCTGTCTCCTTTTGGGCGATCTGGCGCAACTCGTCCATGAATTGCGCAAGCTCCTGGAATTGAGGTCCGACGGATTTTTCTGCCGAATCGGCGGCTTCACGCGCCGTGGTTTCGATTTCGTCCCACAGGGACCGCCGATGCTTTTCAGCCCGCTCGGCCAGACGAACGAGATCGCGCGGTTCTAGACCCCAATATGGAGCGGCCAGCACACGCGCGCAGGAAATATTCTCGGCAGGCATGGCCACGAGGCGCAGCCAGGCGAGGAGATCGCGAACAACCGTGCTCGAAAGGATAGAAGACTTGCGAATCACGAAGGGAATTCCACGCCGCCGGAGTGCATCCAGAAGATGGGCGCGGTGAAGGTGCTTGCGGTAGAGGATGGCGAAGCTCCGCCACACAGCACCCGCCGCATGTAGGCGTTCGATCTCGGCGGCGATCCAGTGGGCTTCTTCCTCCGCCGAACCAAATTCGACGATACGGATTCTTTCGCCGTCGCTGTTGTGAGTGATCAGGTTTTTGGGAGGCAGCAACGGCGATTTTTCATTGTGCGAGATGGCTTCGCCGGCTACGCGGAGGATGCGCCTTGTGGACCGATAATTCTCTGACAGCGATATCAGGAATTGTCGAGGGGCCGTGCTGTCCTCGACCGCATGGATGCCGCAGAATTTCCTGAGAAAGATTGTGAAACTTCCGAAGGAGGCGCCGCGGAAGCGATAGATTGCCTGGTCATCGTCGCCCACCGCGAAAATATTGCGGCGCTCGCCGGCCAGCAGCCACAGTAGCTCGAGCTGGGCGATGTTCGTGTCCTGAAATTCGTCGACCAGGACATAACGGTATTGCTCGCGCAGCCGCGCAACAAGTTTGGCGTTCGCGTTCAGAAGTTCGACCGCCTGCAACAATTGCGCACCAAAGGTGCAGAGACTGCGCTCTCGCAGCAACCGGTCACTCACGCGATAGACTCGCGCAAGCTCTTGCTGTCGCGCGATCTCCTGTTCGGCAAGAGCGCGCGCATCGGATTCAAGAGTGGCCTTGCGCAGTTGGTAGGAGCGCTCCAGGCTGTCCACGTAATCTTGGTAGTCATCCGGCGTAACCAACTCGTCCTGGCAGCGGGAAAAAAAGGCCTGAAAATCCTTCAGGAACTCCGCCGGCTCGGCGAGGCGCCGAAAAATCACCAGACCCAGTTCCGCAATGTTTCGGCGCAGGAGAATGCGGTGATCGATATCATCGAGCGGCTGAATATCCGCATTTGCGACGCGAAGAATCTTCTCAAGACAGAACGAATGGAACGTGCTGAGCCAGACGCCTTCGGCCCGCTTGCCAATGACCTTGACGGCACGGCCTTTCATTTCGCCGGCGGCTTTGTCGGTGAAGGTTAGGCCCAGGATGCTTTCGCCGGCCAGACCCGGATTCGATTCGAGGAGATTGCGAATCCGCTCGGTGATGACGCGCGTTTTGCCGGTGCCGGCCCCCGCTACAACCAGGAGGGGCCCTTCGCCGTGCTCGACGGCGGCGCGCTGCTCGGCGTTTAGGGGGAAGGCGGATTCCCTCCGAACCGGTGCTAGCGACATGCTGATCAGGCATTGTAGCAGATTTCCAGGTAGGCGAATATAAGGCGAACATGGCAGAGGCGGGGCGCGGTTGGGAATTGTGGACCATGAAGGCCTCGATCGGTTGCGTTGTTTTTCAACACGGCCAAGTCCACAAACGGAGGGGCGCTGGCGGAAACGATCCGCAGGATGCCCGGGCGCTGGAATGGGTGACTACGTCACCGCCCCCGAGTATGACTTTGCGGTCGGGCCAATCTCCTATAGCCGACGACCATTGGGGGGGCCCAAAACACCCGGAAGATCCGGATTCGAAGTACGAGTAACGTTGATAAGAGAGCCCGAGCGAGGTGGGCGCACCAGAAATGGACGTTGGGGTAAGCGGACGAATCAAAGCTGCCTTTGCCCGGCTAGTTGGGCAAGGCTTCGCTGATCGTTGCCGCGTATACTTTTTACATCGGCGAGAGCGTCCGCCGGACCGACGGCGCGCGGCCTGCTGCGGGAACTCCTCTGGAACAGAAAAAAGAGTTGAAGACCGGCCCAAACCTGTAACAGACTGCGCTCCGCCTTGACGAGCGCGCTGCTTCCGGGCACGCACCGTGCGGCTAGCCCAGGGGTGGAGCATCGATGCCTTCAACGTATGACGTAGTTGCCATCGGCTCGGGACACAACGGATTGGTGGCGGCGGCGTATCTGGCTGCGGCCGGAAAAAGTGTGATGGTTATCGAGCGAAACGCCTGGTTTGGCGGCGGTGTGGTTACGGCGAAACTCACGGGCCCGGATTTCCTGCATGACCGCTTCAGCACCGGCCACATTTTCATTCAAGGTAATCCGCTCATCAAGAACGACGAGCTAGGCCTGCTTTCGCGATACGGCCTGAAATATGTCTATCCGGAAATTCCTTTCATGGTCGTCTTCGACGACGGCTCAACGATCGGCCTGTTTCGGGATCGCCAAAAGAACTACCAGCAAATAGCCAGATTTTCCAACCGGGATGCGGAGACGTATCTTAGGTTTGCTGAGACAGCGATGAAATATCTGCCGATGATTTCGGCTTCCTTCTACACACCGCCGCCCCCCCTGGGCGCTATGCTCGCGATGCTCGATCAAAGTGTTGAAGGCCGCGAGCTTTTTGCATTGATGCAGAAGAGCCCCTACGACATCATCATGGAGAACTTCGAAAACGAGAAAGTGCGGCTATTTTTGGTACGCATGGTTGCGGAGAACCTCACAGGTCCTGAAGAAAAGGGAACCGGAATCGGCATCTTCGTGTTCCTAGGTTTTATGGAAACCTACGGTATTGGACTGGCCGTTGGCGGCAGCGGCGCTCTCACGGCGTCGCTGATTCGTTCTATCGAGGACCACGGCGGGAGAGTGCTAAACAACACGTCAGTCGAGCAGGTCGTGGTCAAAAACGGCCGCGCTTGCGGCGTGCGCACCGCGGAAGGGGCCGAATATACAGCCAAGGATGGAATCATCGGGTCCATCCATCCGCACTTGCTCGGAAAGTATCTGCCCGGAGTCGACGCCAGGGTCAGGCGTGACGCGGAGCGTGTTGAACTGTCGGCAAATTCGTGTTTCACCGTTCACGGCGCGCTAAACGAGCCGCTGCGCTTTAAGGCAGGGCCACACGTGAGCAAGGCATATTTTACGGACCTGGTTCCGTCGAGCATGGCCGTCCTGCGGCAGTACTTCGACGCGCTGCGATACGGTCGTATTCCAGATACCGCACTGCTCGGTGTTGCTTGTCCTTCGAACTTTGACGCTACGCGCTGCCCTCCAGGAAAGGCCACCTTTCATATTTGGGATTACGTGCCGTACTCGCATCCCGACGGCGGGCCCGGGCACTGGGATACAGTAAAGGATGCTTTTGCACAAACGATGATTGAGCGAACGGCAGACTTCTGCGACAACCTTACGCCACAAAACATTATGGCCTATGTCTGCGACAGCCCCTTGGATCTCGAGCGATGTTCGGAGAGTTTTCAAAGGGGGGATTTGCACGGCGTGGCGCCATATCTCTATCAATCCGGAGCACATCGCCCTAC
>Ga0306926_10010982_pt1 | contig 10027 bp, 10 predicted proteins | sample flu12Cox44000178_FD_203759 | JGI IMG/M metagenome (GOLD analysis project Ga0306926, IMG submission 203759) | Lab enrichment of tropical soil microbial communities from Luquillo Experimental Forest, Puerto Rico - flux8day.12C.oxic.44.000.178 (v2)... | ecosystem: Environmental > Terrestrial >... | reverse complement strand
TGGTGATCAAGACCGTGCAGATGGGGATCCCGATCCTGATCTCGCGCTCCGGCTTCACCGCCTGGGGGGTCGACCTTGCGCGTCAGGCCGGGCTCACCTTGATCGGTCGTGCCAAGGGGAAACGGTTCGTCGCGCTCGCTGGCGGCGAACGCATCATTTTCGACGGCGATCCCCGCGCGATCTCCGATGAAGCTCCAAGGTTCACTCGCAAGGCGAGCCTGGACGAGGACGCGGCATGAAGATCGTCGGCCTGCTGCTCGCCGGCGGTCAGTCCCGCCGTATGGGCGGCGGCGACAAAGCGTTGCGTCTGCTGGGCGGCATTACACTGCTGGAACGCGCCATCGGAAGGTTGCGCCCACAGGTCGACACGCTCGTGCTGAACGCCAATGGCGACCCCGGTCGGTTTGCAAAATTCGGCCTCCCAGTAGTGCCCGACAGCGCGCCGGACTTCGCCGGCCCGCTCGCCGGCGTGCTGGCCGGCCTCGATTGGGCTGCCTCACAACGTCCTGATTGCCCCTACGTCGTCAGCGTGGCCACCGACGCACCGTTCCTGCCCGTCGATCTCGTCGCACGGCTCGCCGGGGGGCTCGACGAGGCGCACGCCGACCTCGCCTGCGCCGCGTCGGGTGGCCGTGCGCATCCGGTTTTCGGGTTGTGGCCGGTGCGGTTACGCGAGGATCTCCGCCGGGCGGTGATCGAAGAGGGGATCCGTAAGGTCGATCTGTGGACTGCCCGCCACAAGCTGGCGACGGTGCCATTCGCCGACCAGCCGGTCGACCCATTCTTCAACGTCAACCGGCCCGAGGATCTCGAGAACGCCGTCGCTTCGCTGAAATCCCCTCCCGGCTGAGCTAGTTCCTCTTCCCCGACCTTTGGCTGCGCGTTGTTGGGTGCGGCCGTCGCCGCAGGACGGCCTGCTGACGTCCGGGAAGTTATCAGCAACGTTTGCGCCGCGAATGTTGGATTGTAAATGAGCTGGCAGGATATTGACCGCTTTTCGCTAGGATCGGCGTTCAACGGGGTTGCCGATCAAGCGCCCGTGGTGCTGCCGCCGCGGCCCGGTGTGATTGCCGGCTCCCTCGATTTGCGCGTGCTGGAGCTTCTGACAGCTCGCCTGTGTCACGAACTGATCGGACCGATTGCGGCGATAAACAACGGGGTCGAGCTGCTCGCAGACGACCCGGTCCTTGCAAGAGGCGAGTTGGACCGAGACTTCGTGCACGATGCCATTGCGCTCGTCGGTGACAGCGCGAGCCGAGCCGCTAGCCGGCTTCAATTCTACCGCTTCGCCTACGGTTATGGTCGTGGCGGGTCGATGGTCGGCTCACCGCCTAACGAATTGGCGAGCCGCTTTTTCGAGAAGACACGAATCGCCTGCGATTATGGCGAAAGCATTCGGGTTCTGCCGCTCGACTGGCAGAGGCTGGCGTGCAACCTCCTCTTGACCGGAGCCGAGGCGCTTTCCCGCGGCGGCAGCTTGGTCTTGGCGTTTGCGCCCGATGGCCTTGACCTCGAAGCGACCGGAGAATTCGCGGCGCTGTCGCCCGAAACGAAAGCCGCGCTGTCGCTCGCGACACCAGTCGCTGCGCTCACCGCGCGCTCGGTCCAAGCCTATTTCACCAGCCTCCTCGCGGAAACGCTAGGTTGCCGCCTGGTTCGAACGGAAGAACTCCGGCGGCTTCGACTGACCGCGGTCGCTCCCGCCGGCTAAGCTGCCGCCGAGCCGGGGCGTTCGCCAGCGTTCCCCGAGCCCCCGGCGGGCGTCAGGGTTATCGGCGTTTCAACCGGGTCACGTAGCACATAGCCGCGCCCCCAAACGGTCTCAATGTAGTGTCTACCGCCGGTCGCCTGGGCGAGTTTCTTACGTAGCTTGCAGACGAAGACATCGATAATTTTGAGCTCTGGCTCGTCCATTCCGCCGTAAAGGTGGTTGAGGAACATTTCCTTCGTCAAGGTGGTACCCTTGCGTAGGCTGAGCAGCTCGAGGATGCCGTATTCTTTGCCGGTTAGATGAACCGGCTGATCCTCGACCGATACGATGCGGCTGTCTAGATTAACGAGTAGCTTGCCGGTCCGGATCGTCGATTCCGAGTGGCCCTTTGAGCGTCGCACGATCGCCTGGATTCGCGCGACCAGTTCCCGCCGGTCGAACGGCTTGGTCAGGAAATCGTCGGCGCCGAAACCAAGACCTTTAATCTTGTGGTCAAGCTCGGCAAGGCCCGAGAGGATCAAAATCGGCGTGCGTACGCGCGCCGCGCGCAAGCGGCGCAGCACTTCGTAGCCGTCGATGTCGGGAAGCATCAGATCGAGGAGAATGATGTCGTAATCATAGAGCTTGCCAATCTCCAGGCCGTCCTCGCCGAGATCGGTCGTATCGCAAATGAAGTTTTCTTTGCCGAGCATCATCTTGATGCCGGCCGCGGTTGTCGCATCATCCTCGACAAGAAGCACGCGCATAAGAACCTCCGGGTTCGGCCGGTAACACGTACCGGCGGGGCCTTCGTTAACCAGGATTACCGACAGCAGTTAACAACTCGTTATCGGAGAGCATAAAGCGTCACGCTCACGTGCCCGGGTAGCCGGGTTTGACGTCTTGCGACACCCACGGTGAAAGTAGTTAATCAGCAGCACGATGGGGGGCTATATCGAATGTTCGTAGGGTTCTCTGCAGGATTTTAGGGCAGTCGATCTCGACCTCACCTCAATAGGCTCGTTTCGTCTATCGTGCTGCGGGATGCGCCGGATTCGCTGACGGGAAGCCTCCGGCAAGATCCCGATTCGTTCCTCAAGGTCGAGATCGAAGTGCCGCCACACCATCATCGAGCGGTGCACGCTCGAACGTGAGAGTGTCGGAGCCACGGAACCACCTCCTCTTTAGGTTTGCTTGAGCTGCAAACATGACAATCATCAGGCAATTTCATGGCAAGCAGTGTGAACTGCGTCACACTTGCCAAACAATCTGCTCGGCTACGCCGAGGGTAGACGCCGGGCGAACCGCTCCATATCTGCAGGCGCGTTGATGGTTACCCATGCAGGCTACACAACTGATGTCATAGCCCGCGAGGCGTCAGTCAGCCGTCCCGCCGGGACCTCTTTCAAGTAAGACGCGTCGTATGCCGCCTTATTCCGATTGCACGCCCGAGGCTGCGCCAACCTTGCGCAAGCTGTTTTTCGCTTGCACCGCAACACCCGGCGACGTCAGCTGTGCGCCGGCAACCGGCGGGGTGAGGGTCATGGATTTGCAGCTTGTCGGAAAAACGGCGCTGGTTACCGGGGCAAGTATGGGGATCGGCCGCGCGATCTCAAAAGAGCTGGCTGCCGAGGGTGTTCAAGTCGCAACGGTGGCTCGCCGTACCCAGCTTCTTGAGGAGCTCGCGGGCGAGATCGAGCGGGGACAGGGGCCGCGCCCGCTGCTCATCACACAAGACATCATGGCGGCCAATGCGGCGGCGAGGCTTCGCGATGCCGCGCTTGCCGGGCTCGGCCATGTCGACATCCTGGTCAATTGCGCCGGCGGCAGCCGCCCACTGCCCGTGGATGCGCCGGAGGAAAAGTGGGAGGAGGCGATCACCCTCAACTTCACCCGGCAGCGCCAGATCACCCATGCTCTGCTTCCGCAAATGATCGAGCGCCGTTGGGGCCGGATTATCAACATCACCGGCAAGTCCGAGCCAGACCGCCTCAATGCAGCTTTTTCCGCCAAGGCTGCGGTCCACGCCTGGGCCAAAGGGCTGTCGCGCGATGTCGGCAAATATGGGATCACCGTCAACTCGATCCCGCCCGGGCGCATCATGAGCGAGCAGATCCGCCGCAACTATCCCGAAGAGTACCGCAAGAGCCACGCCGCAGCCGATATCCCGGCCGGCGCCTATGGCGAGCCCGAGGACCTCGCCGTGCTGGCGGTCTTTCTCGCCTCGCCGCGCGCGCACTACATCAGCGGCGCCGTCATTCCGGTGGATGGCGGGTTGCGGCGCTATGCGTTCTGAGCCGATCGGTCTCACCGCCCCCGCTGGGATACGCTTCGCAAAGCCCGCCTGAGAAACCTCGGAAGGCCCGCGCCGTTAGTGAGATCAAGCGCTGGTCAGCTGAGCGGATCTCGCTTGGATTTCGCCATGCGCCGGCGCCTCGCTTCGGCCATCCCCATACGATGCTCTCATCCGGCGCGGCAGCCGCCTCCCGGCCGGGCTGTCCCCCACCTTCGAGCCGCCGATTGAAGGCGTCACCGTGGTTTCGGAGCGGCAGGCGCCCCCGCCTCTTCCGCAGCCGTTGCCGGTCGCGGTTCTTCGAGACAATCGGGGCGAGGCTTTGTTCCGTGACGCTCCACCGTCACATGGCAATTGTCCACCCGCTGGTCGTCGGACGCCTTGTCGGACAGGCGCTCCTTCAATGTATGCGCCTCTTGCGCGGGCGCTTGCCAGGGTGACGCGAGGAGCGCCAACGCGAGCATGGCCGACCAGTGCGCGGCCGAGGTTCTACGCAGTTTCACAGGGCTTTGCGGAATGTCAGATTGATTCGGCATCGCCCGGTCAGTGGATCGTCTCCTTCGGCAAGTGGCGCCACCCCGTGGTAGACGAGGCGATCGGGGCCGCCCCACACGACGACATCGCCGCTCTCCAGCCCGATGCGGCGGGGCCGGTCGCTGCGGCTGTTGCCGCCAAACAAGAAGATCGCCGGCAGCCCGAGAGAGACCGAGACGATGGGCGCGGTCAGGTCGCGCTCGTCCTCGTCACGATGCAGCGACAGACGCGTCCCCGGTTCGTATCGGTTGATCAGGCAAGCATCGGGTTCGAACCCGGCGAAACCGGCAACTTCCGCCGCAGCTGCGGCCAGGCGCCGAAACGATGGCGGCATCGGGGGCCAGAGACACCCGGTGGTCGGGTCGACGAGCTCGTAGCGATAGCCTTTGCGATCCGTCACCCAGCCCGCCCGGCCGCAATTGGTCATCGCCACCGACATCCGGAAACCGCCGGGCGTAATCATATTGCGGAGCGGTGCAGAGGCGGTGATTCCCGCCACCGCCGCTACCAGAGCGGCTGCTTCTTGCCGCGCGAAGCCGCGCAGCACCGCGGCCCTCTCTCCGAGGGATTCGATGCTTTCCGCCGGTTCGAGGCAACTCAGCAGGTTGCCCAACCCTGGATCACCCGAGCAGGATCGCGCGCAATGCCGTCGTGTCCTGGCGCGCGCCGGCGAGCACGTAATTGACGTCGGTGCTGGCGATGACGAAACGCGCTCCGAGGCGGATCAGCTCGCCCTGCAACGCGACATTGTGACGGATGCCGCCGACGCCCAGCACCTTGCCGTGCGCACGACACGCTTCGGCCACACGCTCATAGGCCGCGCGTAGACGCGGGTGGTCGACCTGCCCCGGAATACCATAATCCGTCGTCAGGTCGCCCGAGCCGATCAGCAACACGTCGATCCCGGGCAACGCGGCGATGACCGCGGCATTGTCGGTGCCCTCGGCGGTTTCCAGCATGACGATCAGCGCGGTATCGCTGTTGAGCCGGTCGTTCAGCTCGCCGAGCGGGGCCGCGCGATAGCCGAGCGCCGGCCCGAGCCCCATGACTGACCGCCGGCCCACGGGCGGAAAACGGCAATTGCGCACGACCGCCTCGGCCTCGCTGCGGTTATTGACATGCGGGACGATGACACCCTGCGCGCCGCCGTCGAGCACTCGGCTCGACCAATGGGCATCATGGCTCGGCACTCGCACTAGCGGGGTGATACCGATGCCGAGTGCCGCAGCGCAGATCGTCGAGGTGGTCTCGATCGAATAGGGACTGTGCTCCATATCGACATAAAGTGCGTCGTAGCCGCCCGCCATGGCGACCATCGCGATGTCGACCGTGCGCGCGAGGCGCAGATTCATGCATAGCACGAGCTCGCCCGCGGCGAGCTTCTGCTTCATCGAGTTGCGGGTGTCTTCGGGCATCGATTCCTCCCTCGCCCCTCACCCCAGCCCTCTCCCCGCAAACGGGGCGAGGGAGCAGCCCATCGTGTCAACGATGGGCCGTGAGGGGTGTAGCGCTTGCGTTAGCCGCAGGCGACCGCGTAGAGGTCGCGAGCGCCTTCCGGCAACCGATGCTCGTGCCATGTCCGGCCGCCGTCCTGCGTGCCGAAGACCTGCCCGAAGCGCGAAACGCCGTATACCTGGTTCGGGTCGCGCGGATGGACCGTCACCGCCATCATCGTCGCCTCGGCCTTGACCCCGTGATCGAAGCGCTTCCAGGTCTGGCCGACATCCTCGCTGCGATAGATCGCACCGTCGGTGCTGCGCGCCGCCGGGCTGAGGCAGGCATACATGACCTTGGGGTCATGCGGCGAGACGCGGATGTCGCGACCGTAGGTCAGCGGCGAGAACCGGCCGATCTCCATGTCCTTCCAGGTCTCGCCGCGGTTGTCACTACGGAAAAGGCCTATGCGGTTGGCGAGAAACACGGTGCCGGGTGCCGCGCCGCTGACGGCGAGCGCATGGCCGTCGAGCATACCCTCGATCTCGGTTTGGCTGCCGATCCGGCTGCGGTATCTGGGCTCTTCGCAGAAGCGGATCAGATCGGCGGTGATGTCTTCCCAGGTCTCGCCCCGATTGCGGCTGCGCATCATGCCGTTGGCCTCGAGCGTCGCATAAACATCGTCCGGAGAATTGGGATCGACAGCGAGCCGCATAACCCGGCACGGGAACGCCATGATCACCCGGTCGTGCGGCAGTCCCGGGTCCGCCATCTTGCGCCAAGTGTCGCCCCCATCCTCGCTGCGATAGACGCCGGGCGGCGTGGCACCGGCGTAGAGGATGCGCGAGTTCTTCGGATGGACGCAGACCGACCAGATGTCGGCGTCCTTGTCGGGCAGGTTGAGCCTTTCCCAACGGCCACCGCGATTGGAGCTGCGGAAGCCGCCCTTGGTGGTCCCGATATAGACGACGTCAGGGTTTTCCGGATGAACCGTGATCGCATGCACCTCGGTTTCTTCGGGCAGGCCGTTGGTGAGATGCTCCCACCGATCGTCGCCAATGGCCTGACGGAAGACGCCGCCGAACGTCCCCTCCATCGACCGCGCCGCGCCGGCGTAAACATGTGATGTAGCTGCCATCAACTCCTCCCTCGCCTGGATTGTCGCCGGGATCATACGCCTCTATTAGGACTTGTCACAAAGGGATAAGGAGAGACCCATGGGCGACACGATGGTCACGGAACGGCGCAGGCTCGGCAGGAGCGGGCCGGAGGTCTCGACGATCGGCCTCGGCTGCATGTCGCTGTCCGGGGTTTACGGAACGAGCGATGAGGAGGCGGGGATCACGCTGATCCACCGGGCGATCGATCTCGGCGTCGACCATTTCGACAGCTCGGACATGTATGGCTGGGGCCAGAACGAGGAGCTGCTCGGCCGGGCGATTAAGGGACGGCGCAACGGCATCGTGATCGCCAGCAAATTCGGCCAGACGCGCCGGCCCGGCGGGGCCAACGGCGTCGACGGCAGCCCGGCCTATATCGCGCAAGCCTGCGAGGCGAGCCTGAAGCGGCTCGGCGTCGACACCATCGACCTCTACTACCAGCACCGGGTCGATCCGGCGGTTCCGGTCGAGGAGACGGTCGGCGCAATGGCGCGCCTCATCGAGCAGGGCAAGGTGCGCCTTCTCGGGCTGTGCGAGGCACGCCCGGAGCGCATCCGCCGGGCCCATGCGACCCACCCGCTCGCCGCGGTCCAGATGGAGTTCTCGCTGCTCTATCGCGAGGAGGCGACCGAGACGCGTGAGCTGACCCGCGACCTCGGCATTTCCTTTGTCGCTTATGCGCCGCTCGGCCGCAGCCTCTTGGCCGGGGTCGTTCCCGATCTCGACCATCTCGATGCGGGCGACACGCGCGGCCGCCATCCCCGCTTCATGGGCGACAATTTCGCCAAGAACCGTGCGCTCGTCGAACGCCTCGAAGCGATCGCCGAAGAAAAGGGCTGCACCCCTGCACAGCTTGCCCTCGCCTGGTTGCTGGCCCAGGGGACGGACGTGATGCCGATCCCTGGGACCAAGCAGATCGCGCGCCTTGAGGAAAATTTGGGCGCGATGAACGTGCGGCTGTCGCCGGCCAACATCGAGCGCATCTCAGCGGCGATCCCGATCGGTGCAGCCGCCGGCACCCGCTATCCCGAAGTCGGGATGCCCGGGGTATACATCTGACACCGAGGCCGCGCCCTCCCTTCTACGGTGCGGCAGGACCATAGCCTGCGTTTCCGCTGACGACAGCGGAAAATATGCTTTTCAACCCTCGAAAGTGACGCCTCAACGCCGAAAACCTTAGTGATGTGAGCAACATGGGCTGATTTCGCCAAACCTGCCGACAGCGGGATTTTGGTCGCCAAAATGGTGGTTGGCAGCCGAATGGCAGCCGAAACTTGGCACCCGGTTTTATGCTTGTCAATTTGATCATAAAAGACCGTTCCATAATTGACATTATCGTATCGAACGGATATTTAGGTGCGGGTTCGACCTCCGCAAGGCGGCGGTCGCATCGGCATCGAGCAACGTGAAGGAGCCACCGCGGGGCATCGCAGAGAGATGGCGCCCCTTCCTCGTCAACTGCCGCCGGTAAGGGCGGCGACTTTGTGGCCTGTTTGAGAACATCAATTTCGAGTTGCTGGTGCAAGCGCGCGAAGCGGCGGGCCGTGAACCGAGCCCCTCGGCGGGGGTCATCGACAGTCAATCAGTCAAGACCACCGAGAGCGGCGGGCCGCGTGGGTATGATGCGGCCAAGAAGGTCAAAGGTCGCAAGCGTCACATTGTGACTGATACTTGCGGTCTGCTGGTCGGTGCCGAGGTGCACCCCGCCGATGTCCAAGATCGCGATGGTGCTAGGCTTGTCATCGAGGCTATTCACCAGTTGTTTCCCTGGCTGCGCCATCTCTTCGCCGACAGCGTCTATAACGGCCCCAATCTGCGCGACGCCCTCGTCAAATTCGGCAAGTGGACGATCGAGATCGTCAAACGCGCCGCTGACGCGGCCGGATTTCAACTGCTCCCCCGGCGATGGGTCGTCGAACAAACCCTCGCTTGGCTCAATCGAAACCGCCGCCTGGCCAAGGATTTCGAGGCTTCGATCGCCAGCGCCAAAGCCTGGGTTTACATCGCCTCCGTGCAGCTCCTCATCCGGAGATTGGCTTGACCACAACGCAATCTATAAAGATGAAATACAACCTATACGATTAAGATTCGGACACTTAGTCTAAGCATGTTGACCTTTGATGAAGTTGTCGCTCTCGTTGCGTCGAAGCCGAAACCCATGCTGGTTGGCATTGATGGCCTTCCGCTGTCTGGAAAGACCACCTTGGCTCTGCGGCTCATCGAGGAATTTGGCGCTGAATGCATGGGCTTGGACGATTTCGTGAGGCCCGAAACGGAATGGCCGTCCCGAGACACACCCTCATTTCCGTTTGACTACATCCGCTATAGTGAATTCGTCGCGGCGGTTCGGTCTCTGGCACACGACCGCCGCTGTTTCTTCCATCCATACGAATGGGACACGGGGAATATCGCTCGTGAGCCAACGGTGAGCCGAGGAGATGGCATCGCGCTTGTTGAAGGAGTCTCGGTTCTTCACCCGGACTTAGCGCCGCTCTATGATCTGCGCGTCTGGGTCGAGAGCGATCCTGAGACGACCCTTGCTGCGTCGCTAGAGAGGGGTGTCGGTTCATGGGTTCATGAATGGCAGTTCATGTTCCTACCCAGCGTCGAGCTCTATCTTCGGACTGATCCGAAATCTGGTGCTGACGTAGTCGCGCTGGGCAGGGGGCTACGTCCAACTGAACCCGTAAGAGTCCGTTTTCCCACGTGCGCCGTGACAAGGCGGCGCTTTCCAGTGGGTGCAAGGCCCACCCGGCGATTCGCTCCAGCCGGAAGCAACCGGAGCAGGCATGGAAGAGACGAAATGTCTGAAGCCTTCGGATAGCTGGTCACGAATTGGTGACCGCGCGAGTGTGCAGGCCGCAACGCGAGTGAACGCCGAGCAAACCTCGAAAAGGACGATGTGCAGGCCGACAC
>Ga0306926_10010980_pt1 | contig 10028 bp, 15 predicted proteins | sample flu12Cox44000178_FD_203759 | JGI IMG/M metagenome (GOLD analysis project Ga0306926, IMG submission 203759) | Lab enrichment of tropical soil microbial communities from Luquillo Experimental Forest, Puerto Rico - flux8day.12C.oxic.44.000.178 (v2)... | ecosystem: Environmental > Terrestrial >... | reverse complement strand
TCGCGGCCGATGCGCCCTTGTCAGAGGTGCTCAAGAGCCTTGTGCTGCTCATGGAAGAACAGGCAGAAGGACTACGCTGTTCGATTCTTCTTTTGGGTCGCGATGGCAAACATGTGCGCCACGGTGCGGCGCCGAATTTGCCCGAAGCTTATGTGAAAGCGGTCGACGGCGCGCTGATCGGACCGCGCAACGGTTCCTGCGGCACGGCGATGTTCACACGCAAGCCAGTGATTGTGACTGACGTCATGACCGATCCGCTCTGGACCGATTACCGCGATCTCGCAAAAATCTGCGGACTTCGCGCCTGCTGGTCGAGTCCGATCCTTTCTCCTCAGGGCGAGGTGTTGGGTTCGTTTGCGATGTATCGCCAGGAAACGCGTGGACCGGAGCCTGAAGAGACGCGGCTGACACAAATCGCCACACATATCGCCGGAATCGCGATTGATCGTCAGCGGCAACAGGAGATTCTGCGGGAGCGCGATGCCCGAATCAGCCTGGCTGCTGAGTCGGCCGACCTCGCTTTCTGGGTCTTGTATCCGGAAGGCGACGCTTGGATGAGCGATAAGGGACGCCGGATTTATGGCTTCGACTCCAACCTGCCTTTGACCTGTGACTTGATCCTTTCACGGATTCATCCAGACGAACGCGCCGCGGTCAAAGCCGACTACGATCGTTCCTGCTCCCTGCATGGAGCATTCGAGAGCGAACACCGTCTTCTTTTGCCATACGGCAAGACGCGTTGGGTGATCATGCGAGGACGCTGTTTGCGAGATGAACACGGGAATCTTTTGGAAACAATCGGGGTGACACTTGATGTGAGTGCACAAAAGCAGGCGGCTCTGCAGGTGCAGGTGCAGCGCGAGGAAATGGCACATCGAAATCGTGTGGCTTTGATGGGGGAAATGACTGCGTCCTTTGCGCACGAATTAAATCAACCGCTTACCGCGATAGCGAACAATGCCTCCGCTGCGCGTCGATTCCTCGAGAAAGGAAACATCGACGTCGGGCTCTTGCGAGAATTACTCCAGAGCATGGTGGCCGATAGTCAGCGCGCGGGCGAAGTCATGCGAGGCATTCGGAGTCTGGTTCGCAAGGAACCAAGTGTGCACACGCTGTTGAATCTCAATGCAATAATTACCGAGACCGTGCGACTTGTGAGTTCGGACGTGCTGAATCGGGAGAGCGTCGTCTCGACTGAGCTGGATCCTCACCTTCCGCAAGTGCAAGGAACTCTTATTCAAATTCAACAGGTGTTGTTGAACCTGATCATTAACGCGCTCGACGCCATGGAAGGACTTCCGCCCCCAGAGCGACGTGTCATTATCAGTACGCGCTCCGATAGGGGAGATGTGGCTGAAGTGAGCGTGCGTGATTTTGGAGTGGGGCTACCGAAGGACCGCCCAGACAAAGTTTTCGATCACTTCTTTTCGACGAAACAAAAGGGAATGGGCATGGGTCTGGCCATTGTTCGATCAATTGTGGAGGCGCACGGCGGCACGATCACGGCGGAGAACGCAATCGATCGGGGCGCGCGCATGGTGGTTCGCTTGCCGACTGCCCCCGGAGAAGTGCAGAAAAGCAAGGCGGCAGCATGAGCGAATCGAGTGACGCGGAAGCAAATGAGGTCTGCATCGTGGATGACGATGCTTCGGTTCTCAAATCGATGCACTACCTGCTCGCGTCGGAAGGGTTCAAGGTTCGCCCGTTCAGTAAAGCGGAAGACTTTCTGGCACACGCCAGCGCTCATCATGTTCCTGTCGTGGTGACTGACATCTGGATGGATCACGTCACGGGGTTGGAATTGCTGGCGCGACTTTGCGCAATTTCTCCGCGCACGAAGGTGGTCGTCATCACTGCTCGCGAGGACTTAGCAGCGCGCGCTACGGCCATGGCGATCGGTCCGGTCGCATTTTTCATGAAACCCTTCAACGACGAAAAATTCATCGCCGCTGTGCGTGACGCTTTGAACCGGCCCTAAGTTCCCTTCCCCTCTTCGTGCCCGATCTGCGAACGTGTAGGACTTAAGTCTTACTGTTCGGAGTCGTCGCCACAGGCCATTCTTAGGGAGAGGTATCTTCTGTCGCAGGCAGCCGGCGGTAAGGGCAAGTTACTTCAGTCTCGACAAGATTTGCTCAATTCATTTAAACGAAGTCACGCCTATGAAAATAAAAATAACCAAATCAAACATCGTCTTCATCTTCGTTGCAGCTGCTGCCGCGCTTTTTGTGGCGGGGTGCGCCGAGATGGAGTCAGCCAATACAACATCCCTGCTCACTGCAGCGGGATTCCGCGCGCGTACTCCGCAGACGCCGAAGCAACAGCAAATCTATGCGGCACTGCCACCGTACAAAGTCGAGCGGGCCACTGTGCCAGGAAAAGGAGTCTTCTACGTCTATAAGGACGAGAAAGCAGGCCTCGCCTACGTCGGCCGCGAACGAGAGTATCAACATTACCAGCAACTGGCCATTCACCAGCAGATCGCGCAGGACTATTACATGGCTGCGGAAATGAACCGTGCAGCCGCCTGGGGCTGGTACGGGGCGTGGGGGCCAACCATTTGGTGGTAAACGACTGACTCTTCAGCAGGGCTAACTGCGCAGGGAAAAAATGAAAACAAAACTAAAAATCGTATCGAATTCCTCGTTCTCGCTGTTGCCGTGTGTAACAATCCCGGTGAACGATGAAATTACCTCCTGACGTTGAGTTTCACCAGGACATTCGTCTGCTTATCTATCGACCACGCGGTTTGATCGATGAAGCCGTGGTTAACAAAATCATCGATGTTATCGAAGAGATTGAAGCTGTGTCGCAGGAGCCTTTCAATCGATTCTCGGATGGGTCGGACGCCGATGAAGTCGAGCTGAACTTCCGATACGTCATTGAGGTCTCTCTTCATCGCCGTCAAGCCCACGCAGGTCGGTTGCCAGTGAAGTCAGCCATTCTGGCTACAGATTCTACTATCGTTCATTACGCGCGCTTGCTCGTGCTGTTCACTGAGGGTTCTTCGATCAAAGTTCGTATATTTGGAGACCGGAGAGAAGCCGCGGAGTGGCTGGGTGTTCCGGTCGAATTGCTAATGCGAAAAAGGACCGATAGCTAAGCATCTCAACGCATGAAAACGAAGCATCGACTCAGCGCTAGAGGAGATCACAGATGAAAGCTAATCGCAGGAAAATAACCAGTGGAACCGGCGATGGTTACTATGAACAACACAAAACTTCCACCTGAACTCAAGTTTCACGAAGACATTCGTCTACTCATCTACAGACCGCGTGGATTGTTAAACGAGGCAGCGCTTAACAGAGCCGTAATGGCTTTGGAAAATCTCGAAGCCGAGTTGCAGGAGCCGTTCAATCGGTTTTCCGATACGCTGGCAGCCGATGAAGTTGAACTAAATTTCAAATACGTAATTCAGTTTTCCTTGCATCGACGCCTCGCTTACGCGGGTCACCCTGCGGTGAAATCAGCAATTCTCGCGACCGATTCCACCATGAATCATTACGCGCGGTTACATGCGATACTGACTCAAGGTTCTCCGATCAGCGTCCGTGTTTTCCGGGATCGCGCCGAAGCTGCCAAGTGGTTGGGAGTGCCTGTCGAACGGCTCGGCGCAAGCAGCGAAGATTCTGGGTAACTAGACCTACTGAGAAAAACGTTGCTATGGAGACGAAACCAAAGCAGAAGCAACTTTTGTCAGCTATATTTGGCCTGACGATTTCTTTTTTATCTGTCAATTCGGCACTCGCCGTCGAAGGCGGCCTGGGGAGGCCGATTTCTGGAATGTCCATTTCTCCGTTTGCTGCTGTTGTTCCGCCCGAGCCGGGGTTTCTGGTGTCAGTGGGAGAAACTTATTATGACGGCTCGTTACCTATTCCACCAAGGTAGGTAAGAGCCATCTCGACATAAATGCTCGCTGGATCCACGACTTCGACACCAGCAACCGCTTCGAAGGCGACGGCTTCAACTTCACCACGAGCCTGAAATTGTGACAATGCGCGCGAATACGTTTGATTTTTCAGGGAAGGTCGCGCTTGTCACGGGCGGGAGTCGAGGGATTGGTCGAGCAACCGCGCTCCTGTTTGCGCAAAGTGGCGCGAAGATTGTGATCGGTGATGTCGATCCTGCCGGGTCGGAGACAGTCGAAGCGATCAAGCGCGACGGTAGCGAAGCCGTTTTCGTCAGGACCGATGTGCGCGACGAAGGCGATGTGAAAAATCTGATTACGACAGCAGTCAGGACGTACGGCGGATTGCATTGTGCATTCAATAACGCCGGTGTTCTGCCTCCGACGGTAACTCTGGTTGAGATGGACGAGTCGACGTTCGACAAGACGTTGGCTGTCGATCTGAAAGGCGTTTTTCTGTGCATGAAGCACGAGATCGCGCATATGCTGCAAAGCGGCGGTGGCGCAATCGTGAATAACGCGTCAATCGCCGGCCTCATCGCCGAGCCGGGAATCAGCGTCTACGTTGCCGCCAAACATGGCGTCATTGGATTGTCCAAAGCGGCTGCCGTCGAATACGCAAACAAGGGCATTCGCATCAACGCGCTGGCGCCCGGGCTGGTGAACACGGCAATGACCAAAGCCTGGTTCGATGATCCTAATATGAGCGCATATTTCATCGCGAACACGCCGATTGGTCGTGTCTCGCAGCCGGCAGAAATCGCAGGAATGGTTCTATTTCTTTGTTCCGACTTCGCCTCGTTCGCTGTCGGTCAGACGTTTGTGATCGACGGCGGCTACACGACCCATTGAGACGTCGCTGACTTTTGGATCAAAACAAGAAAGAAAGTTTGTTTAAGAGGCCGCGGAGTAACTAGAAGAAAGAGCATGAACTGGGCCGCTGACAAATCCGCTTGTCTGTCTGTAATTGCCATTCTCTTTGGCAGCTCCAGGATTCTTTTTGCGGGGCCGGAGCCGCTTTCTATCGACGAAAAAGATTATTCGAAAGAAACTCCGCCCGTGGAAAAAAGCTGGTGCGAAACGCCGTCATTGTGGGAAGTCCGCATCGGTCTTCCCGCGTGGCTGGCGGGTCTTTCCGGTGATAGTGGAGTCAAGGGCCTCGAGGCTTCATCGGACGTCAAGTTCACGCAGTTGCTTAAACACCTGACGCATGCTCCCGTGGCGCTCTCGGTCAACGCTCGCTATCGGCGTTGGGAATTCTGGGTTGATGGTCAGTACATTGAGGTGGGTACTCGTGCGACGCTGCCTGGTTTGCTTTTTACCGACGCCAATGTGCACATTAAAACGCCCTTGCGGAAGGATTCGTCGGTTATCGTCTGATCAATTGTGACAACGCAAATCTCACTCTCTTTGCTAGCGCCCGATGGACCTATTTGCAGGGCGATCTAAGCATTTTCGACAACGGCGATGCACGTCTTGCGATTCTCCGGCAGTTACTGGGAATTCAAAAGCGTTTGGACTTTTCAGATTCGATTGACTGGGTCGATCCCGTTATCGGTATGCGCGGGAGGGTAAAGATCTGGAAAGCGACAAAGCTTTTTGCGGAAGGCGATGTCGGTGAATTTGACGCCAATGCTGACACTGCATTTGAGCTGCAGCGGGAAGGCCGCACCATTGTGCGCAAGTCGGTGGACAGTACCGACTGGAGCTATCAGACGGCGGGCGGGCTCGAATTTCAACTCACGCGTCAGATTTGGACGCAGATTGGCTGGCGTTATATGAAGTACGACTACAAAAAGAACGGTTTCACGGACGGAAACGAACTGAACGGCCCGTTCCTGCAAACCGGAATCAATTTTTAGCTCCGATGCAGCGCGATGAATAAAATGAATCTGCCCGCTGACGTTCAGTTTTACGAAGACGTTCGTCTGCTTGTGTGGAGGCCGCGCGGTTTGATTGACGATGCAGCGATTAACAAAATCTTAAGCGCTTTGGAAGATCTCGAAGGCAAATTGCAAGAGCCGTTCAACCGATTCTCCGACACCGGGGCAGCTGACGAAATTGAACTTAATTTCAAATATGTGATTCAGTTTTCTCTGCATCAGCGTCTCTCTTATACGGGTCGCCCACGGGTAAAATCAGCGATTCTGGCTACCGACTCGACCATGATTCATTACGCAAAGCTGCATGCCCTGCTGACTCAGGGCTCGCCAATCAACGTCCGCGTTTTCAAGGACAGTAAGGAAGCCGCACAATGGCTCGGCGTACCCATCGAACGATTGGCGCTGACGATCGAACAATCTGATTAAGGGAGAACTTCATGAAAACATCTTGACCAAAAACCTGCGATTTTTCTAATATCCTTTTTATGAGTACCAAATTCATTCTCTTAGCTTCCGTAATCGGGCTTGCCACCATTCCACTTCTCCAAGCTCAATCGCCAACTCCTGCCGAATCGCCAGCGGCGGAAAAGAAGCACCGCACGCACAAAAAAGCTGAGGCGGCCGCTTCGCCGGCGGAGAACGCGACATCGCCAGCAGCGGCAGAATCGCCTGCGGCTTCGCCGAAAGCGAAACGTGGCGGGAAAACAAAAACGACCGCCGCCGCCGTGCCGGCTGTGAGTCCAGCATCCTCGCCAGCGAAAAAAACGCTTGCCGACTACTTTAAGCCAAAAACTTCAGGAAGCCCGGCCGCTGCCGCCGCTCCTGCTGGGACTGGTGCAACCGCTGGCGGGGCGGTCGCTCAAGCAACACCTGCACGGAGCGGAGGGCATGGTCTCGTGTGGGTCAACACCGAGACGCATGTATATCATATGGAAGGGTCTCGCTTTTACGGTAACACGACGCATGGCAAGTACGTAAGCGAGGCCGACGCAATTAAAGAGGGCGATCGACCGGCTAAGCGAGAATAGATCGGACGAAACTCATTAGGAACCGGTTGGGCACACAGGTGTCCAGGCGAGCTTTTTGCTCGCGCCATGGTTTGGGCGCGAATTGAGACAGGGCGCAGGCTCTATGCCTGAGCGGACTTGCCGCCCGACGATTGGCCGCCAAGGCTTTGCAAAAGCGACGGCAGCAAAGCCGCCAATCCCTGCTGATGGTCCGCAGCGGAATCGATTTTTCCGGCGGGCGTTAGCTTGTCGACGATCTTTGGCAGGTACTCAGCCAGGAAGTTCGAAGCTTGAGCTGGATCTATTCCCATTTTTGCCGCGAGCGCTTTGACCTGCTCAGAACCGAGCGCGTTCTGAATTTGATCGCTGGAAATCGGCTGGTTCTCGCCCACGCCAACCCATGATTGGAATGCGTTCCCCTGGCCACTCTGCGCAAATTTGTTGGCCAAACCCTGCAAGCCTCCGCTCTGTGTGAGGAGACCACCCAAAACTCCTATAAGTTGAGTGGCTCCGCCAGAACCGTCAGTTTTTCCACTAACTGCGCCGAGTATCGAATCGAGTAATCCCATAGTTTTGTTGCTCCTTTCGGTGTTGGTTCCGGAGAGAACATGAAGATCATAAATAAAATACCAGACCTGATGCCGGCGGGAAAGACAAATCGCGATGAGAATCTTGTGATGAACATCGTTCAACTCGGTCGTATAATCCGTCGGTGGAAAGGCTGAATCTCCTTGCTGTCGCGCTGGGTCTGGCCTGCCTGGCCGGCGTCAACCTTTATCTGACAGTGTTCGTGACCGGACTGGCAATCCATTTGCATTGGATCACGCTCGGGCCGCAGTATCAATCGCTCGAGGTCCTCGGGAACCCCTGGATCATCGCTGTCGCCGGTATTCTCTATTTCCTGGAATTTTTCGCCGATAAAATTCCATGGCTCGACTCGGCCTGGGACGCAGTGCACACTTTCATTCGCCCGATCGGCGGCGCCTTGCTTGCAATTCAGGTGCTCGGCCATCCAAGTCCAGCGTTCACTGTGATTGTCGCCTTGCTCGCTGGTAGCGCCAGCCTCGTCGTGCACACCGCCAAAGCAGCTACACGCCTCACAGCAAACACGTCGCCGGAACCATTTTCAAACATTGGGCTGAGCCTCGGCGAAGATGCTGCCGTGCTGGGCGGACTCGCGCTCGTTCATTTCAATCCTCTGCTTGCTTTATTGATTTTCCTTCTGGGAATAGCTGCCTTTCTTTATTTTGCGCCGAAGATCTTGCGCGCTGCCAAGGCGAAGATCTGGCTGGCTTGGAAGAAATTGAATGGGCCGGCTGATCTCAACACCGTACTGATAAAACTCTCGGACAGACTGCCGGCCCGTCTGGCGCCCGTTTTCAATCGGGAAAATCGCTTGAACGAAACGATCGCCTGGACTGCGCAGTGTATCAGCGGCCGTAGCCGGCGCATCCCTGCGAATCTTTTCGGCGCGCTCGTTGCCACAAACGAAGAGCCGCACAAGATTTTATTTGTAGCGCGAAAAAGTCACCGGCCATTTGCCCGCACGATCGATCTGGAGGGCGCCGCCACGACGCACGAATCAAAATTTCTGTCCGAAAATCTCGCCATTTTACCGACTGCTGGAAAAGGCCCGGCGTATTTGTTTGTTTTTCCACGATCAGACGCGGCTTTGGTCGAGCAGATCGTGCGAAACCTCCGTCAGCGGCTAACCGAGCCCGTGCTGCAAGGGCAGACGACCGCGGTTTAGTTACGCCTGATCCCCGCGCGCTGCGGCAACGACGTAACAGCTGACATCGCAATGCCGTAATCCCACAACTGAGTTGCTCCTTTGATGCTTGGTTTTCCGAGTGAAGATGAATATCTCGTTGTACCGTCGTGACACAGCGGGATCAGAGCAAAGCGCGGCGTAAAAGACAAATTTACGGCTTAGGGAAAAGCTTGCGGACCGAGCATCCCTTCTGTCTAATTCTTGCTTATGATGAAATTGAAATTCTTATTCAGCGTAGTTGCAGTTGGAACATTGGCCCTGAGTAACCTGGCTTCGGCCGCTGGCTCAAAGACTTATCAGGTAACAGGACCGGTTTTGGAAATGAACGACAGCATGGCCGCCGTTCAAAAAGGAAAGGATCGCTGGGAAATCGCGCGCGACTCAAACACGAAGGTTACCGGTGATCTCAAAGTCGGTGCGAAGGTCACGATCACCTACACGATGACGGCTACTGAAGTGGAAGTGAAAGCGGGGAAGGAAGCAAAGGCACCGCCCGCAAAGAAGTAGTAAGTCGCGGCAGTTTTTATCTGAGCTGAATTGAGACACGCGGCGAGATTCGTTCCTCGCAGGTTTCGCCGACATCTGTCCGCGAGTGTGGACACTTTTCAGCCCGCCTCGCGGCCAACACTTCACGGACATCAGGACGAAAACGAAGTTGCCAATTTTGCCCTCAAAAGGATCGACATCGTGTTGACCGGCATGTTAGCATCTGCGGCCTAACCAAAATAAATCCATGCTACACATCATCTGGTACATCATTGTCGGTTTCATCGTCGGTTTGATCGCACGTGCCATTATGCCGGGCGCACAGCATCTCGGTTTCATAATGACCACGGTGCTTGGGATCGCCGGCTCGATCGTCGGTGGATTGATCGCCCGTTTGTTCTCGAAACCGCCGCCGGGTTCGTCGTTTCATCCGGCCGGTTTCATCCTGTCGATCATTGGCGCGATCATTCTGCTCTTTATTTGGGGAAAATTGGCGGCCTAGCGAAGGCATTCGCATTGCTCGACTGCTTGATAAATGAGAGGCAAACAGTGCCTCCATTTCCGAGTGGCTGTTCCCCGTAGAGTTCGACATTTGCTCACTGCCGATAAGACCAAAGTCTCAGTGCAGATGCGGCTTGCCTTTTTCAGGCTGTATCGGTTAACAGATTTAGTCCATGAACAAGTATCTCGCGGAATTCATCGGAACGTTTTTCCTTGTCCTGACAGTTGGTTGCACGGGAATTGGCGCTGGCGCGGGTGTCATTGCGCCGCTTGCTATCGGCGCGGAGCTGATGGTGATGGTGTTCGCCGGCGGCCACATCTCTGGCGGACATTATAATCCGGCAGTGACCCTGGGCGTATTGATCCGGGGCAAAGTTAATCCAGCCGATGTGGTGCCTTACTGGGTTGCGCAATTCATAGCCGCAGCGGTTGCCGCGCTGTTTACCAGCAAGATGCTTCGCGCGGGTGCACCCGTA
>Ga0306926_10010979_pt1 | contig 10028 bp, 8 predicted proteins | sample flu12Cox44000178_FD_203759 | JGI IMG/M metagenome (GOLD analysis project Ga0306926, IMG submission 203759) | Lab enrichment of tropical soil microbial communities from Luquillo Experimental Forest, Puerto Rico - flux8day.12C.oxic.44.000.178 (v2)... | ecosystem: Environmental > Terrestrial > Soil... | reverse complement strand
GGGTTGCAGCCTTTCGCGACGGCCAGAGAGCGAAACTGATGTTCAATGCCGCCGCCGCAGCCAAGGCAACAACGGCAGCGTTCCTGCTAAACACAAAAGCCAAGCCTGCGCCGTGGCTGATCAGCCGTGACAAAGGCCAGGAGAACAAAATTCCTGCCACGCACCCCAGGAGAGCAAGAACAGCGCTCTCCGACGCAACTTGAAGAAACACGTCGGACGACGTAGCGCCGAGGGCCCGTCTGGTGCCGAACTCGCGAGTCCTCTCCTTGACCGTGATCCAGGTGATTCCCAGCATTCCCAGTCCAGAAACAATCAGAGCACTAGCGCCGATCCATCGCAGAAAGAAGTTCAAGTGACTTGACGCCGCGATCTGCGTGTCCAGCAGCGCTTTCTGGTTCTCGACCTGAAAGTCATCCGGCTGGTTTGGACGGATCTGATGCAGTTGATGGAGGAGGAAACGGATCTGTACTGCGGCCGGGTCCATCTGGTCAAGCGAATCGATTTCAACAACCAAACCGTTGTAATGATTCACGTTCATCAGCCGGTGCATCCCTGTCGAGAGCGGCACATAAACCTGACTGTCTTCATTGCTCACATCGAGGCCCTGCCCACGCTCGGTCAGGACGCCGGCGACCACAAACGGAACACGGTTGATCAATAGCGGCTCACCAATCGGCGAACCGACTCCGAACAAGTCCCGGGCGACAGAATGGCCGAGCAACGCGACGCGCGCCGCGGCGCGTTCCTGGCCTGCATCAAACAGCTCACCCTCGGCAGCCGGCCAGTTCCTGATTGAAAAGTAGTCAGGCTCGCAGCCCACGACGACGGCATTCTTCGAGAGATCGCCTGTTTTCATCCAGAAACTTGCGCTTACGAGCGCTGAAGACCGGATGCCGTCCCGCACTTCGCGGCGAATTACCAGGTAGTCGCGCTGGACCAGAGTCGTCACGGGTTGCCCGGTGCGGGCACGGCCGGCAATCGCACGGCTCTGCGCCGGAGTGACGATCAGGACGTTGGTCCCCATTCGTCGAATTTGGTCGAGAATCTGCTTCGTTCCGGCCTCTCCGTAGTTCACCGAACAAATCACGCCCGCCACTCCCGCGGCGGCGCTGAACAGCAAAAGCGCGGAGCGCAGCCGATACCGGCAAAGCACGCGCAGGGAGCGAACGATGATCTGCCACGCTCTAAGGTTCATTTCATGAGCGCAACGCCTGGATAGGATCGACGCGCGAAGCTTTCCAGGCGGGGTAAATCCCAAAGACCACACCGGTCGTCAGGGCAACGAGAATCGCAGTTGCAATCGGCCGCCAGAGCAGCAGCGGCGGCAGCTTCTGCATGCGCGCAACCAGCTGCGTCCCGGCGACGCCCACCAGCACGCCCACCACCCCACCCGCCAGCGCCACCCCGACGGCTTCCAACAGAAATTGCTGAAGGATGTCGATCCGGCCCGCGCCCACTGAACGACGTACGCCGATTTCCTTTCGCCTTTCCGAAACAGTAATCGACATTAGGGCCATGATTACGATTCCGCCAATCAGCAACGCCATGAAGGAAACGCCAGTCAGAATCCTGGTTAGCGTGCTTCGGGCCCGAGTTACTTGCGCCATTGTGATTGCAGGGTTAGTGATGGTGAAGTCATCGAGTACCGGTGGGCGAATGTGATGCCGGTCGCGCAACAAGGCTGCTACCTTATCCGTTGCCTCGGTGCTTCCCGCGGGATCCCTGACTTGTGCGATCACCATGGTCAGGAAGTCCCGATTGAATAGTCTGCGCGAAGCCGTGGCGACGGGAATTAGCACGATATTGTCGAGTGCGCTTCCGGCCGGGCCAACTCCACGCGATTTCAGAGTCCCGATGACCTGAAAGGGAACATTGGCAATGCGGATGGTCTTTCCAAGCGGGTCGTCATCCCGGAAGAGGCTGTTTCGAACATCCGTGCCAAGTACCGCGACGCGAGCGAGCGAAGCATTGTGCTCATCGCTGAAGAAGCTTCCATCGGCAACATCTTCGGACCGAAGCGCGAGCCAGTTGGAGCTCACTCCAAAAACTGCTGGTGATGTGCTGCGGTCACGGTATTGAACGTCGATGTCAAATGCGTTCTGAACTTCGGCCACCCTCTTGATCTCGGGTAGTTCCGTGGCGATGGCATTCGCGTCTTCAAACCTCAAGGTCGGTGGAACGTTAACTAGAGTTGGCATGCCTCGCGAACGACCGCCGCCCGGTCGCACGATGACCGTGTCGAACGTCCCGATCATATTCTTGAACCGTTGCATGGTTTCCCGCTTTGCTGCCTCGCCAACCGAGCTCAGGATTGCTAGCGAGGAGATGCCGACGACGATGCCCAGCATCATGAACAGTGCACGCAACCTGTATCGGGTCGTGCTTCGAAGTGCTTGCGAGGCAATCCTTCCCGCTTTCACAGTGCACCTCGATTGGCAGCAACCGCGTCTCGCGTGCGGTCGGAGGCGATTGCACCATCGCGCAGTAGAATCTCGCGCGAAGCATAGGCCGCAATCGAGGGATCGTGTGTGACCAACAGAATCGTTCGACCTTCGCTATGCAAGCTTTGCAGCAGGATCATGACCTCGGTTGCCGCCTTCGCGTCGAGATTGCCAGTCGGTTCATCCGCAAGAATCAGTGCCGGTCTGTTGATCAGTGCCCTCGCAATCGCAACCCGTTGCTGTTCGCCGCCGGAGAGTTCCGCGGTAAAGTGGTTTGCTCGCGCTCCCAGCCCGACGCGCTCCAGTATGTTGAGTGCTCGTTCTCTCACCACTTGCCCGTCGCCATAAACCATGGGGATCTCAAGGTTTTCGACTGCTGTGGTCCGGGGCAGCAGATTAAACGACTGAAAAATGAATCCGATCTTCGCGTTGCGAATCCGGGAGAGTTGCTTATCGCTGTATCGACCTACGTCTTCGCCATCGAGCCAATAGGCTCCGGAGCTTGGCCGATCCAGACAGCCGAGAATGTTGAGCAGAGTTGACTTGCCTGACCCCGATGCCCCGCGCACACAGACAAACTCGCCGGGCACGATCCGGAATGTCGCCTCTCTTAGAGCTTCAAGCGGCGCATTCTCGCCCCGCGCATACCTCTTCGAAATTTTCTCAACTTGAATCATAGTCAACTCACCAGGAAGGCTTGCCTGCTTCGAGCTTCTGGTCGCCGGGAAGCAGTACGTTGTCTGTTTCGGAGATGCCTCGCTTGATCTCGACCATGCTACCTTCTTTGTTCCCCGTGGCCACCGGCCGGCGCTCCGGGGGTGATTTGCCGGCGAGATACACGAACGTCTGTTCGCCATCCCGCCGGATGGCGGCCGGAGGCAACACGAGCCCCCGGTGCTGCGCCGTCTGAATCGCAACGTTTGCAGTCATATCCGGCTTTAGAAGTTCTTCATCCCTGCGGATTGCAATTGTGACTTCGTAATTAACGACGCCGGACACAATCGTTGCTTTCGGAGCAATGCTCAAGACCATGCCCGGAAAGTCGCGCGAGGGGTAGGCATCCACGGTAAATGTCGCCAGGTTGCCCCGTCGCACATTGGCAATATCGGTTTCGTCCACCATCGCAACCAGCTCCAGTGCATGTTCGCCGATGATGGTGACGAACGTCGGCGCGGCGAACGCAGCTGCCACGGTTTCGCCGCGCTGAGTGGAGACCGATGCGACCGTGCCGCTGATGGGCGCCCGTATGGCGACATATCCCAGGTCAACTGTGACCAGGTCGCGATCACGCAAGGCTTTTTCGTACTTGGCTCTTGCTTCGTAAAGCGCGAGCCTCAGATCGTCGGCCTGTTGCAACGGAATCAACGACTGCGACGCAAGTTTTTGTGCGCGGCTATAATTCACCTCGGCGCGTTCCAGGCTTGCCTGATCTAGTTCAACCTGCGCTTCGGCATCGGCCAGTCTCGCCCGCAGCGGGCGATCATCGATCGCGGCAATGACATCGCCCGCGCGCACATGCGAACCGACCGTCGCGTTCAGGGTCTTCACGATACCCGACAGCTGCGAGCCAACCCGGACCTCCGAACCGACCCGCAGCCGAATGGTGCCGGTGGCATTCACGGCGCTGCCGATCACTCGGCGCTCGGCGTGGACGATGCCCCCTTGTCTCTCAGGCTGACGGCGTTCACCTCGGCGGGCAACATAAAAGCCGGTGGCCCCCATGCCTCCGACCGCCAGAATGAGAATTATTGACGCGGGTCGCCGCATAACGACTACTTCTTTTCAAAGACCATCACAACCAGCGGATTAGGGCCTCGCACGGATTCGAGCGTCATCGTCCTCCCGTCAGGCGAAAGTGTCCTAGTCTCGGTACGGACGGTCTTCGTGCCCGCGACCGCTCCCTTGCTTGTCCAAGTTGTGACGAGTTTTTCGCCGTCCCATTTGCTGACGGTTTCGCTGGGTCCCGCCATCGGGGAGTCGTTGGTTGCGGGCTTCCCGGTGAGGTCGTAATGCGTCTTCATCTGCTGGCTGTCTCCCTGATATGTCGTGTTCGCGGTGACGTCGAGCGACACGGACGACTGCTCAATGGTCTGCGTCATCTTCATCTCCGACATCATGCCGATGTTCTTGCTTTTCTCAGGAATAAAGGCCCAGGTTCCTGAGAAGTCAGGAGGCGTTGCGGCAGAGGCCGCAAGGCCCAGTAAAAAAATCACCAACACACCGAATGTCGTTTTCATTGCTCTCCTTTCGCTCAGCCGTTCGAAACCACATCAATGCCCGCGAGCACGATGAGAATGATTGCCATAGCAAGGTGCAGATGCCGGAGCCCGATTTGCTCGAGTTCGTTCTGCGGTACGCGCCCAAGATCGTTTGCACAATGAGAAGCAGACGAGCCGACTGTCGCAATCCACAAACCAGCGGTGCTTGTTCTGCGAATGCTAGGCAGCTTCGTAGAGGACCACACGTGTATGAGAGTTAGCAGCGGGAGGACCAGCGATCATGCCGCCTGCCCGCAGCCATCCATCCACAGCACGGTCTGGACCACCCGTGGCAGATAAAGCCCGGACGCGGAAAAGACCAAGTGATGCCTGTGTGGCCCACGGAAGAGCCACTGCCCAAGTTGTGCGGGACTTGATTTCCGTTGCTGCCATGCCACCTCCCCAGCGTGTAAAGCAACGACAGTCAAATGATGCAGGCAGTACCTAGGTATAGGGTCAAGAGGATTTTTTGAGACGTGGCGTACGAGGTGTTTTAGAGGATTGGGCAGGGCATGCCACGACCTTCGCAGATTCGAGTTGCCGCAACACCCATTCCAATTGCCGACGCATGGTGTTCAGCATTCGGGACTTGTCCTTGATCGCAAGTAAGCGTTCCCGTCCGATTTGGATGATCCCTTGCAACTCGCTTGGCGGCTGCCGGAAATGCTTCGGGCCCATTGATGCGAGAACGCTATGCAGATCCATGATCTGTTTGATCTCTGCAAGTGTGAACCCCAATTCCTGATTGCGTCGGATGAATAAGACTCGTTCCAGATCGCTCTGCTGATAGCTGCGATATCCCGAGGCGGTGCGCTCCGGTTTAGGCAGGAGGCCCTGCCTCTCGTAAAAGCGGATAGTCTGCAGATTCACTCCCGCGTTGCGGGCCAGCTCGCCACTGCGCATACGCTATTCTCAACCCTGTACCCAAGTATTGGGCAAGGGCAATTTGCGGCGGCTTAAGGCGCAGGATCGCTCGACACCTTTCCGGATTGAACCCTCCCTCCAGAAACTCCGTCCTTCCTGAGGGCATCTAACTACTTAGGGTGTTTATATGAAGCGAACCTCGTTCGTGGCAATTTGCCTGGGTGTGCTGGCGGCGATTTCTGCCCTTGCCGCGCCCAATCCGACTACTGCGAAGGTGCCAGCTTTTCCGGGAATTCTGGCGAATGCACGCTACGTCTACGTGGCCTCCTACGACGGAGATCAGTTCGATCCGAACTTGCTTCCCGAGGATCGGGCCGCGATTGGCGCCGTGCAGAACGCGATTCAGCAGTGGGGTAAACTGATCGTTGTATACCGGCCTTCGGAAGCCGACATCATCATCCTGGTGACGAGCCGACCTTCGGAAGATCTGCTGGCGGTATACGATGCGCGCCCGTGGCCAAGTGGCAGTTTTCTTTGGCGCGTCATGGGACGCGATGGTCTCCAGGCTCTGGAAACACCGCTGGTTACACAATTTGAAAAGGGTTTCGAGAGCGTACAGCAGCACCGGTAATCTTGCAGGCGCAAGTTAGCTGGGTTCGGTCCAGGGAACGTGGTCAAGCTTCAAGGAAGGTTTATCCTGAGGCCAGGCGGCGCCCGGACTTCGTTCCACAAGCGCGTTGTTGATTCCCTTAACCAGATAGCTGCAGGCAGCACGAAAATCGGTGCGCCCATCAATTTGACGGGAACTCGCCTTGGGACGCTGATCCTTCTCAGAACCTGGTCGTGTTTCGCTTCGACTTCCACCTCGGACTCAAGCACGGGGGACAGGGATGCCAGGCTTCAGTCGCGTGTACATATCCTTCACCTCCACAGCGGATCGCCGCGCGGTCTAAAGCGGATCACGGTTGCCCGAGCAGAACAACAACCTGCAGAAGCTGATGTGTTGAGATTTCGGCAATGACAAGGAAAGAGCAGCCGAAAATTTCCACCCGTCGCGCGCAGCCCTGCTTGGTACGTACACGCTGCAGTCCAAGTGCACGACAGATTCTGGTCTCAAACACCGGTTATCGCATTCTGTTTACTTTGAGGGCTTGAACGGAGTGAGGGCCGACATACAAGCATGGAGGAAACACGGGAACGCCGGTCTGTACCAGCCGACCTGGACGACTGCGCAGTGCTCGTGAAGCGGTTTCAAATGCTACAACAATCAAATTTCTTGCGGAAGGTCTCGACGCGCTACCTTAAATCGGCGTATTCCCTTTTCGCTTGTTTCAGAAGCGGGACGTCAGAATCGGCGTCTTTCCACAGCCTAAGAAAATCCTGATAGGCGGATTTTGCCTTGCTCTTATCACCCGACAGCGCGTAAGCCCTGCCGAGTTGCACGCGTGCCAGAGCACCAACAGGATCGCAGACAACGATACCTCGGTGATCGAGAATTTTCTGGAACTGCGCGGCAGCCTCGGCTCCGTGATCTGCGGCCAGATAGGCCAGGCCACGGACATAGGCGGGGTAGAGATTACCCGCTCCCAAAAGAAACTCAGAACCACCTTCGGTCTGAGTCCCGAGTTCATACGGAATCGCTGTTTGAAGGAGTTCGACCGCGTTTGCCGGCTGGCTGTGGTTCAACGTCAGAAGTGCGCGGAGCGTGGGCGCGTAGGTGAATTGAACCCTTGTATCCTCCGGGAAACGTCTTGAGAGGTCCTCAGTTAGCGCCTGGGATCGAAACGAATCTCCTGAGAGTGCAAGGGCAAAGCCGACTCCGTAAACCACATCCCTGCTCTTCGAAAGCGCAAGCGCATCCACAGCTCTCTGCCTTGCGTCGGATGCATTTCCGAACAAGGCTTCCCGCACCGCCGCATCCGTTTCGTAAAGCGCCTCCGTTTCCCGCCGTTCGGCCTTCCCAGCCAAGTCCGCTGCCCGCCGCGACATCTTCCTGGCCTCTTCCAAGTGACCGGAATAAGCGGATACAAACCCTTCGCTGTTGGACATCCAGTCATCCACTCCGGGCTTTTCCCTGGACTGAGCGGCTTCCCGCTCCATTCCCATCTTGTCGCCTTTCAGAAAGGCAATAAGGTATCGCTGGACGTAGAAATCAGGGATATCAAGTTTGCGCTCGGACGCTCGCTGGAGGGTGTTCTCCGCTTCACCAGTACGCTCCAGCGCGACGTAGCTGTTAGCGAGAAGGCTATATCCTATGGAAAAGTCAGGGTCGATCTGCAGAGCGACCTCGGCTTCTTTGACCGACTTCTCATACTTGCCCAGTTGAGGGTAAATCCCACCTGACAAAAGAGCGTGGGGGAACCATGCGCGAGGATAGGTTTGCGTCCACAATTCGCAGGTCTGTCGCGCCTTCTCCAAGTTACCCGTAACCTGCAAATCATAGTTAACAGAGATAAAGAACTTTTCCTGATCGCTAGTTCCGTTCCGGAGTTGATAGGCTTTGCTGGTATTCTCCGCAGAAAGAACGGATTCTCCGATGTCGCCGTACATGCGCCCGAGTGCAGCGTAAGCGCTGGCGAAGTTGGGGTCAATCTCGATGGCGCGCTGGAGAAAGGGTATCGAGGCGGCCGAACCCGATGAGAAGGAAACCTGCCAGCCGATGCTGTAGGCCTTCAGGGCTTCCAGCGAGGGCGTGGTGGCTTCGGCTAGCGGAATGTCGTATTTCCTGACGGTGGTGAGCGATTCGCCGACCCGGCTTCTGAATTTGGTGGCAATTTGGCTTAGGGCGTTGAGGACGTCCTCTTTTCTCGGCACTTGAACCTGTTCATCAGCAAGGACATCTCCCGTGCGGCATTCTTCTGCGCGTAGCCCCAAAACATACTGGCTACCCAGGCTTGCAATCGAACCGTCCAGGACGGCAGCACTCCCGGTTCGCTGGCAGATTTCCCAAGCGACCTCTGGAGTAAGTCGAGCATCGGCTGGCTTGCCCATCAGCCTTAGGACCTGGTGGATGCGCTCGTCTGAGATAAGACTCAGGAAAGGCGACTGCTCCAGTTGCACCGCCAGGCCACGCCGCAGCGTGCCGTCGAACACGGCATCACCCGTCAGGTTCGTAAAATCGGCGATGACAATTGTGTCTTGGTCCGTGAGCTTCGGCTTCCGACGGAGATAGAAGTACGCCAACGTTGTCACTACCAAGAGCGCGATCGCAGTTGCCGCGATTGTCCGCAGGTGCTTTCCCCGACGTGTGCCAGTTGACCCCTGGGCAGGTATTGGCAGTTTGGCCAAATCGGGGGTCTGATCTTGATCAAGCTGTGTTCCTGGCTCACCGACCGGTGCGATAAACCGGTACCCTTTCCCACTGACGGTTTCAACGAAGCGAGGCTGGTCCGGGTCGTCCTTTAGCACCTGTCGGATCTTGCGTATTGCCCCGTTGATGCTGTTGTCAGTGTCTAGGAAAACGTCTTTACCCCATATCCGCTCGACGATCTGATCTCTGGTAACAAGCTCCCCACGATGTTCGAGGAGAAACAGCAGCAGCTCCATTGGAGTCGGTTCGAGCTTCAGCACACACCCGGCCCGGCGCAGTTGGTATGCGCGGAGGTCGAGCTCGAAATCCTCGCGAAGCTTGAGACAGTCGTGGGTCTGCCCCCGCTCTTGTGTCATGCAAGGCCCCCGGCAGGAGTTCCTGCAGTCTACACGACTTGCTACGCTGCAACCAACCCGCGCCTTTTCAATCGCTTGCAAGCACAGAAAAAATTAACGGAATCAACAGGCCTCCACTATTGTTCGGCCCAGAGTCTTGCGGCATCTTGTCGCCGCGACTCGGCGATTTCGGGGGCGGCAGAACTCCTACAGCCTGTTTCCTTTTGCAAACGGAGCCTGCTGCGGTCGCCAATCCCTAGTTAATTTGGAGATGCCTCTATGAAGATCCGCGGGACGTTTCAGACAGGTTTTGTTTTCTCCGCGTTCCTCGCAGCCGTCCTGGTCTTCTCTGCCGACGTTCCGGCTCAACAGAATTGGAACGCGACCGTCGGGGGTCAAAGTGCAGACCTGTCCAAGCAGGCGGTGGCGTTCCTTCCCAACGAAATCTGGATCCATGCCGGTGACAGCATCACCTGGACGTTCGCCAGCGGCGACATTCACACGGTCACTTTTTTGACCGTTGGGCAGGTCTATCCGTTCGATGAAACTCAGGGGTGTCCGCCGATTACGCCGAGCGGATCTCCTTTCGATGGCTCGTCTTGTGTTTCCAGCGCCGATTTGACGTTGGGCCAAACCTATCAGGTGATCTTTCCCAAGGCAGGCAACTATGAAATCGTCTGCCTGGTACACGCGCAGATGTTCGGTATCATTCACGTTCTTGACCCGACCCTGCCCCTGCCTTACGACCAGAAGTTTTATGACGGACAGGCCAAGGAACAGTTGAAGAGGTTGCTGGAAGACGCGGATCGCCGTCAGCATC
>Ga0306926_10010977_pt1 | contig 10029 bp, 5 predicted proteins | sample flu12Cox44000178_FD_203759 | JGI IMG/M metagenome (GOLD analysis project Ga0306926, IMG submission 203759) | Lab enrichment of tropical soil microbial communities from Luquillo Experimental Forest, Puerto Rico - flux8day.12C.oxic.44.000.178 (v2)... | ecosystem: Environmental > Terrestrial > Soil... | reverse complement strand
CGTGATAGGCGAGGTTCAGGCTCTCTTCGACAATGGCATTGATCTCGACAGGGCGGTGTTCACCCGAGCCCTCGCGCGAATGCAGCAGCATGTTCTTGACAATGGAGTCGGCGCGCTTGCCGTGCTGGACGACCTTCTCCAGATTACCTTTGAGCATGCCGGTGAGTTCTTCGATCTCCTCGCGCTGCTTGTCGTCCAGCTTCACGTCCTTGAGCACGTCGTTGACCTCGTCGATCAATTCGGTCGACAGCGCCGAGAAATTATTGACGAAGTTCAGCGGGTTCTTGATTTCGTGCGCGATGCCGGCGGTGAGCTGGCCGAGCGAGGCAAGCTTCTCGGTCTGGACCAGGCGGTCCTGCGCGGTGCGCAGGTCGTCGAGCGATTCACTCAGATCCTTGGTGCGCTCGCGCAATTCGTGTAGCAGCCGCGTGTTCTCGATAGCGATGACCGCCTGGCTTGCGAAACTTTTGACGAGTTCGACTTGCTTGTCGGTGAAGGGCCGGACTTCCTGCCGATAGATGATGATCGCACCGACCAGTTCATTCTCCTTGAGCATCGGCACGCCGACAAGGGAGCGTGCACCGCCAAGCCTGGCTGGCGCGCCAGGATTTGATTCTGCGGTCTCGTCAGCAGTGTAGGTCACCTCGTTTGTCCGAAACAGACGATCGAGAGGAGTCCCCGGCGGCGGCAGAAACGGACCGCGATTCCGAACGTATTCGGCAAGTGCCGGCGGCGCGTTGAGCAATGCCGCCAGATGAAACTGACCGTTGTCGAAACGGTACATCATGCCGAAATTGGCCTCGCAGATACGAGTCGCATTCGCCAGCATGGTCTGGAAAACAGGTTCGAGTTCGCCCGGCGAGCTGCTGATGACCTGCAACACTTCGGAGGTTGCCGTCTGCTGCTCCAGCGATTCGCTCAAATCATCGGTGCGGGTGCGCAATTCCCTAAGCAGGCGCGTATTCTCAATGGCAATCACCGCCTGCTTGGCGAAAGCCTCGACGAGCTCGATCTGCTTGTCGGTGAACGGCAGCACCTCCTGGCGATACAGGCCGAGCGCGCCGACAAGCTGGTTCTCCTTGAGCATCGGAACGACCAGGAGCGTCCGTGCGCCACCGAGCTTGACGACGGCGACAAGTCCGGGAAAGCCTTCCAGATATCCCTGCTCCTTGGTTGCGTCGGCGACGTGGACAACGGCCTTGGTCACGGCGACGCGGCCAAGCGGCACTGTGGGAGCGGCGGGGATAAGCGGATTTTTCGCGAGAAAATCAGACCACGCTGGCGGAACGTCCCTCGTCGCCACCGCGCGGAAGGCGTTTTTGTCTTCCTCGTAGAGAAATAGCTGCCCGTATTTCGCGTGGCAGACGCGCGTCGCATTATCCAGCATCGTTTGGAAGACCGGCTCCAGGTCGCCCGGCGAGCTCGAGATGGCGCCGAGCACCTCGGACGTTGCCGTCTGCTGCTCCAGCGTCTCAGTCAACTCCGCAGTGCGCTGCTCGACCTTGTTTTCCAAATCCGCATAGGATTCCTGAAGGCGCGCGCCCATGTCGTTGAACTGGTTGGCAAGTCCCTCCAGCTCGTCGCCGGTCTTGATCGAGATGCGCTGGGCGAAATCGCCGCCGCCGATGCGCTCGGCGCCGGCCCGCAGCGCCTGGATCGGCCCAACCATGCGCCGCGCCAGGAAGATTCCGGCCAGCACCGCGAAGATCGAGGCCGCCGCCAGCACGATGGCGAGCCGCTGCAGCGCCGCGTAGAGCGAGGCGTAGGCTTCCTCCACCGGCAGCTCGACGAACATGGTCCAGCGCAAGGGCAGGATCGGGGCGGAGGCGGTCAGCACCTCCTGGCCCTGGATGTTCTTCGCCCCTTCAAGCGACTCGGACGTCATGTCCGTGCCGGCTTGCGCCGCCTGCACCTGCGGCAGCCTGGACATGTCGGTGTTGCGCAGCACGAGAGAGATGTCGGGATGAGCGATCAGGCGGCCCTGCGCGCCCACCACATAGGCGTGCCCATGCTCGCCGACCTTGATCTGCGAGACGACGTCCCAGATCAGCTTCAGATTGACCTCGGCAATGCTGACGCCGGCATCCTTGCGCGTGCCGGCCAGCGCCAGTGTCATATAGGGCTCGGACTCGCGCCGGAAATACACCGGCCCGTAATAGACCTTGTGGGCGACGGCTTCGGTGAATTTCGGCTCCTTGGACAGGTCGATCCCGGAGTCCACGACGTCCATCGCGAGACGCGAGACCCGCAGCCGCTCGTGGCCGGTCGAATCGACCTGCGCCAGCTCGGTGATCGCCGGAACCTGGCGCAAGAGTCGCAGCGCGTCGAAGCGGCGCTGTTCGATCGAACCGGCGGACCATGGCAACTGGGTAGTCCAGCCGAGCTGGCTCTCGATTTCCTTGATGAACTGGCTGATCTTGGCGGCGGCGGCTTCGGCCTGCTCGTGCTGAATGCGGATCAGCGCCGCCTTGTGTTCGCGGTAGTAGAAGAAAACCTCAAAAATCCCGTTGGATAGCAGGGCAACCGCAACCACCGCGACAAACAGCACGACGTATTTCATGAACAGTCGGCTGCGGACCCCTCCCTTCAACGCCGCCGGCTTGGCGGCGGTCGCAGGCGATCCCGCCAGGGCGCGGCCCTCGGGCGTATCGGGGGTCAGGGAGATGGTCATCGGGCCCTTTTTAGCAAGAAGGGCAGGTCTTGTCTCTCGCCAGGGCCGAGGGGATCATTCGATCACTTCGTCGGCAAGTGCCAGCAAAGTCGGCGGAATTTCGAGCCCTGTGGTCCTGGCCGTCTTCAGGTTAAGCACGAACAAATAGCGGGTCGGCTCCTCGAACGGCAGGTCGGCTGGCTTGGCGCCGTTGAAAATGCGGGCGACCAGGGCGCCGGCCCGCTCGAACGATTCGGTTAAGTCGGGCCCATAAGACATCAGTCCGCCATCGCGAATCAGGAAGTCGTATTCATAGATCGCCGGCAATTTCCTTGCCGCGGCGAAGTCGAACACCTGTTTGCGATTGAGGTTTGTCAGCGAGTCCGCCACCATCAGGATGGCGTCGGGCTTTTCCTCGTTCATCACGGAAAACGCCTCACTGAAATCGTCGGGTGCAGCCACCCCGAGCGCCAGCACCGTGATGCCGAGCGCACGTGCAGACTTTGCCGAGGCTTCATAGCGCAAACTCATGCCGAGGTCGTCCTTGTTCCAGAGCATCGCCACCTTTTGCAGCTTCGGCGACAACTCCTTGAGGAGCGACAGGCGCTTGGTGGTCAATGCCGAGGCGACGTCGGAGATTCCGGTCAGATTGCCGCCGGGATGCGCCTGGCTCGCGATCAGGTGGGTTTCGACGGGATCGCCGAGGCCAAGTGCAGCGACGGTCGGAACGTCCAGCGATTGGGCAGCGAGAGCGGTGGGATAACCGATGATGACAAACGCATCGGCGCCGTCGGCCTTGAGTTGCTGCAGCATCGATGGGATTTTTGCAACGTCACCCATCGCACCCAGCGACGACAGGATCAAGTTTTCACCGAGCGTGTAGCCGCGCTCGGCCAATGCCTTGAGCAGCGTCTTTCCGAATGGCGTCGTCTCGGTGATCGCCGCCACGGGACTGACGGTCCCGAGGTGGTAGGTCTTGCCCGCCGTCTGAGCGCCCGCAAGCCGGGGGCGGGCGAGCGCCGCGCCGCCCAGAATGGCCAGAACCTCACGTCGTTTCATGGCTGCACCCTACCCTTGAGGCGCCGCCAACGCGGCCGCGCTGAGGGGCAGAGGATATCACGGCATCCCGTAACGGCCGAAATGCTTCTGTCCCAACGCCTTACCTGAAAGTGATCAGGTCGGCCTCAAGGCCTTGCCGCCGAGGTCGAACTCCTCGATCTCGCGCGTCCGCTGCGAGGTTGCATTGGCGCGGTGATCGGTGGCTATCGACACATAGACCGCCGGCAGCACGAACAGCGTGAACAGCGTGCCGATCGACATGCCCGCGACCACGACCAGGCCGATGGAGAACCGGCTCGCCGCACCCGCCCCCGTGGCGGTCAAAAGCGGGATCAGGCCGGTCACCATCGCCGCCGTCGTCATCAGGATCGGACGCAGCCGGATGCGAGCCGCCATCTCGATTGCCGAGCGCCGGTCGAGCCCTTCATTGAGCTGCAATTCGTTGGCGAACTCGACCATCAGGATGCCGTGCTTGGTGATCAGGCCGATCAGCGTCAGCAGGCCGACCTGGGAGTAGATGTTGATCGTCGTCACGCCAAAGAACAGCGGGACCAGCGCGCCGACGATTGCCATCGGCACGCTGATCATAATGACCAGCGGATCGCGCAGGCTCTCGAACTGCGCTGCCAGCACCAGGAAGATGATGATGACGGCGAATCCAATGGTGACGAGGAGCTGATTGCCCTCCTGCACATACTGGCGGGCGTCGGAGAGATAGTCGTGGCTGAAGCCGGCCGGCATCTTCTGCGCCTCGCCCTCTAGGAAATCGACCGCCTGCCCAACGGTCACGCCGGGCATCGGCACCGCCTGGAAGGTCGCCGAGTTGAGCTGATTGTAGTGGGTCAGCGCGTTCGGGTCGGTGCCGGTCTCGATCGACACCACCGTCGACAGCGGCATCTGCTGGCCGGTCGCGGTCGTGACATAGTAGCTGCCAAGCGATTCCGGCGAGAGGCGCTTGTCGCGCGGCACTTGCGGGATCACCTGGTAGGACCGCCCTTCGAGGTTGAAGCGGTTGACGTAGTTGCCGCCGAGCAGGGTCGCGAGTGCGCCACCGACATTCTGCATGGTGATGCCGAGGTCGTTGGCCTTGGTGCGATCGACCTTGACCCGCACCACCGGCTGGTTGAAGTCAAGGTCGCTGTCGGAGACGATGAACATGCCGCTCTTGCGCGCGGCGTCCTTGATCCTGGCCATCTGCTCATACACCGCCTGGAAGCCCGCGGTGGAATTGATCACCATCTGCACCGGCAGACCGCCGGGGGTGCCCGGCAGGGGCGGCAGGTTGAAGGCAAATGCGTTGACGCCCTCGATCTTGGAGAGCTGGGCCTGCACCAGCGGCTTCAGCTTGATCGAGGAGCGCGTGCGCTGGTCCCACGGCGTCAACAGCATGCCGGCGATGCCGTTCTGCGGGCCATTGATGCCGTTCAGCACGAAACGAAGGTCGGTCTCGGGGAAACTCTGGAACGCCTTGTCGAGCTTCTCGCCGTAGAAATCGAGGTAGTCGATGTTGGCGTATTTCGGCGCCTTGGTCACAGCGAAGACGATGCCCTGGTCTTCTTCGGGCGCAAGCTCCTTCGACGTGTGCAAGTAAAGGAAGCCGACCAGGAACAGCATCGTCAGCGCGAACAGGCCGGTGATCGGGCGATAGTCCAGGGAGCGGTCGAGCCTGCGGCCGTACCAGCGCGTCATCGCGCCGAACACTCTGTTGACCAGCTTCGCGAAACGCCCCTCTTCCGCGTTCTTCAAAAGCACCGAGCACATCATCGGCGACAGCGTCAGCGCGATGACGCCGGACACGATCACCGAGCCTGCGAGGGTGAAGGCGAACTCGCGGAACAGCGTGCCGGTGATACCGCCGAGGAAGCCGATCGGGGCGTAGACGGCGGCGAGCGTGATTGTCATCGAGATGATGGGACCGACGATTTCACGTGCGCCCTTCAGCGCCGCCTGCACCGGCGGCAGCCCCTCCTCCAGATGCCGGTGGATGTTCTCCACCACCACGATGGCGTCGTCGACCACAAGGCCGATCGCCAGCACCATAGCAAGCAGTGTCAACAGGTTGAAGGTGAATCCGGCCATGATCATCAGCGAGCAGACGCCGATCAGCGACAGCGGGATGGTGACGACGGGAATGATCACCGATCGGAACGTCGCGAGAAACAGGAAGATTACCACGATGACGATCAGCACAGCCTGACCGAGCGTCTTCTCGACCTCGTCGATCGACGACTGGATGAATTTCGTGGAATCGAACGCCACCTTCATCTTCATTGACGGCGGCAAATTGCGATCAAGCTCGGGGAACAGCGCGCGGATGCCCCTCACCACGCTGAGCGGATTGCCCTGCGGGGTCACCTGCACGCCGATGAAGATCGCATGCTCGCCGTTGAAGGCCACGCTCGCGTCCGTGCTCTGCGCCGCCAGTTCGACGGTCGCGATGTCCTCGATCCGCACAAAGCCGCCGTCCTTGGCCTTGACGATCATGCGCTTGAACTGCTGGACGTTCTGCAGATCGGTGTTGGCCGAGACGTTGGAGACGATGAAAAAGCCCTTGGCCTGGCCGGCCGCGGCCTGGAAATTGTTGGCGGCGATCGCGGCCGAGACATCGTTCGGCGACACGCCGCGCCCGGCCATCTTGACCGGATCGAGCCACAGCCGCATCGCAAAGGTCTGGCCGCCGAGGATGTCGGCGGAGGCGACGCCGTCGACCGTCGACAGCACCGGCTGCACGACGCGCGTCAGATAGTCGGAAATCGCGCTACCGGTGAGCTCGTCGGAGGAGAAGCCGATATACATCACCGCCGTGGTCTGGCCGGTGGTCTTGGTCACGATCGGGTCGTTCGATTCCTTCGGGATCAGGTATTTGACCGAGTTCACCTTCGCCAGCACTTCGGTCAGCGCCTGGTTCGGATCGAAGTTGAGCTTGATGTAGACCTGGATCGTCGAGGTGCCGAGCACCGAGGACGAGGTGATGTAGTCGACACCCTCGGCGGAGGCCACGGCCTGCTCGATCGGCGTTGTGATGAAGCCCTGGATCAGGTCGGCGGACGCGCCGGGATAGGTCGTGGTGACGTTGACGACCGTGTTCGACAACCGCGGATACTGCCGGATCGGCATCACGGTCGCGGCCCGCAGCCCGATCAGCAGGATCAACAGGCTGACGACAAGCGACAGCACCGGACGCTTGATGAAGATATCGGTTAGACCACCCATCGCGGCAAATCTCTTCCAGTTTAGCTTTCAAGCATGATCCCGGTCCAGAAAAACCGGGATCATGCTCCGTGGGAGCGAAGCGCGCTCAGTAGCGCGGCGGCTGCGCCGGGACCGGCGGCGGCGGATCGCTCGAGATCACGACCGCAGCCCCCGACGGCACCTTGAGCTGGCCGACCGCCACGACGCGGTCGCCGGCCTTCAGGCCCTTGAGGATCTCGGTACGGCCATCAACCCGGTTGCCGGTTTGCACGAAGGTGCGCACCGCGCTCAGGCCGGTCTTGCCGTCGTCACTCTTCTTCTCGGTGATCAGGAACACCGAGTCGCCGTACAGCGTGTAGTCCACCGCCGTCTCGGGCACGGTGACAACCGGCGGCTTGTCCGGCAGCACCACCGTGGCGGTCGCGAACATGCCTGGCTTCAACACGCGATCTGGGTTCTGGATCGTCGCCTGCACGCGGATGTTGCGCGTGTCGGCTGCGACCTGGGGCTCGATGGTCGTGATCTTGCCTTCGAACGCGCGGCCCGGGTAGGCGTCGACCTTGATGCGCACAACCTGGTCGACCTTGAGCTGGGCGCTGTCCTTCTCTGGAACCGTGAAGTTGCAATAGAGTTCCGACAGGTCGGTCAATGACACGATCTTGGTGCCGGCCGTCAGATACTGCCCGACCTCGGCCTGGCGCATGCCGAGCTCGCCGTCGAAGGGAGCCTTCACCAGTTTTTGCGAGATGACCGCCTCGGTCCTGGCAATGCCGGCAAGCGCCTGGTCATAGGTCGCCTGCGTCTGATCCACGGTCGACTGCGGGCCGAACTGGCGCGCGGCCAATTGCTTGGCACGGTCGAGCTGAAGCTGCGCGACGGTCGCCTGCGCCTTGAAGTTCGCGAGATCGGCCTGCTCCGGCTCATCGTACAACTGCACGAGCGGGGAGCCCGATTTCACGGAGGCGCCGGGCGCGAACAGGATGCTGGTGATGCGTCCGGAGACGTCGGTGGTGACGTCGACCTGATGCACGGCGGCGAGCCCGCCGACCGCGATCAACAGGTTAGGCACGACCTCTGACTTCGCCTCGGCCACGCTGACATTGACCGGCGGCGGCTTATTGTTGGCGAAGAACTGCGCGATCATGTGAGCGCGGAAGGCATTGAAGCCGACCAGCCCGCCGACCAGGAGCGCAAGCGCGAGGCCCACGATGATGAACCATCGCACCATCTTGACCTGGCGTGGATGCGCCTTGTCCTCGATCGGCTTGCCCGAGAGTTTGGGTTCGGTGACGATATTCATGTCATGCACTTTCTGCTGTTACAGACGGCAGCGGGGCTTGCGATAGGTCTTGCGAGAATTCCCGGGCGAGATGCGCAGCAATTGCGGCTTCGTTAAGTCCAATTCCCCGAAGGAGAAATTCGCACAGCTGGCGATCGGTCGTATTGCCGTAGGTGAGGCAGGGCACCGACGGAAGCCGCGTCAACGCGGCCATCAGCACCGTGTGATGGGCGAACCAGAACAGATCGAGCGGCTCGCGGCCGATGCGCGCGGCGTCGCCGGCTGCGATCGCGGCGTTGAGCGAGGCCGCGAATATCGACCCGATCAGCTTTTCGATCTTGACGTAGATCAGGCGGGCGAATTCGCCGTCGTCGAGATGGCTGGTCGCCATCAGCCGCAGGCGCTGCTCCTCCTCCGGGTCCTTGGAAACCTCAAGGAAATGCCGGACCATGCCGCGCATCAACTCCACCAGCGTCGCGGTCGACGGCTCCTGGCCCAGGAGATGGGCGAGTTCAGGGTCAGCCTCGCACTCCTCGGCAAGAATCTCGGCATAGAGCGCGGCCTTGGAAGGGAAATGCTTGAACAGCAGGGCTTCGGAAATGGAAGCTGCGGCCGCCACGCTCTTGGTCGTGGTGCCGGCAAAGCCATGGCGGGCAAAGCAACGCTTTGCCGCTCCCAGGATCAGCTGGCGGCGCAAATCGGCTGTCATGCGCAACGTGCTCATCTTGTGAGTAAGCACTCACCAACGTCAAAAGTCAAGTTTTTTGCTGCGATGCAACCGAGTTTTGGTGGATTTTCAGATCGGCTGGTATCCGAGGGCGCCGCGCAGGCGGTTCAGGATGAAGCCGCCATCGCGGTTGGACAGCACGCGCTCCAGATTGGCTTTGTCGATCTTGACGTTGGCAAAGCGGGGACCTGAGGAGGTGTCCTGCATACCCTTGCCGAAGGCGGCGATCTCGCCAAGCGTGGAAAGTGTGCGGCTGTCGGCGATGCCGCAGGCACGCGCCACGCCGACGAGATCGGCCGCCGCGCCGGTGTGACTCACCTGCCCGCCGGTCTCGCCATAGCTCTCATTGTCGAGCACGATGATGGAAAGGTTGCCGGGCTTTTGCAGGCCGACGGTCGCGAGGCTTCCCATCCCCATCAGCATCTCGCCATCGCCCGTGATCACCACGACCGGCACCTTGGGCTGCGCCAAGGCGAGCCCCAGCCCCATCATGACCGCGCCGCCCATGGCGCCCCAGAGATAGAGGTTGCGGTCATGATCGCCGGCGGCGGCGATATCGTAGGTCGAGGCGCCGAGGCCGCCGACCACGATCGCATCCTTGCGATCGGCCAACAGGCTGGAGACGACCTGGCGGCGGTCGAGAAGATTGGCTTTGCTCATTTCACGAAGACCTTTGTGCCGATCAGGCGCTGCGACAACAAGACGGCGGTGGGCGTGAGCGCGTTGTAGGCCTGGCTCGCGCCCGCCTCGACCACATCCCTGACCTCGCCCGGGTCGGTCGCGCGCAGCACCTTTATGCCTGACAGTTCGAAGACGCCCTGCGTGCTCGATCCCATCGGCACCTGCCACGGATTGAACTCGCCCCATTCGCCGCGCATGGTCACCAGGGTCAGAAACGGAAAGCGGAAGATCTGGGTCAGCGACAGCATGTTGATGCAGTTGCCAACCCCGCTCGATTGCATCAACAGTACGCCGCGCTGGCCGCCGGCCCAGGCACCCAACATCAGCGCCACGCCCTCTTCTTCCGTGGTGAGCGGAATGCCGCGCATCGTGGATGAGCCCAGAACGCGCTCGATCAGCTGCGAATGGCCGGCGTCCGGCACATAGGGCACCTGACGGACG
>Ga0306926_10010976_pt1 | contig 10031 bp, 9 predicted proteins | sample flu12Cox44000178_FD_203759 | JGI IMG/M metagenome (GOLD analysis project Ga0306926, IMG submission 203759) | Lab enrichment of tropical soil microbial communities from Luquillo Experimental Forest, Puerto Rico - flux8day.12C.oxic.44.000.178 (v2)... | ecosystem: Environmental > Terrestrial > Soil... | reverse complement strand
ACCTGCACCAGCATTTGCAGCAGCATCTCGCCGCCGAGCTTTCCTATCTGGAAGGCGCATGGCCGCGCGCCCTGCCGCAGGGGGTCATTCACGCCGACCTTTTTCCGGACAATGTCTTCTTCCTCGGCAACAAGCTGTCCGGATTGATCGACTTCTATTTTGCCTGCACCGATGCGCTCGCCTACGATGTTGCGATCTGTCTCAATGCCTGGTGCTTTGAAAGCGACCATTCCTACAATGTCACCAAGGGGAGAAGCCTGCTGCAAGCCTATGCGCAGGTGCGGCCGTTGGCGGCCGAAGAGGAGCGCGTGCTGCCGCTGCTGGCGAGGGGCGCGGCCATGCGTTTCCTGCTCACCCGGCTGGTGGATTGGTTCGATGTCCCGCCCGGCGCGCTGGTGCGGCCGAAGGACCCGATGGAATATTACCGCAAGCTGCGTTTTCACCAGGCGGTGAGCAGCGTGCGCGACTACGGCATCGACGTTGGCGCAACGTGAGCGAGCCGCACGTCATCATCCATACCGACGGCGCCTGCTCCGGAAATCCGGGACCCGGCGGCTGGGCTGCGATCCTCGCCTACGGCGATCGCCGAAAGGAGCTCAAGGGAGGCGAGGCGCATACCACCAACAATCGCATGGAGCTCACCGCCGCCATCGCCGCGCTGGAAGCGCTCAAGCGGCCCTGCCTCGTCGATATTCATACCGACAGCGAATATCTGCGCAACGGCATCATGCGCTGGATGCAGCAGTGGAAGCGCAATGGCTGGCGCACGGCCGACAAAAAGCCGGTCAAGAACGTCGATCTGTGGCAGCGGCTCGATGCCGCTGCGGTCAAGCATCGCGTGCGCTGGCGTTGGTTACGTGGGCATGCCGGCCACGCCCTCAACGAGCGGGCCGATCAGCTGGCGCGCGAAGCCATTGCCGCAGTCCGTGCCGGTGCCGCCGGCGCAATGGCCAGCGAAGCCACGCCGAGAGAGGGGTTGCCTCCAACAAAGAAAACGTCGCGCAGCAGCGCTGCGTAGCGTCACATTCGGTTAAGCAGGGCGTCGCCGCCGGAGACCTCGACCTTGCCCGGCGCCTCCTCGACGTTGAGGAGCTTCACGACGCCATTGTCGACCAGCATCGAATAGCGCCTCGATCGCGTCCCAAGGCCAAGGCCGGAGCCATCGAAGTCGAGCCCAATGGCTTTCGCGAATTCGCCGTTGCCATCGGCAAGAAATTCGAGTCTCTCCGCGGCAGAAGCTTTCCTCCAGGCGTCCAGCACAAAGATGTCGTTGACCGCCGTGACCGCGATCGTGTCCACGCCCTTTGCCTTGAGCGCCTCTGCGTGGGCAATAATCGAGGGAACATGCATCTTGTGGCAGATGTTGGTGAAAGCGCCGGGTACTGCAAACAAGGCAACTTTCTTGCCTTTGAAGATCTCGTCGGTGGTCTTCCACACGGGACCCTCCGCAGTCATCACGCGAAATTTTGCCTCAGGCAGCCGATCGCCAACTTTGATAGGCATGATGATGGTTCCTCTCGTTGTAGTGGAAGCATTATACGCACGCTCAGCCGCAATCAATCGAGAGGCGCGCGCACTTCGATCGCCTCCTCCGCTGCCACGGCGGTGATCGTGATGACGGCGCCAGCATAGCTTGCGCCTGGCGGTGCTCCGTCGAGATCGAAGGCGAAGCGTCGCACACCTGTCGCCGTCGTTCCCGCGCCATGGGGCAGCGGCAGGCCCCAGTCGGGACTAGGTCCTTCCGCGATCAGATCGACGTCGGCGCCGGCGGGCGCAAGGACGTCGATGACGGCGCGCGGCCGGGACGAGCTCGCCTCCTTGCGAACTGATTGAATGACAAGCTTCGTGCCTTCGCCCAGGGCGCGCCGTTTCGGCACTCGCGATTGGGCAGCGGCAAGCGCCGAAGCGTAAGAGGAGCGGGTGTTCACCAGCGGCAATTCCAGCATCGCCTCTGCAGGCACGCACAACTTCTCGCAAACTGCATAGGCAATCTCGAGGTGCAGCGCTATCGGCTGCGCACGGTCCTGCGGCACGAGGAGAACCGGGAGGATGACGTCGCCGGTATATCCAACCACGCTCAAGCCCTGCTCCGCTATGCGATGCGGCGCAGGCCAAAGCACCGTTGCCGCTTTGAGATTGCGCGAGCCGGAAAAATCGAAGCGCGGCGGCACGCCCGCATCTCCGGGATAGCGCCAGTAGGTATGCCAACCCGGCTCAAGCCTGATCTCGATTCCAACTTGCAGCGGGGCTGAGGTTTCCTCGGCAACCGAGCCGGCGATCAGCCGGACCGCGCTGCGGCTGTCGCCGATCCAGGGCGAAGCATCCTCGGCGCCCTGCACGCTGCCGCACAGGCTGACAAGGATAATCCCGCTTGCCGCGGCGCTGCGTCGCAGCCGTTCAAATCCGATCATCACAGCGCCCGATTTATGGGCGAAACCTTTTGCGCACCATTGAATTCATCGTGAGCGCTGGCAATCAGATGGCGCAAGCCATGGCAGGGCGCATGTCGGAGCCGCATATCACGGCTGTTCCACATTGTGGCAAGGCGACACCTGCCGCCCGCCGGATTTGCAATCCGTAACCGATCAGGTAGCATTTCGACATGAAGGTTCCTCGCAAACCAGGCGTGCCTGACATCGGCGAAGCGGCTGCGTCTGCGGGCAATACCGGCAAATCAACGCAAGCAAAGCCGCAGCCGCGCAGGAAGCGAGGCTATCTCGACGGGCAGATGCTTATTGCGATGCCGAGCATGGGGGATGAGCGCTTTGCGCGCAGCGTGATCTATGTTTGCGCGCATTCCACTGAGGGGGCGATGGGCATCGTCGTCAATCAACCGGCGCCGAACATCAGCTTCCCCGATCTGCTCGTGCAACTGGATGTCATTCCGGCCGCAGACCTCATCCAGCTTCCGTCTACTGTCGGGGGCGTGAAAGTGCTCAAAGGCGGCCCTGTCGACACGCAGCGCGGGTTCGTGCTGCATTCGAGCGACTTCTTCATAGAGAATTCGACCTTGCCGATCGACGAAGGCATTTGTCTCACGGCCACGCTCGATATCCTCAAGGCGATCGCGCACGGCTCGGGGCCGCGTAGCGCAATCCTTGCGCTCGGCTACGCGGGCTGGGCGCCTGGCCAGCTGGAGAACGAGATCCAGCATAATGGCTGGCTGCACTGCGCGGCGGATCCCGAGCTGATTTTCGGCTCGGACACCGAAGGCAAATATACCTTGGCGCTGAGAAAACTCGGCATCGATCTCGGTATGTTGTCGAGCGAAGCCGGCCACGCGTGAGCGCTGCAAACAACTAGCGTCGTCCCGGCCAAGCTCCCGGCGAGAATTGCCGGGGGCGCGAGCCGGGACCCATGACCACCGGCCGTGGGATATGGGTCCCGGGTCCAGCTCGCTCCGCTCGCCCGCCCGGGATGACACTGAAGAAAATGCCCGATCGCAGGTGCATCAGTGCGCCGCCTCCGTTACGGCCGCCGTCGCGGGGGCAGAGCGCTCCGTGACCGAGATAGGCGCCCTTGCGGCAGCATCGTGGAGGATCATGTCCGCGCCTTTCTCGGCGATCATGACGACGGCGGCGTTGGTGTTGCCGGAGACGAGCGCGGGCATGATCGAGGCGTCCACCACGCGCAGGTTGCCGATCCCGCGCACGCGCAATCGCTCATCGACCACTGCGGCGGAATCCGAGCCCATGCGGCAGGTGCTGGTGGGATGGAACACCGTCGTGCCGGTCTCACGCGCAAAGGCAAGCAGATCGTCGTCGCTCTCGCAGCTGGGATGAGGCGCGCGTTCCTCGGCGACGTAGCGGCGCATCGCCGGCTGGCGCATGATCCGGCGCAGGAGCCTCATGCCGGCGACGACGATGTCACGGTCTTCGCGGGCTGACAGATAGCGCGGCTGGATCGCCGGCGGCATGCGCGCATCCGCCGACTTGATGCGCACGAAGCCGCGGCTCTGCGGCCGCAGCTGACAGACGGACGCGATGAACCCGGGAAACGGATGCAGAGGCGCGCCCGATGTGTCGCCGCTGAAGATGATGAAGTGCACCTGCACATCAGGCGTGACCGCGAGGGGGCTCGTGCGAAAAAAACCGCCGGCATAGCCCGCGCCGACCGCGAGCAGCCCTTTTCTGAACAAACAATAGCGCAGGCCTGCGCCCATCCGGTGGCGCCAGCTGTGGAACACGTCGTTCATGGTGATGGGCTCGGTGCAGCGATATTGCATGCGTACCTTTAGGTGGTCCTGCAGGTCGGCACCGACACCCGGCATGTCGGCCAGCACGGAGATGCCGAATGAGGACAGCAACGCGGCCGGCCCGAGCCCCGAGAGTTGCAGCAGCTGCGGGGAATTGAAGGCGCCTCCGGCAGCAATCACCTCGCCCTTTGTGTACGCAGTGCGCGTGATCCCGCCCTGCTGATATTCGATCCCGGTTGCGCGCCGACCGGCAAAGAGGATGCGGTTGGCATGCGCATTGGGAACGACTTTGAGATTCGGGCGCCGGCGCGCCTGGCGCAGGTAGCCGATCGCGGTCGAGCAGCGGCGGCCGTTGCGCGCGGTGAGCTGGAAATAGCCCGCGCCTTCCTGCGCCGGGCCATTGAAATCGTCGTTGCGCGCGAAGCCCGCCTGCTGCGCGGCCGCGATGAAGGCCTCGCATAATGGATGCGGCTCGCAGACATCGGAGACCGCGAGCGGCCCGCCTATCCCATGCAGCGTGTCCTCGCCGCGTTGCTGGTGCTCGACGCGGCGGAAATAGGGGAGCACATCATCGAAGCTCCAGCCGGCATTGCCGAGCTGGCGCCAGTGGTCGAAATCCTGCGGCTGACCGCGGATGTAAAGCAAGCCGTTGATGGAGCTCGATCCGCCCAGCACTTTCCCGCGCGGCTGAATGACGCGCCGGTTGTTGAGCTCGGGCTCGGGCTCCGATGCATAAAGCCAGTTCACCTTGGCATCGACGAACAGCTTGCCGTAGCCGAGCGGGATGTGAATCCAGATGTTGCGGTCCTTGCCACCGGCCTCGATCAGCAGCACGCGATGGCGCCCGCACGCCGTGAGGCGATTGGCGAGAACGCAGCCGGCGGAGCCGGCGCCCACGATGATGTAATCGAAGGATTCTGCCGGTTTGGCGATGGTCATGACGGCCCTCCGCATGTTTGCGCGAGCTTAGCAGAGGCAATGACCGGCCGCGAATTCCAGGGTCCCGGGTCCGGCTCGGGTGCCCGGGACGACAAATCACAGCACCAAATCGGTCGCCGGATCGATGAGGTGCATATGATTGAGATTGGCGTAGAGCCGCATCGGCTGTCCGGGTGCCGTGGCGGCGGACGGCTCCACCCGCGCGCAAATCTCGCTGCGGTTGATGGTGAAGAAGACCATCGTCTCCATTCCCATCGGCTCAACCACGTCGAGTGTCGCCGTGAATTCGCGTCGCGCGTCGCGTCCTTCCCCACGCGGCTCCGTGATGTGCTCGGGCCGCAGCCCGAACATCAAATCCTTGCCCGCGCTTGGCCGATAGCGCGCGTCGCGATCTGCCGGGACCGGAAACGCCAATCCGTCGGCGACACGCAGCAGAAGGCCTTCGCCGTTTTGCTCCAGGCGCGCCGGCACGAAGTTCATCGCCGGCGAGCCGATGAATCCCGCAACGAACTTCGTCTTCGGCATGTGATAGAGATCGTGCGGCGGGCCCACCTGCTCGATTGAGCCGTTGTTCATCACCACGACGCGATCTGCGAGCGTCATCGCCTCGACTTGGTCGTGGGTGACGTAGACGGTCGTGGTCTTCACCTTCTGGTGCACGCGCTTGATCTCGGTGCGCATCTGCACCCGCAGCTTGGCATCGAGATTGCTCAGCGGCTCGTCGAACAAAAACACTTTGGGATTGCGCACGATAGCGCGGCCCATGGCCACCCGCTGGCGCTGTCCGCCGGAGAGCTGCTTCGGACGGCGGCTCAGCAGATCGGTGATGTCGAGGATCTTGGCCGCCTGTTCCACGCGCGCGCGGATCTCGGCCTTCGGCGTTCGCCGCAGCTTCAATCCGAACGACATGTTCTCGAATACGCTCATGTGCGGATAGAGCGCGTAGTTCTGGAACACCATGGCGATGTCGCGATCCTTGGGCGGCACGTCGTTGACGACGTCGCCGCCGATGACGATGTCGCCGGAGGTGACCTCCTCCAGGCCCGCGATCATTCGCAGGGTGGTGCTTTTGCCGCAGCCGGATGGGCCCACCAGCACGACGAACTCCTTGTCGGGGATATGCAGGCTGATCCCGCGCACGGCATCGACGTCGTCGAAGCGCTTGGTGACGTTGCGCAGGGCCACTTCCGCCATCGGTTCAGCCTTTCGTCGCTCCCGCGGTCAGCCCGGCGATGTAATAGTCCATGAGGAAGGCATAGATGATCAGCGGCGGCGCAGCGGCGACCAGGGCGCCGGCCATCAGCATGCCCCACTTGTAGACATCGGCCTTGATCAGGCTGGTGACCGTGCCCACCGTGAGCACCTGCTGATTCTCGCTGAACAGAAATGCGATGGGATAGACGAACGCCGCCCACGACACCGTGAAGGCGAAGATGGTGGCGGCGATGATGCCCGGCAGCGCGACGGGAATGAAGATGCGCAGCAGCATCTGCATGTGCCCGGCGCCGTCGATCAACGCCGCCTCATCAAGCTCCTTCGGGATCGACTGGAAATAGCCGATCATGATCCAGGTGCAGAACGGCACGGTCAGGGTCGGATAGACCAGCACCATGCTCCAGTACGAGTTGAGCAGACCCAGTCCGCGCACGATCTGGAACAGGGGAATGAACAGCAAGGTGTCGGGGATGAGGTAGGTCAGGAAGATGCCGGTGGCCAGAATGCCGGATCCCCAGAAGCGCATGCGCGAGAGCGAGAACGCGGCCAGCACGCTCACCACCATGGTAATGGCGACCACGCAGAGCGTGACGATGGCCGTGTTCTTGAAAAAGGTCAGAAAACCGGTCTCATTGAAAAGCAGCTTGTACTGATCGAGGGTGATGCCATTGGCGACGATCCACGGATTGCTTGCGAGATGCGCGACCTCGGCATCGCTCTTCAGCGACGTCACGATCATGTAGTAGGGCGGCGTGAGAAAGAAGATCGCGAACAGGATCAAGAGCACATAGGACGTCACCAGCGCCCAGCGCCGGCTGCGCTGCAGGCTCGGTCGCGGCCGTGCTGCGAACCGCGAGCGCGTCGCCAGCACTGCCGCTGGCGCGCTCATCCGATCTCTTTCCCGCGCTTGCGCACGCCGCGCAATATGAACATGGCCGATATCGCCAGGATCGGAAACATGAACAACGACACCGCCGCGCCGAGCGGAAGGTCGCCGCTGCGAATGCCGCGCAGGAAAGCGTAGGTCGCGAACACGTGAGTCATGTTGCGCGGGCCGCCGGCGGTCATGATCTGCACGATGTCGAAGTTGGCGAAGGTGACGATCAGCGAGAACAGCACGGTGATGGCAATGATGTTGCGCATCATGGGCAGCGTGATGTGCACGAACCGCTGCCAGGCGTTGGCGCCGTCGATGGCCGCCGCCTCGTAAAGCTGCTCCGGCACCGACTTCAGGGCAGCCAGATACATGATCAGGAAGAACGGCGCGCCGTACCACACGTTCACCAGGATCACGGAGAAGCGCGCCCAGTAAGGGTTGCTCAGCCAGGGAATTTCTTCGCCGCCGAAGTGGTTGAGCGTCCAGTTGAAGGCGCTGTGGGTGGGATCGAACAACCACCACCAACCCAAGGTCGAGAGCGCAAGCGGGATGACCCAGGGAACGAGCAGCATGCCGCGCCACTTGCGCTGCCCCTTCGTGGGCAGATTGTTGACGAGGTGAGCCGTCACCAGCCCGATCAAAGCTTTGAAAAAGACAGCGCTCAGCGCAAAGATCGCCGACTGCTCGACGACCATCCAGAACGTGTCGAGGTTAAGGAGGTAGGTAAAGTTGCCCAGACCGATAAACCTGGTCTGCGCCTTGTTGAGCATGGCCAGATAGATCGAATATAGCGCGGGATAGATGATGAGCCCGAGCACGATGGCGATCAGCGGCACGCACATTGCAAAGGCGATTGTGCTGCGACGCTTGAGCAGGCGGCGCATGCTGTCGCGCGAGACCGCGGCGGGTTGCGCCAGCTGCCCCGGATATCGCCGCGCCACATCGACCATGGCTTAGGACCGGCTTCAGGCGCGGAGCATTCCTTCGAGCTCGTTCTTCGCCCATTTGATGACCTGCTCCATCGGCTCGTTGCCTTGGCAGAACTTGGCCACCATGATCGTGTGTAGCGATTGGTTGTAGACCTGGGTTGCCACATCGGGCCGTGCCGGGTAGCCGGTGATGCTGGGTTGCTCGTCCCCGCGCGGCGGATAGTTGTAGACCGTTCCGGGCGGCGGCTCGACCTTCTGCCAAGTGTTGAAATCATAGTAGCTCTTGAACGACGGCAGATCGTAGCCGTTCGAGGCCTCGACGAGTTGGCGCGCCTGCTCCTTCTCGGAGAGGAATTGCAGAAGCTGCTTGCCCGCAGGCTTGTTCTGCGAGAACGACCACAGGCCGTAGAAGAATGGCAATTGCCCGACGAAACGGCCAGCGGGGCCGCGCGGCATGTCGTGCGTCCAGCACTGCTCGGCCACCTTGAGGTTGTCGCGCTTGGCAACCGACCAGGCACTCGGCGGATTCATGATACCGGCGCCCTTGCCGGAAATAAGCCAGCGGTTGTTGCCGGCGTCATCCCAGGCGTAGATCTCCGGCGGGCTCACCGCCATGAGCTTCTTGAAATATTCGAGTGCTGCGCGCGTCTCGCTGGAATCGACCTTGATGTTGTCCTTCTCGTCGATCATGACCGAGCCGAAGGCGCGGAACATGGCGCCGGTGGAGTCGATCGCGTCGCTGGTCTGCCCCATAGGCAGGCCGACAGGGAAGCCAGCCTTGAACAGCTGCTCGGCGCTCTTGAGATAGAGGTCCCAGTTCCAGCTCTCGACCAGCTTGGCGTCGCGATTGGGATTGGCGGGAAAGATGTGCGTGAGATCAATCCCGCAGTGTTGCTTGTAGAGATCGAGGCGCGAGCAGCACGGTTTGACCTGACTGCCAACGACCGTCGGGATGCCGAACCACTTGCCGTCGGCCTTGGCCAGATATTCGGACACGGGGCTGATCGGTCCCGCCTTGGCAACAAGCGCCGCAATGACATCATCGAGCGGCTCGAGCACCTGTCGGTGCACCTGAATCTGCCATGCACGATGCGACATGATGTCGTGACCGGCGCGCGCCTGCGCCTCCGCGCTTGCGGTCAGCAGATCCTTGTCGCCCTGCGAGGTGATGTAATCGATGCTCACCTCGACCTTGTTCTTTTCCCCCCACTCGTTGCACAGCCGCGTGAGCGTATTGTTCGCGCCGGGAACCCAGTGGTCCCACACGCCGAGCGTAAGCTTGCCGGCGGCATAGGCATGCCGCACATAGGGGGCGGAAACCACCGAGGCAGCGGCCAAGGCTGTGGTGGTGAGAAGCTTTCGCCGAGAAATGCCGGAGCGTTGCATCATGATCCTCCTTGGGTTCCTTCCAGCGTGTTGTTGTTCTTCTTCGTTGCAGAGCTTGAGCTTACACCATCGATGATATGTGGCCTAGCGGGTCGCGCGCGCCCCGGCCGCCGAGGATGGGGAACTTGCGCACATTATGGTGAACGTGGCAGGAGCCCGAGGACGCAAGAACCCGGTGCAATGGGCGCTCCCGTGATCGGTCGCACAGACGATCCAGCCTTCCTCTATTTCCCGGATAACTACCGCTGGTCCATGGGGCTGCTGATATGCCTTGGCGCGGCCCCCTGGACCGGCATCGAGATCGACGAGGTCCATCGGGTAGGCCGCGCGCTGGAGCGCCACGTCGGTGATGACGATGCCTGGTTCGAGGAATGGACGCGCATGGGCGACAAGATCGCGGCGCGCGGATACGAGGCGCAACAGCGTGGACACAAGCTCACCGGCGCGTCCTGCTTTCTGCGCGCCTCACACTATTACCAGATCGGCGAAA
>Ga0306926_10010975_pt1 | contig 10031 bp, 10 predicted proteins | sample flu12Cox44000178_FD_203759 | JGI IMG/M metagenome (GOLD analysis project Ga0306926, IMG submission 203759) | Lab enrichment of tropical soil microbial communities from Luquillo Experimental Forest, Puerto Rico - flux8day.12C.oxic.44.000.178 (v2)... | ecosystem: Environmental > Terrestrial >... | reverse complement strand
TTGAGCGGCGGTGAGAAGAAGCGTGGTTTGGATGTTCGCCACAGCACCGCCAGCGGCGAAAGCGATGGAGATGGCCGCGGCGGAGATGTTGTCTGGAAATTCGGTGATGGCCAGGACGTCGAAGGCCCCGAAAGCGAAGAAGGAGGTATGAATCTTGCCACCAAGCTTTTCGATGGGAGCGCGAACCGCTTCGAGCCGATCCTGGGGATTTTGCATCAGGCGCGCCCAAGCTTCCCTAGTGTAACTGACTTGATGGCAGAAATAGGACATGTGGGAGGCTCCTTCCAGGTAAGGGGACGGTCCCGGGGTTATGGTGGCGAATATGCGCCCGTAACCAAGGGGAGTCAAGAGGAAAGGCGAAAAAGCAAAGGGAAAGGGAAAATATTCTTGCAGGAGGCATCCCTCTTTCACTCATCCCCTCTTCACTCAGCTGGCTCAGCGCATGTCTCGCGGTCCGCGGCGGGTGTTTCGACATTAGACTCCCCTGGCCTAACTCCGAGACCCAAGTCCCGCCGTGCGAAGTAAATAACTCCTCCAGCGTAAGCACGTACATCGTCCGAGACGCTGCCTTCACTCTCTCCCTCTGCTCAGGCACCCTCTCAAAAGTGGACACGCAACCCTACTGGGGAGGACGAATCTTTTGGACGATTTCGAGGACACGGGGATCGTGCTTGAGCGACGCCAGGGTGGCGTCGTGGAGTGCGGGAAAGCACGGCAGTTCGACATCCCGCGCAGCGTAGGATTTTTGGAGGAAGGCAACAGCCTGCTCTTTGTCTCCGAGGCGAGCATGGAGCTCGGCGAGAGAGAAAGACGAGACATAGCGCTGATTGCGAAGGTGTGTGAGATAGGCGAGCTTTTGCCGGAAAGCAAAGCGGTTGGCGGCATCGAAACCGGATTTTCTGTAAATTGCCTGGATTGAATTGGCGACTTCGGGTTGCCCCTGGAGAAAAAAGACAGAGGCCCATTCGGAAATGGCCTCCGATTGACGGCCGGAACTGAAATAGAGGCACTCAAGAGCGGAATGAGCGAAGAGGGAGCCCGGGTCGAGTTGCAGCGCCACTTTCAGCTGTTGTTCAGCCTCAGCTCGACGGCCTGTGTTGCTGTAGAGGTCCGCGAGAAAAATTTTCCGGTCAGCATTCAAAGGATCGAGTTCGACAGCACGAAGCATTTCCTGGAGAGCCGGCTCAGCTTGGCCCTGAATACTGAGGAAAATGCCGTTCCATTCGTGGGCCATGGGATCGTTGGCATTGAGGGCGAGAGCCTTCTGGATTTGAACCTGGGCACCCTTCCAGTCGTAATCGATGGTAAGCATAGCGTCGGCCAGATAGACGTAGGTCTCGGGAAGAGAGGGATCGAGTTGGATGGCGCGTTCGGCCGCGGCGCGCGCCTTGGCATACGTACTGCGTGGCTCGAGAAAGCCGAGATTGGCTCCGCGTTCGTAGACGTGCGCGAGGCCCGCGAGCGGCTGGGGGCAATTCGGATCATCGACGACAGCCTGCTCAAAGGCAGCAATGATGCGATCGAGACCTTCGGGAGTATGGATGCTGGACTCGGCGAGGCCGCGAAGATAGGAATCGAAGGCATGGTCATTCATTGGCTGGCGAGGCGCCGAGGGATCGCCTAGCAGGGTGTTCAACTGAACAGCGATGGTCTCGGCGACTTGAGACTCAAGGGTGAGGGGATCGCCTGAGTCGAAATTGTACTCCTGGGCCCAGCGATGGGACTCGTCGGCGGCACGGACGAGTTGAGAAGTAACACGGACGCGAGGTCCGTCGCGACGAATGCTGCCTTCGAGAAGGTAATCGGCGTGGAGTTCGCGAGCAATCTCGTCAGCACTCTTGTGGGCATTCTTATATTTCATCGCGGAGGTACGGGCGATTACATGGAAGCGGGAAGAATTGAGGCGAACAAGACGCGTCGTGGTTTCTTCGGTCAGGCCATCGGATAAGGAGTCCTGAGCGGGGTCGCTGGTCATGTTTTGAAAGGGGAGAACGGCGAGCATCGCGGCCCGGTTCGACGTAGGATTGGCGCTCGCACGAAAACGGTGCGAGTTGAAGTAGTAGATGACCGTAAAGACAAGGACAATTGCCAGGGACGCGATAAGAAGAAGTTGTTGATTGCGAGGAGGAGAAGAATCCGCAGAGAGAGTTGGCGGCGCAGCCGCGAGCGGCGGGTTGAGACCAGCCGCAGACTGCGCGGGTGGCTGAATAATGGCGATGAAGCGGTAGCCGCGGCGTGGAACAGTTTCGATGAAGCGTGGTGCATCGGCGTCGTCATTCAGGACGCTGCGGAGTTTTTTGATCGCGGTGTTGAGGGCATGGTCGAAATCGACGAACGTGTCCTCGGGCCAGACGCGCTGACGAAGTTCCTCGCGTGTGACCAGTACTCCCGGCCGCTCAAGGAGAGCCGCCAGGACCTGAAGAGGTTGACCCTGGCAGCGTATACGCATGCCATGTTTGCGAAGAACGCGTCCTTGAAAATCGAGCTCGAAGACAGAAAAACGAATAATGGAATCGTATGGATTGGGTGTGCTCATGGTGGCCTCGATGTATTTGACGTAACCGCTCAGGGGACGTTGAAAAAGCTCGAGACCACTCGTCGGAATAAAACGAATTAACTAGCGGAAATAGTGTGAGCTAGCTGGACACGGAGAATCTATCCGGAATCCATCCGCAGAGTCTTGTAGTGCCTAGCCGGGCGCGTAGGTTCGGACGAACCGAAACGGGAGCGTGCGGCAAGGGTGATTGTAAAAAAAGTTGTAAAAAGAGCGGTGCGAACAGCGTTAGCGGGGACGCTGCTGGGAATCCCGATCGCGATTGCAGGGGAACGGAACATAAAACACACTCCGGAAACAGATACCGATTCGATGCCGCGTGGAGGTATTTCGATTACAGTGCGAAAAGGTTTCTTGGTCTTGGCCGTTGGCCAAATTGGAGGAATACGAGGGAGGCAGAGTTTTGTGGTCGATACTGGGACGTCGCCAAGTGTCCTGAATACGCGACTGGCCAAGAGGATGGGCCTGGAAGTAAGGGTTGGCAAGTTGGTGGCGGCAGGAAAACCGGTGGAAGTGGAGCAAATCGTGCTGCCGGAGTTGGCCCTCGGCCCGATTGAAGTGACATCGCTTCGGATGAATGTAATGGATTTGTCGCCGTGGGAGAAGGATCTCGGGACGGAGGTCGCGGGGCTGATCGGGATGGATGTGCTGGGGCGCACGAATTTCCGGCTGGATTATGAGAAAAGGCAATTGGAGTTTGGCGGAAAGGCGGAGGAAGGGATAGCGGTTGGGTACGATCACGCGTCCGGGGTGGCTTTGGCAGAAGCCACCTTGCAAGGGCGGCGTGTGAGACTGATTGTGGACACAGGATCGGACCTGGTAGTGGTGTACGGAGAGAACTGGGACGGAGAGAAAAAAGAAACGCGAGGTGGCGTAAGCGTAGCCGGGCCAGAGATGGTGCGAGAGATTGAGAAGGCGCAGATGCTGTTGGGTGGCAGGAGTTTCAGCGGGTCGAGGACGTATTGTGTGCCGACGGGGAAGGGCGTGGGATACGACGGGTTTGTTGGAGTGCGAGCATTGAAGCTTCGCGGGGTGTCGTTTGACCGCGAGAGACAGACGATGTATTTGCTGAATTGAGAGGGCCAGTCGAGAGCAACACCCATCAAGAAGCCTGGCGAAAAGTAGCCGACTCCGAGTGTTCCGAAAATTGCGTGCGGACCAAGGGCGCACCCGATGCGCCCTTGCGGAAAGAGACGTCATAAAGAGCGAGATGAGCGATAGCGCTGCCGCAAATGCCGCGGTACCGGTGAATGAAGTGGTTGATGGCGTAAACGGGTTTGGCGTGGCGGTGGCGCGCGAGTGGGTGAAGCCGCGCGCGCTGTAGAGTTCGCCGTTTCAGTTGCAAGCGCTCAGTTAGACGCAAAAGGGAAGTACCATGCCCAATGGGCCTTTCAAATCGAAGGCAAACGTCGCCGAAAGGTGTCACGGCATCGTTCTGACTCAAGCGACAACCAGACGGCGTTCGTCGGAGCAGCCGTCCGAGCCACCGCAGCAAAGTTAACCCACCTAGGCTTTTTCTCTCGAGCGGTGTTCAGGATGCCCAAAACGCTCACCCTAGGACCCACCTCAATGTGCCGAACCCTACGTGCTGGCTCGCACAGGAGTACGCCAGGCGGCGCATGCGTTTGGGCAACGGGATAGAGAAATGGACAGAAAAGCCGAAAAAGATTGAAGAAATCGTTTGTCCTTGCGTCTGATAAGCTATATTATGTTAACTACGAAATATGGGAGACCGCGCGGTCGGCTCCGGCCCGTGATCATGTCACCCTGGCTTAGCTCCGTGGTTAGTCAAAAATCGCCTCCAATCTCTCTTCCCTTTTTATCCGTGTCTCCCGGAGATTGCACCGTTCGAAAAAGGGATTTCTCAAGCGCAGAGCATTTGGAATGCTTTCGCGATGGGACAGCGGCAATCACAGTTCGTTGCGGGGTTGCGCAACGCGGGCTGGAGGTTACTTCTTGGCGGCTTTTTGTTGGGCTAGCTCGTATTCGATATATTGCTGCAGAACATGCGGGTCGGCGCCGTTGATGCGCCGCCCGTTGACGAAGACGGTGGGCGTGCTGCGGACCTCGAGTTCCTTTCCGTTCGTGATACTGGCATCGACTTCGGCGGAGGCTTGCGGGCCGCTCATGCAAGATTTGAAGGTATCGGCATTGAGGCCGGAGCGGCCAGCGTAGTCAAGCATCTTGTCCCAGGCATTCGAAGCAGAAATGATGTCCTGATTGTCATAAATAAGGTCGTAGAGCTTCCAGAAGGCTTTGGGGTCCTGCTGATAGGCGCAGCGGCCGGCAAGCGCGGCGGTACGGGCCCACGGGTGAAGGGCTTCCAGGGGAAAGTCCTTGAACACGACTTTGACCTGAGGGTACTTGGGGAGGAGCCCGCGGAGGACATCGTGAAGGCTGCGGCAGACAGGACACTCGAAGTCCGAATACTCGACGATCGTGATTGTTGCCTTCGGATCGCCAAGGACGGGAGCATTTGAGAGTTTGAACTTGGCGATATTCTCGGCAAGGGGATCCGAGGTGAGGTCATTCAGTTCGCCGCGGAGGAGATAGCGACCGTCCTTGGTGAGGTACATTTTGACGGTGTCGGAGCCTTCGGGAGATTTGACGTCGATGGCAACCTCGGAGAGACCGGAATTGCCAATCTCTTTGGGGGTGCCGACCGTGATCTTGATATCAGGGCCGAGTGCGAAGTAGTTACGCAGAAAAGCCTCGATGTTCTTCTGAGTTTCAGGAGACACAGGTTGCTGAGCAGAGGCACCGGAAGCCGCGAGGGCGACAAGTGTAAACAGGCCAAGTCGGAGTGTTGTTTTCACGCGAGTCCTCAATTGAGTGATGAATGGTTTCATGGAATAAACCGTTGGGCGATCGGAAAAGGGCGGCCGAAGCCGAAGGCGCGCGAGGTGATTTTGAGCCCAGGTGCGGCTTGCTTGCGCTTGTACTCGTTGCGATCGACGAGCAGGGCGATGTCGCGGACCAGTTTGAGATTGTAACCGTATTCGGAGGCGATCTCGTCGGTGGATTTAACCTCTTCGATATAGGCTTTCAGGATGGTGTCGAGAACTTCGTAGGGGGGCAGAGAATCGGTGTCTTTTTGATTGGGGCGGAGTTCGGCGGAAGGAGCTTTTTCAATGGTCGAGCGAGGGATCAGTTCCCTTTCGCGGTTGATGTAGCGCGCGAGTTCATAAACCATCATTTTGGGCACGTCGGAAATGACGGCCAGGCCGCCGGCCATATCGCCGTATAGGGTGCAGTAACCGACCGCGATCTCTGATTTGTTTCCTGTGCTGAGAACCATGGAGCCAAATTTATTCGAAAGCGCCATGAGGTAGTTGCCGCGGATACGGGCTTGGATGTTTTCCTCGGTCGCGTCGACCTGGCGATTTGCGAAGATCGGGCAAAGAACCTGTTTGTAGGCTTCGAAGACTGGAGTGATAGGGATGGTGAGGAATTCGATGCCGAGGTTTTGCGCGAGAGCGCGCGCATCGGCTTTGCTACCTTCGGAGGAGAATGGCCCGGGCATAGAAACGCCGAGGACGTTCGAGGAGCCGAGAGCCGCGACAGCGATGGAGGCAACGACGGCAGAGTCGACGCCGCCACTGAGGCCGACGATGGTCTTGGAGAAACAGCATTTGCGGACGTAATCGCGCGTTCCGGTGACAAGCGCCGCATAGGCGTAAGCGATCTCGTTGTCGGGCTGCTCGTGGATGTCGCCTATCCCGCTGACCGTATCAAAGAGGACGAGGTCTTCTTCGAAGGCTTTGGCTTGTGCGGCAACAGTGCCCTCGGGCGTGAGAGCCATACTGGCACCGTCGAATACCAGGGAATCGTTTCCGCCGACCTGATTTACGTACACAACGGGACGTTTGTGGTGGCGCGCAATGGATCGCAGCATGCCGATGCGCAGGTCGCGCTTGTCGATGGTGCAGGGGGAGGCGGAGATGTTGAGAAGAATGCTGGTGCCTTGGGACACGAGTTCGAGAACGGGATCGCGAGCGTACATGGGAGACGCCCAGAAGTTTTTGTCGTTCCAGACGTCCTCGCAAATGGTGATACCGAGTTGCTCGTTGTCGAGGGCATAGACGTACTGGCGATCAGCAGGCTGGAAATAGCGGGACTCGTCGAAGACGTCGTAGGTAGGAAGGAGCATCTTGGATTGCTCGAAAACAACGCGGCCTTCTGAAATAAGAGCGGCTTTATTGGCGATGGACTTCCCCGTTGGGTGGTGATCCTTGTTAACGCGGCCAGCATAGCCGACAACAGCAGGAAGCGGCATCTGGGCGGCGAGTTGCTTGAGTGTGTCGTAGTTGCGCTGTATAAAGTTGGGTCGCTCGAGAAGATCGAGGGGGAGATAGCCACAGATACAGAGTTCCGAGAAGACAGCTAGATCGGCGCCGCGGGACTTGGCCTGGCCAGCAAGATCAAGAATGCGAGCCGAATTCCCTTCGAAGTCACCGACGGTGGGGTTGAATTGAGCGAGGGCGATTTTCATTCGCGTTGAAAGATTAGGATAAGGGGAGGACGGAGTGAAAGCAAATTGTGGAGCGGCATGGGGGAGCAGCGAAAATGGCTTCCCCGCGTGAGTAGCAGGTTCGGAGCAGGCCCCCAACCCCGCGTCGAGTTATGAGCCCAAGAAAGTGACGTGAACGTAGACGCCAGTGTGGATGTCGTACAGCAGATACCAGCCGATATGGTCGGGGTCTTCGTACATGACGAAATCATCGCCACAATCCCAACACCAGTCAGCGGCAAGAGGCCAATCCCAGTCGGCGATTTGGAAATAGAAGCCACCCGGGAACCAGAAACGGTGGTGGTCGCGGTCAATGCGGCTGACGCTGTAGCGGTAGGAAGGGCCGAAGTGTTCAAAGTGACCGTGCTGGAAGGGGTGGTCGACGCGGAAGCGCCTATCGTCAGGAGCGTCGTGGCCATACCAGTGATCGTTACTGACATGCTGAGTATGATCGACAGAACCGTTTTGCCGATGCTCCTCTTCCCTCTTGAAGTTTTGGGAGTTCGTTTTTGGAGGGGCCGGAGGGATGCGTCCCTGATTGGCGCGAGGAGCATTCTGGTGGTTTTGCGGATGCGACTCAGTCGACTGAGCGGTAGGTTGGGCCTTCACAATGGGGTCAGGGTCAGGACGATGAGTTGAGGAAACTTGCCCGATGCTGGACACGGCTGCAAGAGTTGCGAGGCTGGCGAGCGCAAACGAGTAGCGTGCTTGGGTCAAGGTCATACGTGATCCTCCAGTTTTCAAAGAGCGATTTTGTACAGGCTGGGTGGACAAGGACGGAGTAGCTTCAGACAGTTCCTACCGATTGGCTCTCGCGAATTTGGGGTTAAATTGGCAGCGATCGCAGTGCTTGGAATGCTTGAGAAGCGCGCTGTAAGCCTTGGCGTAGCGCGCCTGCAAAGTGAGGAGTTCCCTTCCGACTTCAACGCCACTCAGGTGATCTTGCCGTACCTGCTGACGGCGTTCGTGCAAGAGAAGCAACGCCTGCTGGCATTCTCTAAGCAGCCGCTCGTATTCGGCACAAGCAGCGGTTTTGAAAAAGAGGACGTTTCGCATCGGCTTCTCCTTTCGCCCGGAAAATGAGCATCCCGCGTTCCAAATCGGATAAGTCTTTCGTTTGGCGCTGAATGCAGCGAGGGGATACGGATTTTCCCTGAAGGTCATAGTACGCAAGAAAGATATGTGGCAGTTCCCTTCCCTGCAATTCTTACTGGGAGAAAGCGGGGTGAAAATTGTCGGACATAACCGGCAAACGTCAAGGAACAATGAAAGCGCGGTTCAGCCTCGGGTTATGGACCGAAAAAAGATTCCGCGAGACATCGTAGTTCGCTCCGGACTTGAGTGGAGCGAGGGAGAACACGCCGGCCCCGTGCCCTCCCCGCTAGCAGAAATTCAGGCGGCTGCTTCGATCTTCTGGACGTGAATGGTGTTGGTGGACGTGTCCAGAGATCCGGTCACGATCACGGATTTTCCATCATATTTCTTGGCTGTTTTTTGATCGTCAAGGGCGAACGGCGTCTTCGAAGCAAGATCTTCCAGAACATATTTGCCGTTACTCTTGGTGATCTTGCCGGAGAAGGTCCTCGTATCGGTTTGATTATCAGCTTGAGAAGACATTTGCGTCGCCGGCTGCTTCGGAGGAGAGGATGAGCGGGGATTCTGAGCGAGGAGCAAGGGCACGACCGAAAGTGAGGAGATCAGCAGGAGCGATGCAAACGGAGTCACACATCTACCTTTCATACGGCACCTCAGTGCTTTGAATATGACTGGACAGAAAGGGGGGGAGCATGTGAAGGGCCGATCGAGCGCAAAATTAACTCAAGGAGCAGAAGGCGGTTGGAGGTAGGGTAAGAATTCGCTGGCAAGTTTTTGCTAGCCCATGGAAAAAGTTGCGGGCTGCTGGATCGCAGTGAGCGGCGGAATTGAAAAACCTTTCCCGGCACACCAAAAAAAGGCCCGCCTCCAAAGGCGGGCCCAACAAAAGCGGTGAGAATGGGTGATTGGTAACCTGACTGTGCCAAACGCAAACCAGGCTCGGGAAATCAGACGCTGAAGGAGCTGCCGCAGCCGCAGGTGCTCTTGACGTTGGGGTTGTTGAACTTGAAGCCGGCGCCTTCGAGCGTCTCGATGTAGTCGATCTCGACGCCGTCAAGATACATGGAACTCATTTGGTCAATGGCGACCTTCAGCCCATCAAAGTCCATCACTTCGTCGTTTTCGTTGGTCTGGTTCTCGAACGCCATGTGATATTGGAAACCGGAGCACCCACCACCGACCACAGCTACGCGAAGAGCGGTCGGGACGGGGCTCTGCATATTCATGATTTCCTTAACTTTACTGGCGGCAACAGGCGTCAGATTGATCATAATGCGTATCGGCCTCCACGGGCAAAACTGCCTACAAAATTAGTATAGCACAGTGGGCATTGAGCTCTAGCAATTCTGTAGCGCGGCCGTCTGCGGCCGTCAGCAATCCTGCCCAAGCACGTTCTTCGACGAGAAACGGCTTCGCAAAAGATTGATGCACCAATGAAACCGTAGGTTACGCTCGGAAGAATACTCCGGAGTCCACCGGCTGAGGGAACGTGTTTGCGCTTGCCCTTTTCAACAACCCGCGCTAATCTCGCTCTCGAATCACCCCTATTTCTAGAGGTCTCTTCTGAAACATAGAGTTACGTTGTTGCCTGGCGAGGGAATTGGGCCGGAAGTGTCCGCGGCGGTCCGTCGCATCCTGGACGCCACCGGAGTGCAAATCGAGTGGGAAGAGTTGGGCGCACGGGCGCTGAACACGGATAAGAGCACGACGAAAGGCGAAGTGCTGAATACGGCAGCCATCGAGTCTGTGCGGCGTAACCGCGTGGCGCTAAAAGGGCCGATGGCGACAGCGATAGCGGGCGGCGCGCCCAGCGTGAACGTGGCGCTGCGCAAGAGCCTAGACCTGTATGCGAATTTGCGTCCGGTAAAAAAT
>Ga0306926_10010974_pt1 | contig 10032 bp, 5 predicted proteins | sample flu12Cox44000178_FD_203759 | JGI IMG/M metagenome (GOLD analysis project Ga0306926, IMG submission 203759) | Lab enrichment of tropical soil microbial communities from Luquillo Experimental Forest, Puerto Rico - flux8day.12C.oxic.44.000.178 (v2)... | ecosystem: Environmental > Terrestrial > Soil... | reverse complement strand
TGCCCAAGGGAATTCAGGTTTGCGGATCTCGCCGGCCGCGCTCAAGAGCCTCGACGCCGCGCCGTACGACGTCCAGGACGCGTTCCAGCTGCGGGAGATGCCCGCGCAGATCGGCACGATCAACTTCGACATCGATTATCTGTTCGAGATCCGGCCGCGCTTTGCCGGCGAGGTCGTCTCGCTCCTGAAAGTGCCGATGGACGACGACTCCTACCCGAATGGAGCGAAGCGTGACCTCACCTTCAACGATCGGGTGAAGCAGGGAACGGTGCTCGGCGTTTACTGGTCGAAGGACCTCGGCCAGGCGAAAGGTGCCCTAGTGGACGCCGTCGTCAACAAGAAACAAAGCGAAGTCTACTTCCGCGACAAGAAGAAGCTCTACGAAGAGGGCAACCTCTCGCTGGCCCTTTACCAGCAATACGAGAAGCAACTGCAAAACGACATCAACGCCTACCGCGTCGCCCTCTATCCCCTGTATGTCTGGAGGGTGCCGAAGGACGAGATCGCACAGCTCGAGAAGGAGGCCGATCGCATCCTCGCCGACCGCAACAAGCCGCGCGACGCGGAAGCGGAAGCCAAGCGCTGGGCGACGGTCGAGATCAAGGCCCCCGAATATGCGCTGAAGGATGGCAAGCCGGATCCGAGCCACGAGCTGGTCGTACTCGAAAAGAATTTCAATGTCGGCGCCTACATCGATCCAGGCCGTGACATGCCGTTGTTCCGGCTAGGCGACCTGAGCCGGCTGCAAGTCTGGGTGCATCCGCCGGAGGAATACCTGCCGATGCTGCGGACGCACCTGGCCAAGCATGGGCCGGGCTCGTTGCGCTGGAAGATCAAGCTGCAATCCGATCCCACGAGCGAGCAGGAGCTGTCGGTCTCGAAGATTTCGCCGAGCCTCGATCCGACGCTAAAGACGCCGATGCTAATTGGCGAGCTGAAGAACCCGGATCGCAAGTTCCTGGTCGGCCAGGTTATCACTGCGACGATCCTGCTGCCGCCGCCGGCCAACACCGTCGAGGTGCCGCCCGAGGCGATCAACGTCGTCGAGAGCCAGAACCTGGTGTTTGTGCGGAAAAAGGACGGCAAGGAGAACGAGTATTACCTGCGTCGTGTCGCTGTCGCGCACACCGCCGGCAAGATGACGCTCGTGCGTTCGAAGCTGACCGAGGAAGACGAAAAGCTTTCCCAGGCGGGGCAGAAGCGCGGCCGTCGGCCGATCCAGCCGCTCTACCCCGACGAGATCGTGCTGACCCGCGGCGTGGTCCAGCTCACCGCGGCGCTCGAAGACCTCCAGACCAAGAAAGAGTGACAACCCGCGCGAGTAGTGGGAATCTTCGTTTAGCGCTCGCTGGCCCTGCGAGCGCTAAACAAAGACACGAGAAACTGTCCCCATGGTTCGCCTGCTGATCCGCTGGTCGCTCGACAACCCACTGATCGTCATCGTCGCCTCGATCGCCCTTGTTGCAGTCGGCGCCTACTCGTTCTACAACATCAACGTCGAGGCATATCCCGACCCTGCTCCGGCGACCATCGACGTCGTCGCTCAGTGGTCCGGCGCGTCCGCCGAGGAGATGGAGCGGCAGGTCACCATCCCGCTCGAGGTCGGCCTTGCCGGCATGCCCGGCCTCAAGACGACGCTCTCCAAGTCGCTCTACGGCCTGACGCACCTGCGCAACGTCTTCGACTACGGCCACGAATACGAGAAGGCGCGGCAGGAAGTCATCAACCGGTTGCCGTTCGTGCAGGGCTTGCCGCCGGGGGTAACGCCGGTGATTTCGCCGGCCAACCCGATCGGTGAGATCTACCGCTACACGCTGTCGTCGCCGCCGGACGTCCTGGGCAGGCCGATCTACGAGCTGCGCGATCTCAAGGCGCTGCAAGACTGGCTGCTGGAGCGCGAGTTCAAACGGGTGCCCGGCGTCATCGACGTCACCAGCCAGGGCGGCGAGATCAAACGTTACGAAATCCACCCCAACACCGAGCGGATGAAGGGGTTTAACATCACGCTCGCGCAGCTTCAGTCGGCGATCTCGAGCAGCAACGCGAACATGGGCGGCGATTACATGTTCCGCGGCAGCAACACGGTCATGGTCCGCACGCGCGGCCTGATCGGCGGCGGCAATGATCCCATCGAACGGGCCATCGCCATGAAAACCCCCGAGCAAGCCGCCCGCTACTTGCGCGAAGAAGAGCAGGCCCGGCTGCGCGAGATCCGCAACATCGTCATTATCGCAAACGACAACAAGGAGGTCCGCGTTGACGACATCGTCGAGGGGGGCCCGCTGCTCTCGCCGGCCGGCCTGTCGCTGCAAGGGGTCGTGGTCGGTCATCAGCCGCGACTTGGGCGACTGAGCCTCGACATTCCGCTCGATCGCTCCAACAAGGAATGGAAGCGCGAGTTCGAGAAGGTCCAGGGCATCGTCCTGATGCGAAAGGGGGAGAAGTCGCTGCCGACCCTGTATGGCGTCAAGGAAAAGGTCGAAGAATTGAACCAGCCCGGCCGGCTTTTGCCCGGCGTCAAGCTCGAGCCGTATTACGACCGCATCGAGCTGGTCAACGCCACGACACACACGGTGACGCACAACCTGGTCACCGGCATCGTACTGGTTGCCGGCATCTTGCTCATGTTTCTGAGCAATGTTCGCAGTGCCCTCATTGTCGCCATCAACATCCCGCTGGCGCTCCTGTTCGCCTTTTCGGTGCTGTTCCTGCGCGGCAAGTCGGCCAACCTGCTGTCAATCGGTGCGGTCGACTTCGGCATCATCGTCGATTCGTCGGTCATCATGGTCGAAAACGTCTACCGGCACTTGACGACCGGGCAGGACACGGAGCTACCCTTCAAGGAACGGGTCTTCCATGCCTGTTCGCAGATCGACAAGGCTCTCTTCTTTTCGACGACGATCATGGTGTGCGCCTTTTTGCCGCTCTTCACGATGACGGGCGCTGAGGGCGAGCTGTTCGGCCCGATGGCGCAAACCTACGCCTTCGCCCTGGCCGGTGCACTCTTGATGGCCTTGACGCTGACGCCGGTGCTCTGCTTGTTGCTCCTGCGCGGCGTGACCGCGACGCAGGACAACCTGTTCGTCCGCTTGCTCAAGAAGGGATTTCTCAGCCAGCTCGATCGCTGCCTGCGCCACCGCTGGATCACGCTTGGCCTGATGGCGGCGCTCATGACGCTGACGATCGCCGTGCCGCTCTGGCACATGGGCCGTGAATTCATGCCGGAGCTGGACGAGGGCAACCTCTGGATCCGCGCGATTTTCCCCGTCAACGTCTCGCTCGACGCCGTGGTCAAGCCAGTCGGCAAGGTGCGCGAGATCATGGGCTCCGAGCGCTACCCGGAGGTGCAGAAGATCGTCACGCAGTCCGGCCGGCCCGACGACGGCACCGACCCCGGCGGCTTCAACAACGTCGAGTTCTTCGTGCCGCTGCGGCCTGAGCGCGAATGGCCGGTCGTGACGCGGCCGAACGGGGAGACCAAGCGCCGCACTCGGCAGGAGATCATCCAGGACCTCGGCGACGACTTCAAGGCCGTGCTGCCGGGCATCGAGTGGTCGTTCTCGCAGTACATCCGCGACAACGTCATGGAGGCGATCTCCGGCGTCAAGGGAGACAACTCGGTCAAGATTTATGGGCCGGACCTGGAGGAGCTTGAAAGGCAGGCGGACCTGACCAAGGACGCGCTGGAGGAGGTTCCCGGAATCTCCGATGCGGGCATCTACCGCATCATGGGGCAATCGAACCTCGAGTTCGCGGTCGACAAGGATAAGTGCAAGTACTGGGGCGTGCAGGTCGACGACGTCAACACGGTCATCAACAGCGCAGTGCATGGGGCCGCGCTGACGCTGATGGTGGAAGGCGGCAAGACGTTCGACATCACTCTCCGCTGGCCCAAGCACCGCCGCGAAGATCAGGAATCGCTGCTCGATCTGCCCGTCGACATCGTCAACCACCAGTTTACGTCGACCACCGCGGCGTCGGCGGCCCAGACGCGCTGGAGCGGACCGCAAACCGGCCTGGCGTCGATCGGCACATCGAATCCGTTCCCGGCCCTGGGCGGCAGCCAGCGCATTGCCCCTTCGCGCGCCTTCCTGCCCCGGCTGACGCTACGGCAGCTCGTTTCGCCCGTCGGCGAGGACGGCAGGCCCAACCTCGGCGGCAGCTTCATTCGCCCCGGCGGCTCGATCATCACCCGCGAGCAGGGCAAACGCTTCATCGCCGTCAAGTTCAGCGTCCGCGATCGCGACCTCGCCAGCACGGTCGAGGACGCCCGCAAGCGGATCGCCGGCATGTACCCGCCGGGCTATCGCTTCGTGATGGGCGGCGAATTCGAGCAGATGCAATCCGCTGAAGGCCGGCTCATGTGGATCATCCCGGCGTCGCTCGTCGGCATCTTCATCCTGCTCTACTTCGCCTTCCGCTCGCTCATTGACGTGATCGTGATTCTCTCGAACCTGCTGTTCGGAGCGATCGGCGGCATCTGGGCGCTCTACCTGACCGACATGAACTTCAGCATCTCCACGGCGATCGGCTTCATCTCGATCTTCGGCGTCGGCATCATGAACGGCCTGCTGCTCATCTCCTATTTCAATGAGCTGCGCGCTTCCGGCCTGAACGTGCACGATGCCGTCCTGCAAGGGGCGGCCCGGCGGTTGCGGCCGGTGATGATCACCGCCTGGACCGCCATCCTCGGCCTCTTACCCGCGGCGTTCTCCACCGAGATCGGCGCCCAGACGCAACGGCCGCTCGCGATCGTCGTCGTCGGCGGCATGCTGACGACGCTGTTCTTGACGCGCTATCTGATGCCGGTGCTGTACAGCTTCTACGGCCACCGCGAGCCGCCGGCGGGCGTGGCGCACCTGTCGCATTAATCAATCAAGGAGCTCAAACAAGCGCAGCGACGGCCGTCCCTGGGCTTTCGTATGATATAGGGGTCTTGCGGAGGCCCCGTTCGTGAAGCTCTACGTGCTCGGCAACGCGCAGAAAGCCGGCGTGACGGGCGAAGTCGAGCGCTGGTTGCCATACCTGCGCGAGCACGCGGAAATTCTCCTCGTCGATTTGCTCCAGGAACGCGACCTTTCGGGTTGCCCGGAAGCGGACCTGGCGATGGTGTTCGGCGGCGATGGCGCCATCCTCCGCGCCGCCCGGCAAATGGGCTATCGCCAGGTGCCCGTGCTCGCCGTCAACCTCGGCACGCTCGGTTTTCTCGCCGACATCCACCCGCAAGAGTTGCATGGCTGCCTCGACCAGGTCTTCGCCGGAAAGTACCGCGTCACCCGGCACTTGATGCTCGAATGCGTTATCGAGGACACAAACTCCGGCCTGGCGCAGACGGTCCTCGGGCTCAACGAGCTGGCCGTCCACTCGATGCCTCCTTCGCACATGCTGCACGTCGAGCTGGACGTCGACGGCGTCACCGTGTCGCGGTTCGGCGGCTCCGGTCTGATCGTCTGCACCCCGATCGGCTCGACTGCGCACAACCTCTCCGCTGGCGGGCCGGTGCTCGAGCAGGAGCTCTCTGCCTTCGGCATCACGCCGATCTGCCCGCACACGCTGACCTACCGGCCGATCGTCGAGTCGGCGGATAAGCAGTTTACCATCCGCACCTTCGGCCCCACGCCGCAGGCCCTGGCGGTGATCGACGGCTACATCAGCGTGCCGGTAAGCGACAAGCACCGGATCGCGATTCGGCGGGCCCCGGTGACGTTTGGCCTGGTGAAAGTGCCGGGCCGGAGCTTCTATCAGACGTTGCGCGACAAGCTGCGCTGGGGGACGGCGCCGGCCTATCGCAGCGAACCGTAGCCGGCCCGGCCGCGTAGACAAAGGCAAGCGCCCGCACGAGGAACGCCATGACCGAATGCCGGCGCGTCGAGTATTCCGGCCGCGTGCAGGGCGTCGGCTTTCGCTACACGGTGCTCCGCTTGGCCAAGAACCATGCGGTGCAGGGATATGTGAAGAACCTGGCCAACGGTCATGTGGAAGTCGTCGCCGAGGGGACAACTGCAGAAATCGATGCCTTCCTGAGAAAGATCGAGCGAGTGATGGCGGGTTACGTCGAGGAATCGCGCGTCGAGACCGTGCCGGTGCAGGGCTTTACCGATTTTCGAGTCGCCTACTGATCGTCATGCTGGGGTGTTGTCCATGACCTTGAAGTGGATCTTGATCAGCATGATCGCCGCCGCGACCTCGATTGGCGGTTTTTCCACATGGCGATTCATGGAAGCGCGGGAGTTCAGTTGATTGAAAGAGATTGGGCTGGTGGTCACCAGCTCCGATTCGGAAGCTTCGACCGTCAATAGCGAATGAGGATCGTTCTGTCATGAGCAGTGGTGTTGTAGGCCTAGGTCTCGTTTGTCTCGTCTTGATCTTGGTTCAGGCGCTCGCCGCGCTACCGTGGCTGCACGTCCTGACCCGGCGGCCGGTGCGCAGTTACCTCGGCATCTTCGCCGGAGTGCTGGTCGCCGCCTTCGTCAGCCTCTTCTATTTCGCGTATGAGTACAGCGACCCGGCCGTGCTGGGATCGACGGGCCGCATCTACATGTCGGTGCTCCACCTGCAACTGATCGTCGATGGTTTCATCCTCGTGTTCTGGCTGCTCTTGCTCGTCTGGCCCAAGGGGGGCGCCGTGTCCCTGGCCGCGTTCCAGGAGGGCGTGCGCCAGCCGATGTTCTGGATGCTCACGCTCGCCGGCAGCCTGGTGATGGTGATCTCGGTCTTCATCCCGTACTTCACGTTCGGCGAAGACCTGAAAATGGTCAAGGAGCTGTGCTACGCATTCACGATGCTCGGTCCGGCGATCTTCGGCGTCGTCGCGGCCTGCATGTCGGTGACCGAGGAAATCGAAGGCCGCACCGCGGTCACGCTGATGAGCAAGCCGATCGCGCGCCGGCATTTTCTGCTTGGCAAATTCGCGGGCATCTCGCTGGCGGCGCTCCTGATGACCGCCTGGATGGGCTGGGTGCTCATCTGGGTGTTCTTGTACAAATCGTGGTACGAGAGCTTTTTGCCCGGCGCTCTGGTCGACACGGGAAGTGAGCCGTGGGCGATGGCACGGATCGAGGATCTCGGTCTCGCCGGCACCACGGGCGGGGAGGTGGTTCGCGGGATCGGGTTGTGGGCTTACGACGCCGGGGCCACCTTCCCGGGCCTCGTCATCGGATTCGGCCAGGTCAGCGTTCTGACCGCCGTGGCTGTCGCTCTCGCCACGCGCCTGCCGATGGTCGTGAACCTGACGATGTGCCTGTTGGTTTACCTCATGGGCCACCTGACTCCCATCATGACCGAAGTGTCGCGGCGACAGTATCCGCTGGTGGCATTCGTGGCGCAGCTCTTCGAAACGATCTTTCCGGGCCTCGACCTCTTCGACGTCGGCTCGTCGATCATCCGCGACCTGCCGCTCGACCCGGTAGCCTACAGCATCTACACGCTAAATGTTGCTCTATATGGTCTGACGTTCACTGCCATCGCGCTGCTCACCGGACTGGTTCTCTTCGAGGATCGCGACCTGGCGTAGGGCAGTATCTCCTTCCCGACCGGCTTCGTCGGCACTTCCCAGGCACGGGGGCACGCGTTTTCGCGGTCCAGCCACCGTTCGGTCTTCCGCAAACCCTTGCTAGGTCTGGTAGAATAGATAGCTGGGGCAGGAGACGGCCCCGGACTCGGGGGATCACGTCCATGCATTCGAACGCCTTCGCGCGCGCTCGCCAGTTCCTTAACTACTACCCCTTGGCCAAGTGGTCGGCAATCGTAGGTTCGCTTCTGACGGCCGTCGCATTCTTTGTGCTCCTTCTGCTCCTGGGGCTGTTTGCGGACTTGATCGTAAACCGTGGTGAGATTCCCAGTTACATCCAGCTGTCGGCGAGCGAGCGGGCAGCTTTCCAGGCCGAGGCGTATCCCCCGGACTCTCCCGAAGCGGTGGAAGACGCCACCAGCGTCTTGCGCGACATTGGCTTTGCGCCATCGGATGCTCGCGGCTGGCTTGCCGGCACATTCCTGGACAAGCTGTCCTATCGCGAAAACGCCGTCGTCTGGCAAATCACGACCGCCCAGCATCTGCGTGACACGGTGGGCGACGATGCCAGCGCCCGATACGTCGAGCGGCTGCGCCGGAACATCGACGCGAGCGGCATCGAAGAGGCGCTGAGCCGCCCCGTCGGCGATCTCGGTCTGCTCAGTCTCGTAGCGCGCAGTCGCAGCGCCTGGACCGGCGGGTTGATCGCCTCGGTCGTACGCTCCAGCGCCTGGCACGGCCTCTACGCCAACTTCGACACGCTGGTCGGCCTCTTTCTGATCGCCTTGACGGTTGCGGTGACCCGTTTCGGCCTGTCGTTCCTTGCCAGGTACACGGGCGCCCTCGCGGTGCTCGAGGCGATGACGCGGCTACGGCGAGCGGTTTATCACCACACCCATCGGCTCGGCGCGCTGGCCCTTCACGATCGCGCCCAGAGCGAGGCGATCCGCGCGTCGAGCCGGCACCTGGAGGTCGTTCACGAGGGACTCTATCGCTGGCTGACCGTCTCGTTCCGCGAGCCGGCCAAGGCGTGCCTGCTCTTGCTCTTCGCCCTGCTGGTCAACGTCTGGCTGGCGGTTGCGTTCGCGCTGTTTGCCGTCCTGCTCTGGTTCTTGGCCATCAAGGCGGCAGCCTATGTTCGGCGTAAAGGACGTGCCGCCCTGGCCCACGCCCACGAGCAGTTGACGCTGATCCACGAGAGCCTCACGATCACCCGGCTCGTCAAAGCGTTCCTGATGGAAGCGTTCAACCAGGCGCGCGTCGAGAACCAGCTACGCGCCTATGCGGATGCCCGCTTGGCGCGCTATCGGACCGAAGCGTGCGCGCGGCCGCTCTTCGCTCTCGTCGGACTCGGAACGGCTCTCTTGCTCTTGTTCGCCAGCGGCTATGTCGTGCTCTATGGCCAGCTCAGTGTGGCGGGGGCTGCGGTGCTCGTCACGGCGCTCGTGTGCCTTTACTGGCCGGTGCGGGCCATGCTCGACACCCGGCGGGCGGTCCGGCGCAGCCGGGAGGCGGCACGAGCATTGTTCGCGTTCCTGGATCGGCCGGCGGGCATTGGCCAGGCCATCGATGCGGAGTTCTTGCCCGCGCTCTCCAAGGCCCTTGTCCTGGATCGCGTGACGGTCCAGCAGCCGGGGAGCGGACGCCGGCTGCTCCGCGGCGTCTCGCTGCGGATCGAGGCGGGCCAGCGCGTCGCGCTGGTGGGTCCCGATCGTGCCGAAAAGCAAACGCTCGCCTACCTGTTGCCACGCTTTCTCGACCCGACGTCCGGGCGCGTCCGCATCGATGGCAAGGAGCTGCGCTGGGTCACGCTGGACTCGCTGCGCGCTCAAATCGGCCTGGTGCTCCAGGACGATCTCGTCTTCAGCGACACGGTCTTCAACAACATAGGCGGCGGTGATCCCGCGTACAACGTGCACCGGATCATCGAGGCCGCCAAGACAGCCCACGCCCATCAGTTCATCCAGAAGCTCCCCCGCGGTTACGAGACCGTGCTCGGCGAGGCCGGCCATCCGCTCAATCCCGGCGAGATGTTCCGCATCGCCCTGGCCCGCGCCATCCTGCGCGATCCCGCCTTGTACGTGATCGAAGAGCCCACGACCTCGCTCGACGACGATACCAAGGCCCTGGCTGACGACACCTTCCAGCGCGTGCTGCCCGGCCGGACCGTGATCTTCCTGCCGCAGCGGCTCTCCACGATCCGCAGTTGCGACATGGTCTACGTGCTGCATCAGGGCCGAATCGTGGCGTCCGGCGAACACCGCGACCTCCTGGCCCAGAGCGAGTTCTACCGGCACCTGCAGTACTTGCAGTTCAACGAGTTCGCCGGCCCCAACGGCGTGGCATCGGTGGCCGAACAAGCCCATCAATAACAATTCAACATGTACATTGGGTGGCCGGGGCTGAGTCTGCGAATCCCCGGTACAGCGCCCTTGTCGTCATATCCGGGGCTTCGCAGACTCAGCCCCGGCCCCCCCACATTTGGCCAAGCGGCAAACGTCCAGAGCGATTCACCATGCACG